>Ga0209674_100832_pt1 | contig 10232 bp, 6 predicted proteins | sample AraplaCvi_mMS_r2_FD_184279 | JGI IMG/M metagenome (GOLD analysis project Ga0209674, IMG submission 184279) | Arabidopsis root microbial communities from North Carolina, USA - plate scrape CL_Cvi_mMS_r2 (SPAdes) (version 2) | ecosystem: Host-associated > Plants > Roots > Endosphere | place: USA... | reverse complement strand
GTGCCGCCGGGTGGCGTGGATGTATTTGCGCTGACCTCCGCATTCAGGGACCGATTGGTCGCCATGAGCGAGGCCAACGGCAGCCTCTTGGGCCTGTTGTTCTGGATGGGCGGCAGACGCGAATTCGTCGGTTACACGCGCCAGGAGCGCGAGCATGGCAAAAGCGCCTGGACGCTGAAGAAGAAAGTCACGTACTTGATGGACAGCGTTTTCGCTTTTTCCGATCTGCCGGTACGTGTGCTCATGGCCGTAGGGCTCATCGGATTGGGCGTAGCGTTGCTTCTTGGCACGCTGGTCGTCGCAGGGCGACTCTTGGGAGCATTCGAGGTACCGGGGTATGCCGGCTCGATGCTGGCTATCCTGTTCTTCGGCGCACTGAACACCTTCGGTATCGGCATCGTGGGCAACTATGCCTGGCGAGCTTATGAGAATACCAAGCTGCGCCCGCTCAGCATCGTATCGCTTCAGCTCGAGTTTCCACCTAAGGCACGTTAGTACGCCGCTCGTCAGCAGTGTCGCACGGCCACTGACGATAATTCATTCAAGGGGTTCCAAGGGATGATCAGCCCACAAGCGAACATCAACGCAAACGCTAAGATTGGCCAAGGGAGCCGTGTCGCAGAGGGTGTCACCGTAGGCCCAGGCGTTTCGCTGGGAAGCCATGTGAACGTCGCTGAGGGTGCCATCCTCGTTCATGTCGTCATCGGCGACCACGTCGAGATCGGCCCAGGCGCGACGCTCTGCGGGAATGCCGGCGCCTCGTTGCGCGTGGAGCCCGGCGTCGTGATCATGGCCGGCGCCGTTGTCTCGGCGCCCGTAGTCATCGCAACGGGTGCTCGCATCCAACCCGGAGCCGTCGTGGTCCGCGACGTACCGCCGCACGCCATCGTCACGGGTAACCCCGCGCAAATCATTGGCTATACCGTCTCCTCAGACGGCGAAGCCCCCGTAAGCGTCGATACATCAGGATCGAACCGCGATGCCTCGGTGACTCCCACTCTCGTGAGGGGCGTCACGCTGCATCGGTTTCCCAAGATCCTCGATCTACGCGGCAACCTGACCGTAGGGGAATTCGGTCGCACGGTGCCTTTCGAGCCGAAGCGTTATTTCATGGTGTTTGGCGTGCCCAACGCCGAGATCAGAGGCGAACACGCCCATCGCGAATGCAAGCAGTTCCTCCTATGCACGCAAGGGCACTGCAGCGTCCTCGCGGACGACGGTCACCGCCGCGAAGAGTTTCTTCTCGATGATCCATCGGTGGGCCTCTATCTGCCTCCGCTAACCTGGGGGGTGCAGTACAAGTACTCGCCGGATGCTGTGCTGCTTGTCTTTGCGTCGCATTATTACGACAGTGCCGAGTACATCAGGTCATACCAGGAATTCCGGACATTGACCGCCGGAATAAAGAACGAGGGCAACGCGTGAAGAACGTCTTTGGAATCCATCCCACCGCGATCATTGGCGATAACGTGTCGATCGGCGCCAATGTGACGATCGGAGCTAACACAATCGTCTACGACAACGTTGTGCTCGGCGACAACACGATCGTCGGAGCCCAGTGCATCCTCGGCGAGCCCAATGTAGGCATCTATGGAAGCCCCGCCGAGTACACGAACCCTGAGCTGTCGATCGGCGCCCATTCGATCATTCGTTCCGGCACGATCATCTATGCCGGTTCGAAGCTCGGCGACCACTTCGAATGCGGTCACCGCGTCACGATCCGGGAAAAGGCAGATATCGGGCACCATGTCCGGATCGGCACGCTGTCGGATATCCAGGGCCATTGCACAATTGGCAACTACGTGCGCTTCCACAGCAACGTGCATATCGGTCACAAGAGCGTGGTGAAAGACTACGTGTGGATCTTTCCGTACGTGGTGCTCACAAACGACCCCCACCCGCCGTCGGAGACGCTGCTGGGTGTCACCGTGGAAGAATTCGCGGTCATTGCCACGATGTCGGTCATCCTCCCTGGCGTTACCGTGGGCCGTGACTCCCTCGTCGGTGCATCGTCCATGGTTCGCAAGGACGTCGAGCCGGAGACGGTCGTTGCAGGTAACCCCGCAAAACCCGTGGCGTCGGTGCACGACGTAAAGTCCAAGGCCGACGGCTCCAATGTCTACCCTTGGCGCGAATCGTTCGACCGAGGCATGCCCTGGCAAGGAATGGGCTATGCCGCCTGGCGCGCCAGTCTTACCGACCAGTAGCGAGCGGCAGTGGCAATCACGCTAACAAGGCTGCGCGGTCTGATCTCACGCTCCAGCTTTCTTCGGTTTCTCATTTCCGGTGGCGTCAATACTGGCGCCACCTACGGGATGTACCTGCTGTTGCTGCAGTTCATGGGGTACAAGCCCGCGTACACTGTTGCTTATATCTTCGGCATCGTACTGGGCTTCTTACTGAACCGACTGTTTGTGTTTCAGGCTCACCGCGGTTGGCGTTCACTCGTGCTGTACCCGTTCGTCTACCTGGCCCAGTACCTCGTGAGCCTGGCAGTCATCTGGACGTGGGTGGAGCGGCTCCACATGCCTGCGAGCATCGCCCCGCTTTTTGCCATCGTCATCACGATTCCGCTCACCTACGTAATGTCGCGTTTCGTCTTCGGCAAGCGAGCTGAGTCAGCCTGATCCGACCGCCGATGTATCGGGCGCGCGGAAGATCAGGTAGTTCGGATTTGGCGACGGAACACTCAAGAAGTGCTCCTGTACGTACTTGAACATCACGGGATGTGTCCGGCTGTAGCGGAGTTCATCGCGGTTATCGAGCGGAAACTCGAGAATCAATACGAACCCTGGGTCAGCCGCCTGGAGCCTGGCAATTTCCTGACGCTGGAATGCTTCGGTTCTCGGTGGCGTCGCGTAGATCTCCCAGAGCGGTGAACGCTGATTCATCAGAGCGTACGCGCCAGGCCAATACGGCGTGGTGATGAATGCCCGCCCGCGCGGGGCGTAGTTACTTACCAGCTGGTGGATCAACCCGATATCGGAGGCGGTGGCGGGATCCAACATGAGGTGATCGTCGCCGATGGTCACGTCCTTGCAGAGCCCCGAGGTAATGCACGGCACGATAGGATGCGAAGGCGAGACGACCCACGCCGAAGCGAAGGACATGCAAGCGAGGCCAACGCCTCGCCTGACAGGTGGCGCACCCGAAAGAAACAGGATGCATCCGATCAGGCAAGGAAAAATAGCTTGGGCAAGATGCCCCACATCGGCGCGGGAAAATGCGTAATGCGCATAAGGCACCGCTAAACACACCGTCGCCACCAGAGCGCCATCGAACGATTCACCGCGCGCCCGGCGGCGCCACAGAACAAAAGCTGCCGCCACGGGGTAGAGCAGCAAGGCGGCAAAGCAAACGCCAACGAGCAGGTAGCGCACCTGCGCGTCCCAAGGCAAGGCGCTACTGACCAGCCAAGGCCAGGGTATTGGCAATGGCAGATTGGTCGTCTTCACCTCGAAAAGGAAAGCGATGCTTTCCCAGAAGGCGGCCGCAAAGCCACGAACGAACAAGCATGCGACCCATATCGGCGCAAAGCCAAGGCACAACCCCGCAATCCAGGCAGCGAGATGTGTCGTTGAGGGCAGACCCCGTTTCGCCACCGCCATCCAGGCAAAGGCGAGCAAACAACCGACAAAACCGTAGGCCCCGTGATTGCGCCCGAAGCACGCGACCAAACCCAGTGCGATGCCAAGCCCGAGATGTCTCCTAGAGTCTGGACGCTCCCACCACCATGCCACCAAGCCAACCAACATGATGGACAGGGAAATATCGAACAGCTTGTGACGGGGGAACATCCACATCCACAGCGTGATCGCCGCGATGACGACAAACAGCAGTTGCCGCCTTGTGGTGCTTCGAACCACCATCCATAGCGCTACTGCCAATCCCACCCATTGAAACAGCGCCACAGCGACGCGAATGCCAAGAATCCCCTGCACGTGCAGGAGCTTGGTTATCCCGGCGACCCAGTAATAACGCCCCGGATCGTAGGCCATAAAATCCCGAATCGGGACCTCGCCAGCCGCCACTCGCTGGGCGCCGTACCAGAGGAAGCCCTCATCCCAGATGTTGAGGCCGTAGTGGGATTCAACTAGCCAGCCTATCGCGACGCAGAACCCCGCAAATAGGAATGCGATGAGAAGCGCAGCACCCCTGGATGAAGGCATCGACGTGTACTTCCAACCCTCTACATGAGGCAGCCTTGTTTCGCTCACTATGCCCCTCTCTCTCGGAACCGAAACATTGAATGCACGCGCGACTTCAACCGCAAGGCCGGCTTCTCAATCGTATGCCAAGACAAATAGCCGAGCATCAGGCACGTCAAACCCGCCGTAAGCGCACATCCGTATGGGTGCCCTGAACCGACAAACTGAGCAAAGGCCTGCGATGCGGGCCAGCCCCAGAGATAGGTGCCGTATGACGGATCGCCGAATTTCTCAATGCTGGGCAACTTCAGCCGGTACGCAAACCAGAAACAGAAGTACGTAAGAGTGAGCGCGACCAGAACCGGATATGCCCAGACCGCTCGGGAAAGGAATGCCAGACCGGCAAGTGCTAAAAGAATATCGGTGCGAACAGGGATGTCGTCCCTGTACAGGAAGGCTAACACCCCAAGCCCGAAATAACCCGCCATCTTTAACCAGGCATCGAACAAAGGAAGCTGCCATGGCACCATGACACCTGCGACGAATAGCGAGATCAGGATAAAGGTCGCGACGAGACGTGACCGAAAGAACCCAAGCACTCCGAAAATAGCGAGAAATACGTACATTCGCATCTCGGCCGGAATGGTCCACAAGCTCCCATTCACCGTGTCCTTTACCGGATTCGCGTTGAAGACGCCGGGCAAGAGGTAGCTTTGACGCCATGCGAATTGCAGGTTCCACTTGACGAATCTGCGCGGCAGCTTTTCCGCGAAATATGAATGCGCATCCATACTAGAGAGGGCTGGCCCGAATACATAAGCGAGAAGCATTAGACAGACTAGCAGCGCGGGAACAAGGCGCAGAACGCGGGCGGTCATGAAATCGACCAGATCGGGTCTACGCACAAAGCTGCCCGACACCATGAATCCACTTAAGGCAAAGAAAATATCTACAGCCATCTCACCGCTGTAGGTACGCCACGGCGCGAAAAGATCGATCACGCCCGGACTTGGCGAGATGATCAGCGAATGCCCATAGATCACCATCAAAGCTGCGATGATCCGCAGCCAGAGGAAGTTGTCCTCTCGCGCGCGGAGCCCATCGCCTATCGTCCTCGCGCCATGCCTCAAGCCAGTCGTCACAAATTTCCCCGCTTGGCCATGACGATCAGCCAGCCACTTGAGAGGGTATTTGCGCTCGCTCTACACACCCCCCGATCATGCCCAGGCGAACAACACCACATGCAAGGAGAACGAGCAAATCGAACCCGCGAGAATAGGATGATTTCGTCACTCTATTTCCCTCCGTTGATTACAACTTCGTAAGTTCCCGGGCCAGGGATTACAAATGCCGTCTGAAAACCGTTCAGCGCAAATCCTCGCTGCTCTATATGATTGACGTACGCAGACCACGAGCCTTCGGGGTCCTCATTAAGCACAAGCATTCCAGCGGACTCGACGGTGACCACGGCGCGAACATGCGTTGCGTTGTTCTCGATCATCTCGGGCGCAATGATTCCGGAAGCAACGTCGGGCAGCCCCGCAAGCCGTTGATCGACTCCCACCTTCTCGCTCACAAAATCACGCACGGCGTCGTCGCCCTGGTCATTGAGAACAGCGTCAGCCGGGGCTTTAACCGGTGTGGGTCTGACCCCGCGAAAATAGAGCCTGGGCCGTGCGCCGTCGAGTTCTTCCCAGCGCAACGTGGAACCCGCTTCAACGCCGGGCTTCACGGTGTAACGCACACCAAAAAGCTTCTGAACCCGTGTATTTGGGAAATAGAGGAGTTGGAACTTGGAGAACAATTGCGGATGAATATCTCCGCGAATCATTCGCAGACCATGATTAGCAAGAAGGTGGGTGAGTACCTTGAACGAAGGTATCGACGGATCAACCGCAGCTCTGTAAAGCGCCTGCTGCGATATCGGTATAAGCTCGACCAGCGCCCTGGCCTGCTCTCGCATCCGTACATTCTCCGCGGTGAAGAAGTACGAATCTGAAACGCTGCTGTGGGGAAAGACATAAGCTACCGGTGCGAAAGTGCTTGCCGCGAGAAACGGAGCGACACACGCCGCAGCTACATTGCGCACACGAGCAGTCAACGAAAGCGCCAATATCGTTGCCGCCATCGCAAAGCCGAGGAGGGCACCGGTACGCGACATGGCGTGATCAAGGGCAACGACCACGATTCCGGACGCGACGACCGCCGCCATGAGAACAGCGTGCGTGCGATGAAGCCGCCTTTCTCTACCGGCTTCCGCGAGCATGGTCGCCCCGCGAGCAGCCAGCGGAACAACCGCGATTACCCACAGGCACGACCACCAGTTCAATTCTCGAATCTTGTTGATCAACGGCACCCAATACGAGATCGGAACAATCAGGCTGCAGCAGAGAACCAAGGCCGCCGCAGCGACAATGCCCGTCGAGCGAACGAATGCGTTACGCGAACCGACGACGGCATAGCCCGCCATGACAAGTAGCGAAGCCCCCGCAAAGAGATTGCCCGGTTGACCTGAATACTCTGCCTTGAAAGAAAGTGCGGAGATCATGTCTCTAGGCGACACGGCAAACTCACGGAGAGCTTCGATAGGGACACGCTTAGCTCCCACGATTTGACCGAAAGCCCCCAGCCAACGAATGCTCTCGCCCTGAAAGTGGATGAGGCGGGCCAGGTAGTAGCCGCAAGCCAGGAGAACAACCGCACCCGCGGCGGCAATGCCGAAGCCCAAGGCAACGGGATTGCGCACGTCCGAGCGGTCTTGACGATCCCTCCAAAGGCGATAGAGGGGGACGGTCCAGAGAAGGACACTGGCGAATGCGGCGATTACGAGGTTCTGTGCGGGTTGCGCATAAATAAGAAGTATCGCGGCCATCGCCAGCAATACCGTGGGGAGCACACTGAATCTTTCGCACCGCGCCATGCGAACCTGTGCGGCTAGAACCCATGGAATCCAAGCGAGAGAGGCAATGATGTGCGGCCAGCCAAAGGTCGTCTGCACGGCCGGCAGCCATGGGAGGATGAACGCCGCAAAAAAGGAAGCCCAACGACTGGCGCCAAGCTCCCTCGCCAACCAATACCCACCCAGGGCAAGGACGACCATGTGAAATCGAACGACAAACTCAAGACGAAGCAGAGTATCGAAGCTCGTCTCATCCGAACCCATCCAGTTGAAGAAGAAGGGGTAGAGGGGACTATAGTTTGCGTTCAACCAGTGCGAATAACCCGCGAGTAGATTCGGGTCAAACAGCATCGCTCCGATGCCATAGTTTCTCGCCGCCTGACTGCTGTCGAAAGCCATCGGCAGAAAGATATTGACCGCATCGGGGTTACTTATGAGTGCAACGCTGCCGAATATCCAACGAATGAGCACGCACAGCGCCACGACGAGCAGAACAACGGGCACTCCCTCTGCAACATGAGCTCGATATTTTCCCGTGAAATTTTGCAAACGTGGTGATCCTTCCTTCATACCCCTTCCCCTGCTCTATCAGCAATAGCGGCTCCAGAGAGCCGCCCTGCCTTCTGAATTCCTAGGAAGTCAGTCCCTGACCAATAACGCCGTAGACAGCCTTTGTAGAGAACCGGCCGCTAATGAATTCTTGCCCTGCGATCGAGCGCCTCATCCATTCGGCGTCATCTCGCAGCAGCCGAAGGACCTCATTAGCGAATGCCTTCGCCTCATCACTCGCAAACGTGAAGTCGGCAGCGTCAGCAAGCCCCTGAAGTCCCGTCGACGTTGTCACTAGCGGCAAGCCGCTCCTCATCGCTTCCAGCACCTTGCCTTTCATTCCGCCGCCGAAGCGCAGTGGCGCGATAGCAACACGCGATGCATTGTAGAGGGATGCAAGGACGTCGTCGCTTACGAATCCCGTTACCGTCACGCTGTCACTGGCAAGCGCTCGAACTTCGTCGGAAGGATTCGATCCCGCCAGCGTGACCTTAACCTCAGGGAATGCACTACGTACAAAGGGAAGAACCTCATTGACGAACCATACCGCTCCATCGACATTCGGCGGATGACCGAATCCAGCAACGAACAGAATTCCTGACCGCTCGGAGAGATTCCCCTGCACACCTTCGGGCACGCCATCGTACGCATAAAGAGGAATCGTAAGGGCATTGACCTCGACCCCTCGGTCATGGGCCCACTGTCTTACGTAGTCAGTCTCGAGGACCGAGGGATAGTAGATAGCGTCCATCCGTGACCAAAGGGATTCCTCCATCGCTTTGAAACGATCCATATCCTCACGGGTCGCGTCAGACGGGCGAATCTTCAACTCTTCGGCCAAGCGTAGATGATGAATATCGTGACCGTAATAAAGTCGCCGCGCCTTTGAGCGATTTATGACAGCATCGATGAAGTTCACGCTGACATGTGGACGACTAAAGATCACTACGTCGACCTGCGCACCGTTTTCGCCGATCCAGCGATCGAACTGCCCGACGTACTCACCGCCGTATAGAACCTCCACTCCGGCGTCTTGCAGCGGGCGCGCATACTGACTGTCGTGCCAGAGATTCTCCGGCCACAGCTTTACTGCGTAGCCACGCTCAGCCAATAGCACTAGCAACTGATATATCGCGCGCGATCCCGCATCCCTGTCCGGCTGTGGAATGTAATGATCGATGACGAGCACGACCTTCTTGAGCTGGCTGCGATCGCGCGCGAGGAACGGGCGATCGGCATTGGCCAGATGGTCGCGTTCGAGAACGTCCTTCCAACGCTCGCGAAACTTCTTCTGGTTCTCGACCTGGTACGCCTTGATGCCCGTAGAGGTGTCGGTACCGTGCGAGACACCCTCGAAGTGAACCACGACGGACTTCGGCTCGAACACCACCTTCAGCCCGGCAGCACGAACCTTGAACGCCAGATCGGTGTCTTCGTAGTACGCAGGTAAATAAAGCTCGTCGAATCCGCCAAAGGACTCGAACAGACTCCGCTCGAGCAGGATCGACGCGCCCGAGATGTAATCGACCTCTCGCGTGTAATTGTAAATACTGCGCGAGGGATCATCGAGGCGACCGTAGTTCCACGCACTCGCATCCTTCCAGACGATACCGCCGGCTTCCTGCTGTCTTCCGTCAGGGTAGACCAGCTTCGACCCAACCATGCCGCAGTCCGGCCAGCGTTGCGCCGTTTCGACTAGCGCATCCAGCCAACCCTGTGTTACCTGTGTATCGTTGTTGAGGAGATAGATGTACTTGCCCCTCGCCTGCTTTGCCGCGTGATTGCAGGAACGCAGAAAGCCAAGATTGGTCGGATTCTCGTAGTAGCGCAGCCCGGGCACGTTGGCCAATGCACCAATTTCTGGATCGCCCGATGCGTCCTCAGCGACGATGACCTCGATCGATGCTGACGGCAGATGCGCGTGGATCGATTTGATACAAGCGCCGGTATGGTCGAGGCGACCATAGGCCGGAATGATAATGCTTACGACTGGGTTCTCCACCGTCTCGAACGAGACGCCTGTCAGCAGTTCGTGTGCATCGATTCCGGTCGTACCAATGAGGTCCGGCGGCGGCGCTATGGTGACCGACCTGCGCATGAGAAACCGCTTTGCGGGCGCGCGGACGAATCCCAGCATCCGCGACTGCGTCCAGGACTTTCCGCGAAGCGACGCCGTCAATCCGTTCCAGTCACCCCGAAGAAGTCTCATGCCGAAGCGCAGCGGTCGGGTAAGGCGCCACGATTGCGAGCGCACCAACAGGTCGAATTGAGCCGTGACCGCCGCAAGCTGCTGCTCCACCTCTCCGAGCCGTCGCCTTGCTGCGGCCAGCTCATCGGTCGCATGCGCCTCTCGTGCATGTGCTGCAGCACTCTCGGTCTTTGCTTGGGTCAGCTCGCTTTCCAACGCATGGTAGGGTTCGATGTGCATCTCGGTCGGGACGGCCTTTTCGCTTGCACCATCACTCCCCAGCGCGCGTCGAACACGCGCCAGTTCGCGCTCGAAGCCATGAGCGCGTTCGCGAGCCTCATCAAGTGATGTCTGCAAGACGTCATTCGCCTCTGCCAACTCGTGCACGCGCGCCTCAACGGCGCTCAGTTGCGCCCGCAGATCTTCCGCAGTGGCGGATTGAGCGCTC
>Ga0209674_100828_pt1 | contig 10309 bp, 6 predicted proteins | sample AraplaCvi_mMS_r2_FD_184279 | JGI IMG/M metagenome (GOLD analysis project Ga0209674, IMG submission 184279) | Arabidopsis root microbial communities from North Carolina, USA - plate scrape CL_Cvi_mMS_r2 (SPAdes) (version 2) | ecosystem: Host-associated > Plants > Roots > Endosphere | place: USA... | reverse complement strand
TGATCACCGCGGAGCCGGCCACCGCCGCCGCCGCATGCTTCACCTTGGCGCCGGAGCGCGTGAGGGCGCGCCGGATGGCTTCACCCACGGCCTCGACCTCGACGATGTTCTTTTCGACGACCGCATTGGGCGGCAACGGCTCTACCGCGTAGTGTTCCACGCGATAACGGCCGCCGGCTTGGCTGAGTTGAAGCAGCTTTACCGCGGTCGAGCTGATATCGACGCCGATCAACGGCGCCGCTTTGGGTGTAAAGAGCCCCACGAGATTCCCCCTTCCCGGCGCCTTTGTCGGAATTGTTTCGTCGGCGCGATGGCATTAGATCTAAAACTTAACGGATTGGCAACGGCCGCTTTGAGCCCGTTCCGGCACTAATTCACAAATCGAGTCACCGGGTTAGCGGAATGCGTTCATACCGGGTCGAGCGTAGCCCCTCCCCGCCCGGGGTGCGGCTTGGCTCTATACTCGCCCCCGAATACTCACGGCGGTGACCCCTCCCCCTCCATGCGAATCCTCAAGCGTCTGCTGCGCTACGCGCTGTATCTCGCCCTGGCCGGCATCCTTTTCGTGGTCGGCGCCGTGGGCGTGGCCTACTGGCTCCTGGCGCCGCGCCTGCCCTCCGTGGCGGTCTTGCGTGACTACCACATGCAGGTTCCCCTGCGCGTCCTCAGCTCAGACGGGCGGCTGATCGCCTCGTTCGGCGAGACCCGACGCATTCCCGTCCGCATCGCGGACGTGCCGGCGCGGCTAAAGAATGCTGTGCTTTCGGCCGAGGACGCGGACTTCTACAGCCATCCGGGCGTGGACTGGCACGGCATCGCCCGTGCGGGCATCCACGTGATCCTGTCCGGCGGCGACAAGGGCCCGGGCGGCTCGACGATCACCCAGCAGGTCGCGCGCAACTTCTTCCTCAGCCCCGAGAAGCTCTACTCGCGCAAGCTGACCGAGATGTTCATCGCTCTGCGCATGGAGAACGAGCTCACCAAGGACCAGATCCTCGAGCTGTACATCAACAAGATGTTCCTGGGCCATCGCTCGTACGGACTCGCCGCCGCGGCGTCGTACTACTACGGCAAGACCCTGGATCAGCTCACCGTGGCGGAAAGCGCCGCGCTCGCCTCGACCTTCCAGTTGCCCTCCGTGGTCAATCCGCTGAACAACCCGAAGCGCCTGCTCGCGCGCCGTGACTGGGTGCTCGGCCAGATGCTCTCGAACCGCTTCATCACGAAGGCGGAATACGACGAGGCCATCAAGGAGCCCAACGATGCCTTCCCGCACGAGCAGCAGATCGAAGTCGATGCGCCGTACCTCGCCGAGATGGTTCGCCAGCAGGTACTGGAGAAGCTCGGCAACGACGCGTTGACCGAAGGCTACGTGGTGCATACCACCGTGCCCAGCGACAGCCAGGCCGCTGCGAACGAGGCCCTACGCGGCCGACTGTCCGCCTACGATCGCCGTCATGGCTACCGCGGCCCCGAGGGTCACGAAGAATTGCCCGTCCAGGCCGGCCCCGACGACTACGATCGCGTTCTCGCCGGCTACACGAGCGTCGCGGGCATGATGCCGGGCATCGTCACGGAGACCGGCGCAAAGGAGGCCAAGGTGTACCTCTCGCCCAAGGAGACGGTCACGCTCGACCTGGCGTCCATTGCCTGGGCAAGGCCGTATGTCAACGAAGGACGCGCTGGCGCCGCGCCGACCCGCGTCGATGCCGTGCTGAAGCGAGGCGATGTCGTTCGTCTGATCCACACGGCCAAGGACGACGTTGCCGAGGCAGTCGCCGCCGAGGAAGGCAAGCCTGCCCCGGACGCGAAAGCCGAGCCGGCAAAACTCGAATGGCGTCTCACGCAGATCCCCGCGGTCCAGGCCGCGCTGGTCGCCCTCGATCCCGAAGATGGCGCCGTGCGCGCGCTCGTCGGTGGCTTCAGCTTCGTGCGTTCGAAGTTCAACCGCGCCGTGATGGCCGCCCGCCAGCCGGGCTCCAGCTTCAAGCCGTATCTTTATTCGGCCGCTTTCGACCGGGGCTTCACCCCCGCCTCGATCGTCAACGATGCGCCGGTGGCGTTTCCCGATCCGTCACGCCCCGACGGCATGTGGACGCCGGCCAACGATGACAACAAGTTCGACGGTCCGATGCGTCTGCGCGAAGCGCTGGTGAAGTCGAAGAACCTGGTCTCCGTGCGTCTGCTGGACGCGATCGGCGTGCGCTACGCGCGCGACTACGTGACGCGCTTCGGCTTCACCCCGGATGCGCTGCCGCAGAACCTGTCGCTCGCGCTCGGTACCGCGTCGGTATCCCCGATGGCCATGGCACGCGGCTATGCCGTATTCGCCAACGGCGGCTATCTGGTCACGCCCTACTTCATCGCTCGGATCGACGACCGCGACGGCAAGCCTGTCTATGTCGCGAACCCCGAGCGGGCCTGCGCCGAGTGTCAGGAGCGCCTGCTCAATCCGACCCCGCCGGGTCCGCCGACGCAGCCTTCGACCGCCCTCATCCCCGCTCGCCCCGCGACCGCCGGCACGGCCGCGGGCGGCGGCACCGGCGAGGCCGTGTTGCCGGCGGATGCGCACGCCAGCGCATCCGAAGCACCGAAGCTTGCGCCTCACGTCATCGACGTGCGCAACGATTATCTGGTGACCTCGCTGATGCAGGACGTCGTAAAGCGCGGCACGGGCGCTGCGGCACGGGCACTCGGTCGCGACGACCTCGCTGGCAAGACGGGCTCCACCAACGATCACCGCGACGCATGGTTCGTCGGTTTCAACGGCGATGTGTCCACTGCGGTATGGGTCGGTTTCGACGACTTCAGCTCGCTGGGACGCGGCGAGTTCGGCGCCAAGGCCGCGCTCCCCATCTGGATGGACTACATGGGCGCCGTCCTCAAGGACAAGCCTTCGCACACCCTGGCGATGCCGCCTGGCATTGCCACCGTACAGATCGATCCGAGTTCGGGCCTGCCCTCGCCCGGCGGCATGAACGAGATCATGAAGGTCGAGGACGTCGATCGTCTTCGCGAGCAGGCGGCGCAGAAACAACAGGAGGACCAGCAGGAACACGCCTACGACATCTTCTGACGCGCGCATGCCAGCGCGGCGTCTGGCACACGTACTCAAGAACATACATGGGGTGAGTCATGGCACGAGGCGAACACCACAGGATCCATGCCCAGGACCGGACGCAGCGCAACCGCGTCCTCGTCGCACAGGAGGCGGCGCGCCTGATGAGCGAGCATGGCATCCGTGACTTCCACCACGCGAAGCTGAAGGCTGCCGAGCGACTCGGCATCGTCGATACGCAAGCCCTGCCCCGCAACAATGAGATCGAAGACGCCCTGCGCGAGCATCAGCGTCTGTTCCACGCCGACACGCAACCCCAGGCCTTGCGCGCCCGACGCGAGGCAGCCGTCGAGGCGATGCGTTTCCTACGCGGCTTCGATGCGCGCCTGGTCGGTGCGGTGCTGGAAGGCACGGCCGACGAACACTCCGCCGTGTGCCTGCACGTGTTCAGCGACGACCCCGAGGCCCCCGGCCTGTTCCTGCGCGAACAAGGCATCCCACTCGAAACACAGACGCGCCGACTGCGCTGGTCGCATTCCGAGCAGAGCGAACACCCCGTGCTGCTGTTCGGTGCTGACGGCATCCCGTTCGATCTCACGGTGCTGCCGATGGATGCCCTTCGCCAGGCACCGCTCGACCGTGTCGACGAACGACCGATGCGGCGCGCCACGGCAGCGATGGTGCAGCAGTTACTGGCAGAAGAGGACATCGAGGCATTCAACGCATCGACGTGACGCACGCCTCAGGCCAAAGCATTAGGTGGGAGCCCCTAGTGGCGATAAGCCTCAGGAAGAGGTGGGAGCCACTCGAGTGGCGATAAGCCAACGAAGCGGTGTAGCAGCGAGGCAAGCTCCCATCGCCACCAGGGTGGCTCCCACCGGAAGGCTCTTTCGCCACAGGGGGCGACTCCCACAGTCACCAAAAAAAACCCCGCTTTCGCGGGGTTTCTTATTCAGCGCTTGTCGCCAGGAACGTAGTCGCGAACGTCGGCGCCGGTGTAAATCTGGCGCGGGCGGCCGATGCGCGATCCCGGGGTTTCGTGCTGCTCGATCCAATGCGAGATCCAGCCGGAGGTACGCGCGATGGCGAACATCACGGTGAACATTTCGGTCGGAATGCCCAGGGCCTTGTAGATGATGCCCGAGTAGAAGTCGACGTTCGGGTAGAGCTTGCGCTCGACGAAGTAATCGTCCTTCAGTGCAGCCTCTTCGAGCTTCATCGCCACGTCGAGCAACGGGTCGTTGACGCCCAGCTCGTTCAGCACCTTGTGGCACATCTCGCGGATGATCTTGGCGCGCGGATCGAAGTTCTTGTACACGCGGTGGCCGAAGCCCATCAGGCGGAAGGAATCGTTCTTGTCCTTCGCGCGCTTGACCGCCGTCTCGACCTTGTCGGCCGAACCGATTTCCTCGAGCTGCTTGAGCACGGCTTCGTTGGCACCGCCGTGAGCCGGACCCCAGAGCGCGGTGATGCCGGCAGCGATGGACGCGTACGGGTTAGCACCGGTGGAACCCACCAGACGCACCGTGGACGTTGACGCGTTCTGCTCGTGATCGGCGTGCAGGATGAACAGCAGATCCAGCGCCTTGGCGACGACCGGATTCAGTTCCAGTGGCTCGCTCGGCACCTCGAACATCATGTGCAGGAAGCGCGTGACGTATTCGAGGTTGTTGCGCGGGTAACGCGTCGGCCAGCCAATCGAATGGCGATAGATGGCAGCGGAAATCGTCGGCATCTTCGCGATGAGGCGGATGGCGGCGAGCTTGCGATCTTCCGGGTTATCGACGTCGAGCTTGTCGTGATAGAAGGCCGACAGCGAAGCGATCGAACCGGCGAGCATTGCCATCGGGTGCGCGTCGTGATTGAAGCCGCGCAGGAAGAACTTGAGGTTCTCGTGCATCATCGAGTGATGCGTGATGTCGTGCTCGAACTTCGCGAACTGGTCCTTGTTCGGCAGTTCACCGTTGAGCAGCAGATACGAGGTTTCGAGGAAGGTGGACTTCTCGGCGAGCTGCTCGATCGGGTAGCCGCGATAGAGCAGCACGCCCTTGTCGCCGTCGATATAGGTGATGGCGCTCTTGGTGCTGGCGGTGCTGCCGTAACCCGGATCGTAGGTGAAGTAGCCGGTGTCCTTGTACAGCGTGCCGATGTCGACGCACTCGGCGCCGAGCGTGCCGCCGATGACCGGCAGTTCGCTCACGGGCTTGTTGGATTCATCGACCAATTTGACGGTTTTGGCGTCGGACACGGCGAGCTCCTCTTCTTGTTCCCGCCGCTCCGGCACGGGAACGGCGTAGCGATATTGGGAAAACGCCACCCTGGGGAAGGTGGCGTACCGGCCACTGCTTGCGACCGAAGTTCCCCATTATCGCACAGCGACCATTCGAACGTCCGTTAGAGGATCGTGGATATCGCGCACGCAAAAAGACACGGGGCAAGCCATGGGCCTGCCCCGTGTCTTCGATCCTCGCGAAACGCCACCCCGCAGGCGGCGCGCGGACTCGCCGGATTACTTCTTGCCGTAGCGCTGGCGGAACTTGTCGACGCGGCCGCCGACGTCCAGCGTCTTCTGCTTACCCGTATAGAACGGGTGCGAGTGGCTGGAGATATCCAGCTTGATCACCGGGTATTCGTTACCGTCTTCCCACTTGACGGTTTCCTTGCTGGACATCGTCGAACGCGTCAGGAACGCGAAATCGGACGACAGGTCCTGGAAGACCACCGGCTGGTACTTCGGATGGATGTTCTCTTTCATGGCTTGAACCTGAGAAATAGCGGGGTGAAAAGAGCGGCATTGTAGCCGGCAGGCTGCGCCTCCGCAACCGGCAGGCCTGCGACCGGCTTCAGCCGACGCCCAGGGCGCCGGCGATGAGCTGCGCGAAGCGCTGCGCGTCCACGTCGAGGACGATGCGGGCGTTCGCCTTTCCACCGAGGCGGCGGTGCCAGTCGACAACGGTGGCGCCCCGGGTCAGGCGGCCGTCCAGCTCGATGGCGACGTGTCTGACTTCATCGCGGATCACGATCGAGGGATCGAGCGCCACGGCCATGGCCAGCGCGTCGGCGGCAATAAAGCCCGTGCGCTCGTGCTCGGCGTTGAAACGGCGGGCCGTGCCGAAGATCTTCTCGAAGAAGACCGCACGGGTGTCGCCGGAAGCGATCCAGCCGTCGTAGATCTCGTCGGGGAAGGCGTGGCGGACGGTCGCCTCCCAGTCCACGAGGTCGAACATCGGGAACGCCTCGAACACGACATGGGCCGCCTCCGGGTCGAAGCCGATATTGAATTCCGCGGGAACCTTGCCCGTGTTCCCATGCCCGGTAACCGCGCCGCCCATGACCACGAGACGCTTCACCCGGGACGGGAAGGTAGGGTCGAGACGAACCGCCAGGGCGAGATTGGTGAGCGGCCCCAGAGCCACGAGCGTCAGCTCACCCGGACGCTCGCGGGTAAGCCGCAGCAGGGCCAGGGCAGCGTGCTCCGCCTCTGCGGGATGCGCCGGCTCGGCGAAACCGACATCGCCGAATCCGTCGGCGCCATGCACGAACGCCGCGTCCTCGTCGGGCGCGCGGACCAGCGGGCTCGGGCAGCCCGGATGAACCGGCGTGGCGGCCCCGAGCAGATCGACCAGGGTGCGCGCGTTGCGCACCGTGTGCGCCAGCCCGACGTTGCCCGCGGCCACGGTCAGGGCCGCGACGTCAGCGTGCTGGTGCGCCATCAGGATCGCCAGCGCGTCGTCCACGCCGGGGTCGGTGTCGATCAGCAACAAGGGTCGGGTCATCGGTATCGGATCGTTTGACGGCCGCACAGCATAACGCCGAGGCCGCGCTCAGGCATCCACACCCAGGGACGCCGCGCCTTCGGCCCGGCTCGCAAAGTTGAAGCCGAGATCGACCGCGACCTGCTGCACCCCTGCGCACAGGGCATCGAGCGCCTCGGTACGCGTGGCGATGCGCGAACGCAGGTCGAGCGTGCAGGCCAGCCCCATCTGCAGCAGGTCCGCGTGGGCGACGTGCAGGGTATCGGCCTGCGCCTCGGTGAACAGGCCCACCTCGCGGAGCACGTCGATCAGGCTGCTGCTCGCTGGCGTATCGAGAATTGCCGGGTGTGCGGACGCGTGCGCGAGCACCATGCCCTGCAGGATGAACTCGATGTCGATCAAGGCACCGGGGCCCTGCTTGAGGTCGAGCCGGGCCGCATCGGAGCGGTCGCGCTCGGCGCGCCAGCGCGCACGCATGGCGCTGACTTCGGCGCGCACGCGCTCCGGGTCGCGCGGTGTGCCGAGGATGTCGCGCCGAATCCCCGCCAGCAACCCGCCAAGCCGGGCATCACCCGCTACCGGGCGGGCGCGCAGCAATGCCTGGTGCTCCCAGGTCCACGCGCGGTCGCGTTGGTAGGCCTCGAAGGCGTCGACGCTGGCCACCAGCAACCCCTTCGAACCGTCCGGACGTAGGCGCGTGTCGACGTCGTAGAGCTTGCCGGCATGCGTCTGCACGCCCAGCCAGTGCATCACCCGCTGTGCGAGGCGCTGATACCAGCGGGTGCCGTCCACCGGGCGCGGCCCGTCGCTCATCGCATTGGCGCGCTTGCCGTCATAGACGAAGACAAGATCCAGGTCCGAGGCGAAGCCCAACTCCTCGCCACCCAGGCTGCCGTATCCAAGCACGGCGAAGCCGCTTCCCTCGCCCGGCAGACGCCCGTGCTGTGCCGCCAACTCGCGCGTCGCAAGCGCGAGAATGGCGCCGATCACCGCCTCGGCCAGACCCGCCAGACGCCGCGCTGTGGCGGGCGCGTCGGCGCGCCCGTCGTTGAAGGCGAGGCCCAGACGGAAGGCGATGCTGGAGCGGAATTCGTTGATGCGCTCCAGCTCGCGCTCCGGGTCGCGCTCGTCGAGCGCGCCCAGCGTGCGTGCAATCTCCGCGGAAATGTCTGCGCGTTTCAGCGGCAGTTGGTCGATGCGCGGGTCGAGCACGTCGTCGAGCAACAGGGGCTGTGCGATCACCCGTTCGGCCAGGAAGGCGTTGTCGGCAAACACACTTGCGACGCGACGGCGTGCGTTGGGCTGCTCGTCCAGCAGTGCGAGGTACGACGACCGCCGCGCCACCGCCTGCACGAGCCGCAACAGGCGCAAGAGACTGGCCGCAGGCGCGACGCTGTCGCGAGCTGCACGGATCAGTTGTGGCATCAGCCGTTCGAGACGCTCGGACGAGCGCGCGGACATCGACCGTACCGCTGCCGCGCGCGGAAGCTTCGTCAGCTCGTCGGCAACATCGGCACCGGGTACGAAACCGGAAGCCTCCATCGTCTCGGCCGTCAGCGTTTCTTCGCGTGCCGCCAGCCACAGGGCGGTATCGGCAGCCGGCGCCGTGGCAGTACCGCCTGCCTCGGGCACGAGGACTGCCGCAAACTCGGCCGATACGGCATCGCGATGCGTCGCCAGTTGCGCTGCCAGTGCCTCCCAGGTGTCGTAGCCAAGCCCGAGCGCCAGGCGCTCGCGACACAGCGGATCGTCCGGGATATCGTGCGTCTGCGCATCGCGCAGCATCTGCACGCGATTCTCCAGCCGGCGCAGAAAAATGTAGGCACTGCGCAGGAGCTTCGCTCTCGCGGCGGGGATATACCCGCGTGCCTCGCAGGCCTGCAACGCAGGCAACAAGCCACGCACGCGCAGCGCCGGATCCCGGCCACCCCGGATCATCTGCGTGAGCTGCACCACGAACTCGATCTCGCGAATGCCGCCCGGCCCCAATTTCAAGTTACCGGCGAGATCCTTGCGAGCGACCTCCGCGTCGATCAGCGCCTTCATCTCGCGCAGCCCGGCGAACGCGGTGTAGTCGAGATAGCGGCGATAGACGAACGGACGGAGCATGTCCTGCAGCTCGCGGCCCGCCACGCGATCGCCCGCCACCGGGCGCGCCTTGATCCACGCGTAGCGCTCCCAGTCGCGGCCTTCGCGCTGGTAGTACTGCTCCATCGCCGCGAATGGCAGGGCCAGCCGACCGGCCTGCCCGAACGGACGCAGTCGCAGATCCACGCGCGCGCAGATACCGTCGACCGTCGGCTCGGCCAGCAGACGCACCAGTTGGCGCGCTTCGCGAATGAAATACTCGTTGTTGTCCAGCGGGCGGGCGCCGTCGGTCTGCCCTGCCGAGGCATAGGCCAGCACGAGGTCGATGTCCGACGAGAAATTCAGCTCGTTGCCGCCGAGCTTGCCGAAGCCGAGCACCACCATGCGCTGCGCAACGCCTGCCGGGTCACGCGGTCGCCCGAAGCGGGCATGCATCGCCGATTCCGACCAGCGCAGCGCCAGTTCGAGCAACGCTTCGTAGAGCGCGCTCGTGGAGGACAGCGTGTCGTCGATATCGTCCAGGCCGTTGACGTCGCGAAAGACGATCCGCAGCGCTTCGGCGTGCCGAAAGCGGCGCAGGACCGCCATGCAGGCTTCTTCGTCCGCGGGCAACTCGAGTGTCGCCGCACGGGTCGACGCATCGCCGTTCGCGCGCAGGCGCTCGAGCCCGGCCGGCGCCAGCAGACCCGGTTGGCGCCGGAGCACCTCGAAGGCGAAGTCGGACGCGAGCAAGGTGCGACGAATGCGCTCCTCCACGCCGGCATCGTCGTGAAGCGGGATGCGGGCAGCGCGGCAGGCCGCCATCACATCGGCGTAACGGGCATCGATGAGTGCGCGAATGTCGGAGCTTTCGCGCGGAGCTGGCGGCGAGGCATTCATGAGGCAGGCATTGTGCCTGAGCCGCGTTGCAACGCGCGCCACGGGGCGTAAGCGCTGTTGGGTCGCAGCAACGCGACGAACAAACGCCGTTCGCCTGACAACCGGTTCATGTCCGCTGCGTTACAGTCCCCATCCCCTTCAAGACAGGGGCGTGACACGAGGACGTTATGGCTTACGATTCAAAAACTTGGCGCGACATTGCAGCACGCGTAGCGCTGCCGCTCTGCCTGGCCGTGGCCTTCGTCCTCTACACGGGCTTTCTCGATGGGAATCCGGGCGTGTCGAGCGCGGAGTGGGCGGATCGCCCGTGGCACCTGTTCGTCAACGCGTTTCCCGGCCTGCTGCTGGCGGCGTTGCTCCTGGTGCTGACGCGCCGCGCCTGGCTGTCGTTCGGGCTCGCATTCATGGCACAAGGCGCCGTTCTTGCCGTCAGCGCCATCAAGATGAAGAACCTCGGCGCACCTTTGCTGCCGGCGGACTTTCGCATGGTCGGGCAACTGAAGAACGGTGGCCTGCATCTCCTTGGCGG
>Ga0209674_100820_pt1 | contig 10354 bp, 7 predicted proteins | sample AraplaCvi_mMS_r2_FD_184279 | JGI IMG/M metagenome (GOLD analysis project Ga0209674, IMG submission 184279) | Arabidopsis root microbial communities from North Carolina, USA - plate scrape CL_Cvi_mMS_r2 (SPAdes) (version 2) | ecosystem: Host-associated > Plants > Roots > Endosphere | place: USA... | reverse complement strand
AGTGCACAGCTTCTGCCACGCCTTGCCCGAGACCTGGCACCTGATGTCCGTGATGCTCAACGCAGCGAGCTGCCTCGACTTCACCGCCCGCATGACCGGCCAGCGCGACGTGCCGGCACTGCTGGCGGAAGCCGAAGACCGCGGGCTGTTGAAGGATGGGCCGATGTTCCTGCCGTACCTCACCGGCGAGCGGACGCCACATAACGACCCGCGCGTTCGCGGTTCCTTCACGCATCTCGGTCCAGATACCGACCGGGCGGATCTCGCCAACGCCACGCTCGAAGGTGTGGGGCTGGGCTTGCTCGACGGCCTGCTGGCGGTGGAATCCACGGGGCTCGTCGCGGAAGAAATCACCGTCATCGGCGGCGGTTCGCGCAGTGCCTACTGGACGCAGATGCTTGCCGACATTCTCGGCAAGCGGCTGGTGCTTCGCAGCGGCAGCGAGGTCGGGCCGGCACTCGGTGCGGCTCGTCTGGCGCGTCTCGCCAGCGAGCCGGGCGCCTCGTTGGAAGAGGTCTGCCCCATGCCGGCGATCACCGCGGCGCGCGAGCCCGATGCAGCGCGTCATGCTTATTTTCTGCAAACGCGCCACCCTTTGTTCCGCCTTTCGTACGACCGCTTGAAACCCTTGTATTCCGACGCCGCTCGCGGCGACGATTTCCGCCCCTCGTAAGGGGCGAACCCTAGACGCATGGAGAAGACGATGAAGCAGAAGGCTCTACACACTTTGCTGGCCGTATCGATGGTCGCGGCCGGTGTCTTTGCGACCCCGCAGGCACACGCGAGCAAGGAAAAGCCGGTGATCGGCTTCTCCATCGACGACCTTCGCGTCGAGCGCTGGACCCGCGACCGCGATTACTTCAAGGCGGCCGCCGAAGCCAAGGGCGCCACCGTGTCGGTGCAGTCGGCCGATGCCAACGAGCAGAAGCAGATCCAGCAGATCGAGAACCTGATCTCCCGCAAGGTCGACGTGATCGTGATCGTGCCGTTCAACGCCAAGACGCTCACCACCGTGGTGGCCGAGGCGCAGAAGGCTGGCATCAAGGTCATTTCCTACGACCGCCTGATCCTCAATGCCGACGTCGATGCATACATCTCGTTCGACAACGACAAGGTCGGCCAGATGCAGGCGCAGGGCGTGGTGGACGCCACGGGCGGCAAGGGCAATTACTTCCTGCTCGGCGGCGCGCCGACCGACAATAACGCCAAGATCCTGCGGGAAGGCCAGATGAAGGTGCTGGACCCGCTGGTCAAGAGCGGTGCCGTCAAGATCGTGGGCCAGCAGTGGACCAACGAGTGGCTGGCTTCCAACGCGCAGTCGATCATCGAGAACGCGCTCACGGCCAACAAGAACAACATCCAGGGTATCGTCGCTTCCAATGACGGCACCGCGGGTGGCGCCATCGCCGCGTTGAACGGCCAGAAGCTGGCCGGCAAGGTGGCCGTGTCCGGTCAGGACGCCGACCTCGCCGCGATCAAGCGCATCAAGGCCGGCACGCAGACGATGACCGTGTACAAGCCGATCAAGCAGATCGCCACCGACGCGGCGAACCTCGCCGTGGATCTGGCCAAGGGCACCCCGGCCAAGTTCACCTCGAAGATGAACAACGGCAAGAAGGATGTCGATACCATCCTGCTCACCCCGACCCTGTTGACCAAGAAGAATGTCGACATCGTGGTGCAGGACGGGTTCTATACCCAGGCACAGGTCGGCCAGTAAGCCGTAAGATCAGGCGGCGCCCGTCCGGGCGCCGCCACGACGAAGGAATTACCAGGTGAGCGAATACCTGTTCGAGATGCGTGACATCGTCAAGGAGTTTTCTGGCGTGCGCGCGCTCAATGGCATCAACCTGGCCGTACGGCCAGGCGAATGCGTTGGCTTGTGCGGCGAGAACGGTGCCGGCAAGTCCACCTTGATGAAGGTCCTTTCGGGCGTCTATCCGTACGGCACCTGGGAAGGCGAGATCCTGTTCGACGGCAAGCCGCTAAGGGCGCACTCGGTGCGCGACAGCGAGGATGCCGGCATCGTCATCATTCATCAGGAACTGATGCTGGTGCCGCAGCTTTCCGTGGCCGAGAACATCTTCCTCGGCAACGAGATCCGGAAATTCGGCGGCGTGATGGATTACGACGCCATGTATGCCAAGGCCGAGGCGCTGCTCGCGCGGCTGAAGCTGAAGGACGTGAACGTGGCTGCGCCGGTGATGAACTACGGCGGCGGCTACCAGCAGCTTTTCGAGATCGCGAAGGCGCTGGCGAAGAACGCGCGCCTGCTGATCCTCGACGAGCCCTCATCGTCGCTGACCTCCTCGGAGACCGACACGTTGCTGTCGATCATCGAGGATCTGAAGCGCGACGGCGTGGCCTGCGTCTACATCTCGCACAAGCTCGACGAAGTGGCTCGCGTCTGCGACACCGTCACCGTGATTCGCGACGGCAAGCACATCGTCACCAAGCCGATGAGCGAGATGACCACCCATTCCATCATCACCGCGATGGTCGGGCGCGAGATCGAGAATCTCTTCCCGAAAGTCGAGCACGACATCGGCGAGGTCATCTTCGAGGCACGGCACGTCACCTGCTGGGACGTGGCTAACCCGAACCGCAAGCGCGTCGACGACATTTCCTTCCAGGTGCGCCGCGGCGAAATCCTGGGCGTGGCCGGTCTCGTCGGCGCGGGGCGCACCGAGCTGGTCTCGGCCGTGTTCGGTGCTTATCCGGGGCGCTACGAGGCCGAGCTCATCCTCGACGGCCAGCCGATCAAGGTGCGTTCGCCCGAGCAGGCGATCAAGGCGGGCCTGTCGCTGGTGCCGGAAGATCGCAAGCGCCAGGGCATCGTGCCGATGCTGGGCGTGGGCGACAACATCACCCTGGCGACCCTCTCGCACTACGCGCGTGCCGGCCAGATCGACCGTCAGGCGGAACTGCAGACGGTGGACGCCGAGATCAAGCGCCTGCGAGTGAAGACGGCAAGTCCCGAACTGGCCATCGTCGGCCTGTCCGGCGGCAACCAGCAGAAGGCCGTGCTGACCAAGATGCTGCTGCCCAATCCGAAGGTGCTGATCCTCGACGAGCCGACCCGCGGTGTCGACGTCGGTTCCAAGTACGACATCTACAAGCTGATGTTCGAGCTGGCAGCGAAGGGCGTCGCCATCATCATGGTCTCGTCCGAGATGCCGGAAGTGCTCGGCGTCAGCGATCGCGTCCTCGTCGTGGGCGAGGGCAAGCTCCGCGGCGATTTCCAGAACGTCGGCCTCACGCAGGAGCAGGTGCTCGCTGCGGCGATCTCGCACGCCGCCGAAGGCCCCGCACACGCGGCCTGATTCCTCCACCCATTCATCGCGTCACCAGGGAAGCTCCTTCATGCAGGCCCAGAAAGTCCAGCAACTGTTCGTTCGCTACAAGATCCTCGCGCTGCTCATCGCGGTGGCGGTCATATGGGTGTTCTTCCATGTAAAGACCGACCAGACCTTCATCACGCCGAACAACCTGTCCAACCTGTTCCGGCAGATGGCGATCACCGGCATGCTTGCCTGCGGCATGGTGTTCATCATCATTGCCGGTGAGATCGACCTCTCGATCGGTTCACAGCTCGGCCTGCTTGGCGGCGTGGTAGCGATCCTCACCGTCAACATGGGTTGGGGCACGTGGCCGTCCATCTTTGCCGTGCTGGCACTGGGTCTCGTGATCGGCGCCTTCAACGGCTTTGTCGTGACGAAGATGCGTGTGCCGTCGTTCATCGTGGGCCTGGGCGGCATGCTCGCCTTCCGCGGCATCGTGCTCTACATCACGGGCAGCTCCACCATTGCCCCCGCGCCGGACGATCTCATCGCGCTGGGTCAGGGTTTCGTGCCGCCGATGCTGTCGCGCTGGATCGGTGCGGTGATCTTCCTGGCGATGATCGCGTTGACGGTCCGTCGTCGCATGCGTCGCTCGAAGCTCGGCCTGCAGCAGGGCGCGATGTGGATCGACGTGGCGCGTCTCGTTGCCATCGGCGCCTTCATCTTCGCCTTCGTGCGCATGCTGAACGACGCCAACGGCATTCCCATTCCGGTGATGATCCTGCTCGGCCTGCTTGCTGTGTTCACCTATGTCTCGACACAGACCGTGTTTGGCCGACACATCTACGCCGTGGGCGGCAACATGGAGGCGACCCGCCTGTCGGGCGTGAACGTGGCCCGCGTGAAGCTGGTGGTGTTCGCGTTGATGGGCCTCATGTGCGCCTTCGCCGGCATCATCACAGTAGCCCGCACGGGCTCGGGTTCGCCGTCGGCGGGCACGGGCGGCGAGCTTGACGCCATCTCCGCCTGCTTCATCGGCGGCACTTCGATGCGCGGCGGTTCGGGCACGGTCTACGGCGCGCTCATCGGTGCGCTAGTCATGGCCAGCCTCGACAGCGGCATGCAGCTGATGGACGTCGACAACTCCTGGCAGATGATCATCAAGGGCGTGATCCTGGCCCTCGCCGTGTGGGTGGACGTGCTCTCGGGCTCCAACCGCAACGGCTGATTCCGTACGCACGGAAGCCAAAAAAAACGGGCACCCGAGGGTGCCCGTTTTCGTTGGTGCCTTGGCTCGGCTTACTTGCGGCCGACCTTCGCACCGAGACCGGCGGCATCGCGCAGGATGTCGGCCTTGTCGGTCTTCTCCCAGGAGAACGCCGTGAACGTGTTGCCGTTCTTATCGGTGATCTCATAGGGCTTGCGGCCGAAGTGGCCGTTGGACGCGGTCGGCTGGTACATCGGGTGCACCAGGTCGAGCATCTTGATGATGCCGTACGGACGCAGGTCGAAGTGCTTGCGGATCAGCTTCTCGATCTTGTCGTCGGCGATCTTGCCTGTGCCGAAGGTGGTCACGGAGATCGAGGTCGGCTCGGCGACGCCGATGGCGTAGCTGACCTGGATCTCGCAGCGGTCGGCGAGGCCGGCAGCCACGATGTTCTTCGCGACGTAGCGTGCGGCGTAGGCGGCCGAGCGGTCGACCTTCGACGGATCCTTGCCCGAGAACGCGCCACCGCCGTGACGGGCCCAGCCGCCGTAGGTGTCGACGATGATCTTGCGGCCGGTCAGGCCGCAGTCGCCCACCGGGCCGCCGATCACGAACTTGCCGGTCGGGTTGATGTGGAACTTGGTGCCCTTGTGCAGCAGCTTCGCCGGCAGCACGGGCTTCAGGATCAGCTCGCGCACGCCTTCGATGAGGTCCTTCTGCTTCACGTCCGGATCGTGCTGGGTGGACAGCACCACGGCATCGATGGCGACGGCTTCGCCGTTCTCGTAGCGCAGGGTGACCTGGCTCTTCGCGTCCGGGCGCAGCCACGGCAGCGGCGAGTTCTTCTTCTTGCGGACCTTGGTCTGCTGCTCCACGAGGCGGTGCGCGTAGTGGATCGCGGCCGGCATGTACTCGCTGGTCTCGTTCGTGGCGTAGCCGAACATCAGGCCCTGGTCGCCAGCGCCCTGTTCTTCCGGCTTCTTGCGGTCCACGCCCTGGTTGATGTCCGGCGACTGCTTGCCGATCAGGTTGAGCACGCCGCAGGTCTCGCCGTCGAAGCCGACGTCGGACGAGTCGTAGCCGATGTCGAGGATGACCTTGCGCGTCAGCGCTTCGAGGTCGATCCAGGCGCTGGTGGTGATTTCACCCGCGACGATGGCGACGCCGGTCTTCACCAGCGTCTCGCAGGCCACGCGCGCGCGCGGATCCTGGGCCAGGATGGCGTCCAGAACTGCGTCGGAGATCTGGTCGGCGATCTTGTCCGGGTGGCCTTCGGAGACCGACTCGGAGGTGAAGAGGTAGCTGCTCATCGCGGTGATATATCCTTCTTTACGGATAAAGAGATAAAAGGGCGCGCCATGATACACGCCCTTGTCCCGGTTTGCAGCGGCCAGGGTACGCCCGGGGGATGACGATTGCATGGGTATTCAGGGCCGACGGTGCCCCGGAGCCCGCCCTGGCCTGGGCGGTCAGGAGAAGCCTGCCACCGGATGCGGCCCATAGGCGGCTTCGAGCGTCGCCGTCTCCTCGTCCGTGAGTACGAGGTCGAGCGCGGCGACCGCGTCGTCCAGGTGGTGGGGCTTGGACGCCCCGACGATCGGTGCGGTCACGCCCGACCGGTGCGCCACCCAGGACAACGCCACCTGCGCCCTTGGCACGCCGCGCGCCTCCGCCACTTTCTTCACCGCGGCGACGATCGCACGGTCGGAATCCTCGGTGGCCTTGTAGAGGGTGCTGCCGAACACGTCGGTGGCCTGCCGTTCGCTGCTTTCGTCCCAATCGCGGGTCAGGCGGCCCCGTGCCAGCGGGCTCCAGGGCAGCACGGCGATGCCCTGATCGATGCAGAACGGGATCATCTCGCGCTCTTCCTCGCGCTGGAGCAGGTTGTAGTGATCCTGCATGCTGACGAACTCGGTCCAGCCATGCAGTCGCGAGGTATAGACCATCTTCGCGAACTGCCAGGCGTACATCGACGACGCGCCGAGATAGCGCACCTTGCCCATCTTCACCACGTCATGCAGCGCTTCCATCGTTTCCTCGACAGGCGTCGTTTGGTCGAAGCGGTGGATCTGCAGCAGGTCGATGTAATCGGTGCCGAGGCGGGAGAGGCTGTCGTCCACCGAGTGAAAGATGGCCTTGCGGGATAAGCCGCCGCCGTTCGGTCCCTTGCGCCAGTGGAAGAACGTCTTGGTCGCGATGACGACTTCGTCGCGGCGCGCGAAATCCTTCAACGCGCGGCCGACGATTTCTTCCGACGTACCGTCGGAGTACGCATTCGCCGTGTCGAACACGTTGATCCCGAGATCCAGCGCCTTGCGGATAAAGGGGCGGCTCGTTTCCTCGTCGAGCGTCCAGCGGTGGTTGCCGCGATCGGGTACGCCGTAGGTCATGCAACCCAGGACCAGCGGCGATATTTCCAGGCCCGTGCGGCCGAGTTTCACGTAGCGCATAAGAACTCCATGGATGAAAGCAAGCGTTGCCGATAAGGCGTAGACGTTACATATACCTGCCATGGTTATCTTTAGGTATTCGCGACCCGGACGCGGTGCGCCCGTCGCATCACGTCAGCGGAGCAAACCATGTCGTCCACCCTCTCATCACCTCGCGCGCCAAGCATCAGTGGCGTGGTCGTCGCTGTGCTCGGTTTTGCCTTGGCGCTTGGCGGTGTGTGGCTCGCCGTCCTCGGCGGCAGCCTCTACTACCTGATCGCTGGCACGGCGGTGGGTGTCACCGGCATCTTGCTGGCACGCGGTTCCGGAGCCGCGTTATGGCTGTACGCAATCGTGCTGCTCGGCACGGTGCTGTGGGCCGTGGCGGAAGTCGGATTCATCGGTTGGCAGCTCGAACCCCGGCTGCTCGTGCCTGTGCTGCTGGGCATATACCTGCTGATGCCATGGATCACGCGCGGGCTGTCGCCGCGACGAGGCGCCGCCTTGGCACTGATCGTCGCAATCGTGGTGGGTGTCGGCGTCGGCGTGGCCGGATTCATGCAGCCGGTGGGCACGCGGGGCGAAGCGGTGGTGCGCAATGCGGAGGACGGTCACGACACCTCTGTGCCCGATGGTGATTGGTGGTTCTATGGCCGCACACCGCGCGGCGATCGTTTCTCGCCCTTGGACCAGATCGACACGCACAACGTGACGAACCTCAAGGTCGCATGGACGGCACATACGGGCGACACGATGCGTCCTGGCGAAGACAAAGGCGGCACGGACGCGGGCCACGAGTTCAATTTCGAGGACACGCCGATCAAGGTGGGCGACACGCTGTATGTTTGCACGGGGCATAGCTGGGTCGTCGCTTTCGATGCCGCGACCGGCCAGAAGAAATGGACCTTCGATCCGAAGGCAAACACCGAAGCGGACGTCTATCTCGCATGCCGTGGCGTGGCTTATTACCAGGCGCCGCCGGGCACGCAGACCGATTGTCCGCGACGGATCATTGCGCCGGTGCTCGATGCCCGGGTGATGGCGCTGAACGCGGACACGGGCAAACCGTGCGAGGACTTTGGCGAGCACGGTTTCATCTCGCTCACGCAGTACCTCGGCCACGTGCCGGCAGGCTTTCATTTCGTGACGTCGCCGCCGCTGGTGATGAAGGACCGCGTCATCCTGGGTGGCTGGGTCTACGACAACCAGGCGGAGAACGAACCCTCCGGCGCGGTGCGCGCGTTCGATCCGCTCTCGGGCAAACTCGTCTGGGCGTGGGACGTGGGCCACGATCCGCAGAACTGGACGCCCGGTCCGAACGACCAATTGACCCGCGGCACGCCGAACGCGTGGGGCGTCTACACCGCCGATCCGGACCTCGGCATGGTTTACCTTCCGATGGGTAACGCCACGCCGGATTACTTCGGCGGACATCGCCGTCCCTTCGACGAGAAGGTGTCCAGTTCCACCGTTGCGCTGGATATCGAGACCGGCGCACCAAAGTGGGTGTACCAGAACACGCATCACGATCTGTGGGACATGGACGTGCCGACGGGCCCGTCGCTGGTCGATCTGCCGGATGCGAACGGCGGTACGGTGCCGGCGCTGGTGCAGACGACCAAGCGCGGCGAGTTCTTCGTCCTCGATCGACGTACCGGCAAGCCTTTGACCGAGGTCACCGAGAAGCCGGTGCCGCAGAACGCCGTCCCCGGTGAGCGCACCTCGCCCACCCAGCCGTTCTCCGTCGGCATGCCGTCGCTGGCGCCGAAGGATCTGACCGAAGCGTCGATGTGGGGCGCCACGCCGTTCGACCAGTTGATGTGTCGCATCGAATTCCGCCGCGCTGCATACGAAGGACAGTTCACCCCGCCGCAGTTGAAGGACACGATCGTGTATCCCGCCTTCGACGGCGTGATCGACTGGCACGGCGCATCCATCGATCCGTACAACAAGCTGTTGATCGCCAACGCGAACTACATCCCCTTCATCATCAGCCTCGCGCCCCGCGGTCCCGCGGAGGCCAAGGGGCTGGTGAAGCCGTGGGATGGCTCGGGCAACGAACCCAAGGTGGGCGGTGGGCTGGCGCCGCAGTACGGCACGCCGTACGTCGGCAAGGTGCACCCGTGGTTGAACCCGCTCGACGTGCCGTGCAATCCGCCGCCGTGGGGCACGATGGCCGCCATCGACCTCGTGACGCACAAGCTGGTGTGGGAGCGCCCGATCGGTACCACGCGTGACACGGGTCCGTTCGGCACACATGTCAACGCGCCGCTGCCGACAGGCATCTTCAACATCGGCGGCAACATGACGACCCGCGGCGGTCTCGTCTTCATCGGCGCCACCGCGGACAACTACCTGCGCGCCATCGACGAGCGTACGGGCAAGGAGCTATGGAAGGCACGCCTGCCGGCCGGTGGGCAGGCCAACCCGATGTCTTACACGGTCAACGGCAAGCAATACATCGTGATCGCCGCAGGCGGCCATAGCGGCCTGGGCACGAAATCGGGCGACTATGTGATGGCATACGCGCTGCCTTGAATGGCAGCGCGCAAGCGCCTTAAACCCGCGAGCGCTCGCGATCCACGCGCTCGCGGTAACGCCGGACCACGGGCCAGCCCATGACGAGCCCGGCCAGCGCGCCTGTGGCCTCCGCGAGAAGCAAGAACTGGAGCAACCGCGCCCAAGTCAGGGCGGTTCCATCCCACCAAGCGCATAGGCAGTGAGTCGCGAACATTAGCGTGCCGAAACACTGGATACCCACCCGCCACGTGTAAACCCACAACGATGGCGATTCGGAAAGCCACGGAGCCAAGCGCGACAGTAGGTGGGCGCACATATCTCTATCCTTGTTGAGTGGCAGCAACCCTGACTCGGTCCGCCGGGACGATGAATGTTCCCAGGCGCCGGCCGCCCGTTGAAAGGCGCTCATGGCTCGCGGTGGCGTAGGAAAGCGTAGGCGCCCGCCCCCTTGAATTACCCCGGGCAGCCTCCAACTAGCGGTGATTCGATCAACGGAGGCCGTCATGGCCCGCTGCAAGCACGCATTGATTCACGTCCCACCGATCGCCCCCTGGGCGCGTCGCGGGTGCGCGCGCGCCGTGAGTGGAGGTTCGTCGTCGTAAGGCGATGTGCGACCTCCAAGGTTCTCCAAGCACCCGCAAGGGTGCTTTTTTTTGTCCCGTTTTTCGCCATTCGATCTGGAGCAACGTGCCATGAAGAACTGCCGCGATCCCCGATCCTGACCGTCCTGCTCAGCCAGGGGCGGCGGTTCAGGACTGGGGAGTGCCTCGCTCGACGAATACATCGAGCCCCTGGCGTTATCCCATCAGGAAACCGTTAGCCATGAGTACCACCCGCGAAACCCGCATCCCCGTCGACCGTTGGCGCAACCTCGGCATCATCGCGCACGTCGATGCAGGCAAGACCACGCTGACCGA
>Ga0209674_100819_pt1 | contig 10355 bp, 6 predicted proteins | sample AraplaCvi_mMS_r2_FD_184279 | JGI IMG/M metagenome (GOLD analysis project Ga0209674, IMG submission 184279) | Arabidopsis root microbial communities from North Carolina, USA - plate scrape CL_Cvi_mMS_r2 (SPAdes) (version 2) | ecosystem: Host-associated > Plants > Roots > Endosphere | place: USA... | reverse complement strand
CGCCATCAACTACGGCGGCATCGGCGCGGTGATCGGTCACGAGGCCAGCCACGGCTTCGACGACGAGGGCAGCCAGTTCGACGGCGAGGGCAACAACAAGAACTGGTGGACGAAGGAAGACCGCGCCAAGTTCGACGAGCGCACGGGCAAGCTCGTGGCGCAGTTCGACGAGTACGCGCCGATCAAGGACCGCCCTGACCTGCACGTCAACGGCAAGCTCACCCTGGGCGAGAACATCGCCGACCTGGGTGGCCTCAACGTTGCGTACGACGCCCTGCAGGAAGCATTGAAGAAGAATCCGCAGGAAGCGCAGTCGAAGATCGACGGCTATACGCAGGACCAGCGCTTCTTCCTCAACTGGGCCCGCGTGTGGCGTGGCAGCGTCCGCGAGAAGCAGGCGATGCTGTACCTCAACGTCGACCCGCATGCACCCGCGTCGCTGCGCGCCATTGGTGCGCCGTCGAACATGGAAGCCTTCGCTACGGCCTTCCAGTGCAAGCCGGACGCCAAGATGATCCGCGCCGCCGACAAGCAGGTGAAGATCTGGTAAGCAACGCGCCTCTCCTCTGAGGCACGTTCGAAGGCGCCGCATATGCGGCGCCTTTTTTTTTGGTTCTCTGGGAGCCGCTATAGCGGCGAAAAGCCAACGAAGCGGTGAAGCCAGGACACAAATAGCCCAGTCCAAGGGCCACTCAAGTTAATTGCGAATCGTTCTCATTATGTTTATCATGCCGACTGTCAGGGATTGGGCGTATTGCCAGCCCTCGCAGGGGATCCGTGCGTGTAGCGCATTGCCCGTGCGGGAGGTAATGCGTGCGCCGGTCCTCGCCTCTTCCATCCATGCCTTCAAGGACAACCCATGGCCTTCATCAAGAGCCGCAAGCATGCCGCTCCTGCCGCGCGCACCGTCGGTGCCGCCGTCCTCCTGACCCTCGCACACGGTGCCGCCGCGACCGATGCTCCTCTCGATCTCGCGCCACCCCAGCAAGCCAAGGTCAACGACGCGCAGGCGCTGCCCGGCATGCAGGTGGAGGCCGACCGCTCCAGCGACTACCGCGTGGACAAGGTGTCGTCGCCCAAATTCACCCAGTCGCTGCTCGACACGACGCAGACGATCCAGGTGATCGGCAAGGAGCTGATCCAGCAGCAGGGCGCCACGACGCTGACCGAGGCGCTGCGCAACAGCCCGGGCGTCGGTACCTTCTATGTCGGCGAGAACGGATCGACCAACACCGGCGACTCGATCTACATGCGCGGCTTCGACACCTCGGGCAGCATCTTCGTGGACGGCGCGCGCGACCTGGGCACGGTGTCCCGCGACATCTTCAACATCGAGCAGGTGGAAGTCACCAAGGGTCCGGACGGCACCGAATACGGCCGCACCGCACCCACGGGTGCCGTGAACCTCGTCACCAAGCAGCCGGTGCTGGGCAATGGCATGTCGGGCTCCGTGCAGGTCGGCAGCGGCCAGCGCCGCCGCGCCACCGCCGACTGGAACCAGTCGATGGGCAACGATGCGGCGTTCCGCTTGAACGTACTGGGCCAGGACAGCGGCGTGTACGGCCGCGATCAGGTGGAAAACAACCGCTGGGGCGTCGCACCGTCGCTCGCCTTCGGCCTTGGCACCCCCACCCGCGTATACATCGACTACCTGCACATCAAGCAGAACAACGTGCCGGACGGCGGCGTACCGACGATCGGCCTGCCGGGCTACAGCAGCCCCGATGCACGCGCCTTCCTGAATAACGCTCCGAAGGTGGACCCGGACAACTTCTACGGCACGAACCAAGACCATGACCATGTCACCCAGGACATGTTCACCGTCATCGTCGAGCACGATTTCAACGAGAACGTGGCGCTGCACAACACCGCACGCTGGGGTCGCACCACGCAGGATTACCTGCTCAGCGCGTTCATGGGTTCGACCGCTAACCTGCTGACGCCGAATCCGGCCGATCCGTCCACCTGGACCATCGCGCGCAGCTTGCCGACGTTCAAGCACCAGTCCAACCGGATCGCCACGAACCAGACCAACCTCACGGCGAGCATCGGTTCGGGCGCAGTCACCCAGGACATCAGCACGGGCATCGAACTCACCCAGGAACAGGCGCGGACCATCGGCATGGGCGCGCTGGGCGGAAGCCACTGGCCAGCGGCCAACCTCTACCGGCCGTATTCGGACGTGGGTGGTTTGAACTACGGCGAGACGGGCGCACGCAGCGAAGGCAAGACCAATACCGCGGCGGCGTACTTCTTCGATACGGTGAAGTTCGGCGAACACTGGCAGGTGAATGCTGGCGTTCGCGTCGATCACTACAAGACCGACTTCAACAGCCTCGTGCTCTGCGGCGCCCGCGGCGCTCCCGCCTGCGGCCGGCTGCCCACCGGCACGCCGGTCCCCGGTGTCGATACCACCATCAGCGACAACCTGGTCAATTACAAGCTGGGCGTGCTCTACAAGCCCGCGGCCAACGGCAGCATCTACGTCAACTTCGCGCAGTCGCAGGAGCCGCCGGGCGGCAACACGCTCACGCTGTCGTCGTCCGCGAACAGCGCCGACAACCCGAACTTCGACCCGCAAAAGGCGCGCACCGCCGAGATCGGTACGAAGTGGGATCTGCTGGGTGAAAAGCTTCTGCTGACCGCGGCGCTGTATCGCACGACGGTGACCAACGAACTCGTGCAGGATCCGACCGACCTGCTGTATTACCAGATCGGCAAGAAGCGCGTGCAGGGCGTGGAGATTTCGGCGCTCGGCAAGATCACGGACGACTGGGCAGTAAGCGCCGGCTTCACCACGATGGATGCCACCGTGGAAAAAGGCACCAACGTGACCCAGAACGGTTCCGACGACCTGGCCTATACGCCCAAGCGTGCCTTCACCGCCTGGACCACCTACCACCTGCCGTTCAACCTTACCGTCGGTGGCGGGGCGCGGTACTCCGGTGAGCTGCAGCGCGGCACCGACGGCGCCGTCGGCACGCCCGCTTACACGAAGGCGTACTGGGTGTTCGATGCGATGGCCAGCTACCCGGTCAATCGACACCTGGACATCCAGTTGAACGTCTATAACCTCTTCGACAAGCGCTACGTCGCAGCGATCAACAAGAGCGGCTACCGCTACACCCCGGGCACACCGCGCTCCGCGATGCTGACCGCCAACGTCCGCTTCTGATCGCACGCTAAGGAGTTCTTCATGCTGATGCACATCCCGGAAGTCCTGAGCAAGAGCCAGGTCGCCGGCATGCGCCAAGCCATGGACGGCGTGGCATGGACCGACGGCAGGGAAACCGTCGGTCCGCAGGGGGCCAAGGTGAAGCGCAACCTGCAGCTTCCGGACGCGTCGCCGCTGCGGCGCGAGCTGGGCGATATGGTGGTGGCCGCGCTCGGCCGCCACCCGCTTTACCACGCTGCGGTGCTGCCGCTGCGTACGTTGTCGCCGCGCTTCAATCGCTACGAGGGCGGTGGCGAATACGGCTTCCACGTCGACGGCGCGGTCATGGCGACCGGGCGTGACGGCGAGCACGTGCGCAGCGACATTTCCTGCACGGTCTTCCTCAGCGAGCCCGAGGAATACGACGGCGGCGAGCTGATCGTGTGCGACACCTACGGCGAGCACGAGGTGAAGCTGCCCGCCGGCGATGCCATCGTGTATCCGTCGTCGAGCCTGCACCGCGTGGCCCCCGTCACGCGGGGGGCACGTGTCGCGTCCTTCTTCTGGGTGCAGAGCATGGTGCGCGACGACGGCGCGCGGCGCCTGCTTCTGGAAATGGATAGCGCCATCCAGGCACTCTCCGCCAGCGGCGCCGATCAGGCCTCGATCCTGCAACTGACTGGGGTCTACCACAACCTGCTGCGGCGCTGGGCGGAAACGTAGACGGTAGGCACGGGAGCCCTCGGGAGCGGATAATTGGCGCCCCCAAGATGTATCGGCTCCCCAACGCATGTTCCAACCCGGTCAACGCTGGATCTCCACCGCTGAGCCCGAACTCGGTCTCGGCACCATTCTTCGCGTCGAAGGGCGCAGCGTGCAGGTACTGTTCGCCAAATCCGGCGTGCTGCGCCCCTACGCCGCCGACAGTGCCCCCCTGATCCGTGCCGAGTTCCGCGCCGGACAGCGCGTATCCGGCAAGGGCATCGCCTTTCTCGTGGAACGTATCGAGGAACGCGAGGGCCTGCTGGTCTATCGCGGCGAAGGCCGGGAGCTGGAAGAAGGCCAACTGGACGACGAACAGGCGCTGTCCCAGGCTGACGATCGCCTGATCGGCGGCCGTACCGATCCCAACGACCGCTTCGACCTGCGCTTCGAGGCCTTGCGTCGGCGTGCCGATGCCCGTCGCTCCGCGGCGTGGGGCCTGGAATCCGCCCGTATTGGTCTCGTGCCGCACCAGCTCCGCGTGGCCGGCATCGCCGCGGCGCGACGCCCGCCGCGTGTGCTGCTCGCCGACGAGGTGGGCCTGGGCAAGACGATCGAAGCCGGCATGATCCTCGCCCGCCAGCTCGCCACCGGCCGCGCCGGCCGCGTACTGGTGCTGCTGCCGGAAACCCTGGTCTACCAGTGGTTTGTGGAACTGCTGCGCCGCTTCAACCTGTCGTTCTCCATCTTCGACGAAGAGCGCTGCGAAGCCATCGAGCAGGAAAGCGATGGACGCAACCCGTTCGAAGACGAGCAACTGGTCATCGCCGACTTCGCCTTCCTCGAATCGTCGCCGCGCCGCGCGGCGCAACTGGTCGATGCCGGCTGGGACCTGGTGGTCGTCGACGAAGCACACCACCTCGAATGGACCCCGGAAGCGGCGAGCCCGCGCTATCGGTTGGTCGAGGAGCTGGCGTCGGCCACGCCCGGCGTCATCCTGCTCACCGCTACGCCGGAACAGCTCGGCCGTGCGGGGCATTTTGCGCGCCTGCGTCTGCTGGACCCCCAGCGCTACGCCAACCTCGACGCTTACCTCGCCGAAGCGGAAGGCTATGCGGCCTTGTCGGACGTGGCGAGCACGCTCGCCGACGGGGCGTCGCTTAATGACGCGCAGCGCGACCTGCTTCGCGAGCGTTTTCAGGGCGACCGCGAACTCGCTGGCCTGCTGTCCCGCGACGATGCCAGCGCCGAACTGCTTGCCGCGCTGATCGATCGCCACGGCACCGGACGCGCCATGTTCCGCAACCGCCGCGCCGGTATCGGCGGTTTCCCCCGGCGCACGCCTGATTTCATCGCCATCGATCCGAACACGCTCGATCCGGGCCGGCGCGATGCGCTGTTGGCGGAATTCCGTTCGGACATCCAACAGCCGCCCGCGCCGCTCGAATTCGACTACACCAACGACCCGCGTCTCACCGCGCTGATCGCCCTGCTCGATGCGCACCCTGCGGACAAGTTCCTGCTGATCTGCCGCAGCCAGGCGAAGGTCATGGCGATCGAAGACGCGCTGCGTACGAAGAGCGGTGTCGGCGTGGCGCGCTTCCACGAGGGGCTGGGCATCGTCCAACGCGATCGCAACGCCGCGTTCTTCGCCCAGCCCGACGGCGCGCGCTTGCTGCTGTGCTCGGAGATCGGCTCGGAAGGACGCAACTTCCAGTTCGCCCATCGCTTGGTGATGTGGGATCTCCCGCTCGACCCGGATCTACTGGAACAGCGTATCGGCCGTCTCGATCGCATTGGCCAGAAGCAGGACATCGTGATTCACGTGCCGGTCGTGGTGCAGAGCGCACAGCATGTGCTCGCCCGCTGGTACGACGAGGGTCTGGACGCGTTCCGCGCCAGCCCAGCGGATGGACGCGAACTGCTTCGCCGCTTCGGCAGCCTGCTGGCAAGCCTTGCCGACGAGCACGCACGCGAAGACGATGAGCGCGACCAGGAGCTGGATGCGCTCATCGCCGAGACGCGCGGTGCGCACGAGGAACTCTCTGCGCTGATCCACGCGGGCCGCGATCATCTGCTCGAACTGGCCGCGAGTCGCGACCCCCATGCGGGCGATCTCGCCGGCAGCTTTGCCGCAGAAGACGAAGACGCGTCGCGTGATGCCTTCATCCAGCGCCTGTTCGAAACCTATGGCGTGCATGCCGAGGAACTGGCACGCGGCATCGTACTGCTCGATCCGCAATACCTCTCGACCGATGGCCTGCCTGGGTTCGCCGAGGGTCCGCTTTCGGTCACGTTCTCGCGCGATATCGCGCTGGCACGCGAAGATCTTCCCCTGCTTCGACTCGATCACCCGATGGTCGCGGCCGCGGTCGATCTGCTGGTGTCGGGCGAAGACGGCAATGCCGCCTTCCTCGTCGACGACGCCCTGCCCGTCCGTACCGCCCTGCTGCAGACCGTGTTCGTGCTGGAAGTGGTGGCCGATCGCACACTGGACGCGGGACGGTTCCTGCCCGCAACGCCACTCATGCTCACCGTGGACACCAAGCTGAGCGAGCGCGCGTCGTTCCGTCCGAGTGACGTCGCGCTCCGCCGTGCCGCGGACCGCAACATCGAAGTGCCGCGCTATCGCAAGTTCCTTTCCAAGCTCGTACCGCCGATGCTGGAACGTGCTCAGGATCTGGCGGAAGCACGTGCGGAAGGGCTGAAGGCCGAAGCGACGGAAACGGCACGGCGCGAACTCGACGCGGAATATGCTCGCCTCGTCGCGTTGCATGCGGTGAATCCGTCGATCAGCGACGACGAACTCGACGCCGTCGCCGCCGAACGGGATGCCCTGCTTGCGGCCATTCCCGATGCGCGTCTGCGCCTGGATGCGGTGCGCTTCGTGGTCAGCCCGGACTTCCTCGCGCTGCGTTGAGCGGAGGAACGTTCCAGCGCCGGTCGCCCGGCGCTAGGACCATCGGCGTGGCGGCGACCTGACGCCCCACGCCAGCAGCAGCGCCAGCCCCGCGACGAGACCGCCCAGGTGGGCGAAGTGCGCCACGCCGGAGAGCGTGCCAGTCACGCCGAAGATCAGTTCCGCCGCGCCGTAAAGCGTGACGAACAGCCATGCCGGGATGCCGATCGGAATCGGGATGAGCATCAGCTTCTCGCGAGGGAACAACATCGCGAACGCACCGAGCAAACCGAACACGGCACCCGACGCACCCACGGTCGGATACATGCGCTCGGGCTCGAACAGGTAGACCACCGCCAGTTGCGCCACGGCTGCCGCGACAAGGCAGACGAAGTAGTAGATGACGAAGCGCCGCGTGCCCATCACACGCTCGATCAAACCGCCGAACATGTACAACGCATACATGTTCAGCACGATGTGCATCACGCTGCCATGCATGAAACCGTAGGTAATGAGTTGCCATGGCCGAAAGCCGATGCCGGCGATGTCACCGCCACCGAGATCCACCGCCATGTCATGACCATAGGGCCACAACGCAAACCAGCGCGTGAGCGCCAACGTGTCCTGATCGCGCAGGAGGAACTGCAGCGCGAACACCAGCACGTTGGCGATGAGCAGGTTACGAGTGACCGGGGGCAGATTCGTCGGCATCGGCGTAAGGTCACCCAGCCAGCGGCGTGGGCTGGAGTATCTCGATCCAGTACTCGTCCGGATCGCGGATGAAGGCGATGTGGCGCATGCGACCGTCGCTGAGGCGCTTCTGGAAGGTGACGCCCAGGGCTTCGAAACGGGCGCATGCCTCCTGCACGTCGGGCACGCTCACGCAAAGGTGGCCGAAGCCGCGCGGCTCGCTATTGCCATTGTGGTACGCGAAGTCCGGATCGTTCTCGGTGCCATGGTTATGCGTGAGTTCGAGCACGCCCGGCTGGCGCAGCACCCACTCGCGACGTGCTTCGTCGTCATCGGGAATCTGCGTGCGGTCACCCAGAAGCACCAGATACACGATGGTGAAGGCGGCTTCGTCGAAGACATGCCGATACACCGGGGTGAACCCGAGCACGCGCGTGTAGAAATCCAGCGAGCGCTCCAGGTCGCGCACGCGGATCATCGTGTGGTTGAAAACGAAGCCATGGGTCACGGCATCCGGCGTGGCAGTCACGCCCGGCAGCGAGGTAAGGTCGGAAAGAGACATGGGAATTCCTTGGGGCTCAAGCCCCAAGGGTGGCTGCCCCGGGTGGGCAATTCAAGCCGTGCGGGAGCGAGACAGGGAAAGCAGCAACAGCACAACCGCCAGCGCCCCATAGGCGGCGACGAACGGCCACACCAGCGCCTGCGCTGCTGGCGCGAGCTGCCACGGCAGATACACCGAGCCGATCGGTTCTACGGAATGGATAAGACCGAAGGCCGTGAGCACGGCGCCGAGAGCGACGATACCTGCCGCTTTGCGCACGTGGCCGTCGATCATCGCCACCACGAAGCTGGCCCAGACCATCGAGGTGATGATGAAGCCGTTGCCGAGGATCACGATGACGGCCAGCGGTGCGATGCCGTGGCTGGTATCGGCATACAGGGCGGCGAAGTGGGCCGGATCGACGATCGACGGGTCACCCAGCTTGATCGCCAGCATACGCGCGATGGCAGGAAAGAAGCTGAAGACGACGGCGCCCGCATAACGCAGCGGTGTCGCCTCGAATGCCTGCGTGGTAATACCGATGGAAACGAAGACCAGGATAGGCGCCAGCACGGCCACCGGCAGCAATTCCACGAGGTTCGACAGATAGCCCAGCACCCCGCCAAGGCCGATGACGAGCCCCGTTGCCAGCGTATAACCGGTGCGCGCGCCCATGGCCTTGTAAGCGGGCTGGCCGATGTACGGCGTGGTCTGCGCCACGCCGCCGCAGATACCCGCGACCAGCGTTGCCAGGGCTTCGACCAAAAGGATGTCGCGTGTGCGGTAGTCGTCGCCAGCGGCGCGAGCGCTTTCCGTGACGTTGATGCCGCCGACGACCATCAACAGGCCGAATGGGAGAATCAACGGCAGATACGGCACCGTCGCCGGCAAACCCTGCACGAAGCCGAGCGTGGGCCAGGGGAAACCGAGCCGCCATTGCCATGCCGCAGGCGCGTGGTATCCCGTACCAAGAAGGCCTAGAGGGCCAAGTCCGTAGTACAACGCGACGCCCACCAGAAACGCACCCAGCACGCCGGGCATGCCGAACGGCAAGCGACGCTTTGCGACCAGACCGTACAGCACGACGCCGAGCCCGGCGAAGCCGACAACCGGCACGCGCATGATTTCGACCAAGGGCAGAAATCCCATGAGCACGAGCGCGATGCCAGCGATGGAACCCAGCAAGCCCGCCCGCGGCACGGAGCGCTGTACCCAGGCGCCGAAGAATGAGAGCACGAATTTCAGCAGGCCCATCACCACCAGCGATGCCATGCCGAGCCGCCAGGTGGCTTCGCCGGCCGCGAGGTCGTCAAGCCCTGCTTGGCGATAACCGACGAACGCCGGCCCGAGCACCAGCAGCGCCATGCCGATACTCGTTGGCGCATCGATACCGAGCGGCATGGCGGTGACGTCTTCTCGCCCCGTGCGCGCCGCAAGACGGCGGGCCATCCACGTGTACGCCAGATTGCCGAGCAGCACGCCGAGCGCGGTGCCGGGAAACATGCGCCGGAAAACGATATCCGCCGGCATGCCGAAGATGCCCACAAGGGCGGTGGCCATGAAGGCCAGCAGAGATAGGTTGTCCACAACCAGGCCAAGCAGCCCGTTGAGGTCGCCACCGCCGAAACGTCGACGCGGAGCAGTGTCGGCGGCCATCAGAACGACACCTCGGCCGGCTGGCTCACCCGCAGCACGGACTGATCGCCCGTCTTCGCCTTCCAAGCCGCGCGGATGGCGTCTATCGCCTGTCGCTGGGCGGGCGTGTCCGGATGCAACAGCACGACGAGCTTCGATCGAAGCCGCTCAGGCACGGGTTGCCCACTACCCTGCCATTGACCATAGGCGTCGAGGACCGTCAGCCCGGCGGGAAAGCGCGGCGTGACTTCCTGATCGAGAAACGCACGCCAGCCGGCCTCATCGACCCCGCCCTTTCCGTCTACCCCGCTAAGCCCGAAATACAGCTCGGTGCGCAGCCAACCTGACGCCGCCGCAGGATGCGCGGTGTCCCCCGTAAGTACCGGTGCGGGCGTCGCCTGCTGCGTGACGCATCCGGCACAGACAAGCGAGACCATCAGTAAAAGGACTGGTACGGCTTTCATGATTTCCCCTATGGACGTCCGTACGGCTATGCGTCCGAAGGGTAACAGCGCGGCGGCCCTGGTCGGCAAAAAAGGTTCATCGCGCATGACAGGGGAAGGTTTTTTCTCGCTGTTGCTGTTGTCGCTGGATGCCTCGGCCTTCGCAGGCACGACGGTAACGGGCTCGCAGCGCCGCGGCTCTCCCGGCACGCAACCCCAGTCATCGCGGGAGTCTTCGGTGTCTCCCCTCGAGGCGAGTTCCGCACAAGAGAGCGGCCGAAGGCCACTAGG
>Ga0209674_100818_pt1 | contig 10360 bp, 9 predicted proteins | sample AraplaCvi_mMS_r2_FD_184279 | JGI IMG/M metagenome (GOLD analysis project Ga0209674, IMG submission 184279) | Arabidopsis root microbial communities from North Carolina, USA - plate scrape CL_Cvi_mMS_r2 (SPAdes) (version 2) | ecosystem: Host-associated > Plants > Roots > Endosphere | place: USA... | reverse complement strand
TTGTGACATTGGAGGAAGACGGCGAGCGGCTGTCGGGCACATTCCGCACGGCGCTGGATGACAGCGGCTTCTTCGGCCGGGACTACGACGTGGTCGGAACCTGCCACGGCGATTGCATCGCATTCGCCTTTGCCGGTGGGACGCCCAAGGGCGACATGGTGTGTGCGTTCACCGGTGTGCTGCGCGCGGGCAGGTTGGAGACCGTTTGGCACGTGGTGTCGGACCGGGCCACAGAGGGCGACGGCAAGCGGGTCTGGCCGCATGCGGTCATGACCAACGCCGACACGTTCGAGCGTGTCTCGGAATAGCCGCGCGCCTCAGCCGCGCTTTCTCGCCGGGCGCGCCGGAGGTTCTGCAGCGGGCTGCTTGAGCGGTCGCAGGTTCATCTTGTCGAAGACGCGGCGGGCGCGTTCGGCGCAGTCTTCACCGTCGGCCTCGTGGTCGACTTCGCGAATGAGCGCCAGCAAGTCGCGCTTGTTTTGCGCCAGGTGCTGCTCCAGCACATCGATTTCCGCGACTTTGCGGCGCAGCGCCTGCAGCAGTTCTTCGCGTGACCACGCGCCTTGGTGTCCGGGCAAAAAGGCGCGAATCTCTTCCAGCGAGAACCCCGCACTTTGCGCGCGCAAGATGATCTGCAGCCGCGTCACCGATTCGGCGCGTACTCCCGATACCCATTGGATTGCCGCTCAGCGGGCTGCAACAGGCCGCTGGCTTCATAGAACCGAATGCGGGAGGCGGCCACGCCGCTCAGGCGGGCCAGTTCACCAATCTTCATGTGCGTGCTCCGCAGACTTGACATTCAAGTTGACTTTAAGCTTAGGGTTCAGGTGTCGTCAAATGTCAAATCCCCCGCGGATGCCACCATGAAACTCTTCACGCCCCTCGTCCTGCCCAATGGCGCGGTGATCCCGAATCGCCTGGCCAAAGCCGCCATGGAAGAAAACATGGCCGATGCCGATCACGCGCCTTCCGACGCGTTGCTGCGTCTGTATGAGGCCTGGGCCGCAGGCGGCGCCGGCCTGATCCTGACCGGCAACGTGATGGTCGACCACCGCGCCATGACGGGCCCGAACGGCGTCGTGCTGGAAGACGGCGCGCATCTCGAACGCTTTCGCCGCTGGGCCCAGGCGGCGCGCGCGCATGGTGCGCATGCGTGGGTGCAGATCAACCATCCGGGGCGCCAGATGCCGGCATCGCTCGGGCAGCCGACGGTGGCGCCTTCGGCAGTTCCGCTGGCGCTGGGCGCGCTGTCCAAGCAGTTTCCGGTGCCGCGCGAGATGACCGAGGCGGATATCCGCGAGGTCCAGCAGCGCTTCACGCGTAGCGCGCAACTGGCCGAGCAGAGCGGCTTTACCGGCGTGCAGATCCACGCCGCGCATGGCTATCTGCTGAGCCAGTTTCTGTCGCCCATTTCCAACCGTCGGCAGGACCCGTGGGGCGGCCCGATCGAGAATCGCGCGCGCCTGCTGCTCGATATCGTGCGCAGCGTGCGCGCCGCCGTGTCGCCGCAGTTCGTCGTGGCGGTCAAGCTGAACTCCGCCGATTTCCAGCGCGGCGGCTTCAGTCCGGACGATGCGAAGCAGGTGGTCGAGCTGCTCAACCCGCTGGGCGTCGACCTCGTTGAATTGTCCGGCGGCAGCTACGAAGTGCCGGCCATGCAAGGGCAGGCGCGCGATGGCCGCACACTCGCCCGCGAAGCGTATTTCCTGGAATTCGCCCGCGACATTGCCGGCATTGCCCGCATGCCGCTGATGGTCACGGGCGGCATCCGGCGCCGCGCGGTGGCGGAGCAGGTGGTCGACAGCGGTGTCGATATGGTCGGCATTGCGACGGCGCTGTCCATCGATCCGAACCTGCCGCGCGACTGGGCGGGCGGCAAGAACAGCGCGCCGGTGCTGCAACCCATCACGTGGAAGAACAAGGCGCTGGGCGCACTCGCCAACATGGCTGTCGTCAAGTTTCAGCTCGGGCGGTTGAGCAAGGGGCGCACGACAGCCCCTGGCGTGTCGCCCCTGCGGGCGCTGATCGAGCAGCAATTGGCCGCGGCCTGCCAGTCGCGGCGCTATCGCCGGTGGGCGGCGCAACGTCAGGCGCGCTAGCCGTATTTTCTGACCGGACGGGCGCGAGCTTAACGGCGCGCCGCGTCTCTTGTAGATTCATGTTTTGCCTGACGATCGGAAAGCACGACATGAAACACGTCACTCTGCCCAACGGCGAACGCGTCCCTGCACTCGGCATGGGCACCTGGAACATGGGCGACGACCGCGCCACGCGCGCCGAAGAAATCGCCACGCTGCGCTTGGGCCTCGACCTGGGTTTGCGCCTGATCGACACCGCCGAGATGTACGGCGAAGGCCGCTCTGAATCGCTGATTGGCGAGGCCATTGCCGGACGGCGCGATGAGGTCTTTCTCGTCAGCAAGGTCTATCCGCACAACGCCAGCCGGCGCGGTATCGCCGCGGCGTGCGAGCGCAGCCTGCGCCGCCTCGGCACCGACCGGCTCGATCTGTACCTGCTGCACTGGCGTGGCGATGTGCCGTTCGAAGACACGTTGGAAGGCCTGCAGGCCCTGCAGCGCGAAGGCAAGATCCGCCAGTACGGCGTGAGCAATCTCGACCTGTCCGACATGGAGGAATGGTGGGACGCGCCCGGCGGCGATCAGACCGCCGTCAACCAGCTGCTCTACAACCTGAGCCGGCGCGGCATCGAGTGGGATCTGTTGCCCTGGCTGCGCGAGCGCCGCGTGCCGGTGATGGCCTATTCGCCCATCGAGCAGGCGCGGCTCGTTCGGCATCCGAAGCTGGTGCGCTTCGCCCAGGCGTGCGGCATGACGCCGGCACAGGTGGCACTCGCGTGGCTGCTGGCGAATGACGACATCATCGCGATTCCCAAGACCGGCCACCGTGACCGTTTGCGCGAGAACATCGGGGCGCTGTCGCACACGCTCACGGCTGAGCAGCTTGCGACACTGGACAGCATCTTCCCGCCGCCCAAGGGGCCGCGCGCGCTGGAGATGCTCTAAGCGCTCAGCGCGACTTCGCCAGGTAGCGCGCGTGGTCGACGTAGCCCATCAGGTAGACGCGGGCCTTCTCGCGGGTGTCTTTGGTGACGCGGTCGGCGGCCTTGCGCGCGCCGGATGAAGACATCGACGTGCTGAGGTGGTCGCGGAAACCGTCGTGCATGGTACGCAGATCGCCCTCGCAGGCATCGAGCGCGGAGGCGACCACGGCCTTCGTCTGCGTGGTGCCCGGCACGCCGCTATCGGCCTGGCGCTGGACGCACGCCATGTAGTTGGCGCGCAGCACCTGCCAGCCGTTGTCTGCGCTGGCGTCGGTGGTGGCCGCAGCGGCGGTGGTCGAATCAACGGGCTGCTGTTGCGGGTGCGATGCGCACGCACCGAGCAAGGCCAGCAGGACGAGAGACGGGCAGGTGAGGGCTTTTTTCATGGCATGGACTGTACTGCACGGTCTCGCTGCTTGCCCGACGCGAAGTCGACCGGGATGCACGCCGTAACATTTGGAAACGAAAAAGGGCGCCGACGCGACGCCCTTGGCTGAATCTGCCGCCGGAGCGATTTCAGAAGACCCCGTCCCGGCCCATTTCGCTGCGCCGATGCATCGACCACAACCAGCGCCGCGATTCAGCGCGCCACGCACCAACGGCAAAGCACGACGCGCGAGGCAAAAAACTCGGGCCGTCGAGCAAAAAGCCTCGCGGGCCGAGTTCTGAGCCTCAACCGCCGAGCAAAAAGCTCGACACGCGGAGCAAAAAGCTCGACACGTGGAGCAAAAAGCTCGGCACGTGGAGCAAAAAGCTCGGCACGTCGAGCAATTAGCGCCACACGCCGAGCAAAAAGCCTCAAACGTCGAGCTTCGATCTCCGCGAGCCGAGCTGAATGTCTCGCGAGTGCAGGTTGTTCAGCGCATCCAGGGCGCGTCGGCCATGGTCGCGTGTTTGCCGTAGCGTGCGGCCGCCTCACGCACCACGGCGTGATCCAGTTCGCCGTCGTCGGCGAGCGCCTTCAGTGCGGCGATGACGATGGACGCGCGGTCAACCTCGAAGAATTCGCGCAGCGCGCGGCGTGAATCGCTGCGGCCAAAGCCGTCGGTGCCGAGCGTGACGTAGCGGCGCGGTACATGCGCACGGATCAGCTCCGGCACGGCGCGCACATAGTCACTGGCCGCGACGACGGGGCCGCGCGATGCGCGCAAGACGGTTTCCACGTACGACGGCGCGGCTTCCCCACCCAGGCGGGCAACGCGTTCCGCAGCGATGGCCTCGCGGTGCAGCTCGGAAAAGCTCGTCACGCTCCAGGTGGCCGCGTCGATGTTCCAGTCTTCCTTGAGCATCTGCGCGGCGGCCATGACTTCGCCCAGAATGGCGCCGGAACCGAGCAACTGCAGGCGCGCTGTCGGCAGGCTATGCGGCGTCAGCGGATACATCCCTTTGAGAATGCCCTCGCGCAGATCACGATCCGGCATCGACGGCTGCGCGTAGTTCTCGTTCGTCACCGTGAGGTAGTAGAACGTGTCTTCCTGGCGCTCCAGCATCGCGCGCATGCCTTCGTCGAGGATGACGGCCACCTCGTAGGCAAATGCCGGGTCCCACGCACGGCAGTTGGGCACCGTGGATGCGGCAAGGTGGCTCGCGCCGTCCTGATGCTGGAGGCCCTCTCCGCCGAGCGTTGTCTTGCCCGCCGTGGCACCGATCAGGAAGCCGCGCGCGCGTTGGTCTGCCGCTGCCCAGATGAGATCGCCAATGCGCTGGAAGCCGAACATCGAGTAGTAGATGTAGAACGGCAGCATCGGCAGATCGTGCGTGCTGTGGGCGGTGGCGGCAGCAATCCACGACGAGATGGCGCCGGCTTCCGAGATGCCTTCCTCCAGTATCTGCCCGCCCGTGTCTTCGCGGTAATACAGCATCGAACCCAGATCTTCCGGTTCGTATTGCTGGCCCAGCGGCGAATAGATGCCGACCTGGCGGAACATGCTCGCCATGCCGAACGTGCGCGCTTCGTCCGCCACTACGGGCACCACGCGCGGGCCGAGCGTGTCGTCTTTCAGCAGGTTGCCGAACATCCGCACGATCGCCATCGTGGTCGACATCTCGCGGCCTTCTGCCTGCAGCGCGAATTGTCCCCAGGATGGCAACGCAGGCACGGTCAGCGCCTGTGTTGCCGCCATCCGCCGTCTGGGCAGATAGCCTCCGAGGGCAGCCCGTCGCGCATGCAGGTATTGCATCTCCGGGCTGTTTGGCGCTGGCTTGTAGAACTTCAATTGCTCGACATCGGCGTCCGACAGCGGCAGGCGGAAGCGGTCGCGAAACGCCTTGAGCTGATCGACATCGAGCTTCTTCTGCTGGTGCGTCGTCATCCGGCCTTGCCCAACGCTGCCCATGCCGAAGCCCTTCATCGTCTTGGCAAGGATCACCGTGGGCTGGCCGGTGTGCTGCAGCGCCCGGGCGTAGGCGGCGTGGAGCTTGCGCACGTCGTGGCCGCCACGGCGCAGGCGGTCGATATCTTCGTTGCTGAAATGCGAGACGAGCGCGGCAAGCTCGGGGTTCTGGCCGAAGAAGCGCTCACGGTTGTAGGCGCCGTCGTTGGCGGAGAACGTCTGGAACTGGCCATCGACGGTCTGCGCAAATGCCCGCAGCAAGGCGCCCGAATGGTCGCGGGCGAAGAGGGCATCCCAGTCCGAACCCCACAGCACCTTGATGACGTTCCAGCCCGCGCCGGTGAACTGCGCTTCCAGTTCGTCGACGATGCGGCCGTTGCCGCGCACGGGGCCGTCGAGCCGCTGCAGGTTGCAGTTGATGACGAACACGATGTTGTCGAGCCGCTCGCGCGCCGCCAGCGACAGCGCGCCGATCGATTCCGGCTCGTCCATTTCACCGTCGCCAAAGAAGCCCCACACCTTGCGTTCGGTGGTGTGCAGCAGGCCGCGGTTGTGCAGGTAGCGCATGAAGCGCGCCTGGTAGATCGCATTGATCGGCCCGATGCCCATCGACCCGGTCGGGAACTGCCAGAACTCGGGCATCAACCACGGATGCGGATAGGAGCACAGCCCGGGTCCCGTGATTTCGCGCCGATAGTGTTCGAGATGTGCCTCGTCGAGAAACCCTTCGAGATACGCCCGCGCATAGACGCCGGGCGACGCGTGCGGCTGGAAGTAGACGAGATCGCCGCCGTGCGCCGCGTTGTCTGCTCGGAAGAAATGATTGAAGCCGACTTCGAACAGATCGGCGGCCGATGCGTAGCTGGCGATGTGCCCGCCCAGCTCGCCGTAGGCCTGGTTGGCGCGCACGACCATGGCGAGCGCGTTCCAGCGCAGCGCGGCGGCCAGCCGCTCTTCGGTATCGATATCACCGGGATACGGCGGCTGCGCTTCAACGGGGATCGTGTTGGCGTAGGGCGTAACGCGGGCGAGGGCGGTGCCGACGCCCAGCGTTGCGGCGCGTTCCGCCAGGCGGTCGAACAGGAACTGCGCGCGCGCGGTGCCGGCATGCTGGACGACGGCCTCCAGCGCGTCGAGCCATTCGGCGGTTTCCCCTGGGTCGCTGTCTTCGATGCGGTGCGCGAGGGAGCGCATCGACGCGGCGCCGGTCGATAAATCCGTCATGACGGGTCCTGCCTGAAGGAAGGATGGGAAGGCGGGCCGTGATCATGCGATGCACGCCCGCGCCCGGATGCGCCGCCGCGGCGGCGCTGCATCAACCGTTGCGGAAGATGAAGCTGTATGCGTTGAGCGCCGGCACGCCGCCCAGGTGGGCGTAGAGCACGCGCGAGCCTTCAGGAAATTCACCGTTGCGCACCATGTCGATCATGCCGTGCATGGATTTCCCTTCGTACACGGGGTCGGTCAACATGGCTTCCTGGCGTGCGCACAGGCGAATGGCTTCCAGCGTGCCTTCATTGGGCAAGCCGTATTCCGGGCCGCCGTAGCGCGTGTCGAGCACCACGTCCTTCTCCGTGATGTTTCGGCCGAGGTCGACCAGTTCGGCGGTGTGCTGTGCGATGCGGAGGATCTGCGCGCGCGTCTGTTCCGGCTTGGCCGAGGCGTCGATACCGATCACCTTGTCGGCCCGGCCATCCGCCGCAAAGCCGACGACCATGCCGGCTTGCGTGCTGCCCGTGACCGAGCAGACGACGATGTAGTCGAACTTGAAGCCCAGCTGCGCTTCCTGCTGGCGCACTTCTTCGGCAAAGCCGACAAAGCCCAGGCCGCCGAGCGGGTGTTCGGAGCAGCCGGCCGGAATCGGGAACGGCTTGCCGCCGCGCTTGCGCACGTCTTCCATGGCCTGTTCCCAGCTGGGCCGGATGCCGATGTCGAAGCCTGCGGCATCGAGGCGCACGTCGGCGCCCATGATGCGCGACATCTCGATATTGCCGACGCGGTCGTACACGGCGTCGGAGTAGTTCACCCAGTTTTCCTGCACCAGCACGCACTTGAGGCCAAGGTGCGCGGCCACGGCGGCCACCTGGCGCGTCTGGTTCGACTGAATCCCGCCAATGGACACCAGCGTGTCATACCCGCCTTCCAGCGCTTCCGGGATCAGGTATTCCAGCTTGCGCGTCTTGTTGCCGCCGAAGGCCAGGCCGCTGTTGCAGTCTTCGCGCTTGGCAAACAGCTCCACCTTGCCGCCCAGGTGCGCGCTCAACCGTTTCAGCGGCTGGATGGGCGTCGGGCCGAACGTCAGGGGATAACGGGGAAATCGCTGCAGGTTCATGAGGTGGCTCCTTCAGTGCCGCAAATGGCGGGATGTCGGAAACCAATGGTACGCAGAACGCCGCGAAATGAGGTTGCAAAGATCGTCTACTATCCGGAACGTAGCGGGCCGTAGATCGGATGAGAAATCTCTTTATTTCTTGAAAATGAAAAAGAGCGAAACAAAATTGCAGGAAGATTCCGACGCGTCGGCAGCTTCGGCGCGCCACGCCTTGGATCGCACCGATCGCGCGATTCTCCGGGCGCTCCAGCGCGATGCGTCCATCTCCAACGTGGCCCTGGCAGCCAAGGTGAACCTCAGCCCGCCGGCCTGCCTGCGCCGCGTGGAACGGCTCAAGGAGCTGGGGCTGATCAAGGGGATCGTTGCGCTGCTCGATCCGCGGGCGCTGGATCTGGGGTCGCTGGTGATGATCGGCGTCGTGCTGGATCGCTCGACGCCGGAATCGTTCACCGCATTCGAGAAAGCGGTGCAGAAGGTGCCCGGTTGCCTGGAGTGCCACGTCGTGACGGGCGAATTCGATTACTTCATGCTCGTGCGCACGAAAGACAACGAAGGCTACAACCGGCTCCATGCCGAACAGCTGCTGTATCTGCCAGGCGTGCGGCAGATCCGGACGTTCATGGTGCTCAAGCAGGTGCTGTCGACGACGGAGCTGCCGGTGGCGTAGCCGGGCGGGGCGAAGGCTTAACCCTTGCGCTGATCCATCAGGCGGTTCCACAGCATGCCGGCCCGGTTGCCGCTCCGGCAATACGCGAGGATGGGCTTGGGCAGCGTGTCGACCAAGGCGCCGAACGCGGCAACGTCTGCATCGCCAATGCCATTCGGCTCGACGGGCAGGTAGCGCGCTTCCAGGCCCAGTTCGCGCGCGGCAGCGGCAATGTCCTCGAAGGCGGGCTGGTCGCTGCTTTCGCCATCCGGGCGGTTGCAGATGACGGAGCGGAAACCTGCATTGCGGATGGCCTTCAGATCGGCCGGCATGATTTGTCGCGATGCCGTCAAACCGCTGGATGCCGTGGCGCGGCATTGCTCGATCGCGCGCTGGAAACATGCAGCAGCAAAGTCGACATCTTGCGCGGTTGCAAAGCGGCCCAGGCTGATGCGGACGGTGCGGCCGGCGGCATCGGCATCCAGGCCGATGGCGGTCAGCACGTGCGAGGGCGTGCCCGCTGCAGAGTTGCACGCCGAGGTGGACGACACGGCAAGGTCGTCGCCCAGCATCATCGGCATGAAGCCCGGCGCGTTGACCGTCAGGCTGAGGGTGTGGGGAATGCGTCGTGCCACGTCGGCGTTCTGCACCACGTCGCCGAGGGCGAGCACCGCTGCCTTCAGCCGCTGGCTCAGCGCAGCAATGCGGGCGGTTTCGTGCTCCAGTTCTGCCGCAGCCAACTCGCACGCCACGCCCATCCCGACAATCTGATGCGTCGCCAGCGTGCCCGAGCGCAGGCCGCGCTCATGGCCGCCGCCGTGGATTTGCGGTGCAATGCGCGAGGCGATGTCGCGGCGGACATACAGCGCGCCGATCCCCTTGGGGCCATACACCTTGTGGGCGGACATCGACAGCATGTCGATGCCGAGCGCGCGCACATCGATCGGCGTCTTGCCGAGTGCCTGTGCAGCGTCGACGTGGAACAGCGCGCCAGCGGCATGCACGATCTGCGCGATCGCGCCAACGTCGGTCAGCGTGCCCAGCTCGTTGTTCACCAGCATGAGCGAGACGAGCCCGGTGGCGGGCGTCATTGCAGCGGCGACCGCTTCGGGCGTTATTTCGCCGTCGCGTGTCGGCGAGAGATACGTGACCGAACAGCCGCGCGTCGACAGGTTCGCCATCGTGTCGAGAATGGCCTTGTGTTCGATGCGGCTGGTGATGAGGTGGCGCTTGCCGGTGGCGGCGTCTGCGTAGCCCTTCAGCGCGAGGTTGTTGGATTCGGTGGCGCCCGACGTCCAGATGATCTCGTCGGCATCGGCGCCGATGAGCGCGGCAACTTGCTCGCGCGCTTGCTCGACCTTGTTCCGCGCAACGCGGCCGGTCGCATGCGAACTCGACGCCGGGTTGCCGAAGGCGCCTTCCATGCCAAGGCAGGCGGTCATGGCCGCAATCACGCGAGGGTCGGCCGGCGTGGTGGCTGCGTAGTCGAGGTAATGGAGGGTGTTGCTGTCGCTCATGTCGTTTGTGTGCTGGGGTAGAGGCAGGAAAAATGATACGGCGGACGGCTCAGAAAAATAATTCAAAGTTCCCTGTGAATTCCTGGATGTGGCGTGGAATATTCCCTAAAATTCAGCTTCTGTAGAAGAAAATTTCTCTATCGAAATGGATGCCATTGACCGCGAATTACTGAGACTGTTGCAGGCCGATGCGACGCTGCCCATCGCAGAGCTAGCGCAGCGCGTGAACCTTTCGCAAACGCCGTGCTGGAAGCGGGTGCAGCGGCTCAAGGACACGGGCGTCATCCGCGCCCAGGTGGCGCTGTGCGACGCGCGCAAGCTGGGCGTCGGCACCACGGTGTTCGTGGCCGTGCGCACCGATCAACACACCGAGAAATGGGCGCAGCGTTTCACGCAAGTGGTGCGCGATATGCCCGAGGTGGTGGAGGTCTACCGGATGAGCGGCGAGATGGACTATCTGCTGCGTGTTGCG
>Ga0209674_100811_pt1 | contig 10419 bp, 15 predicted proteins | sample AraplaCvi_mMS_r2_FD_184279 | JGI IMG/M metagenome (GOLD analysis project Ga0209674, IMG submission 184279) | Arabidopsis root microbial communities from North Carolina, USA - plate scrape CL_Cvi_mMS_r2 (SPAdes) (version 2) | ecosystem: Host-associated > Plants > Roots > Endosphere | place: USA... | reverse complement strand
GGGCTGGTCCTTCGATGCGCCTCGCACTCTGTGCTGTCGCGGGACGAGATCCAACAGTGAGCTAAGCATGTAGTACCGGGCGTCAAGCGCCTTCGGACGCGGGTTCGACTCCCGCCACCTCCACCAAACCAACGTCTAACGACGTGCAACCAAGGCCGGAAACCAGAGCAATAGCAATGGTTCCGGCCTTTTTGTTGTCCGGGGTTGTGCAGTGACATCCATTGAAATCTACCGTCTCATGCCGGTAGATTCGACGGTAACCCTCACTATCAACTGAGCAGCTACCGTCATGCCGCTGTCCGACACCGCCATCCGCAAAGCGAAGGCCGCAGATAAGCCATATAAGCTCGCAGATGGCGGCGGCCTGTACTTGCTGGTCAACGCAAACGGCTCGAAGTGGTGGCGCTGGGACTATCGCTACGAAGGCAAACGCAAAACGCTGAGCATGGGAACCTATCCCGACACCGGGCTAGCTGAAGCTCGCGAAAAACACGTCAGGGCCCGCAAGCAACTTGCTGCGGGCGTTGAGCCGGGAGCACATCGCAAAGCCGAGAAAGTCGCCGGCAGTGAGCGAGCAGCAAACAGTTTTGAAGTGATCGCTCGCGAGTGGCATGCCAAGCAATCGGCGACATGGGTTGATTTGCACGCAAGCCGCATCATGCTCCGCCTGGAGAATGATGTTCTGCCGTGGCTTGGCAAGCGCCCCATCACAGAGATTTCCGCAAAGGAACTCCTCGTGGTAGTGAACCGCGTAGCTGCTCGCGGCGCCGTAGAGTCTGCACATCGCATCCTGCAAAACCTAGGAATGATCTTTCGGTACGCAGTCGCCACAGGTCGCGCCGAGCGCAACCCGGCGGCGGACTTAAAAGGTGCGTTGCCATCGGTCAAACCGAAACACCTTGCCTCCATAACCGAGCCATCGTCCATCGGCGCCCTACTCCGCTCAATTGATGGCTATCAGGGCACGCTTGTAACCAGGTGTGCTCTGCGCTTAGCGCCGTTGGTCTTTGTTCGCCCTGGTGAGCTACGGCAAGCAGAGTGGTCGGAGTTCAACCTAGACAAAGCCGAGTGGAACATTCCTGCCGAGAAAATGAAGATGCGCCAGCCGCATCTTGTTCCGCTATCAGATCAAGCCATCGCAATCCTTCGCGAGCTACAGCCACTCACCGGGCATAGCCGCTATGTCTTCCCAAGCGCTACCAGCCCAAAGCGCCCTATGAGTAATAACGCGGTTCTGGCGGCGTTGCGTCGTATGGGATATGCCACTGAGGAAATGAGCGGACACGGCTTCCGAGCAATGGCGCGTACCGTGTTGGACGAGGTGCTGCACTTCCGACCAGATTACATCGAGCACCAACTCGCCCATGCCGTGCGCGATCCTAATGGGCGAGCTTACAATCGCACTGCGCACTTGACCGAGCGTCGCAAGATGATGGCGGCCTGGGCGGACTATCTGGATGCGCTCAAGGCAGGCGGCAATGTGATGGCGTTTAAAGCGAAGGCTGGATAAAAGACAATCGGCCCTGATTGATGGGCTCTTTTCAATAAAGGACAGGGGAAAAGGATTATGGCACTCATCGAATGCCCGGATTGTGGAAACAAAGTCAGCTCCGAAGCGCCCGCGTGCCCCAAATGTGGGCGTCCAATCAAGGAGACTCCTCCACCAACCGCAAAACCAGCAGTCCCACCTACACCACCCAAGAAAAAGACCTCAGGCTGCGCCATGGTCTTTTTAATTCTTGTGGGCGTCGCCGGCATCTTGATGTATTTGGGCAGTTCGCATCAGGAAGGGTCACCATCATCTGACTCCACAAGTGCCGACGCTCAGCAAGCACCACCACCTCAAGAAAGCCTCCTAAAGGTCACGCCGACTGGGCTATATCAAGCCTATAAGGCGAACGAAGTGGCCACTGACAACGAGTTACAAGGTCACGTTCTGGAACTCACCGCGCCAGTTGCATCGATCGACAAAGACTTTACGGATAGCGCAGTGCTCAAATTTAACACTGGCGATGAATTTGGCGAGCTGCAAGCTACGCTAAAAGATGATCAGAAGCCTGCGGCTGCCAACCTACATCAAGGCCAGATAGTTACTTTGCATTGTGAAGGGTCCAAGAGGATCGTGACCTCGCCCATGTTGAACGATTGCACGATAGTTAAATGATCAGATCAATGGATGTTGTCATAGCACATAAAAAATCCCGCGCCCGTGGGTTTTTTTTCTCATCCGATCCACGTCAGCCCACTTCTAAATTTTTACGCCTAGGCGAGCGAAGCAAGATGACACCGGCAACCACTATCCAAGACTTCCCTCTGCAGCATCAATCCGCCGAATCAATATCCTACCGAGAGGAGTAATCTCATAACCCCTAATACTCGGTCTACCATTAGTTGCTATGTCCCTCAGGTTCGCGCCGGCAACTTCGTAAACCGACCTAACCAAGCCGAGGCGTTCTAGTGCACCTACATGTGCGTCCCACGTTGCGCGACGCACCTCATAGGCATCTTTTTCATCGCTCGTCAGCCGCTCGTACTCTCCTACCGTCAACTGATCGCCTTGGATCTGATGTTGCAACCTTTGCGCATGGTGCGCTCCTTTCGCAACAACATTCAACACTTGAAGGTCGTCGTCAGTTAAATCCGAAAGTATTTGGATAATTCGCTTATCGACGCTATGAAATTGAGCACCATCTTTTGCAACATTGACTACAAACGACGCAATACGCTTCGTTCTCTCCTCACTTAAGGAACGCATTGCCTGAATGGTCGCATCCTCAAAAAGGTCAATGAACTCTTCCGACTCTAACTTTTCCCTGCTTACCTCTAGCTTTTTAAGTCGCAAATCCAACTCCTTAAGAAAGCTAGCAATTCGATCTATCCGCTGACCGGGTATTACTTGGCCGATCAATTCAGCGATCATGCCGCCGGCATAGGGAACGACCCCTGACATACCTTTGAGCGCAGAAACCAATACATCCTTACTGTTGTTATCTAGTTCGGAATTCATGTAGTTAGATTCTCATCACGCGCGTTTCCCATCCATTACATAATATCTGGCTACCGCTCTCCGAAATAAGCTGCTTGACGAAGGTCTCACTTTGGCGCAGCATAAACGTGTCCTCGCAAATTCGGGGAACAGGTTTGGCGACCTGAATTGATGTAGGCGCAACGGCGCCAATGGCGCTTTTTTTGTGTCCGTTGCAATGCGTCTGCTTTTCACGGCGGACGTGTCGGGCAGCCTTCGGGCTGGCCGGGTTCCTATATCCCCGGTTCGCCAACCCTGCACGTCCGCCACCTCCCCACGGGTGGCTAACTACCTACGGCAGAGGTTGATCATGCAAAGCGTCCACGGCAGCACCATTCTGGCTTTCCCAAGAAGAAGAAAGCGCGGTCCCAAGGTTCGCACCGGCCCGAGCGCGGCGGTGATCACCCTTCCCACCCTCCGCCGCACACAAGACGCCATTAGCGAAGCAAGTTCACCAGTCGAACAGCTTGCAACGATCATGGACTACGCCAGCCGCAAGTACGGCACCAATCGTCCACCCGTCGACGTGCTAATCGCCGAGTTGCTACATGCGCGTTCGCATTGAATCTCGGTCCCATAAGGACGTCGCGCATCGCCGCCTAGCGCAGTCGCGGACGTCCGCGCTTGCCCTTCTCGTTGCGTGTGTCCTCCATCCACTGAAGGACTTCGGACAGCTTCCAGCGCGGATATCCCACTCTGTTAGCCTTCGGAAAGTCAGCGCGGCACGCATAACGTTCCAAAACGGTTCGCGGCTTGACCGATATGAGCGCGGCAATTTCGGTGGCGTCGATCCATCTGATCTCGAAAGGGACCGCGGCTGCTTTTGTCGCCGCAATCAGTTCGTCGAGCTTTTCGATAATCACGTCTTCGTTCATGTGTTGACTAGCTGACTTGGGCCGCCGCCGAGTATCGCAGCAAAATGTTAGGCCGAACCTAACATTGAGCGCCCTATGAAATCCCACTAGACTCGCGCGCCCTTGTCACTGCATGCCTCCGAGAACCGCAGCGAACTGATACACACATGGACCACAACAATCATGAAGGCGACTTTGAAGGTTCGCGCCTAGAAGGCGCGCAAGCATCGGTGCGAATCATCGAGCGCATGCGCAGCGAGTTGGACTATGCGTCGCATGAACTTGCCGGGGTGCTGCGTGTTGATCAGAGTCGAGCTGGCGAGGCATTGCACCGTTTGTTATCGATCCAATGGGCTATACGGGAAGTGTCCCTCATCAACTCAATTGCCTCCCACCTCAATGGTCATCAAGTTGACGTGCGGCGCCATGCTAGAGAGGCCGCACGACGCTGGCCCAGCCCTGTTACCAATAGGGGGGCTCAATGCATGCGCTACGGGCACGTCGCCTCTGCCGTGCTTCATGAGTTAAAACATGCAGGGGTGTGCATGGCATGCCATGGCGTCGGCAGCGTGGAGTATGTGGGAGTTGATCACGATGGCACCGTTCCATGTCCTGAGTGCGCACACGGCGGCTATCAAGACACAGCCAAGGGATATATGCCATATAGCGACCGGGAGCGAGCGCGCCAATCCCTCATTGATCAGGACACCTTCAGAAAGCGGGGATATGACCAGATTTATGCGTGGGGCCTGGACCTTTGCCGGGCTGTCCTGCTCGGTTAAGAAATTCGTAAGGCGTGAAAGTGGAAATGCAGACGAAAAATGTGGCAAAAAGCTAAAATGCTCACGCGACCGGCAATGAATACCCTTGCCCCGGACGCCAGACATACCGCCCGCCACCATGCGGGCATTTTTTTTCCAGTACCCGTGCACTTGCATCTGGTCTAGTCGACTGTGTTCCGGCTCAATGCCGGTTTTTTTTATCCCGAAGATTCCGATGACTTCCGGGTATGCCCGGGCAGTTCCGCTACCTTTTCCTCGGCCACCACGGACCAATCGTGCCGGCATTTTGCTTTGGAGCAAACGCATGTCCCGTATCGCCCCTCCTACTATTGAACGCCTGCCCCAAGTGCTTGCTCGCACTGGCCTGAAAAAGACGGCCCTGTACGACCTGATGGCCTCGGGCAAGTTTCCCCGCTCCGTGCGACTAACGGACCGCACGTGCGGCTGGGACTCCCATGCAGTCGACAATTGGATAAGAAACATAGTAGCCGCCGCGAATCACTGACCCGGCGACAACTATAGGCACGCGATCAACCGCCGCATGGCGGTTTTTTTTGTGTGCAAAAGAAAAGCCACTCTGCAAGAGCGGCCTCAAAAAAGTGAATTCGTCTGCGAATTTTATCACAGCCGATCCGCGATATCGGTGGAAGGACCAAGATGAAAGATTACTCAATCCCGGCAAACGTCGACGCTGGCGCTGCCGACGCAAACAACCCGGTCAAGCTCGCTTATGGCGGCAAGCCATCGCTTGATTACATGCTGCCTATCGCTGCCCAGCGTCTGAACTATGACGCTGACACGGGCGCATTTCGCTGGCGTCACAACGTAGGCACGAAGATCAAAGCCGAACAGAGGGCTGGAAGAATCGATCGAAACGGCTACGTGATCATTGGCATCAACGGCAAGCTAGTGCTTGCGCATCGTATTGCCTACTACATCACTCATGGTCACTGCCCGCCCCTCATCGATCACATTAACAGCAACAAGGCGGACAATCGGGCCATAAATCTTCGCGAAGCGACACCAACGCAGAATCAACACAATGCGGGCGCACGACGTGACAGCGGCACGGGTATTCGTGGTGTCTGCATCTGGTGCGACAAAGAGGGACGCCAATGGTATCGAGCGCAGATCAAGGAAGACCGCAAGTTGAAGTGTTTAGGCAATTTCCGTGATCCCGTCGTCGCGTGGCTGCATCGCGCCGCGGCCGCCCAACGCATCCATGGCACATTTATGCGCGAATCGTCAGCGTCAGGGCATCCGCCGGAGCTGATCGAATTCATCGGCGATCACATTCGCGAGCGATCGGCACGTCAGCTATCACCACGCCCACTAAGCGCACCATGACGCAGCCAGGAGCAACATCAATGGCCGGAGCAAGCAGCAACCGGTTGGCACAAAATACTCGCCCACGAAAGCGCAACGCAACCAGGAAGGAAAAAAGGGACGATGCGCCCGACCTCCGGATCAGTGCAACGCTTGTCGATCATCGAAAGACCAAGCGCCTGCATATGCGGATGGGAGCAAACGGTTTTTACTACCTCATTAGGTTGCTTTCTTGGGTGCGTATACACCGAACGGACGGCGACCTATGCGGCTTAACTGCAGAAGATATCGAGCTAGACATTGGCTGGAACGGAAAGCCAGGCGAATTCATAGCGGCACTGTCTGAGGTTGGGTTTGTCGACGGAGAGGAATGTGCATACCACATGCACGACTGGGCAGAGCATCAGCCATATGCAGCATCGACAGACGAACGGAGGGCGGCAGGTAAATGGAATGCGATTAAGCGATTCCATGGCATTGCGGAGGCCGCTCGCCAGATGCCTACCTATGCAGAGAAGCTGGGGATTGAGATCGTCGATGTAGGCGAAAACATGGGTACGCCACACGTAAACGATGGGTTACCCATGGGTGACCCATCCAATAGAGACGGATTACCAATGGGGTCACCCATGAAAAGCGATGCTCCTTCACCATCACCATCACCTAAAAGCAAAGAGCTATTTTCGTCGGCTAACGCCGACGCGGAAGACGACGGAGGAAAGTCCGAAACGATCCGCATCGAACGCCGGGTGATACCTAGCCGTGAAATCGTCCGGGTGTATCACGAGCAGCTACCGATGCTTCCCCAGGTCCGTCAATTGACTGAGAAGCGCAAGCAATGGCTCAAGGCTCGGTGGATGGAGCACGAGGAACGGCAGACCGTCGAGTGGTGGAACGGATTTTTCCGATACGTCTCAGAGTCCGATTTCCTGACGGGCCGCAATGGTCAGTGGACAGGCTGCAGCTTTGAGTGGCTGATTAACTCGTCCAACTTCGTGAAGGTGATCGAGGGCAACTACGAGAACAAACACGCCGCTTGATCAGTTCATCGCCCTGTTGATTGCCGGCAACGGACGCAACCCGGCCTGTCCATGATCAGTTCGCCCAGCTCGAAGCATCACCAGAGCGCCAGCATTCGCGCCCGAGATGCTTCCGAATACCGCCACCTATCTTTGCCTAATGAATCGCGGCAGAGCGCGGCACACGAAGCCGCGGCGCAATACCCCCCCTAGTTGGCCTAGTCGCTCGAACCTGATGCAAACGCACCGGGCGGCTTCGCTTCGCCATTTTTCAATCCTTCAACATCAAGGCAAGCAGCAACATGCAAACCGAAACATGTGATCGCTTTCTGCGCCTGACCGACATCGTCGGGCGTAAGCAGTCCGCAACGAGCCCAAGCACGCCAGCACTGATTCCCGTCAGTGCTTCGTGGCTGTGGGCAATGGTCCGAACTGGCAAGTTTCCGAAACCGATCAAGCTCGGTGAACGGACTACGGTGTGGAGACAGTCCGCCGTCATGGCATGGATTGCCGAGCGGCAACTCCAGGCCGCCTAAACGGTCAAGCGTCATAACCAACTCAATACGCAGAGCCGTCACCACGTCGGCGGCAGATAGGCAAACAGACCGGCCCTGAGCCGGTTTTTCATTTTTGGAAGCAAACAAACATGGCTCTTAGCTCTGATGCTAATTCGATCCCGAACATTTCGAACACGCAGCGCTTTCCTCGCGGCATCGTCAAAATCAATGGCAACATAATCCCTGGACTCATCGAGATCGAGGTCGATTCAAACGCATGGCGCGAGTGCGACACGTTTCGGGTCACGCTCGCACTCTCTGCGTTGCAGGCGCCTTACGATGAGGCGTGGATATGCTCACAGACGACGATGCAGGTTACGCTGTACGCCGGCACCGTCGACGATCCGAATAACTGGGGAGTCACCGACCTAGGTCTGCCGATCATTGTCGGCAACGTCGACACCATTGATTACAACTTGTCGGCACGAACGCTCGAACTAACGGGCCGTGACCTGACCTCGTTGCTGATCGATACGCGCACGGCCGAAAAGTGGATAAACCAGAGCGCCAGCCAGATTGCGACAACCCTCGCAAACCGGCACGGCCTGACGCCCCAGGTAAAGGATACGTCGGGACTGGCGGGTGGCTTCTATCAGGCAGACCACGTCATTCCTACTACGTCACAGACGGAATGGGACTTGCTTTGCTGGCTTGCGCAGCAGGTCGGGTTCGTTGTTTACGTGAAGGGACAGTCACTTTATTTCGGACCACCTCCCGACACAACCTGCAACAAGTATCCCATTACATGGCAACCCGCTGATAGTCAGAACGCGTTCTGCTCGAACGTGTCGAGCTTGAAGTTCAGCCGTACACTCACCGTTGGCAAGACGATTACCGTTACAGTGCGGACATTCAACCAGCAACAGCGGCAGGGCTTCGAGATCACATATCCAAGCGCGAAGGGTGGCAAGATCAAGCCCGGAAGCGCGACGTCACCGGCGCAAAACTACAGCTATCTGATTCCAAACCTGACGAAAGATCAGGCGACACAACGCGCGATGGCGATCTACAACGAAATGATCAAGCATGAAATGTTGCTAACGGCCAACCTGCCTGCAGACAGCGTGCTCGACGTGATGCATGTAATCCCTGCCAGCGGCACAGGCACCGCATTCGATCAGACGTATTACCCGGAATCGATCAATCGGCGTCTATCGATGGACGAGGGTTATCGAATGTCTATCAGCGCAAAGAACCACAGTGATGAAGTCGAGCCGGCCGCTCCGTAAGGGATCGCGGCGACGGTGATCAAACCAGGCAGCGATACGCGCCGGCTACAGTCCAAAGACGGCAGCAGTCATCGCGGCAGAGAACCTAACGAAACCTAATGTCCCGGCCTTCATCGAGACGCTGAAGATGGAGCGAGCCAAGGCGCTCCAGATGGCGGCCGAGGATGTTCTACGTGAGTGGATCGAGATTGCTCGCGCTGACCCGCACCAGCTTTCGCAGTACGTGCGTGAGCCGTGCGAGGGCTGCTGGTCCGCCACGGGCGATGCACACGAGCGCGGTGACGAAATCGACCCGGATTGCGCGAAGTGTCGAGGGCGCGCGGTGATCGCCGACACGCGCTCGCTCACCGGCCCGGCGCGTAACTTGCTCCTGACGCAATCAGTAGCGCAACCCCAGGTGTTTAAGAAGCTCCGGTACGACGCCGGCCCCAATCCCATATCCAACGACGGCACCCCAGAAAGCAAGTTTGATTTGCGTTCCATAGGCTACGGCTGGAACGGTGGCGTCTAAGAACGCCCGTGAGTCATCGTCAAACAAGATGTGCCACACCGGAACAGCTACGAAAAGCCCCCAAACGGCAGCCGCAGCGATGATAGGAGACAACACGTACCAAAGCAGCCCGCTCTCCATTGTTTTGCTTACAAAACCCGTAAAATACGTCGCCACAGCCGTAGCGAGCCCGCAACCCACTAGCAACGCTAGGCCGTCTTGAAAAGACTGAAACAAATCCATCGGATGCTCCACTTTTTCTGGGTAGTCAAAGCGGTTATCGGCACTTTCGGGAGTTTGTTTAGCCCGGAGAGCGTGATACGCGTCGCAAATCATTACATCGAGTCCTAACGTCGCTTAGCAGAACCGATGCGAGGCAGCAAAAATGCCCACCCGCAGCGCCCGCGCTAAGCCTGTTAGCTTGTTATTGAATGTTTTGGCTCGTACTGCCGCTGGCCGCCAGCTGGTAAGGGAAACTAGGGACGGCAGACATCGGCAGACGGCTGAATTATAAAACTGGGGTCACGACTGCCATCGGTTGCCAGCACTACAGAAAACTCCGTAGAACCCTACGCGGGCGGCGATTGCGGCGGGCTACAGCGAGGCTACCGCACGGAGCCAAGGTCAGCGCTTGTTGACAAATGTTGACATTCAGGTGGCCCTGCGTACGTCGCGCGCGGAAACCTAGAACCTGTCAAAACCTGTCATTCAAACAGCGGCCAATCCGACTTAAAGCTCGTTATAGAAAAAAACGCTCGGAACCAGCATTCCACCGTGAAATTACCTGTACTGGCCCCACACAGAATTGATGGATTAGCCCGCGATGGACGCCACCTCCACCAATAGAGCAAAACGCCCGGCGAGTGATCGTCGAGCGTTTTTTTGTTCGAGTTCATCACTATATTTAGATCGGCATTGTCGCCCAACCCAAATAAGTCAACCTAGGGAACCTCTGAACAAATAGGAATGGACGGCCAAACATCCGTCGTCACTCCGAATCCGTTAAATCCCATCCACTGGTATTAACGGAAGCCCCCGAGGAGGCCGCCTTTCTTCATGCAAGCGCAGGCGTCATGGCCATCAGCTGGCGCCTGACCATCCACAGGTTCGACAGCGCAAACAGTGTCTTGATCTGCG
>Ga0209674_100810_pt1 | contig 10420 bp, 9 predicted proteins | sample AraplaCvi_mMS_r2_FD_184279 | JGI IMG/M metagenome (GOLD analysis project Ga0209674, IMG submission 184279) | Arabidopsis root microbial communities from North Carolina, USA - plate scrape CL_Cvi_mMS_r2 (SPAdes) (version 2) | ecosystem: Host-associated > Plants > Roots > Endosphere | place: USA... | reverse complement strand
CCTGATGGGCTGGGACAGCCCGCAGCGCGGCATCGTCCACGTGGCCGGCCCGGAGGTAGGTGCGACGCAACCGGGCATGACCATTGTCTGCGGCGACAGCCATACCGCCACGCATGGCGCCTTCGGCGCACTGGCGTTCGGCATCGGCACGACCGAGGTCGGCCACGTGCTCGCCACCCAATGCCTGCTCCAGCGCAAGCCGAAGTCGTTCGCCATCCACGTGGATGGCGCACTGCAGGACGGCGTCACCGCCAAGGACCTCATCCTGCACATCATCGGCACCATCGGGATCGGCGGCGGCACCGGACACGTCATCGAATACACCGGCGAGGCGATCCGCGCGCTGTCGATGGAAGAGCGCATGACGGTGTGCAACATGTCGATCGAAGCCGGCGCTCGTGCCGGGCTCATCGCACCGGACGACACCACCTTCGCCTGGCTCGAAGGCCGCGAGCGCGTGCCGAAGGGTGAAGCATGGGACCGCGCCGTCGCCTACTGGCGCACCTTGCCGACCGACGAAGGCGCGCGCTACGACCGCGAGGTACGCATCGACGCGTCGACCATCCAGCCCTCGGTCACCTATGGCACGCACCCGGGCATGGTCGTTTCGATTCATGCGCCCGTGCCTGCTGCCACCGATGCGTTGGAACAGCGCGCGCTGGATTACATGCAGGTCACCGCCGGCAAGTCGATTGCGGGCGAACCGGTGGACGTCGTCTTCATCGGTAGTTGCACGAATGGCCGACTGTCCGACCTGCGCGCTGCCGCGGCCATCCTGCGCGGCCGCCGCGTGGCGAGCCGTGTCCGCATGCTGGTAGTGCCGGGTTCGGAACAGGTGCGCCGCGATGCGGAGCGCGAAGGCCTGCACGAGGTCTTCCGTGCGGCCGGCGCCGAATGGCGTGAGCCGGGTTGCTCCATGTGCATCGCCATGAACGGCGACCTCGCCCAGCCCGGGCAGCTCGTCGTCGCCACCAGCAACCGCAACTTCGAAGGTCGCCAGGGCAAGGGGGCACGCACCGTGCTGGCCAGCCCGCTGGTGGCCGCCGCGTCCGCCGTCGCCGGCCACGTCGCCGATCCCCGCGAGTACATGACCCAGGAAGTAGCCGCATGAGCCCGACCCTTCGCCCGCTGACCTACGTGCATTCCCGCACAGCGGTACTGCGCAACGAGAACATCGACACCGACCGGATCATCCCGGCGCGGTTCCTGACCACCACCGAACGCACCGGCCTGGGCAAGCATTGCTTCGAGGACTGGCGCTACGCCGCCGACGGCAGCGACGATCCTGCCTTTCCGCTCAACCGACCCGAGGCGCGCGGTTGTTCCATTCTCGTCGCGGGTCGCAACTTTGGTTGCGGCTCGTCGCGCGAGCACGCGCCCTGGGCATTGCTCGACTACGGCATTCGCGCGGTGATCTCCAACGAGATCGCCGACATCTTCCGTGGCAACTCGCTGAAGAACGGCCTGCTCGCCATCGTGGTGAGCGACGCCGAGCATCGCTGGCTGCTCGATAACCCGGGTGTGGAACTGCGCATCGACATCGCGGAAGGCACCATCCGCCTCCCCGACGGCGGCAACCTGCGTTTCGATCTCGATGCGTTCTCGCGTCACTGCCTGTTGAACGGCGTCGACCAGCTCGGCTTTCTGCTGCAGCAGGAGAGCGCCATCGCCGCCTACGAACAACGCATGGAGGCAGCGGCATGAAGGCTTCCATCGTCGTGTTGCCGGGTGACGGCATCGGTCCTGAGGTCGCTTCGGCTGGCGTTGCGGTGCTGCGTCAGATCGCGACGCGCTTCGGCCACGAATTCACCTTTGCAGAGCACGCTATCGGTGGCGATGCGATCGACCGCTTCGGCGATCCGCTGCCGCCGCAGACCCGCGAGGCCTTGCTCGCCGCGGACGCTGTGCTGCTCGGCGCCGTTGGTGGCCCGAAATGGTCCGATCCGAATGCGCCGGTTCGCCCGGAGCAAGGCCTGCTGGCGATGCGCAAGCTGCTCGGCGTGTTCGCCAACGTGCGGCCGTTGAAGCTGCATCCGCGCACCGCGGCACTCTCGCCGCTGAAACCCGAGCGTACCAAGGGCGTCGACCTCGTCTTCATCCGCGAACTCACCGGCGGCATCTACTTCGGCGCAAAGACCCGCAGCGAGCACGACGCCACCGACGAGTGCCGCTATAGCGTCGAGGAGATCGAGCGCGTGGTGCGTCACGCCTTCGCGCTGGCCCGCACGCGCCGCCGCAAGGTCACCTCGGTGGACAAGGCCAACGTGCTCGAAACCTCGCGGCTGTGGCGCTCGGTCGCCACGCGCGTCGCGGCGGACTTTCCGGACGTGGCACTGGAACACCAGCTGGTCGATTCCATGGCGATGCATCTGCTGACGCGGCCGGCCGACTACGACGTGATCGTGACCGAGAACATGTTCGGCGACATCCTGACCGACGAGGCGTCGGTACTCGCAGGTTCGTTGGGACTGTCGCCGTCGGCGTCGATTGGCGGTCCCGGCGCGGGCGTGTACGAACCGATCCACGGTTCTGCGCCCGACATCGCCGGGCAATCGCTCGCGAACCCGCTCGGCACGATCCTCTCCGCCGCAATGCTGCTGCGTCATTCGCTCGGGCTCACCGAGGAAGCCGCAGCGGTCGAAGCCGCCGTGGACCACGTCCTCGAACACGCCGATCTCACCCGCGATCTCGGCGGCACGGCCACCACGCATGCCGTGACCCGCGCAGTGATCGAAGCCTGCAACGCCAAGGCGGAGGCCGCATGACAACGAAGAAGATCCCCATTCGCACGCTGCGCAGCGATGCGATCAAGACAGGTCCTGATCGCGCACCGGCGCGGGCCATGCTGCGCGCCACCGGCCTCGACGACGAAGCCATTGCCCGGCCGATGGTCGCCATCGTGCACAGCTGGTCCAACGTCTCGCCGTGCAACCTCAACCTGCGCGATCTCGCCGGAGCCGCCGCCGAAGGCGTGCGCGCGGCAGGCGGCACGCCGGTGGAGTTCAACACCATCGCGGTCACCGACGGCATCGCCATGGGCACGTCGGGCATGCGTTCCTCGCTGGTCAGCCGCGAAGTGATCACCGACTCCATCGAACTGGCCGTGGATGGTCACTGCCTCGACGCGATGGTGGTCCTCTGCGGTTGCGACAAGACCATCCCCGCCGCAGCCATGGCGCTTGCGCGACTGAACATCCCCGGTGTCGCGTTGTACGGCGGCAGCATCGATCACGGCAGCCGCAACGGTTGCCCGATCACGGTGCAGGAAGTCTTCGAGGCCGTGGGCGCACATGGCGCCGGCAAGATCGACGACGCCGAACTTGACGACGTCGAGCGCCATGCTTGTCCCGGCGCAGGCGCGTGCGGCGGCCAGTTCACCGCGAACACGATGGCAATGGTGCTCACCACGCTCGGCTTGTCGCCGGTAGGCCTGAACGACATTCCCGCTACCGCGCCTGCAAAGCGCGACGCTGCCTTCCGTTGCGGAGAGCTGGCGATGGCATGCCTGGAAGCGAATCGCCGCCCGCGCGACGTCATGACCCGAGCCGCATTCGACAACGCCGCACGCATGGTCGCCGCTACGGCGGGCTCCACCAACGCCGTGCTGCATCTGCTCGCCATGGCCAACGAGGCGCGCGTGCCGCTGTCCATCGAGGACTTCGAACCGGCCTCCGCGCATACGCCCGTGATCGCCGACCTGAAACCGGGTGGCCGGTACAGCGCCGTCGAACTGACCGCCGCGGGTGGTACGGCGATCGTCGCTCGTGCGCTGCGCGAAGCCGGACTGATCGCTGATACCCAGACGGTGACGGGCCGCACCCTCTTCGAGGAACTCGACGCGGCGCCTGCCGCGACGGAAGGCCAGCAGGTCGTGCGTTCCGTCGAGAATGCCTTCAAGCCGCGCGGTGGCTACAGCATCCTGTACGGCAATCTCTCGCCCGAGGGTTGCATCCTCAAGCTGGCCGGTCATGGCCGCACGAGCCACGCTGGGCCCGCACGCGTGTTCGAGAGCGAGGAAGAAGCATTCGCGGCCGTGCAGGCCGGACGCATCCGTGCCGGCGACGTCATGGTGATCCGCAACGAAGGCCCCGCCGGTGGTCCCGGCATGCGCGAGATGCTCGCGGTCACGGCCGCACTGGTCGGACGCGGTCTGGGCAACGACGTCGCGCTCATCACCGACGGCCGTTTCAGCGGCGCCACGCACGGCTTCATGGTCGGTCACATCGCGCCGGAAGCGGCACGTGGCGGACCGATCGGCCTGCTGCGTGAGGGCGATGCGATCTTCATCGATGCATCCACGCGCGAGCTGCGCACCGATGCCGATCTCGCATCGCGCCGTGCCGCATGGCGACCGGCACCTCCGAAAGTCACGCGCGGAGTCCTTGCGAAATACGCGCGCCTGGTCGGCTCTGCCGCCGAAGGCGCGGTCACCCAAGCCTTCGACGACGCGCCCATCGCGTCACCTCGCGCGCGCCGCGAGATCGAGGACGAAGACCTGAGCCAGGAACTGATCGGCAACTGATCCCTCCCGCACCGCTATTCGTTTCGCCTTCCGTTTCGAACATCCCAAGGAGACACCTCGTGACCGATATCCAAGCCACTACCGCTCCGCTGCAGAACGCCCGTATCGCCGTGCTCGGCTACGGCAGCCAGGGTCGCGCGCATGCGCTGAACCTCAAGGATTCCGGACTCGACGTCGTGGTCGGGCTGCGTCCGGGCGGCCCGTCGTGGAGCCGCGCCTATGTCGATGGCTTCGCCGTGGCGGAACCCGCCGACGCCGTGCGCGGCGCCGACCTCGTGGCCGTGCTGACACCGGACATGACCCAGCCCGCCATCTACGAAAACGCCATCGCTCCGAACATGAAGCCCGGCGCCACGCTGCTCTTTGCCCATGGCTTCAACGTGCACTTCGGCCAGATCAAGCCGCGCGAGGACATCGACGTCGTGCTGGTGGCCCCGAAGGGACCGGGTGCACTGGTTCGTCGCGAGTACGAGATCGGTCGCGGCGTGCCCTGCCTGTACGCGGTGCATCAGGACGCCACCGGCAAGGCCGCGGAGCGCGCCACCGCGTATGCGGCGGGCATCGGCGGCGCACGCGCCATGCTGATCGAAACGGATTTCAAGGAAGAAACCGAGACCGATCTGTTCGGCGAGCAGGCCGTGCTTTGCGGCGGCGCGTCCGAACTGGTCATCAAGGGTTTCGAAACGCTCGTCGAAGCGGGCTACCGGCCCGAGATTGCCTACTACGAAGTCATGCACGAGCTGAAGCTGATCGTGGACCTGTTCTACGAAGGCGGCCTCGCCCGCATGCTCGAATTCGTGTCGGAAACGGCGCAGTACGGCGATTACACCCGCGGCCCGCGCGTGGTGGACGAAGGCACGAAGGAACGCATGAAGGGCGTGCTCAAGGACATCCAGGATGGCACTTTCGCCCGCGAATGGACGGCCGAATACAAGGCCGGCCTGCCGAACTACAAGGCACTCAAGCAGCGCGATCTGGACCACCCCATCGAGAAGGTCGGCGCGCAGCTTCGCGCACGCATGCCGTGGCTCGCCGCGAACCAGCCGAAGCCGGCAGCAGAACCCGCCAAGGCGGAATGAGGAACGCGAAGGCTCGCGTCGCGTGCGCGAGCCTTCGCACCGGATCACTTGCCAAGTAAGGAACGACACACCGTGAATGCCCAAGTGGACAGCGTCGGCGACATTCGCCGCACTCCCTCGACCCATCCCCTGGCCGGTCAATCCATGACCGGCGCAGACATCGTCGTGCAGGTACTTGCCGACGAAGGCCTCGACGTCCTTTTCGGCTATTCCGGCGGCGCCATCCTTCCCGTATACGACGCCGTCTTCCGCTACAACGCGGACCACGCGGCCGATGACGGCAGCGAGCCGCTGCCGCTGATCGTGCCCGCCAACGAACAAGGCGCCTGTTTCATGGCCGCCGGGTATGCGCGCGCGTCGGGACGCGTCGGCGCCGCGCTGGTCACGTCCGGCCCCGGGGCCACCAACGCCGTGACGCCCGTGCGCGATTGCATGGCCGACTCCATTCCGCTGGTGGTGATCTGCGGCCAGGTGCCGACCAAGTCCATCGGCACCGATGCGTTCCAGGAAGCACCCATCAGCACGATCATGGGCTCATGCGCCAAGCACGTGTTCCTGGTGACGGATGCGTCGACCCTGGAAGCCACCCTGCGCACGGCGTTCCACATCGCACGCAGCGGCCGACCCGGCCCTGTCGTCGTGGACATTCCCAAGGACGTCCAGAACGCGCCGCTCATTTTCGACGGCTCGCGTGAGCTGCCGGTGCGCGGCTACCGCACGCGCTTGCGTGCAGTGGAATCCGCCACCATCGCGGACACCGAGTGCGCCCGCTTCATCGCACTGCTGAACCGTTCGCGCCGACCGCTCATCTATGCCGGCGGTGGGATCGTCGCCGCAGGCGCGGCCGACGCGCTGCGCGACTTCGCGCATACTTTCGGCATCCCCGTGGTCACCACGCTCATGGGCATCGGTGGATTCGACACGACCGATCCCCTGGCGCTGAACATGCTCGGCATGCACGGTGCGGCGTATGCGAACTACGCCATGGACGATTGCGATCTCGTGCTCGCGCTGGGCGCGCGCTTCGACGATCGCGTGGTTGGCGTGCCGGACAAATTTGCACCGAAGGCGCGCGCCATTGCGCAGATCGACATCGATCCCGCCGAGATCGGCAAGGTCAAGGCAGTGGACTGGCACCATGTGGGCTCGCTGGACACGTCACTGATCCGCCTCACCGCCTACGGCAAGCGCCATGGCTTCCGCCCGGACTACTCGGCCTGGCGCGAGCACGTGACCGCCCTGAAAGCCACGCATCCCATGAACTTCCGCCGCGATGGCGAGGCCATCCAGCCCTGCGCGGTCATCGAGGCCATCAACCGCATCACCGACGGCCGCGCCATCATCAGCACGGGTGTGGGCCAGCACCAGATGTGGGCCGCACAGTACTTCGACTTTCGCGAGCCGCGACACTGGCTCACGTCCGGGTCGATGGGAACGATGGGCTTCGGCCTTCCTGCCGCCATCGGTGCGCAATTCGCCCGTCGCGATCGGGTCGTGATCGACATCGACGGTGACGCGAGTATTCGCATGAACATCGGTGAGTTGGAGACGGTCACCACCTACGGCCTGCCGGTGAAGGTGGTGGTGCTCAACAACAGCGGCGACGGCATGGTGCGCCAGTGGCAGAAGCTGTTCTTCAAGGGCCGCTTCTCCGCCTCCGACAAGAGCCTGCACAAGAAGGACTTCGTGAAGGCCGCACAGGCGGATGGTTTCGAGTGGGCGCAGCGTCTCGATGACCCCGCACGCATCGACGCCACGATCGCCGACTTCCTCGCCTTCGATGGTCCTGCTTTTCTCGAAGTGGTCATCGACCCGGACGCAGGCGTCTATCCCATGGTGGGGCCGGGCGCGACCTATGCCGAGATGATTACCGGCGAGTGGATTGCGAGCCGCCATGCGCCCGCGACGCCGGCCGAGGCCGAACCGACGGGGATGTTCTGACCATGCGCCACCTGGTTTCCATGCTGTTGCAGAACGAGGCAGGTGAGCTGGCGCGAGTGGCCGGTCTGTTTGCCGCGCGCGGCTACAACATCGAGTCGCTGACCGTGGCGGCGACGCCCGACGTGGACGTGTCGCGCCTGACGCTCGTCGTCTTCGGCGACGAGGCCGTGATCGATCAGATCGTCAAGCAGTCGGCCAAGCTCGTGGATGTGATCGAGATCGGCGAACTGACCGCGCGCGAGCATGTGGAGCGCGAACTGCTCGTGGTGCGGTTCGACGCACCGGAGGCCGCCGCCGATACTTGCCTGGCGCGTTTCGGTGCGCGTCTTCTGCACCGTAGCGGTACGCAGTCGGTCATGGAGTACACGGGCAACGCAGCAGAGGTCGACGATTTCCTCGACGCCCTGCGCCAGCGCGGAGAGATCGTCGATCATGCCCGCAGTGGCATCGCGGCGATCGAGCGCCCGCAGATCCCGGCAGGTGCAACCGCACAGGCGCTGCTTTAGCGGCGCCTGTGCGGCGGAGTCTTTACCAGACCTTGTAGACCTGCCCGGTCTGGCGTCCCTCGACCGAGCGCGAGAACGCCAGCGCGGCGCGTGCCGCGGGAACCGGTTCGAATCCGCGGAAGAACGGCCCGTAACCTTCCATCGACTCGACCAGCACGTTGGGGCTCACGGCGTTGATGCGCAGACCACGCGGCAACTCGATCGCTGCTGCACGCACGAACGCTTCCACGGCGCCGTTGACCATGCTGGCGCAGGCGCCGGCGACGATCGGCTGCTCGGTCAGGATGCCGGTGATGAGGGTGAACGAGCCACCGTCGCGCAGCCGTGGCGTACCTGCTTCCACGAGGCGCACCTGACCCAGCAGCTTGTCCTGCAGGCCTTCGAGATAGCGCGCCTCGCTCAGCTCCGCCAGCGGTGCGAACGGCACCTTGCCGGCCGTGCAGACGACGGCATCCAGTTCGCCCACGTCGCGGAACATGGCGGTAACGCTCGCCGCGTCGCGCAGGTCCACGCGTACGTCGCCGTGGGTGCGTCCGGCGCGGACGATCTCGTGACGTGCGCCGAGTTCGTTGACGACAGCCTGGCCCAGCGTGCCGCCAGCGCCAATGATCAGGATCTTCATGATCGGGTTCCTTGGTGAATGCGACCGCCGAGCATACGCCGCGCGAGGCGGGCGGTCTTCCCCACGATCGCGTGGACCGGTGCTTTACGGGACGTATCCGGGTGCTTCACTCCGCCGCGCCTACCGTGAGCGCTCCCCGCCGATGGAGCAAGCCCCATGCCCTATACGCCAACCAATCCCCAGCCGCCGTTTGCGGATCCCGGCAAGAACCGCCCGGACGAGGAAATTCGCAAGCCGGGCAGTTTCCGGCCCGAACGGGACGCGGACCCTGAGCCGCCGGTGGATAACGATCCGATCGAACCGCTGGAGCGTTGATCGTTTCCTGATGGGCGCGACCCTTGACGGGTCGCGCCAGTAGGGCATGTCGGCGGGCGTCGGCTAGACTTCCGGCATGACTCCCACGTCCCGCAAACCCTCCCCAGGGCGAAAGACGGCGCCAGCCGCGCGCAAGGCACCGGCCGCCGCGCCCGCACGCCCCGCCGATGCATCGACCTCGGCCGAGCGCGTCATCGCTTTTCTTCTGAAAGGATTGCCGGCTGCGCGGCGCGAAAAGATTCACGCTTATCTCGTGCTGACTCGGATGGATCGGCCCATCGGAGCGCTTCTGCTGCTATGGCCCACGTGGTGGGCACTGTGGCTCGCAGCGAAAGATTTCCCGCCCATCGGACCGCTGGCGATCTTCACGCTGGGCGTCTTCGCCATGCGATCGGCAGGGTGCGCGATCAACGACTACGCGGATCGCAAGCTCGATCCGCAGGTTGCGCGCACGGCCGGCCGGCCCATCGCCAGCGGACGCGTGACGCCGCGCGAGGCGCTGGTCGTCTTCGCCGGGCTGCTCGTCTTCTCGTTCGCACTCGTGCTGTTCACCAATCGGCTCACCATCCTGCTGTCGTTCGCCGGGGCGGCGCTTGCCGCGCTCTACCCCTTCACCAAGCGCTACACGAACCTCCCGCAGGTGGTGCTCGGCGCGGCATTCGGCTGGTCGATACCCATGGCGTTCGCTGCGGTCACCAACACGGTTCCGCCGCTGGCGTGGCTGCTCTTCATCGGCAACATCCTGTGGTCGGTGATCTACGACACCGAATACGCCATGGTCGATCGCGAGGACGACCTCAAGGCGGGCGCCAAGTCCACGGCCATTCTTTTCGCCGATGCCGACCTGGTCATCATCGGCATCCTCATGGGCACGTTCTTGCTGACAATGCTGTTCGTCGGCACCCGCGCCGAACTCGCGTGGCCGTATTGGATTGGCCTGGTGGCTACCGCCGGCCTGTTCGCTTACCAGCAATGGCTCATGCGAAACCGGGAACGCCTGGCCTGTCTTGCCGCGTTCAGCCACAACAAGTGGGTAGGGCTGGCGCTGTGGCTGGGCATCGTGGTGGCGCTGGCCCTCTGACGCAAACGCATGACGCGGATACGGTTCTCGTTTTTCACGATTGAAACCGGGCCGTCACGTAAGTTCATTCGTTCCGTCACCCGTGACGCATAACGTTCGCAGGGTCGTGGACCCACGGAGAGGCCACGGGTAGCCGCACACCCCAGCGGCGCCCGAGGGGCGGGTTCACGCAGCCCTGCCCCCGGAAGACATCGACCATGCGTCACACCCCGCCAAGCTGCGCCCTGCGCGCAGCCATCGCCGCCGCGTTGTTGCTTGCCACCGCCGCCCATGCGCAGGACAGCGCACCCGAAAAGAAAACGACGGACCTCGACAATGTCGTCGTCACCGCCCGCTCGGGCGTCGAGACGCGCA
>Ga0209674_100807_pt1 | contig 10435 bp, 8 predicted proteins | sample AraplaCvi_mMS_r2_FD_184279 | JGI IMG/M metagenome (GOLD analysis project Ga0209674, IMG submission 184279) | Arabidopsis root microbial communities from North Carolina, USA - plate scrape CL_Cvi_mMS_r2 (SPAdes) (version 2) | ecosystem: Host-associated > Plants > Roots > Endosphere | place: USA... | reverse complement strand
GCGCGCCTGGCGCTCGATCTCGCTGGCGTCGGCGCGCTGCATCACCAGGCGGCGCAGCGCATCGCTCATCACCAGGAATTCCATGATCGCGCGGCGACCACGATAGCCGGTGGGGTTTGCCGTACTGGTACCGGGCTTCCACAGGCGGATCGGGCGCTCGTCGGTGTATTTCTCCAGCTCGAATTCCTTTACCACTTCCGGCGGCGCCTCGTAGGCGATCGCGGTTTCCGGATCGAGGCGGCGCACCAGGCGTTGCGCAAGAATGCCGTTGACGGTGGAGCCGAGTAGGTAATCTTCCACGCCCATGTCGAGCAGGCGCGTCACGCCGCCGGAGGCGCTGTTGGTGTGCAGCGTGGACAGCACCAGGTGGCCGGTGAGCGCGGACTGGATCGCGATGCGGCAGGTTTCCAGGTCGCGCATTTCGCCGATCATGATCACGTCCGGATCCTGGCGCATGATCGAGCGCAACGCATTGGCGAAGTCCAGGCCGATCTGCGGCTTCACCTGGATCTGGTTGATGCCTTCGAGCTGATATTCCACCGGGTCTTCGACGGTGATGATCTTCACGCCGGGCGTGTTGATCTTCGACAGCGCGGTATACAGCGTGGTGGTTTTACCGGAACCGGTCGGGCCGGTGACCAGCAGGATGCCATGCGGACGTTCCAGTACGTCGATGAACCGCTGCTGGAAATTGTCGGTGAAACCCAATGAGGCGAAATCGAACACCACCGTTTCGCGATCGAGAATACGCATCACCACCGATTCGCCGAAACTCGTCGGCACGGTCGACACGCGCAAATCCAGTTCCTTGCCTTGCACGCGCAACTGGATGCGGCCGTCCTGCGGCAGGCGGCGCTCGGCGATATTGAGCTTGGCCATGATCTTCACGCGGCTGATCACCGCCGCGGTGGAACTGGATGGCGGTGCTTCCACTTCGTGCAGCACGCCGTCGATGCGGTAACGCACTTTCAGGCGATTTTCGAATGGCTCGATGTGCACGTCCGACGCGCGCTGTTCCACCGCGCGCTGCAGGATCAGGTTCACCAGGCGGATCACCGGCGCTTCGGAAGCCAGGTCGCGCAAGTGCTCGACGTCTTCTTCTTCGGCACCGCTGCCGTCGAGGTTTTCCACGATGGTGCCCATCGCGGAACGGCCCTGGCCGTAATAGCGTTCGATCAGATCGTCGATCTCCGAGCGCAGACCGATGCACATCGCCACCGGCTTGCCCGACGCAAGCTGCAGCGCGTGCAAGGGATAAGGATCGGCCGGATCGGCCACGACCAGGGCGACATCGTCTTCGCCCACGCGCACCGGCACCACGTGCTGCTGCTTGAGGAAACGGATGGAAACATCCAGATCTGCCGGCGGCATGTCCGGCGCATCGCGCGCGGCCAGCAGCGGCGCATGCAGGCGTTCGGCCCAGGCTTCGGCGAGGTCGCGCTCGGAAACCAGGCCCAGCCTGGCGAGCAATGCCGTAAGCGTGCCTTCCGGCGCCTCTTCGTGCAGGCGCTTGGCGCGTGCCAGATCGTTGTCCTTCAGGCGTCCACGTGCAACCAGCAGCGCGCATACCGCCGCTTCGTGATCTTCCGTGGCTTGCATCGTCCCTATGGACGCCGGCTTCAAGGCTGCCGACATGGTTCCACCCCGTTGGTCATACTGCTTTCGGATCGTCCCGCCCGTCCGGCGTCCCCAAGCGTCGAAGAGGCCAATCCCATTGGTAACACATCCGCGAAGCGGCTGGCGAGCCTTGCATCGTAGCCGCTATCGCGTAGTGATCACCTGTTCACGTGAAGCGTAACGCGCATGCAGCATGGATCGAGCCGAATGCGAATGAGACAATCGACGTTTTGAGAAGGTTCGTTTTTCTATGCAGCTTGTCGATATCGGGGCCAATCTCACCCACGAATCGTTTCGGCACGATTTCGACGCCGTGCTGGAACGCGCGTGGGCGCACGGGGTGATTCAAATGGTCGTCACGGGCGCGTCACATAGCGGTAGCGATCACGCCCTGGATCTGGCGCGCGCCCACCCCGGCAAACTGTTCGCCACGGCCGGTGTGCATCCGCATCATGCAGTCGATTACAACGATTTAACCGACACGCATTTGCGCGAACTGGCAAGTCATGCCGAAGTGCGCGCCGTAGGCGAAACGGGACTGGATTACAACCGCAATTACTCACCGCGCGACGTGCAGTTGCAGGTATTCGAACGCCAACTGCAGATTGCCGTGGATGTCGGCAAGCCGCTGTTTCTGCATCAGCGCGATGCGCACCATGATTTTGTTGCGCTGCTCAAGCGCTATCGGGACAAAGTGCCGGCAGCGGTCGTGCATTGTTTTACCGATACGCGCGAAGCACTTCGTGACTACCTCGCCCTGGATTGCTACATAGGCATTACCGGATGGATCTGCGACGAGCGGCGCGGCACGCATCTGCGCGAATTCGTGCGTGAGATTCCCGCCAACCGCTTGTTGATAGAGACGGACGCGCCGTATCTGCTGCCGCGCAGCGTACGGCCGCAACCCAGCCACCGACGCAATGAGCCGATGTATCTGAGGCATATCTGCGAGGAGATCGCGCGCGACCGTGGTGAATCGGCAGACGTGACGGCGGCGAACAGCACGGCGGCGGCGCAGGCGTTCTTTGGTCTGTAGGCGCCATGGGATTGGGACACCCTAACTACCGCAACACGCGCGTCTCGCCCGGCTGCAATCCATCCAGGGCGTAATCGCCCACCCGCACGCGTATCAAGCGCAACGTCGGAAATCCTACCGCTGCCGTCATGCGCCGCACCTGGCGATTGCGCCCTTCGCGCAACGTGATCGACAACCAACTGGTAGGAATGCTCTTGCGAAAACGCACCGGCGGATCGCGCGGCCACAGCCATGCAGGTTCCCGCGCATGCTCGGCGATGGCCGGCAAGGTCGGCCCGTCGTTCAAGCTGACGCCACGGCTCAGCGCCTGCACGGCTTCGTCGGTGAGCTCGCCATCCACCTGCACCAGATAGGTTTTCGGCTGCTTGTGCCTTGGGTCGGTCAGGCGATGCGCCAGTGCGCCATCGTCGGTGAGCAGCAGCAGGCCTTCGCTGTCGTGATCCAGCCGGCCGGCGGGGTAGACATCCTTCTGCCGCACATAGTCAGCCAGCGTCGGACGCCCGTCGTTGCTGGTGAACTGGCACAGCACACCGAAGGGCTTGTTCAGCGCAAGAAGCATGGTGTTCGAAACCGTAGGCTGGGATGCCAATCCCAGCTATATGCATGGAATGCTGGGATTGGCATCCCAGCCTACGATTCTTGGGATCAGTGGTGGACCGTGCTGGTCGGCGCCGGCATCGTCGCGGGCGCCTTGTTGACGCCGGTTTTTACGAAGCGCAGCGTCATGCGATCGGATTCGCCGATGGCCAGGTATTTGTCGCGATCCTTGTCGCCCAACGTCAGCGTAGGCGGCAGCGTCCATACGCCCTTGGGATAGTTCTTGGTGTCCTTCGGATTGGCGTTGATCTCGCTCTGGCCGTCCAGCTTGAAGCCGGCATCGGTGGCCAGCTTGATCACGTAATCGGTGGGCAGATAACCGCTGCTCTTGGCCGCGTCCAGGCTGGTGCCCGGCGCCGCGCGATGGTCGACCACGCCCAGTGTGCCGCCGGTCTTCAGCACCGCATAAAAGGCCTTGAACATCGCTTCGGCATTGCCGGCCATCGTCCAGTTGTGCACGTTGCGGAAGGTCAGCACCATGTCGGCCGAGCCGGCAGGCCCGAACACCGGCGCCTTGGGGTTGAACACGACGATGGCGGCTTTGTCGTATTCGTTGGGATCGGCCTTGAACTTGGCGCGCAGCGCATCGGCGTCCTGTTTGTCTTCGCCGCCATTGCCGCCGGATACCGCGGCAATGTAGTGGCCGTTGTCGCGCAGCAGCGGCGCCAAGATCTCCGTATACCAACCGCCGCCGGGGGTGATCTCGATCACCGTCTTGTCAGGCTGCAGGCCAAAGAACTGCAGCGTGGCCTTGGGGTGGCGATAGGCGTCGCGCGCCTTGTTGTGATCCGAACGCCAGGAACCAGCCAGCACGGCATCGAGCTGGCCGGCGGTGAAATCGCTGGCGCTGGTCGGCGGCACCAAGTCGCCTGCGGGCTGATCCTGCGGTGCCTGTTGCGCGTGCGCCATGCCGGCCGCAAGCAACAGGGCAACGGAAAATCCGAAGACGAACCTGGATCTCATGACGATTCCTCGTAGATGGGCGACAAGCCTGCCGCAAGCCCTGTACAGCGAGCGTGGACATTTTACGATTAGTTTACGAATCGCGCACCGTCCGCAAGTGCCGCCGTGCCGGCTGGGCTGAGGTAGCCCAACCTGCCGGCTTCAAAACGGCCGCGGACAGACCGACTGCAAGCCGTCGATATGCTCGTGCAGATCCGGCGCGATGCCCTGCCACATCGGGTCGAGAATGAAATCGATGCCCTCGTAGCGAGCCAGCTTGGCGGCCGGAATGAAATCCGCATCGCCGGCCACCAGGATGATCTGGTCCACCTGCTTCTTATAGGCCAGCGCGGCGATGTCGATGCCGATCTTCATGTCGACCTGCGTCTGGCGCATGTCCGGTTCGAAATGCTCGTCGGCCAGCTCGTCCCAGTACAGCGACTCTTCGCGCAGTTGCTGATACGCCTGGTGCCGGAGTTTCCATTCGCCGCGATCGGAGAGCCGCCCCAGCCGCAGCGCCATCTTGCGCTGGCGGCGCAGTTGATCGTGCAGATCACGGCGAAAGACGGCGGCGCCGGTGCGCGAATAATCGATGCTCTCGCCGCTGATCGGCTTGACCAGCACCTTGTCCAGCGGCGGGCAATCGTAGAAGAAGATGCGGTAGAGCGCTTCGCGCGGGCGATCCAGCGATTTGAGATGTTCCAACGCCATGCCGAACAGCGTCTTGGCGACGGTACGCGCATCATTGGCGTCGCGGTCGCCCCACACTTTGCGATAGCGGGCAAGAAAGAAGGCGCCGTCGACGAGGATGGCGGTGCTTGGCATAGTGAATCCTTGATGGGTGCCACGAAGATGATATGTATCGCCGAATCGATAATGGTCGGCGATCAACAGTTTACGATAAGTGTAGAGCGCAGTAACCCTCTCGCTCGCACATGATGCAGCAAGCATGTGGACGTCCATTTGGGTTGACGTTGATGACGCAGCGCCTGACGCCCGTTACGCCGCAGCCTCATCCCGCTGCGGCTGCGGCATCTGCCGGCAATACGCCTTGGCCTCTTCGTGCAACCACGCGCGAAACGTGACCATGCCGCGATGGTCTTCCGAACGCGGCGGATAAACGAGGTGATACGCCTCCGGCACGGGCAGGTAGCGATCGCCCAGCACCACCAGCCGGCCGGCATCGATCCACGACTTGGTCGTGACCATGCGGCCCAGTGCGACGCCCAGGCCTTCCAGGGCCGCCTGGCGTAGCGCATCGATCGTATCCACATGCGCCACGTAGCGTTGCGGCGGTTCGCCGCCGTAATGCGCGAACCAATCGATCCAGCGGTTGGCGCGGTTGGGATCGCCGATCAACGGCCACTGCGCGAGATCGAGCGGATCGGCATCGGCCATGCGCTCGATCAACGACGGTGCCGCGACCGGCGCGATCCATTCGCCGAACAGGTATTCGCTGCGCAGGCCTTCCCATTCGCCTTTGCCGTAGCGCACGGCGGCGTCCACCGCTTCGCGCTCGAAGTTCACCAGCAGGTTGCTGGATTGCAGATTGAGTTCCAGCTCCGGATGCGTGGCCAGCAGGCGTGGCAGGCGCGGCATCAGCCAACTGGAGATGATGCCGGGGCTGGCGCTCACGGTCAGCGCATCGTGGCGCCGCTGGCGAAAACGCGAGAGCGCATGCTCGATGCCATCGAAATGTTCGCCCACCGCTTCGAGCAGGCTGCAGCCTTCCACTGTCAAGCTCACACCGCGCGGACCACGCTCGAACAGACGCCGTTCCAGACGCTCTTCCAACTGCCGCATCTGATGGCTCAGCGCGCTGACGGTGAGGTTCGCCTGCTCGGCGGCACGCGAGAGGTTGCCCAGGCGCGCCACTTGCACGAACTGTTGCAGAAGACTGAGCGGAACCCGGCTCATGTTGAACGCCTTTCAACTCTGTCTTGCGAATATATCGCTTTTTCTTGCAGGGGTACGCCGATAGTTTATGTGCAACCCCACTCCATCGGAACTCGCCGCCATGCGTTCGCCATGGGTCGATCTGTTGTTCCTTCACGGTCATATCACGCCGTCCAACCTGAGCTGGCACGTCGATGTGCCATCCAACGCCTGCGAAAGGGAACCCGCAAACGTCGAAGTGGATGTCGCGAAACTCCCGCTGCCCTCCAACGCGCAGGAGGACTCCGCCCGCTGCGCTTGATTAAGGCAACACTGACTAAGTATCGCCGTCGTCACCAGCCCTGTCTGTTCGCAGGCCACAGGGCCGTCGGCGAAGGCAGACTGGCTGTCTGTCGAGACGACGGACCGAAGGCATGCGGACAGACAGGGTTGGCCCCAACCGATTGAATTGAAAATGATGGGGTGATGCTTGGAAGGCCCGCAGGCTGCGCTGCGCGGCTTGGCAAGACGGCCAGTCTTCCCCGCGCCACGCAACACACCCTGCGGGCCTTCCAGGCATCATGACGACGGCGATACTTAGTCAGTGTTGCCTTAAGCCGGTGGCGCACCCACCTAGGGAGAGATTGCACGTGGCCGCAAGTCGGCCGCTGCCCACTCTGCCGAGGATGGTTTTCCATGCAACTGCGCCAACTGGGTCGTTCCACCCTTTCCATCGCCCCGCTCGCCTTCGGCGGCAACGTGTTCGGCTGGAGCGTGGATGAGCAGCGCTCGTTCGAACTGCTCGACGCATTCGTCGATGCCGGCTTCAACCTGATCGACACCGCGGACGTCTATTCGGCGTGGGTGCTGGGCAATCGGGGCGGCGAATCGGAAACCATCATCGGCAAATGGCTCAAACGCAGCGGCAAGCGCGACAAAGTGGTGATCGCCACCAAGGTGGCCAAGTGGGTGGAACATCGCGGCCTGTCGCCGTTGAATATCCGACAAGCAGTGGAAGGTTCGCTGCAACGCCTGCAGACCGATTACATCGACCTGTACCAGGCGCACGAGGATGATGCCAGCGTACCGCTCAGCGAAACGCTAGGCGCATTCGCAACGTTGATCGAAGAAGGCAAGGTGCGCGTGATCGGCGCCTCCAACTACGGCGCCGACCGTTTCGCCGAAGCACTGAAGGCTTCGCAGGAACATAACCTGCCGCGCTACGAAAGCCTGCAGCCGGAATACAACCTGGTCAGCCGCACCGTTTACGAACGCGAACTCGAGCCGCTGATACGCCGGGAAAACGTCGGCGTCATCAATTACTACGCGCTGGCCAGCGGCTTCCTCAGCGGAAAGTACCGCAGCGAAGCCGATCTCGCCAAAAGCCGGGCGCGCGGCGGATCGGTAAAGAAATACCTCACCACGCAGGGCTTGAACGTGCTCGCCGCGCTGGATGAAGTGGCCGCCGCGCACAAAGCGACGCCTTCGCAAGTCGCACTGGCCTGGCTGATGGCGCGGCCCGGCATCACTGCGCCGATTGCGAGCGCCACGTCCGTCGAGCAGTTGCGCGAGCTGACCGGCGCGGCGGCGTTGACGCTGGCGCAGGATGAAATAGCCGTGTTGGACGAAGCAAGCGCAGGGTTCTAGGCGGGCAAAGGCTCAATCATCTCCCTCGTCCGGCGCCTGCACCGTATAACCAAGCGCCTGGAGATGAGCCAGCCAACCATCCGGTGATAGCACCTGCTCCATCGGCAAGACGGCAAAGGTCTGCGTATTGCGCATCAGGGCTGCTTCTGCTGCATCCAGCCAGGCTTGTTCCATTCGCTTGGGCAGATCATGCAAGCCGAGCTGCTCGGCAAAATCGGCGTTGATCACTGCAATCAGGCACGATTGATGGCGGTCGTTCACGGCGAGGGGGCGCAGCGCTTGCATATCGCCGGTTGACCAGGCATTGGCGCGCTCGGTCAGCATGCCCATGTCGTTCTGCACCGTATCGAGCGTCTGGTTGAAACAACTGATGTCATGCAATTGGGTTTGCTTGATGGTGTCCAGCGCTTCGCGCGGATGTTCCACCACCAAGCGGTATTTCACTGGAATGCGCTTGACGTCGTGCCGCGCCGCCAGCTTGAACACCAGCTTGTTGATGTCGTTGCCGTTGGTGAGTCCAGCCTTGTCCAGCGCCTTCTGGTACAACTTCAGAGCGACGAGGATCGGCCGCCAGTATTCGATGCCACGGTCGTTGCCGAAATACGATGGCTTCACCGTCTGCCAGCGCGCATAAATGGCAGGCGGCAGAATCTGTTGCAGGCTGGCGCCATCGGGATTCTTGCGCGCGCTGTAGGCCGACGGCAGCAACACGAGCTTGCCGAAAAACCCGGCATCCACTTTCACTTCCGCCGAGGGAGCTTCAAGCAATTCCTGCGAGCGTGCGATCGTCTGTTCCACTTCCGCGGAACGCCACTGCATATTCTTGGGCAAGGGCGTAACCGTGCCGAGCACCCACATCACGTGATCGCCCTTGCTCACCTTCCACAAGCCGGGCCCGGGTTGCTCGCCGGTAACGGTGACGGGGGAAAGCAAGGGGGCATTGGCCGCCGTCGCTCTTGGTGCGCTGCTGGATGGAGCGGGCGTCGATTGCGGCCACACTGGCATCGCCAAAGTGAGAGCCAGCAATCCTAATGCCGGTGAAACACGCATGATGATGATTCCTGCGTTGCGGGGAGATCGGCGGCAGCGATTCTAGTGACACCTTGCTGCAAGCAACGTTCAACCAAAAAAATGGGGCCCGAAGGCCCCATTCTCTTCATTCAAGCTGCGGGCTTACAGTGCCGCCAACGCCTGGTTGAACGTCTCGCTCGCCCGCATCGCCTTGCTCACCAGGGACAGATCCGGGTGGTAGTAGCCGTGGATATCCACCGGCTTGCCCTGCGCGCCGTTGAGCTCGGCGACGATCTTCGCTTCGTTCTCGGTCAGCGCCTTGGCAAGCGGTGCGAACTTGGCCTTGAGCGCAGCATCGTCGTTCTGCTCGGCCAGGGCCTGCGCCCAGTACAGCGCCAGGTAGAAATGGCTGCCACGGTTGTCGAGTTCGCCCACTTTGCGGGCCGGCGACTTGTTGTTGTCGAGGAACTTGCCGTTGGCCTGGTCCAGGGTTTTGGCCAGCACGCCGGCCGCTGCATTGGTGTAGCGGTTGCTCAAGTGATCGAGCGAGGCCGCCAGCGCGAGGAACTCGCCCAGCGAATCCCAGCGCAGGCAGTTTTCTTCCAGGAACTGCTGCACGTGCTTCGGGGCGGAACCGCCGGCGCCGGTTTCGAACAGACCACCACCAGCCATCAGCGGCACGATGGAAAGCATCTTCGCGCTGGTGCCCAGTTCCATGATCGGGAACAGGTCGGTGAGATAGTCGCGCAGCACGTTGCCGGTGACGGAAATGGTGTCCTGGCCCTTGCGGATGCGCGCCAGCGAGAACGCGGTGGCGTCCACCGGCGACAGGGTACGGATGTCCAGGCCGCTGAGGTCGTGATCCTTGAGATAGCGCTCGACCTTCTTGATGATCTGCGCATCGTGCGCGCGGTTCGCATCCAGCCAGAACACGGCCGGCGTATTGCTGAGATGCGCGCGGGTGACGGCAAGCTTCACCCAATCCTGCACCGGCGCATCCTTGGTCTGGCACATGCGCCAGATGTCGCCGGCTTCCACATTGTGTTCCAGCAGCAGCTTGCCGTCGACGTCGGTCACCCGCACCACGCCGTCGCCGGTGATCTGGAAGGTCTTGTCGTGCGAACCGTATTCTTCCGCCGCCTGCGCCATCAGACCGACGTTCGGCACGCTGCCCATGGTGGTGGGATCGTACGCACCGTTCGCCTTGCAGTCGTCGATCACGGCCTGGTACACGCCGGCGTAGCTGCGATCCGGGATCACTGCCTTGGTGTCCTGCAGCTTGCCCTCGGTGTTCCACATCTTGCCGGAGTCGCGGATCATCGCCGGCATCGAGGCATCGACGATCACGTCGCTGGGCACATGCAGGTTGGTGATGCCCTTGTCGGAATTCACCATCGCCAGCGCGGGACGCTTGGCGTACTCGGCTTCCATGTCGGCCTTGATCTGGGCCTGCTTGTCAGCCGGCAGCGCGCCGATGAGCGCATACAGATCGCCAATGCCGTTGTTCGGATTGAATCCGATGCTCTTGAGCGTGTCGGCATGCTTGGCGAGCACATCCTTGTAGAACTCGTTGACCACCTGGCCGAACATGATGGGATCGGAGACCTTCATCATGGTGGCCTTGAGGTGCAGCGAGAACAGCACGCCTTGGCTTTTTGCGTCTTCGATCTGCGCATCAATGAAACTGGCCAGCGCCTTCTTGCTCATCAC
>Ga0209674_100806_pt1 | contig 10438 bp, 6 predicted proteins | sample AraplaCvi_mMS_r2_FD_184279 | JGI IMG/M metagenome (GOLD analysis project Ga0209674, IMG submission 184279) | Arabidopsis root microbial communities from North Carolina, USA - plate scrape CL_Cvi_mMS_r2 (SPAdes) (version 2) | ecosystem: Host-associated > Plants > Roots > Endosphere | place: USA... | reverse complement strand
TATCGTGTGCACTGCGCCACTCGCCGGCATAGGTGAACAACCGCCGGTCGCCCGCCTGGAAGTACGCGCGACTGAATGGCTGCAGCGGATGTTCGACGGTCAGCGCCGGCAAGGCGTCGCCACCGCCCGCTGCGCGCCAGCCCGCAGCGAGGTAATCGCGCAATTGGCCGACCAAGACGGACGGTGCCAGCTCGGCATTGTCCCGCGCACTGCGGCCCACCCAGCCGACGTGCAATGCATCGCGCGCGGAAAGCAGCGCTTCCAGGAACAGATAGCGGTCGTCCTCTCGACGCGAGCGATCGCCAGGACGCCATGCGCCGCCGCGCGCCATCAGGTCGAAATCCATCGGCGGCCGCGCGCGCGGATAGGCGCCATCGTTCATGCCCAGCAGGCAGACGAGGCGAAACGGAATGGCGCGCATCGGCATCAACGTGCCGAAGCTCACGGCGCCAGCAAGAAAGCGTTTGGATAGCCCGTTGTCGTCGAATGGTGCGAGCCACGCCTCGCGCACGACGTCCACCGGCAGCGGTTGTTCGAACGAGGCCTCGGCGCAGGCGCGCTCCCACGCTTCCAGCGTATCGAGCAGCCGCATGTGCAACATGCGGTCCTCGGGCTCGGACGGTGCGAACAGATCGCGCAGCAATGCACGCAGGCGCTCGCCCCACACGGCCGGCGGCGCCGGTTGCGCGAGTTCGCGCCAGTGATGCCCCAGGGCATCGAGCAGATCCGCCAGCGGCCCGACGAGGCGCGCATCCAGGCCTCCGATTTCACCGTAGGGCTCGATGTCGCCCCACGCCTCGCCCTGACCCGCAGCGTAGCCGAGGAGCATGCGGCGGAGGCCGAAGGTCCAGGTGTTCTGTTCGAGGGGCGGCAGGTCCAGCGATGCGCGCTGCGATGCGTCGAGGCCCCAGCGAACCCCTGCGCCGTTGATCCAGCGCTGCAGGAGCGGCAGGTCGTCCTCGCCAAGGTCGAAGCGCTGGCGCACGGCCGGCACGTCCAGCATGTCGGCCATGTCGCCGATGCCGAAGCGCGATTCGGGCAGCGCCAGCAGCATGTCGAGCGCCATGATCATCGGCGCCGTGCCGCGCGCCGTGCGGTCCGCGATGCTGTAGGGAATGAAACGCGCGTCGTCGCGCGGTACGCGGCCGAAGACCGCGTCGATGTGCGGCCCGTAGGTCTCGATGTCAGGCACCATCACGATCACGTCGCGCGGCAGGATCGGAGCGCCGCGACGGGCGGCGTCCTCGAAACGCGCGAGCAACTGGTCGTGCAGTATCTCTACCTCGCGCTGGGGACCGTGCGCCACGTGGAAGGCGATGGAGGTGTCGTCGGCGTCCAGCGTGCGTGGCGTCGCCGGCAGCGGCTCCAGATCCAGGATCGCCGCCTGCACCTGGCCCAGTAGCGTTTCCGTGCGCGGCTCGACGAACAGGTCGATGCGCTGGTCCCACGCGGTGAAGCGTTCGCGGTAACTGTCCGGGTGATCGAATTCGTCCAGCAGCCGAATATAGTCGCGTCCCTGCTTGCCCCACGCCGCCAGCAACGGGTGGGCGTGCAGGTGCAATTCCTCGTCCGACAGTTGCACCGGCATGCCGGGCTTCACGCTTTGCCGGCGACGTTCTGCGCGCAGCAGCTCGCGATCGTCGACGATGTCGGCCCAGTAGTGGCGGCACGGATTCATCACCACGAGCAGCACCTGCGACCAGCGCGACAGCGCCGATAGCGCTTCCAGGGTCTGCCGCGGAAGCGACGACATGCCGAACACCACGATCCGCCGAGGCAGCCCGGCCGGGCGCTCCACGGCACGGGCGACCGCGTCGAGAAAGCGCTCGTGCACGGCCGCGCGATGGCCATCGGCATCCGCGTCGCCGACGTCGGCCAGGAGGCGTCGCCAGAGTTCGGCCTGCCAGCGGTCGCCCGCATCGAGGTCCGGTGCGCCACCGCGCGCGTCGCGCATCACGTCGCGCCCCGCGGCCCAATCGTCGAGCCAGTCGGCGCGGTAGACCTGGTACTGGTCGTACAGGTCGGCCAGTCGCTCGGCCAGTTGGTGACATTTGCGAGCGTCGTCGCCGGCACCGAGAAATGCCGCGAGTGGCTCGAAACCCGCCTCGTGCGACACCGCGGGCAAGAGCCGCATCAAGCGCCACACTAGGCGTGATTTATCGAAGGGAGATTCGGGCGGCACGGCGTCGCGACCCAGCACGGCGCGATAGGCAACCCACAGGAAACGGCCCGGCAGCTCGACATTCACTGCCGCGGCGATACCCAGGCCGCCCTCGTCCCGACTGCGCGCCAGCGCCATGCGAAACCACTGCGCAATACCGTTGGATTGCACCAGCACCCACTCGTCTTCGAGCGGACGCAACGGCGTGCGCGCCAGCCAGCCAACCAGCACATCGCGCAGTTCTTCAAGGCGATTGCCGTGCAGGACCATCAGGCCCGGCACGATGTCGTGCGCGTCGCTCAACGAGCGCCTCCAGGGCGAAATACGTCGGCTCGCATCATCGCCGATCCCCGTCTCGCCGGACGAGACCTCAGAACGGCTTGGCGACGACGAGATAGACGATGGCGAGCAGCACCAGCACCGGCAATTCGTTGAACAGCCGCAGGGTGCGCGACGGCGGGAGGCTGCCACCGGCCATGCTGCGTTTCAACAACCGCCCGGACCAGATGAAATAGCCGAGCATCACGAGGACCAGCGCGATCTTGGCATGCAGCCAGCCGCCGCTGATGTGGAAGTAGAGCCAGAGGATGAGGCCGAACAGAAAGGCCAGGCCGAACATGCTATGGCCGAACTTGTAGAGCCGGCGCCCCATCAACTCGAGACGCGCCTTCACGGCGGGCTCCGCGCCTGCCTCCGCGATGTTGACGAGAATCCGCGGCAGGTAGAACACCGTGGCCATCCAGGCGATGACAAAGACGATGTGCAGGGACTTGGTCAGCAGGTAGGCCACTGGCGACGCTCCACCAAAAGACGTCAGTGTAGCCCAGGCAGGCACGGGGTCTGCGCGCGGGCAGCAGGGACGTGTAACGACTATTCGTCGCCCTGGTATTTATCGACGCTGGCGAGGCTCTGCATTTCGGCGCGGGGAATCTCTCGTACAAACCGTCCGAGGTGCAAAGTTATCTTTTCGGGCTCGTATTCGGCTCGTAGTTCCAGCAGTTCAATGTGCTTCTTGCCGGGGCGCTCACCCACCTCTCGCTCGAACTGACTTATTGCCTCGATCGGGCGCCTGACGTACTTCTCAATGAATTTGGACATCACCTCTCCCGCTTCCCCTTCGAGATGAGTCCACGCGTCCTCGCCCAAGTAGGCTCGACCGCCCTTTGCCTCGTAAGCGCGCTGCAGATCTCCGAGGCGAGGGTTCATCGTGGGGTCCAACACTAGCAGGATGGGCACAGCGTTGGAATTTTTCGCGTCCTCCGCGAACTGAATCTCTTCGCCAAACCTTCCCTGACCGCTCGCTGCAATGGTGACGCGCAGCTTGAACTCGTAGGCGAGCCGCTCACCACTGGGCAGAACTTTCCAGCAATCAACCTGACGCCCTTTCGAATCGTCACCAGTGCGGGCTACCACTTTGGACTTCGCGCTTTTTTGCTCGCCTCCGATTGCGGCGGCCAAAATGGGCTCAAACAGGTAACCGGTTTCTTGGGCAGACCGGTTGTCCAAGTCATAGAAGAACTTGCGCCACGTGAGCCAAGAAGCCAATGCTTCAGGGTCCGTCGTGCCGAATTCCACCAACGAGCGAGGCGAGACCTGAACCATGGTGGGCATCGGTTGCGCCGACAAAATCATGGCGTACTTTCGACGGCGCTTGTGCAGCTCGCTGAGGCACCGCAAGTAGGTCGAGAAATCATATATATGTGCCTCACCTAGCTTCATCAAAGCCACGTGCTGCTCTTCTTCGAGTTCAATCGGCTCCATGAACCACGTGTCGGGAATCTCGTAGTAATCCACCCCCGGGTTGATCTTCGCCCATAGTCCAGGCATCTCGCGCTCAAGTGCTCCTCCCATTCCCGTATCGTAGTAGATGACCCCCATGAGGCGAGCCAGCTCACTGGGCTCCATTACAACTGGAAGGTTCGTGCCAAGGCCCATTGTCATGACCTTGGTGAGGAGCTTGGATTCTTCGGCGCTGAGCCGAGATTTTCGTAGTGTCATGTGAAAGCAAGTTCCGATTGCATCAACCCATGAAGAAGGGATTCGGTTGCTTTAAGCGCGTCACTCTTTCCCGTTGAGTCAGTCAAGACGTAGCCGAGAAGCCGAGGTGATGCTACGGAACAGGGATTGCTCCGCCCAGAGCCGAAGGCACCGTCAAGATCACGAAGGTGACGCGCAAACTCCGCCGCCGCGAGAGGCGGCACTGCATTGCCAATCTGCTGTGCGACGCTGGCAGCAGCCCCGTGGAAACGGTACCAATCGGGGAACGTTTGAAGACGCGCGCACTCTCGCCGCGTCAAGGGCCGGTGCGCTTGGGGATGAATGAATTCGCGTGACGCTGCGCCGGTAATCGTCAGACTTTGCAGCTCACCATGCAGGCGCTTGATACCTGAAGGCGCACCGCCCCGTTTCTCGGTGGGAGTGCCATCCATCACGCGTCGAAATGCGCGCCGCCGGAAGCTTTCGTGCCAAAACTCCTCGGGCAAATCCTTCATTGTATGCCCCGGAGAAAGCAATCCGTATCGGTGAGCGTCCCGAGGAAGCGTCGCGTCGAAGTGCTCAGTAACGACGCCTAGCTTGTTTCCGTGCCGCATTAACGCGTCGTAGGCGTTCAGCGGCTCGGGGGACGCGTACCCGACCGTTTCATTGCGTTTTTTCGCCGCATCCCCGAGGCCCCCAAGGGCATCCAACACGGTGGGGCCAAACGGCTTTTCGCTCAGCTTTCGTGCCTTTCCCGAGTCATAAGAAAACCGCTCTTCAGGAAAGCTGAAGTCAGCACCAAGCCTGTTGCCAATGATCAGGACGCGCTTGCGCGTCTGCGGCACTCCATAGCCGGCCAGATTGACCTTTTCGAGCCTGACGCTGTATCCGATGCCCAAGAACCGGTGAACCAACGCAGCGACGTCTCGGCCTCGGCCCGAGGTCAGCAACCCTTCGACATTCTCGAAAATGAACCAGCGCGGCCTTACCTCATCGACAATACGCAGGTAGTTGAAGATGAGCCGGTTCCGTGGATCGTCGGCGTTACGCGGCCCAGCCGTGCTGAATCCCTGGCATGGAGGGCCGCCAATAATGACAAACGGCTGCGCGCCTCCCAAAAGCTCTTTGAAGAAGCCCGGCGAGATGGTGCCAAGGTCGACGTTGTGACACGGGCTACCTACGTTGTCTTCATAGGTCATGCAAGCGGACAAGTTCAACTCCGCGCCACAGATTGGCTTCAGTCCGACCGACGAGAACCCATAGGAGAAGCCACCCGCCCCCGAGAACAACGATACGACGTGGTCCGACTGCTTGTGCATGAAAGTGATGCTACCTCGCCCAGTCCAGCCCTGACACTAGATTGTGGCTCGCTCGGCGACGAGGCACCCAGAAACGAAAACCGCCCACTTCTCAGGGGCGGTCTTCGGACAACTTTCGTGCTAATACTCAATCAATCCAACGACTCGATACTAAGTCGTTGATATAATTGGTGGGCGGTACAAGGATCGAACTTGTGACCCCTACCATGTCAAGGTAGTGCTCTACCGCTGAGCTAACCGCCCGAAGAGCTGCGCAGTTTACCGGCCACCGCCCGCCCCTGCAAGAGGTCGGCCGGAAATCCGGCGCCCTGGCGTCAGCGCAGGGCCCGCTCGCGCAGGCGGTGGATCTCGTCGCGCAGCTTTCCGGCCTCTTCGAACTCGAGGTTTTGCGCGTGCTTGTACATGCGCGCCTCGAGTTTCTTGATGGTGGAGCCGACCTGCTCCGGGGTAAGCGAACCGTAGTCCGGCGCTTCCTCGGCTACCTTCTTCGCGTCCCTTCCCTTCTTGCCCTTGCCACCACGCGAACCGACGTCCGCGCGTGCGCCTTCCATGATGTCTGCAATGCGGCGAACCACGGTCTTCGGCGTGATCCCGTGCGCCGTGTTGTATTCCACCTGCTTTTCGCGACGGCGGGCCGTCTCCTCCATGGCTTCCTTCATCGAGCCGGTGATCTCGTCGGCGTAGAGGATCGCCTTGCCGCGCACATTACGGGCGGCTCGACCGATCGTCTGGATCAGGCTGCGGGTCGAACGGAGGAAGCCTTCCTTGTCGGCATCGAGCACCGCCACCAGCGAAACCTCGGGCATGTCCAGGCCTTCGCGCAGCAGGTTGATGCCCACCAGCACATCGAATTCGCCGAGACGCAGGTCTCGGATGATCTCGGTGCGCTCCACGGTGTCGATGTCCGCGTGCAGGTAGCGCACCTTCACATCGTGCTCGGACAGGTAATCCGTGAGGTTCTCGGCCATGCGCTTGGTCAGCGTGGTGACCAGCACACGATCGCCCATGGCGACGCGCTTGTGGATCTCGCCGAGCAGGTCGTCGACCTGCGTGCGCACGGGACGCACCTCCACTTCCGGATCGATCAACCCGGTCGGGCGCACCACCAGCTCCACGACGTTGCTGTCGGAGCGCTCCAGTTCGTACTTCGCAGGCGTGGCGGATACGTAGATCGCACGCGGTGCACGACGCTCCCATTCCTCGAAACGCAGCGGACGGTTATCCATCGCGGACGGCAAGCGGAAACCGAACTCCACGAGGGTCTCCTTGCGTGAACGATCGCCCTTGTACATGGCACCGAGCTGCGGCACGGTCACGTGCGATTCGTCCACCACCATCAACGCATCCGGCGGCAGATAGTCGAACAAGGTGGGCGGCGGCTCGCCGGGACCGCGGCGGGTCATGTGTCGCGAATAGTTTTCGATGCCCTGGCAGAAGCCCACCTCGGCCATCATTTCCAGATCGAAGCGCGTGCGCTGCTCGAGCCGCTGGGCTTCCACGAGCTTGTTGTCGCGATAGAGCTGTTCGAGGCGCTCGGACAATTCGATCTTGATCGTCTCCATCGCATTCAGCACGCTCTGTCGCGTGCTGGCGTAATGGGTCTTCGGGTACACCGTATAGCGCGGCACCTTGCGCAGCACCTCGCCCGTCAGCGGGTCGAACAGCGACAGGTTCTCCACATCGCCGTCGAACAGCTCGATGCGCAGCGCTTCGGATTCCGATTCCGCCGGGAACACGTCCACCACTTCGCCGCGCACGCGATAGGTACCGCGACGCAGTTCCATCTCGTTGCGCACGTACTGCAGCTCGGTGAGCTGGCGGATCAGTGCCCGCTGCTCGATGTGCTCGCCACGCGAAAGAATGAGGCGCAGGCTCATGTAGTCTTCGGGATCGCCGAGGCCGTAGATGGCCGAGACCGTCGCCACGATCAGCGAATCGCGGCGGGACAGCAGCGCCTTCGTCGCTGCCAGACGCATCTGCTCGATATGGTCGTTGATGCTCGAATCCTTCTCGATGAAGGTATCCGAGGCCACGACGTAGGCTTCCGGCTGGTAGTAGTCGTAATAGCTGACGAAGTATTCCACCGCGTTATGCGGGAAGAACTCCTTGAACTCGCCATACAACTGCGCCGCCAGCGTCTTGTTGGGCGCGAGCACGATGGTGGGCTTCTGCACCTTTTCGACCACGTTGGCGATCGTGAAGGTCTTGCCCGAACCGGTGACGCCGAGCAGGGTCTGGGCGGCAAGACCCGCCTCGAAACCCTCGGTGAGACGGCGGATGGCCTCCGGCTGGTCGCCAGAGGGCTTGTACGGTGAAACGAGCTGGAAGCGATCGGTCATGACGGCTATATGCAGGTTCGAAGGTCGAGTTTAAACGGCGAACGCCTACACGCCGTGATGTATCTCCCCGATGGGCGGCGTCGGGCCCGGCCGCGATCATCCCTTGGCCCCGGCCACTACGGAATGAATCATGCCGCCGCGCCCCCGTGGTTTCACGTTGATCGAACTGGTGACGGTGCTGCTCATCGTCGCCCTGGTCGGGGCCATTGCCCTGCCCCGCCTGGCCGAAGCCATGGCGCGCCATCGCCTGGGGGCCTCCGCCGAGGCGCTGCTGGACACGCTGGAGCGCGCACGCACGGCTGCGGTGAGGCGCAACCACGCCACACGCACCTGCGCGAGCGCCAACGGCCATACGTGCCAGGACTGGGTGGACTGGACCCGCGGCTGGATCGCCTACGACGAGGAACGACACACGGTGTTCGACCGCGTGGATGCACTCGATGCCGCCCTCTCGGCCCACCGCGGCCACCGCCTTGCCGTGCGCTTCGACGAGGACGGCACGACGGCCGACAACCAGAGGATCACGCTGTGCGTTCGCGGCCGCGCCGCCACGGCGGTCTCGATCGTGGTGCCCAAATCAGGCGTTGCTCGGCGAGAACGCGCCAAGGACGATGACGCCACCGCCTGCGCGCTGGCGGGTACGCGCCGCTGACGACGTGCTGTGGGCCAGTTCTAAAACGAAAAAAGCCGTGCATCGCTGCACGGCTTTCTCAATCTGGCGCCCGAAGTTGGACTCGAACCAACGACCCCCTGATTAACAGTCAAGTGCTCTAACCGGCTGAGCTATTCGGGCGGGGAGCCACGTATTTTGTGCAAGTACCGTAGGGCTGTCAAGCATTGGCAGCGCTGCCACGGATGCCTCTCACGCGAAGCGCAATGCGGCGAGCAGTTCCTCCCGCCCGTACGGTTTCTGCAGCCGCGCGTGGATGCCGGGCGTGTGGTCGGGCAATTCGGCGTAGCCACTGGCCAGGACGACATGCAGGTCGGGACGCGTCTTCGCCAGCCGCGAGGCCAGTTCCACGCCCGTCATGCCGGGCATGGCGTGGTCGGTAAGCACTACGGACACCGAGGGTGATTCATCGAGCATTTTGAGCGCCTGCGCACCGGACGACGCACCTATGGCTTCGTAGCCGGCAAAGCAAAGCATCTCGACCGTGGTCGAGAGCACCAGAGGGTCGTCGTCGACCACAAGGATCGACGTCGCCCGCCCATCCATGGGCGCGGCGTAATGCGTCGATGGCGCGATGGCCGGGGGAGCGTCAGCTCCGAGACCGAGGGCGCCGGCAACCGGCAGCCAGATGTCCACGGTCGTGCCGCCCGAGCGCGTGCTGCTCAGACGTAGCGCGCCGCCACACTGCTGCACGATGCCGTGCACCATCGACAGGCCCAGACCCGTCCCCTTGCCGACGCCCTTGGTGGTGAAAAACGGCTCGGTGGCCCGGCTCAACGTGGCCTCATCCATGCCTTCGCCGGTATCGGCCAGCGACAGGCGGACGTACTGCCCCGGGCCGATCCCGAGCGCACGCCCATCCTGGACACTTTCCGCGCGGGCCGAGATGGTCAGGGTGCCCCCATCCGGCATCGCATCGCGCGCATTCACCGCGAGGTTCAGCAGGCACAGCTCCAACTGGTTGGCGTCCGCCATGACCGGCGGCAAGGACAACGGAAAGCTCGCCTCCACCAGCACCGACGGCCCCAGCGACGTACGCACGAGATCGGCCATGCCGTGCACGAGGTCGGGCAGCAGCACGGGGGCGAGATGAAGCTGCTGGCGTCGCGCGAAGGCCAGCATGCGCTGCACCAGCGCCACGCCACGACGCACGCCACTCAACGCATTCGCCACCAGCGGGCGCGCGCGATCGGGGAGGTCGTCACGCTGGGTGAGCAGGTCCAGATTGCCGTGGATCGCCATCAACAAGTTGTTGAAGTCGTGTGCCACGCCGCCCGTAAGCTGGCCGACCGCCTCGAGCTTCTGTGATTGGAACAGCGCATTGCGCGCCTGCTCCAGGGCAAGGGCGGTGTTCCTCTGCTCGGTGACGTCGCGCGTCACCTTGGCGAATCCGACGAATTGCCCATCGTCGTCGTCGATGCGATCGAGGACCACGTGAGCCCAGAAACGGCTGCCGTCCTTGCGCACCCGCCAGCCTTCCGTTTCCAGCCGCCCGGACGCCTTGGCTGCCGCCAGGTTCGACCACGGTTCGCGGCGCTCCACGTCCTCGGGGGCGAAGAACGTCGAGTAATGCAGCCCGATGATCTCGTCCGGCCGATAGCCCTTGATGCGCTCCGCGCCGGAGTTCCAGCTGGAAACGTTTCCTTCGGGATCGAGCATGTAGATCGCGTAGTCCGCGACACCCTGGACCAGCAGCCGGAACTGCTCACGGCTGCGTCTTAGCTCGTCGATGTCGTCACTTTTCATGGATGTCCTCGGCCGCGGTGGCAACCTAACGGCGCACCCCTCATGGAGACGTGAAGACGTCTTCACTCAGCTCGTCGCGGAATTCAGGGTCGCGAGACGTTCGGGTTGCCGGCAACGAACCAGCGCCAGAGGAGATCGGTGCCTTCGCGGATACCGATGCGTGCCGAACCCGGCACGTTCTCCGGAGCGGGGGTTCCGTCGTCGACGACAGTGTACCCATCCCGAG
>Ga0209674_100804_pt1 | contig 10461 bp, 6 predicted proteins | sample AraplaCvi_mMS_r2_FD_184279 | JGI IMG/M metagenome (GOLD analysis project Ga0209674, IMG submission 184279) | Arabidopsis root microbial communities from North Carolina, USA - plate scrape CL_Cvi_mMS_r2 (SPAdes) (version 2) | ecosystem: Host-associated > Plants > Roots > Endosphere | place: USA... | reverse complement strand
GGAAGGCGAGTACGAGATGGTCGTCACCGAAGATCGCCTCGCCGCTTGGCTGGAGAAGCTGGAAACGGCGCCGCTCATCGCCTTCGACACGGAGACGACCAGTATCGACGCCATGCAGGCAGACATCGTCGGCATCTCGCTCGCCGTCGAGGCGGGCAAGGCGGCGTACATTCCGCTGGCGCACGATTACCCAGGCGCGCCGGCGCAGTTGCCGAAAGAGCACGTACTCGGCGCGCTGAAACCTATCCTCGAAGACCCGACGCGACCGAAGGTCGGCCAGCACGGCAAGTACGACATCAACGTGCTGTCCCACTACGGCATTGCGCTGCGCGGCCTTGCGCACGACACGATGCTGGAATCCTACGTATTCAACGCCACCGCCACGCGTCACGACATGGATTCGCTCGCATCGCGCTACCTCGGCTACACGACGATCAAGTACGAACAGGTCGCCGGCAAGGGCGCGAAGCAGATTCCCTTCTCGCAGGTGGACTGCGACACGGCTTGCCGATACGCCGCCGAAGATGCGGACATCACGCTGCGCCTGCACGAGGCGCTGTGGCCGAAGCTCGAAGCGGAGCCATCGCTGCGTAACGTGTACGCCGACATCGAGATTCCGCTGGTGCCCGTGCTGGCGAAGATGGAGCGCACCGGTGTCCTCATCGACGCCAACGTACTGCGTCTGCAGAGCCAGCAACTCGGCAAGCGCATGGTCGAGCTGCAGAAACAGGCGTATGCCTCTGCCGGTCACGACTTCAACATGGACTCGCCGAAGCAGTTGCAGGCAGTGCTGTTTGACGAACTCGGGCTTGCCGCGAAGATCAAGACGCCCACGGGGCAGCCATCCACGAACGAGGAAGCACTGGAAGCCATCGCAGACACGCATGAGTTGCCGCGCCTGATCCTGGAATACCGTGGTCTCGCGAAGCTGCGTTCCACGTATACCGACAAGCTCGCGGGCATCGTGAATCCGCGCACGGGCCGCGTGCATACCAGCTATCACCAGGGCGCCGTTGCGACCGGGCGCATCAGTTCATCGGACCCGAACCTGCAGAACATTCCCGTACGCACGGAGGAAGGTCGCCGCATCCGCCAGGCCTTCATCGCGCCAGAGGGCTGGCGCATCGTCGCCGCCGACTATTCGCAGATCGAACTGCGGATCATGGCCCATCTGTCCAACGACGAGGGTCTGGTGCGGGCGTTTCGCGAAGGCGGCGACGTGCATCGCGCCACGGCCGCCGAGGTATTCGGCGTCACGCCAGACGAAGTGACGGCGAACCAGCGCCGTGCGGCGAAGGCGATCAACTTCGGCCTCATGTATGGCATGAGTGCCTTCGGCCTCGCGCGCCAGCTCGGCGTGGACCGTGGCGAAGCGTCGGATTACATGGGCCGGTATTTTTCGCGCTATCCGGGCGTGCGTGCCTTCATGGATGCCACGCGCGAGCAGGCCCACCGAGACGGCTTCGTGCAGACGCTGTTCGGCCGTCGTCTGTACCTGGAGAACCTCAAGTCGCGCAATCAAGCCTTCCGGGCCGGCGCCGAGCGCGCGGCCATCAACGCGCCCATGCAGGGCACCGCAGCCGACATCATCAAGCGCGCGATGATCGCCGTCGCCGCGTGGATCGAGCCTCGCGACGACGTGCGCCTGCTGATGCAGGTGCACGACGAACTGGTCTTCGAGGTTCGCGAGGACGCCGTCGATGCCATCCGTGCCGGCATCGAGGAACACATGACCGGCGCCGCTCAACTCAGCGTTCCGTTGCAGGTCGATATCGGCGTGGGCGCCAACTGGGACGAGGCGCACTGATCGATTCTGTAATATTTTCGTTAGCCAAACGACACGCGACGAACGCAAGCTGCTGAAAAATCTGCCCATGAATACCGGCTGACTTTTTTTCGTGCCGACTTTGCAACTTTCGACGCATCCGGACGTCTATATCCTCGGACGCACGCAACGGCGTCCCATCGGTGGACTCCACCTCCCTGGAGTCACCCTGTGGATGGCCCGATCTTCCCCTGGATCGGGTCTTCCCCCGGCCCCGAGAGCTTCCCCTGGCTCTCGGGGTTTTTTTTGTCTTTTGGGGCGCCCTTGTGGGAGCCGCCATGGCGGCGAGAAGCCTACAGAGCAAAGGTGGGAGCCAGCCTGCTGGCGAAAAGCCAACGAAGCGGTGTGGCAGCGTGGCAAGTACCCCATCGCCAGCAGGCTGGCTCCCACCGGCAAGTTTCTCCTCGCCGCGAGGGCAATCCCCCAAGAGCGACGCACACGAAATCTGCACGGCCTCGACCGCATTCTCTGCGCCACATCGACCGAGGGAGTCATCGCAATGCGCGCAGGTCTCATCATCGTCGGCGTCATCCTGATCGGTCTCGGCCTCTGGGTAACGCTCGGCAACGGCAGCTATCAGAAGACGGACACGGTCGCGTCGATCGGCTCGGCCAAGATCCAGGCCACCCACGACAAGTCCATTCCCCAGTGGGTGGGCATCGCGGGCATCGTGATCGGCGGCATCGTTGCCGTCGCGGGTATCGCGCAGAAGCGCTGAGTGCGACAGCGCAGGCGGGGGCCCCGGGCTCCCGCCTGCATGCGGTGCGATGACGTTTGTGAGCAGGCGTCTCAGCGGCTGCCAATCGTCGCCGCTACAATGGGCCGATGGATGTTTCCCACCTGCTCGATTCCCTCAATGACGCCCAGCGCGAGGCCGTCAGCGCCCCGCCCGGGCATTACCTGATCCTGGCTGGCGCAGGCTCCGGCAAGACCCGTGTACTGACCAATCGCATCGGCTGGTTGACCCAGGTCGAGCGCGTGCCACCTTGGGCGATTCTCGCCGTCACCTTTACCAACAAGGCGGCGGGTGAGATGCGCGCGCGGTTGGACAGCGTCATTCCCGGGGGCACCCAGGGGCTGACAGTGGGTACGTTCCACGGCATCGCCCACCGCCTGCTGCGTCGGCACTGGCGCGAGGCGGGCCTCGTGGAGGGCTTCCAGATCCTCGATTCCGACGACCAGCAGCGGCTCATCAAGCGGGTCATCGCGGGCATGGGGCTGGACGAAGCGCGCTTCCCGCCACGCCAGGCGGCGTGGCAGATCAACAACTGGAAGGACGAAGGCAAGCGTCCGGATTCGATCGAGCATCGCGATCATCCGGTGACGCGGACCTTCATCGAGATCTACAAGACCTACGAGCAGCAATGCCAGCGCGCAGGGCTGGTGGATTTCGCGGAGCTACTGCTGCGCGCACACGAGTTGTGGCTGAAAGATCCGCAAGTCCTCAAGCACTACCAGGAGCGCTGGCGCTATCTGCTGATCGACGAATTCCAGGACACCAATACGCTTCAGTACGCGTGGATACGCGTGCTGGCCGGCACCACCGGGCAGGCGTTCGTCGTGGGTGACGACGATCAGGCGATCTACGGCTGGCGCGGTGCCAAGGTGGAAAACGTGCAGCAGTTCCTGCGCGATTTTCCGGGTGCGAAGACGATTCGCCTCGAACAGAACTACCGTTCGACCTCGACGATCCTCAAGGCGGCCAATGCCGTGATCGCGCGCAATGGGGGCCGGCTCGGCAAGCAGTTGTGGACGGACGGCGGCGAGGGCGAGCGCATTGCCCTGTATGCCGCGTACAACGAGCAGGATGAAGCCCGTTTCGTCATCGAGCGTATTCGCGAATACATCGCGGAGCACGGCAACGCGCGCGACTGCGCGATCCTCTATCGCTCGAACGCGCAGTCGCGCAACTTCGAGGAACAGTTGATCCAGCGCGACCTGCCGTACCGCGTGTATGGTGGCTTGCGCTTCTTCGAGCGTGCGGAAATCAAGGATGCCCTCGCCTATCTGCGCCTTGCCTCCAACCGTCACGACGATGCCGCGTTCGAGCGCGCGGTGAACACCCCGCCGCGTGGCATCGGTGATCGCACGCTGGACGAACTGCGCCGTCGCGCACGTGCCGACAGCAGCTCCATGTGGGAGGCGTCCCTGACCGAGGTATCGATCGGGTCGCTGGCCGGACGCGCCAAGAATGCGGTGAAGGCGTTCGTCGCCCTCATCGACGAACTGGCCCGCACCTTCGCCGGACGCGCGGAAGACAGCACCGACGAAACGCCGACGGCACTCGACCTCGCCGAGCAGATCGAGCACGCGATCATTCATACCGGCCTGCGCGACTTCTACGAGAACGACAAGCGCGGCAACGGCGAAGCACGCGTCGAGAACCTGGACGAGTTGGTCAACGTCGCCAGCCGCTTCGAGATGACGCCCGAGGACGTCGACGCCGGGCTCAACGAGCTTTCGGCCTTCCTTTCGCATGCCGCGCTCGAGGCAGGCGAAGGTCAGGGCGAAGCCTGGGACGACTGCGTCCAGTTGATGACCCTGCACTCCGCGAAGGGCCTCGAGTTCCCGGTGGTGTTCCTCGTCGGCATGGAGGAAGGGCTGTTCCCGAGCCAGCGCTCCACCGAGGAGGAGAACCGCCTGGAAGAGGAACGGCGCCTGGCCTATGTCGGCATTACCCGAGCCCGCGAACGGCTTTACCTCTCGCATGCGGAGTCGCGCCGCATGCACGGCACGGAGATGCTGGCCCGGCCATCGCGGTTTCTGGGCGAGATCCCGCCCGAGCTGATCGACGAGCTGCGTCCGCGGGTGCAGGTCTCACGCCCCGCCTACGCCGACCGCTTCGCCGCCGCGCCAGCGCTGGAATCGTCCCCGATACGCCTGGGCCAGCGGGTCAGTCATCCCACTTTCGGCGAAGGCACCATCGTCAGCGCGGAGGGCGCGGGAGCGCACATGCGCGTGCAGGTGAACTTCGAGGATGCCGGGAGCAAGTGGTTGGTTTACGCTTACGCCAATCTGACCGCGTTGTAGGGGCTCCAACGTCGGCCAGCCCGCCTCCGCCCCGAGGCGGGCCGGTTCGCACGGCAAGGGACAGCGTGGCGCGTGCATGCAAGGAACGGAACGCATGATCGTTGGCATCGACCTTGGCACCACCCATAGCCTCGTCGCGGCGTGGATCGACGGCGCGCCGCGCCTGATTCCGAACGCCTTGGGCGGCATGCTGACGCCTTCGTGCGTGGGCGTCGACGAGGATGGCAGCATCCTCGTGGGACATGCTGCGCGCGAGCGTCTGCAGACCCATCCCGATCGCACCACGGCCTTGTTCAAGCGCTACATGGGCAGCACGCGCACCGTGCGTCTGGGCGATCGCGACTTTCGCCCCGAAGAACTCTCGGCGCTGGTGCTTCGTTCACTCAAGGCGGATGCAGAAGCCTTTCTGGGTGCGCCGGTCACGGAGGCCATCATCACCGTGCCCGCGTATTTCTCGGATGCGCAGCGCAAGGCGACACGCGTCGCTGGCGAACTCGCCGGCCTCGCCGTGGAGCGCTTGCTCAACGAGCCTACCGCGGCGGCGCTGGCCTACGGCCTGCACGAGGCAGAGCGTGAGACCCAGTTCCTGGTGTTCGATCTGGGCGGCGGCACCTTCGACGTATCGATCCTCGAGATGTTCGAGGGCGTGATGGAAGTGCGCGCCAGCGCGGGCGACAACATGCTCGGCGGCGAGGACTTCACCAGTCTGATCGCGGACCTCGCTTTCGCCAACGGCATACCGGACGAGGCCCGCAACGACGCGCTGTTCATGCAGCGGCTTCTGGCGCGCGCTGAAACGGCCAAACGCGACATAGGCGCCAACGGGGCGGCCAGCTTCGAGACCAGCTACGGCAAGCACACTGCCACGGTGTCTCTGGACCAAGCCGCGCTGGAGAAGCTCGCACAGCCGCTGCTCAATCGCTTGTGGCGCCCCATCGAACGCGCGCTGCGCGATGCCCGCATCCGCGCCGCGGATCTCGACAACGTCGTGCTGGCCGGCGGCGCGACGCGCATGCCAATCATCCGTGCGCTGGCGACACGCATGTTCGGGCGCTTTCCCGCGGTGGGCCACGACCCGGACCAGGTGGTCGCCCTGGGCGCCGCCGTCCAGGCCGGCCTCAAGATGAAGGATAAGGCCCTCGAAGAAATGGTGATGACCGACGTGTGCCCATACACGTTGGGCACCGAGGTCGTGCGATTGCTGGATAACGGCACGCAGGCAGCCGGTTTCTTCGCGCCGGTGATCGAACGCAATTCGGTGGTGCCGATCAGCCGGGTACAACGCTTCTCGCCCGTGTCGCCGCAACAGAAGCAGATCCGCATCGGCGTCTACCAGGGCGAATCTCGCCTGGTGCGCGACAACGTCGCCCTTGGCGAGATCCTGCTGCCGCTGGAACCTGGTCCTGGCCACGCCGAAGGCGTGGATGTGCGCTTCACCTATGACGTCAACGGCCTGCTCGAAGTGGAAGTGACGGTGGTCGCTACTGGCGTCAGACGTCAGTTGGTCATCGAGAGCGGCGAGGCGCACATGTCGCCCGAAGAGATTGCGCGCCGCCTCGCGGCGCTTTCTGCCTTGAAGATCCATCCGCGCGACACATTGGAAAACCGCACGCTGCTGGCGCGCGCCGAGCGCCTCTACGAGCAGTTGCTCGGCGGCGTGCGCGATCAATTGGGCGAATTCATCCTGCGCTTCGAGCAGGTACTCGCCACGCAGGATCCCCGCCGCATCGCGCGCGACGCCGCGGCCTTCCGTGAGACGCTGGACACCATCGAGCGCGACTACCGCTTCACCCCGACACCGGTGGAATGAGCATGACCTCGCCCTTCGAAGCGCTCGGCCTTCCGGAGCACGCGGATCTCGTCGCGGTGCGTCGCGCGTACGCCACGGCGTTGCGCCGGATCGATCCGGCCGTCGATCCCGAGGCGTTTGCACAGCTGCGTGACGCCTACGAGGCCGCGCGTCGTGCCTGCGAGTCGGAGCAGGTCACCGAGACGGCGGCCGAGGTGGATACGCCAGCCCCACCGAGCGAGGCGGTGGAGGAAAAGGCAGAGGAAGCCGACCTCGAAACGGCGGCACCGACAGGCGAGGAAACGCCGCCGCCACGTGTGGACCCGACGGTCACGCTGGCGTGGCGTTTCGCGGCGGACGTCGGCGCACGTCGGCCGGAAACCATTCCGCATCTGCTTGGCGAGGTACTCGCGGAGCTACGTACGCAATACATCGACGCGCCGGGCGTATTCGAGGAGTACCTGATCGATCTGATCGGTCTGCAGCGCATCGGCCACCGCGCTGCCGTGTTCGCCGCGGCCGAGCAGCAGTTTCATTGGCACGAGGTTGGGCGTCTCGCCTCGCTGGGTCAACGCGGCCAGTGGATCGAGGTGGTGATGGCGCAGCGCGAAGCCTGGTCGAGCCTGGCGGAGGACAGGCGGCGCGAATGGCTAGCTCTGTTCGAACGCGCCGAGGCACACATGGATACCTCGCTCGTCCGGCACTGGCCCGAGATCCGCAAGCTCAACGAACGTTTTCCCGGCTGGCTGAGCCTGCACGTCTCGGGCGAAACGCTGCAGGCGTGGCGTACCGCATACGAGGCCCAACCCACCGCCACGCGCGACATGTACGAAAAGCTGGCGCCGACGGAGCAGGCCTACCTGCCCGCCCATCTCGCGGCGGCGAGAGAGAAGGCCAACAGCCGGCGTTCGTCCCGCGCGGTCGCGTTCTTCCTGCTCGCTCTCTTCGTCGGCATCGTGCACCTCATCGGCAACCTCCACTCCTCCGGCTACTCGCTGGCGTTGCCTACATCGCCACCTCTGCCGGATACGCCGCGCCAGTGCGCGGAGCTCTATGCCGCACTGGATCGACCGGATGCCTTCGCCGCCAAATCCGACGACGAGGTCGGCCTGCTCAAGAGCCGCGCCAACGCGTGCGCCCGGCGAGGCCACTGGCACGCGCCGACAGCGGCCGGGACGCTCTGAGCCATCGCTAAGGCGAGAGGCGCGGCACGCCGTGCTGGTCGCGTTCTTCCACCGCAGTAACGCGGGTATCGATGCGACGGCTGCGCAGCTCTTCCGGCAGGGGCTCGGCGGCGTTGCCGTTGGCGACGCTCAGTGCGTTGCGATAGCAGCGCTGAGCAAGTTCCAGATGGCCTTCGGCGGCGTTGACGTCGCCAAGCGCTTCCCATGCATCGGCCATCGGCGCAATCGCCAGCGCACGTTCCAAATACGGGCGAGCCTTGCCCCATAGCTTCACGCGCACGCACATGCGGGCGACGGCGGTAAGCAGCACCGGATCGTTGGGATGCGTGTCGAGCCAGGCTTCCGCACGACGCAGGCGCTGGTCGATGTCTTCCACCCCCAGGCTGCCATAGGTGGCGACGAGCGGCGGGGACCACTCGCGACGCAGCGCGGATTCGATTTCGTCCATCGCGGCCATGGTCTGCCCGTAACGCGCGGCTTGCCGGGCGTACGCGTCGATGGCGACCGAAAGGCGGCGTTGACCTTTAGGCAACTGCGACCACAACGTGGCGAGCGACGCGCCATCGGGAGCGCTGCTCACGTACGCCGTGACGACACGGCATTCGATGTCGGCGTAGGCACGCGCACCCAGTTCGCCACTCTTCTGCAGCGGTTCGAGCGCACGCAAGGCACTGCGCGGATCGTTCGAGGCCAGCGAGGCCTCCGCGAATTCCAGCCAGCCTGCCGGTGTGAGCGACCCGGTTCCCGCTTCCGGTGCCAGCAGGGCAGCGGCTTCACTGGCACGGCCGGTGCGGCGAAGCAGGCGGGCGCGAAGAATCCGCGCGGCGTGCGGCGTTTCCTGCGCTGCCTGGTCAAGGGTTTCCAGTGCGCGCGTGGTGTCTTCGCGCCGCTCAGCCGCCTCGGCGGCAGCGAGCAACGCGGGTCCACGCAACGTCGGGTACCGGGCGGCGCGTTGCAGGTCACGCTCGGCGCTGCCGAGACGGCCTTCCACGAACGCAACGAGCCCGTCGGCAAGGCGACGACGGCTCTGCCGGCGGTGACGGCGCGTCATGGCGCCGAACGGCCAGCGGATGAGCGCGACCAGGGCGGTAATGGCGGCCCATGCCACGACCAGCAGCACGACGGCGGTGACCACCGTCATCTGCACGTTCGTGCCGCGCAACCGGATAAGCACGTAGCCCGGATCTTCCGCGACCCAGTGCCACGCGAACGCGGCGATCACGGCGACCAGGATGAGACCGACGATCCAACGCCACGGCTTCATGGACGAGCCTCGGGCGTCGCGCCGGTGCTGGACGCCGCCGCGGGGGCTGCCGGCGACGCAGAGGACGCCGGTGTGCCCGCGGCCGTGCCGCTATGCAAGGCATGCACGGAACGCAGATTGCGCAGTTCGGACAGCGCGCCGCCAAGCGCAGGCTTGGCACCCTTCGCCCGGCTCGCCAGCAAGGCTGCAATGCGCGAACGCGCGGCCTGCACGTCGGAGGACGATGTATCGAAACGCGCAGCAAGCGATGCGTCCACACGCTTCAAAGCGCGCTCGCGCGCCTCGTCGTCGTAGGCGAGCACCGCCGCCTCGGCTTGCGCCACATCGAGCGCAGCCAGTTCCCGCGCGATCCGCGCGTCGGCAAGGCCGCCCGGCGTACCGTCGTCGTGGCTGACCCGAACGATGCTGCCGAGCGCGGCGCCGGCACGCTGCCAGAAGCCCGGCTGAGCAGCTTCTTCGGTCGTCGCGTCATCGCGCTTCAACGGCAGGCCCGGGATCTGGGCGCGGAGGTCGGCAAGCGTGGTGAGATCGGTGGCGCGGGCCGTCGGCGCGACGGCCGCCAGGGCCTCGCGCTCGGCCGACACATCCTGACGAACGGCGGCAAACGCACTGTCGTTCACCGCCGCCAGCGCCTTGTCGGCAAGCTCATAGGCAGCGAGTGCGCCACTGGCGTCATTGAACAGGGCAAAGCGCTCCTTGCCCATCCGCAGCAGCGATTCGGCTTCGTCGAGCAGCATCGCGTCGTGGCCGGTCAGGCTGCGCTCCGACAGATTCGCCACGGCATCCTCGAGGTTGCGCGCGCGCTCGGACACGCCGAGCACTTCCTCGCGCACCGAGCGATTCACGGCGTCGGCATCGCCGAGGCGGCGCCGCAGGTTCGCGTTCTCGTCGCGCATGCCATTGACGGTGGCCTGCAGCGTGTCCACCTGGCCGCGCAGGCCATTGGCCGCACCGAGGTCCTGGCGCATGTTCCAGACGGTCCAGCCAGTGTATCCAGCCGCACCCAGGGCGGCCAGCGACAACAGGATGGCGATCGCCAGGGCGCCACCGTGGCCTCGCGGAGGGCGAGTCGTCGGCGGGCGCTGCGGGTTGGCGGGCGTGGGCGCGGCGGCCGGGGCCGGCGTCGCCGGAGCGGAATCGGTCGTTGGGGTCTCGGTCGTCATGAGCGGCATGCTAACAGGCCATACGCGAACGCATGGCGTATTAGCGTTGCAAGCCGGTCAACGCGAGGTAAACGAGAGCGCGGAAGCCGCCCTCAGCAGGTCCGACGGCAGGGCCGATGTCGCCACCGCCACACGCCGAAACCCCGCCTCGACGGCGATGTCGCGCAGGCGCTCGCTGCTGACCACCGCCACGGCCTGAACGAGCT
>Ga0209674_100803_pt1 | contig 10485 bp, 6 predicted proteins | sample AraplaCvi_mMS_r2_FD_184279 | JGI IMG/M metagenome (GOLD analysis project Ga0209674, IMG submission 184279) | Arabidopsis root microbial communities from North Carolina, USA - plate scrape CL_Cvi_mMS_r2 (SPAdes) (version 2) | ecosystem: Host-associated > Plants > Roots > Endosphere | place: USA... | reverse complement strand
TGTTGTTGTCGGTACCGTTGTAGCCATTCGGACCGATCGACAGCAGATACTGGCTGCGCCAGTTGTAGGCCAGCCGGATTTGCCACGGACCGTGCTCGTAGAAGCCGGCGACATTGAGGGAATCCCTCGACAGGCCATCCGCCGGGAGGTTGCCGTATTTGGAGCCATCCGTATCCACCGGCACCGCCGTAGTGTCGTTCGGCACATGGGTCCTGCTCCGGATGTAGGTGTAGTTCGCCGACATGCCGAAGCCCTTGACCGGCAGGAAATCGAAGAACTGGTTCCAGCCGATTTCCGCGCCATCGATCGTCGCCTTGCCGACGTTCACCGGACGGGTGATCAGATACTGGTAGTTGTTGCCGTCGACACCTGGATACGTCACAAAGTGCGATTCGCGGCGGAAATAGTCGCGTATCCCCTTGTGGAAGAAGTTGACCCAGGCCATGCCGCCGCGGTCCGGATCGAAGTACCACTCCAGCGACAGATCGAACTGGTTGGCCTTCATCGGCGTCAGGTAGGGGTTGCTGTAGGAATCGCCCGTTAGAGCCAGCTTGTCGACCGGTACGGAGGTAGTGCCGGCCGGCGGTGTATAGCCGGGCTGCACGGCGGCATTGAGAACCTGATAGGCCTGCATCTGGCTGAAGTCCGGCCGCGCGATCGCCTTGGAAAAGGCAAAACGCGTGATCAGGTTCGGAGCGAACTCCCACTTCAGGTTCAAGCTGGGCAGGACGTCGGTGTACTCGTTGCGGGCCGTGATGGGCGCGGTCTGGCCTGCACCCAGATAGGGCGCCAACACCTGGTTGGGATACACCAGGAAGCCCTGGGCGGTATTCGTGGTCCTCACCGCACGCACGCCGACGTTGCCGCTCAGGTTGGCATCGTCCACTCCGAAGTCGAGCATGGCGTATGCCGCGTAGGTTTTTTCGTGTTGAACATTGGTGTGCGCGGCATCGAGCACCGTGTTCTGATACGTGCCGGCATAGCAGCAGGTGTAGAACGGATCGGCGGCGGCGTGGATGTCCTGGTAGCTGGCCGGGTAGCCCAGCGCGGTCGAAGGCACCGGCGCATAGAACGCACTCGGTATGTTGGCGTCGCCCTTGTAGAAATTGTTGAACTTATCCAGGTGCACGAGGCTGGTATTGACCGTGCCGTTCAAGTTCAGGTCAGGCAGCGGAACGCCGCCGGGCACCGCCCAATATTGCATCCAGGTCTGGAACACGGGCTTCCAGTTGTAGCCGGTATCGATGTTGTTGGCATAGCGGTTGGTCAGGCGCACGCCTGCCTTCACCCCCTGCACGAACCCGTCGGCGAAGCTGTGCTCGATGTCGGCGCGCCAAGCCAGTTCTTTGGCATAGTTCTGGTCCTGGTGATCCATGGTGAACCCCCAGTAGTAATTGGCGGGGTTCGTGGTGTAGCTGGAATCGACGCCGAGGCGCGGCGGGTTGCTGCCGTTCAGGGCGACGTCGATGTAGGGCACGTTGACGCCTAGCGCCACCGTGGAATCCAGACTGTTGGTGGTGGCCCTGACGAACTGCAACGAACTCGTGACTTCGGTGCTCGTGCCCAGCCGCCATTTCATCCCGGTGGAGAAGTCCGTGGTCTTGGAGTGGCTGTTGGATGCACGGATGTCGGTGCCCATCGGCACGCCGCCGGGCTGTGTGAGACGACCGGACTGGAACACGCCGCCATTGACCTGGCTCGGCTGGCTGGCGTCCACCATCACCTTCGTTGGATCGTTGCTCACGAAGATCGCATCCTCGTTCCAGACTTCGTGGTACTTGCTCTGGAACGCGGTGGCGTAAAGTTCAAGACTGTTGCTGGGACGCCATTGGAAAGCCAGGTAGGCACCATCGCGCTTGCGATCGTAGAGCAAGGTCCGCCAGTCGGCGCCGCGCGGCACCCAGGTGCCACTTGCGTTCTTGAAGAACGGACGCACGAACAGGCCATCGGTGCGCGTCGCCAACCGGGAATCGGCGACGTCGACGAGAACTCCCATTTCGCCGATGCTGGTGTTCCAGCGATTGCTGTAGAGCGCGGAGGCGGACGGCTTGTACTTCTTGCTGAAGTCGCCGTAGTTCTCGCTGACTGAAGCTGCGATCTTCTGGCCTTGGAAGTCGAAGGGCATGAAGGTGCGCAGGTTCACCGTGCCGCCCAGGCCGCCCTCGATCATCTGGGCCGTCTGGTTCTTGTAGACGTCGACGCCGGACATCAATTCCGACGGCACGTCCTGGAAGCTGAGGGCGCGCCCGCCGTTGGCGGAGAAACTGTCGCGGCCATTCAATTCGGAACGCACATGCGTGAGACCGCGCACCTGCACGCCATTGCCTTCGGCAGAGAAGTGTTCCGGATCGCCTTGGGAGAGGAAATGGTCGATGGTGACGCCGGGAATGCGCGACAGGGTTTCAGTGACGCTGCGATCCGGCAGCGCGCCGATGTCCGTGGCGGATACCGAATCAACGAAGGTGTCGGCGTCGCGTTTGATGTCCTGCGCCTTCTCGACTGATGCGCGGATGCCGGTCACCACGACCGCGCTGAGTTGGGTCGCCGCCTTCTTCTGGTCTGCCTTGGCCTTCTTGGCGGCAGTGTTAGACGGGACGGCCTGGTCGGCGCCTTGGCTGTCGGCGGCGGTGGGCGTGGCCTGCTGTGCCCAGGCCTGCGCCGGCACATAGAGCAGCGCCACGCTCATCGCGATGGCCATCGAAAGACCCGTGCGCCGCAGCTGCGCGGATGTCTGTTGCCGAACACTGTTGCTGGACCGATTATTCACTCTGATACCCTCCCCATAATGGCTAGCTGCCGCAGGAGCTACGCTCGCGAGCCAGCGCATCGATGATGGCCACGCCGCAATGCGCATTCCCCGGATAATCTCGCCGCACCGTCTGTTTCGGTTTGAAACACGCCATACGGTCTAAACGGTACGTGCTGCAATGCATGCTGCGGTCGCAGCCGCAGGGGTGCAATTACGAAATTGCTCAGTCCGACTGACGTTTCTTCTTTTGCACTTGCCGCAAAAACCGCGGAGAAACGGGCTTTTTTGTCGGCCGGAGACGCCTCTCGAATTGGCGAGAAGACGTCTTTTGTGGGAGCGACTTCAGTCGCGATGGCTTTGCTCTTTGGTTGTTTGTTTGAAGCAAGAGCTTTCGTCCTCCTGCGGAGGGCGAGTCACTTTCTCTTTGCGTGCTCAAAGAGAAAGTAACCAAAGAGAAAGAGCACCCCGCTTACGCGCTTGCCGGGCTTCCTGCCCGGCAAGTCCGCGGGTGGGTTACGGGGTTTGTCGACAGGGCCTCCTGCCCTGACGACAAACTGGTCGGCATCCATGCCGACCACCCTGCGGGCTGTTCCTCCACCCACCCGCCGCTGCAGAGGGGCCCCGGTAAAGCAACGCGCTTCCTGCGCGTACTTTTCAGAAAAGCCAGATCAACAGCAGAGCGAGGCTTTGCTTCGCTTTCGCTTTTCACCGAGTGCGGGCCACGATGGCCCGCTGCTCTTCCCGGGGCCCCTGTGCGGCGGTGAGGCGGGGTCGACAGGCCGCGCAGCGGGCATCGACAGGGATGTCGATGCCTTTTCGCCCGGACAGGAGTCCGGTCGAAAAGCCCGGCCCCGGCTCACGGACTTGCCGCCCACGGATGGGCGGCAAGCGCCAAGCGGGGTGGCCTTCTCTTTTGGTTACTTTTCTCTTGGCCACACAAGAGAAAAGTGACTCGGGCGCCAACGGCGCACGAAAGCTCTTCGCTCCAGATGCAAAGAACAAAAAAGAGCATCGCCCGTTAACGGGCTCCTACACAAAGAGCCCAACCAGCATCAATCGATCGGCGTGTGCCGATAGCGGCTCACATCCTCGGGCCGCACCACCGACGCATTGTTTGTCCACGAGCGTCGCATATAACTGACCACGGCCGACACCTCGTTGTCGCTCAGCTGCTGGGCGAATGGCGGCATCGAATACGGCCGCGGATTGGCCGCGGTCACCGGCGCAAAACCTCCCAGCAAAACCATCCGGGTCGCGTTGAGGCCGGTCGGCTCGGTCACCGAAGAGTTGCCGTCGAGCGGCGGATACACCCCGGCGACGCCGCGGCCATCCTTGCCATGACAATCCGCGCAGTGCTGCGTGTAGATTTTCTCGCCTTGCTGCACGATCGCCCTGGCATTGAACAGCTGTGGCTCTTCCGGCGGCAGCATGCGCGGCGGCAGCGACTGCAGATAGATGGCGACCGCCTGCAGGTCGTCGTCACTCATGTGCTGAGTGCTGGTCGCGACCACATCGGCCATCGGACCGAACGCCACGCCCTTGGCCGACCGCCCGGTTTTCAGCAGGTCGACGATGTCCTGGGCGCTCCAGCCCTGCAGGCCGCCGTTCTGCTGTGTGCTCAGATCAGGCGCGTACCAGTTCTGCATGGGAATCTGACCACCGGTCAGATGCCGATCGCCGGATGTCCCGCCTAGCGAATCGCGCGCCGCATGACATTCGTTACAGTGGCCCAGTCCCTGCACCAGGTAGGCACCGCGATTCCACTGCGCCGACTGTGCCGGATCGGGCTTGAACACGCCTTCCCTGAAGTACAGCGCACGCCAGGCGGTGAGGCTCTTGCGGACGCTGTACGGGAAATTCAGCGCCAGCGATGGAGCCGGCTGGTGCACCGGCGCCAGCGATTGCAGGTAGGCAAAGATCGCCAGCGCATCGTCATGCGTCACCTTGGTGTACGAGGTGTACGAGAACGCCGGATACAGCAGTTCGCCGTGCCTGCCCTTGCCGACATGCAGTGCCTGCCAGAAATCCTCGAAGCTCCAGTCGCCCAGACCGGTGTTGCGATCGGGTGTGATGTTCGGCACCGGGATATTGCCGAACGGTGTGGCCAGCGAACGACCACCGGCGAGGCGTGCGCCACCTTGCGCGGTATGACAGCCGGTGCAGTCGCCGAGCGTGGCCAGGTATTCGCCTCGCGCGATCAAGGCGGGATCATGCAACGTCGCTGCGGTCACCGCACTCATGGCCGGTGATGTCGGTCGATGATCGCCGCCGACAAACCACCAGCCCAGCAGCAGCACGACCAGTACCACGATCAGCAGCAAGCATCGACGCAGCCATTTCATGCGCCATCTCCGGTCGCACCCAGGACACCGCAGGGCAGCGGCGGCGTTACCGAACCGGCCACCTGCGCATGCGTGTCGGCCGGCAACGGGCGACTGGCCAGCGATGCAGCCACCGCGGTGATGTCCGAGTTGCTGAGCCGGTTGGCCACCAACGCCATGCAGTCCGGCGCCACGGTGGCGCGGGTGTGCGTGCGCCAGGAGCCCAGCTGCGCGCTGAGATAGTCGTATGGCAGGCCGACCAGCCCTGGCGTGGACGGTTCAACGCCGGTGAGCTGGCTGCCATGGCAGCTGGCGCAGGCGGGAATCTTGCGGGCGGGGTCGCCCTTGGTGATCAGCTGGTCGCCTCGCTGCAAGGTCGCTGCGGAAACCGACGGCACCGGCGAATGGCTGTAAGGCACTTGCTGCGTGGAAAAATAGTCGGCGATTTCCCGCATGTACGCTGGGCTCAGCTGGCGGACGGTGTATTCCATCGGTGCGTACTTGCGCAGGCCATTCTGGAAATCCTGCATCTGCCGCGCCAGATAGGCGGCCGGCTTGCCCGCCAGGCGCGGAAAATATCCGCTGCCCGGAGTGCCTTCGCCATGTACGCCATGGCAGGTGGTGCAGGCGGCGATGCGCTGCTGCAACGTGTCGGGCGGCATGGGAGATATCGGCGGCGCATCGGCGGCATGGCTGGCGGCGCCGAACAGCGTGGCAACCACAAACAACACTGCGGCACCGAACGGCTTGGCAAAGCGCAGGCTGGCGTTCGTGTTCATCGTTGGATTATAGGCATGCGCAACAGCAGCGATTGGCCACCCATGGCGGTAAGCTGGGACATCGCGACAACATGCCGCATTCGTCGAACCCGGGGTTACCGTGAGCCGTCCAGCCGTCTGTCTTGCCGCACTCGTCACCGCATTGCTCGCGACCCCGGCCATCGCCGCCGATGCAGTGCCGCCCATCTCCGCTTATGCGTCGATCGCGCAACTGCAGCAGCGCATGGATGCCGGCACACTGGACAGCCGGCAGCTGGCCGGCCAGTTTCTCGAACGCATCCAACAGATCGACCGCTCCGGCCCCACCCTGCGCGCGGTGATCGAGACGAATCCCGACGCATTGCAGCTTGCCGGCAAGCTCGACAACGCGCGCAGTGGCCGCAAGGCACGCAGCCCGCTGTACGGCATCCCCGTGTTGCTCAAGGACAATATCGATACCGGCGACCGCATGCTCACCACCGCCGGTTCGCTGGCGCTGGCCGACGCGCCGGCAGCGCATGACGCCGGGCTGGTCGAGCGGTTGCGCAAGACCGGTGCGCTGATTCTCGGCAAGACCAATCTCAGCGAGTGGGCCAACTTCCGCTCCAATCACGCCAGCAGCGGCTGGAGCGGACGCGGCGGACAGACACTCAATCCGTATGCGCTGGACCGCAATCCGTGCGGCTCCAGCGCCGGTTCCGCGGCGGCCGTGGCGGCCGGCCTGGTCACGGTGGCGATTGGCAGCGAGACCGATGGTTCGATCATCTGCCCCGCCTCGATGAACGGCATCGTCGGCATCAAGCCCACGTTGGGCCTGGTCAGCCGCAGCGGGATCGTGCCGATCAGCCACAGCCAGGACACCGCCGGTCCGATGGCACGCAGCGTGGCCGACGCCGCCGCGTTGCTCACCGCGATCGCCGGCAGCGATCCGCGTGATCCGGCCACTGCCGAAGCCGACCATCACGCTACCGACTACAGCCGCTTCCTCGATCCGAATGGCTTGAAGGGCAAGCGCATCGGCGTAGTACGCCAGCTCGCCGGTGCCGAGCCGAACGCCGATCGCGTACTCGAACAGGCGATCGCGCTGATGAAAGCGCAAGGCGCCGTCATCATCGATCCGGTCAACCTGCCACATCTGGCCGAGCTCGGCGATCCGGAACTGACCGTGATGCTGTACGACTTCAAGCACGACATCGATGCGTATCTGGCCACCCGAACAGGTCTGAAGACGAAGACGCTGGCGGACCTGATCGCCTTCAACCAAGCCCATGCCGGCGAAGAAATGACGTGGTTCGGCCAAGAGCTGTTCGAGCGGGCTGCCAAGAAAGGCCCGCTCAGCGACAAGACCTATACGGATGCGCTGGCGAAGGCGAAGCTGCTGTCCGGCCCGCAAGGCATCGACGCCGCGTTGCAGTCACAGCATCTGGATGCGTTGCTGTCGCCGTCATGGGGACCGGCCTTCATGACCGATCTGGTGCTCGGCGACCATATCGTCAGCGGCGACCCCACGGTGGGCGGCGCCTCGCAGCCGGCTGCCGTCGCAGGCTATCCGTCGATCGCCGTACCGGCCGGGTTCGCCCACGGCCTGCCGGTCGGCATCGTGCTGTTCGGCGCGAAATGGAGCGAGCCCACGCTGATCTCGATCGCCTACGGCTTCGAGCAACATGCCAATGCGTGGCAGCCGCCGCGGTTTCTCGACACGGTCGGCGGCAAGCCCGTCGCAGCCATGAGGCAGCCTTAGCGCGGGTGCCGGTCCGCGATCATGACGATCTGCCGTCGCGGCAGATCACTCAGAGGTCGGCGTTGCCGCCAACCGATTTGCGCACGATCAGCATCGCCAGTTCCAGCGACTGCTCGTAGTTGAGGCGTGGGTCGACCATCGACTTGTAGGCACGATCGAGATCGGTCTCGGACAGATCGCGCGCACCGCCCATGCATTCGGTGACGTCTTCGCCGGTCAGCTCCAGGTGCACGCCACCCAAACGGGTGCCATGCGCCACATGAATGTCGAACGCCTTATCCAGCTCGCCGCTGATGTTGTCGAAGCGGCGGGTCTTGTAACCGTTCGAGGTGCTCTCGGTATTGCCGTGCATCGGATCGGCCACCCACAGCACGCGACGCCCTTCGCGCTTCACCGCCTCCAGCAGCGCTGGCAACGCTGTGGCGATCTGCGCATTGCCCATGCGATGGATCAGAGTCAGTCGACCCGGCTCGTCATCCGGGTTCAGTGCATCGATCAGCGGCAACAGCTGTGCCGGGGTCACCGTGGGGCCGACCTTCACCGCAATCGGATTGCGGATGCCGCGGAAATATTCCACATGCGCGCCATCGAGCGCGGCCGTGCGCATGCCGATCCACGGAAAGTGCGTTGAGAGATTGAAGAAGCCGGGATTGCGGGGTACCTGCCGGGTCAGCGCCTGCTCATAGTGCAGCAACAAGGCCTCGTGCGAGGTGAAAAAATCCACCCGGGAGAACCCGGCAATCGGGCCAGCCAATGTTTCCATGAAGCGCAGCGAGTCGCCGATGCCGGCCACCATTTGCCGATACTCGGCCGCCAGCGGCGAATGTTCCACCCAGGCCAGATCCCAGTATTCGGGGTGATGCAGATCGGCGAAGCCGCCGTCGATCAGCGCACGCACGAAGTTCATGGTCAGCGCCGAATGCGCGTGCGCCTGGATCATCCGCTGCGGATCGGGCCTGCGCGCGGCGGCAGTGAATTCCGGGCTATTGACCAGATCACCGCGGAAACTGGGCAGACTCACTCCGTCACGAATTTCCAGATCGGTCGAGCGCGGCTTCGCGTACTGACCGGCAAAACGGCCCACCCGCAGCACCGGCTTCTTCAGCCCATGCACCAGCACCAGGCTCATCTGCAGCAGCACTTTCAGCCGGTTGGAGATGATCGGGCTGGTGCAATCGGCGAAGCTTTCCGCACAATCGCCGCCTTGCAGCAGGAAACGCCGACCCTCCTGCGCCTCGGCCAGCGACTGCTTCAGCGCGAGCACTTCCCACGACGTCACCAGCGGGGGCAGCCTGGACAACTGGGCACCGGCCGCCGCCAACTCCAGCGCATCGTCATACTGCGGCTGCTGCAGCGCCTGGCGCTGCTGCCATGAATCGGGAGCCCAGTGGCTGGGAACGGAAGCGTCGGACAAACCGGCATTCATCGGTACGGCCTTGATCACGGTAGGAGCATTCATTTCAAAGAGCTTCGCCGGCGCGTGGCGATGACTGCCAATACGGCCAGCACGATGAACCACAGCAAGGTCCAGGCCGGCATCGGCAGGCCCAGGATCGGCTCGACCTTGGCGCACTCGCCGGAGCCGGTGAATACCAGTTGCAGCACTCTCGCGAAGGGGAAGGCGTTGAACATGTAGTCCAGCGGCGGCCCGCAGGACGGAATCTGGTCAGCCGGCAGCGACTGAATCCATAGATGGCGGGCTGCCACGGCGACGCCGAAGAGTGCACCCAGCAGCACGCCGCCGGTATAAGCCCAACGCATGCCGCCGCTTGGCGCATGCAGCGCGCCGAGCAGGAAAAACAGGCCCATCACGATGAAAGCGATGCGCTGGAAAATACACAGCGGACAGGGGAACAGGTGCCAGTATTTTTCTGTAAAGAGCGCGAACCCGAGCAGGCCGGCGCAGATCAGAAAACCGACGATGAAACTGACACGGTACGACCAGCGGAATGGATTCATGGCACTTTGCTGCGTTGCGGAACAACGACATTACCTGTTCGCCGGCGCGCTGTCAGCAGCGCGGCGAAATTCAGCGGAAATTCGCGATTTGCCCACCCCAGAAAGCAGAAACCCGGCAGGTTGCCCGGCCGGGTTTCTGGATATGGACGTCTGAACGCCCATCCGATCGGGCAATGCCCGGCCGGTTTATTCGGCGTCGACAGCCTCGACCTGCGGCCGACCGACCAGCTCGACGTACGCCATCGGCGCATTGTCGCCCGGACGGAAGCCGCACTTGAGGATGCGCAGGTAGCCGCCGGCACGCTCGCGGTAACGCGGACCCAGCTCGACAAACAGCTTGCCCACCGCTTCCTTGTCGCGCATGCGCGAGAACGCAAGGCGGCGATTCGCGACGCCGTCGACCTTGGCCAGCGTGATCAGCGGCTCGGCGACGCGGCGAAGTTCCTTCGCCTTGGGCAAGGTGGTACGGATCAGCTCATGCTTGATCAGCGAGGACGCCATGTTCTTGAACATGGCTTCGCGGTGCGAACTGGTGCGGTTGAATTTGCGACCGGATTTTTGGTGGCGCATGGCAAAAGTCTCTATGTCTGTTGTTATGAAAAACCGGCACCTGTGTCCGGCTTCCCGCGGTTACCCGCTTATATGGCCTTGTTGAATCCGAGGCTCTGTCTTGAAAACCCCATCGGAGCAAACGCTCTTGTGAGGAGTGCGGCCATGGATGGCCGCTTCTGGTGCACAGTTAGGGCGCTATGCACACCCTGACCGTATCTAGCTACACAGCGATCAAGGATGATCGCACGAACATTCGTTCGCAAAAATACCTCATCAACCCAGCTGCATGCCGTGCGACAGACCCGGCGGCGGCCAATTTTCGAGCTTCATGCCGAGAGCGAGACCGCGTCCACCCAGCACATCCTTGATCTCGGTCAGCGACTTCTTGCCCAGATTCGGCGTCTT
>Ga0209674_100802_pt1 | contig 10503 bp, 3 predicted proteins | sample AraplaCvi_mMS_r2_FD_184279 | JGI IMG/M metagenome (GOLD analysis project Ga0209674, IMG submission 184279) | Arabidopsis root microbial communities from North Carolina, USA - plate scrape CL_Cvi_mMS_r2 (SPAdes) (version 2) | ecosystem: Host-associated > Plants > Roots > Endosphere | place: USA... | reverse complement strand
CCGAATGCGAGTTGCCGGACGCGGAATAACCGTCCAGATCGATATCGTGCCGGTTCATCACGTCGACGTAGTCGTTGGTCGCCACGCCGACGAACAGGCCGGTGCGCGTGCCCGAGAGGTCGGAGACCTTATGGCCCGAGTCCTCGACCGCCTTCCAGACCGTTTCCAGGAAAATCCGCTGCTGCGGATCCATCATCTGCGCTTCCCGGCGCGAGATGCCGAAGAACAGCGGGTCGAACTTGTCGACCTCGTTCATGAAGCCGCCCCACTTGGAGTTGGAGCGATTGGCTTCCTTGAACGGATCGCCGAAGTAGTCTTCCCAATTCCAGCGGTCGCGCGGAATCACACTGATGAGATCGTCGCCCGCGTCCAGATGCCGCCAGAATGCGTCCAGGTCGTCGGAGCCGGGCATGACACCGGCCATGCCCACGATGGCGATCGGCATGTCGCGGAACCGGTTGCCACTGGACCGGGAAGCCATGACCGGTGCCTCGCCGGCCACGACCGCGGACGCCTTGCGGCCGAATACCGGTTCGCCGCTGCCGATCGCTGGCATCAACGTCGCCGGCGTTGCGGCGCTCGACGATGTTTCCGTCGATGACGCGGCATGCACGGCAGCGACCTGTGTCGCGCAGTCGCTGCACAGATAGCCGGCTACGTCGGCAATGCACGGGTAATCGAAGAACAGTACCGGCGTCACCTCGACGCCATACGCCTGATTGATCGCGTTGGCGTAGGTCGTGAGCCCGATCGAGTCGAAACCGAGATCGAGAAGCACGCTGTCGGTCGCGATGTCTTCTGCGTCGAGCTTCAGCATGTCCATCGCGATCTGGCGCAGTCTGCCGCGCACCGCCGCCGCGAGGTCGTTGCCGGTCGTGGCGGCTGCCATCGCAGATGCCGCCGGCTGCGACGTACGTGGCTTCTCCTTCCGGATGCCCCAGGCGCGCTCGATGCGATCGCGCATGCCTTCCACGATCGCGACCTGAGAATGGCCAGCCGAGAGCACGGATTCGAAGCACGCCAGCGCGCGGTCCGTCGGCAAGGGGGCAACGCCCAGGCTGTCGAGAAACATGCGTTGCGTCGCAGTGTCCAGACGCATGCCGCCGTCTGCCCAGAGGGACCAGTTCACCGACAGGGTATGCCCCTGGCGTTCCCCAGCGCTGCGCGCTACCTCGCGTGCGGCTGCAAAGTCGTCCATGTAGTGGTTCGCATAGGCGTAGGCCGTCTGTCCGGCATTGCCGCCCAGCGCCGCCATGGACGAGCAGAGCACGAAACAGGCAAGGGGGTCGTCCTGCGTGGCTTCGTCCAGAAACCGTGTGCCATCGACCTTCGGTGCGAGCACCGCGTCGAAGTCTTCGCGTGTGGCCTGTCGGAGATAGCCGTCACGCAACACGCCAGCAGAGTGAATGATGCCGTGCAGCGGCCCGAAACGAGCGCGTGCCTCGGCGACGCAGCGCGCCACGTCATCGCGACACGACACGTCGCCACGGACGTAGATGGCATCGGCGCCTGCGTCGCGCCATGCGGCAAAACGTGCGGTCAGCTCCGCGGATGGCTCGGATCGGCCCATCAGCACGATCCGCGCGTCCAGCGTGGACGCCAGCCAATCGGCGAAGATCATGCCCAGGCCGCCTGCGCCGCCCGTGATGAACCAGGTGCCGCCGCGCGCGAGCGTCGCGCCCTGCTCCGTCGGCGCGGTCACCTCGTCCCGCCGCGCCAGCTTCGGTGTCTGGCGTGAGCCACCGACGTGACGGATCCAGGCACTGTCGCTCCATAGGCTCTCGGCCATCAGCACGCGAGCCAGACCCATCGCGTCCGCGGGGTCGCCATCCCACTCCACGACCGATCCATCGATCCGCGGGTTTTCCAGGCGCAGCGAGCGAAGCAGGCCGACGAGCGCCTGCTGGCGCGGACGCCCCGCACCGACTGCCGCGATGCCGTGCAGCACACGCACGGGGCGTTCGAGACGCCGACGCGCCAACGACTGATAGAGCCCGAATACGCGGTCGATGAGGCCTTCGTCGTCCTGTGCGCCGGTCGTGATCGCGAGAGCGGGAACGCCCGTCACCTCCATGACCCGATCCATGTCGTCGGCATTGCCCGGACGTACCTGGAACAGGCGATCGCCGGTCTGCGCGAAGCGCTCGCCGAGACTCACCCGCGCCACCATCCCGGCATGCAGGCGAGCAAGGGCCTCGCTCGCCTCAGCGGCATCGTCCAGTACGAGAATCGCACCGTCCGGGGTAGCCGTCGCGACTGCCGGGCTTTCGTCCCAGGTGGGCAGGTAGACGTGCGTCGAGACGTCGTCGCTCGCCGCCGCCGAAGGTTTGTGCACCTCACCGATGGGAACGCCGGTGGCTTCGCGGATGCGCACCAGAACATGGCCATCCGGATCGAGAATCGTCACATTCTTGCGCGACACGGCCGAGGTGGCCGCGCGTTCGTCACGCACTTCGGTGACCCAAGTCCAGCAGGTCTCGCCGGGCGCGCCGAGAATTTCGACCTCGCCGATCGAGAATGGCACGAGCATGCGTGCGTCGCCGGCTACGAGTTCGGCGGCCACGCCTGCCTGCAGCGCGCCATCGATGAGCGACGGATGCAGCAGCAGCGACGCCAGATCGCCGCGGCGCGACGCCGGGAGGCGCAGCAGCCCGAGTGCTTCGCCGTCGCCCTTGTAGACCTCGCGCAGCGACTGGAACGAAGGACCGAGATCGAGGCCGAGGTCACGGAAGCGCGGATAGACGGCGTCGCTCTCGGCGACCTTGCGGCAGCGCGCACGAATGGCGTCCAGATCGACGGACGAAGCCTCATCGCCTGCCGACGCGGCGTAGCCGAGCTTGCCCTGCGAATGCAGAATGCGGTTGCCCCCCGTGCCTTCGCTGTAGACCTCGAAGGCGACACCGTCGGCACCCGGCAACAATTCGACGCGCGCCTCGTGCACGTTTCCGCGCACCGCGATGGGGCTCACCCAGAGAATGTTCCTGAGGCGGCGAACAGGCATCCCCGCGGCCAGCTCGCCCGCCTTGCGCGCCAGCTCCAGGTAGGCGACACCAGGGAGCGTGGGCACATCCATGACCTTGTGGTCGTAGATGAAGAAGTCGCGATCGTGAAACGATTTCCTGAAAACCTGTCGATCGAAGGTCGATTCATTCCTGTCGATCAGCGGATGCAAGGCAGGCAGCCCGCCCGCAGTGCCATGCGCGGGCGGTTCGTCCGGCACCCAATGCCGCTTGTCCGCGAAGGGATAGGTAGGCAGCGAGACACGCCGCCCTTTCGCCGCGATCGCTGCGTGCTGCCAGTCGGCAAGCAAGCCATCGGCCCACAGCCGCGCAAGCTTGTTCGCATCGGCGCCGGAAGCCAGCATCGCCGACATGGCCTGCCGCTCACTGCGCGAGAGCAGCCGCAGCACCGGATCGGCAGTCTTCCCGCTGCCTGCCGCCACCGCAGCGTGTTTGCGCCCGGCCAGGAACATGCCGAGTCGTGTAGACAGCTCGGTCGCGCTCGACGCGGCGATCGCCAGTCGATGTTCGAACGGCTTGCGCCCGACCTGCAGGGTAAAGGCGATGTCCACCAGCGCCGTCTTGCCGGCGTCCGCGTCGAGAAAGCCCTGCAGGCGCGCCGCCATGTCCGAAAGCTGTGCCTCGGTGCGCGCCGAGAGCGGGAAGACGAGCGCGGATGGCACGCCCTCTTCCTGTGCCGAGGATGCCGGCTCGTAGCGTTCGAGGATCACGTGCGCATTTGCGCCACCGGCACCGAACGAACTGATACCGGCACGCAGGGGTGCACCCGGCACCATCGGCTCCCATGACTCGGCCCGTTGTTGAATACGGAAGGGTGACCCACGGAAATCGATGTGCTCGTTGAGCACGCTCGAATGCAGGGACGGCACCAACTCGCGATGACGCATCTGCAGCAACACCTTGGTCACACCGGCCACACCAGCGGCGGCTTCGAGATGACCGATGTTCGACTTCAGTGAGCCGACCGAGCAACTGGCCTCGCGCATGCCGGCATCGCGAAAGGCCGTGTTCAGCGCAGACATCTCCAGCGGGTCGCCCAACTCGGTACCTGTACCGTGGGCCTCGATGTATCCGATCGTGCCCGGCGCCACGCCTGCACGCTCCATGGCCGCCTGCACCAGCTGCGCTTGTGCCTTCGGATTGGGCACGATGAAACCGCTCGTGCGTCCGCCGTGGTTGACGGCGATGCCACGAATGACGCCATGCACCTGATCGCCGTCGGCGAGAGCCTGCGCAAGCGGCTTGACGTATAGGGCGCCCACGCCCTCGCCAGCGACGTAACCGTTCGCGCCCTGACCGAAGCTCCGGCAGACGCCGTCCGGCGACAACGCGCCGCCCGACCAATTGATGTCCCACTTCGAGCGATGCAGGTCGAGGTTCACGCCACCGACCAGTGCCGAGGTGCATTCGCCATGGCGAATGGCCTCACACGCAAGATACAGCGCCGTAAGGCTGGATGAGCAGGCCGTGTCCACCGTGAGGCTCGGCCCGGAAAAATTCATCGCGTACGAAACGCGATTGGCAATGCTCCAGAGGAAAGAATTCGGAGCGGCCGAGTGGCCGACATGGCGCTCCTCGACACCGACGCTCTGGTACATCGCCCACACCGCACCGACGAACACGCCCACGCGGTTGCCTTCGGGGGAACGAGCGATCGCCTCGGGGTAGTATCCGGCGTCTTCCAACGCTTCCCATGCCACCTCCACGAAAAGGCGCTCCTGGGGGTCCAGGCGCTCCGCGTCCTTCGGAGGAATGTTGAAGAACAGCGAATCGAACCGATCCACCTCGTCGATGAATCCACCCCGGTAGCGGGCGGCCTCGCCATAACGGAGGCGACGCTCCCAGCGGTCTTCGGGAAGCAGCGTGATGCCGTCCACACCTGCACGCAGATTCGCCCAGAGCTGCCCCACGTGCTTCGCGCCGGGATAGCGCCCGGCCATGCCAACGATGGCAATGTCATCCGGTCGCGGACCATCCTCGTCGCGGCGTTCATCGGACGCCGCCGCATCTGCAACGTGTTCCGAACGTCCCTGCACTGCGGTCACGGTGTCCTGTCCCTTGTGGAGAGCGGCGAGTTCGACGCGGCGGAAACCTTCTGCCGCATAACGGACCATGGCATCGCCAAAACCCTGCTTGCCGTCGATCACGCGCAGCACGGGGACGTTCACTACGCGGGCGAACGCGGCACGCGCGGCGGCGAGAAAGCGCTCGGCCGTCTCGGCCGACCAGCCAAGCGGCACGGCAAGACGTACCAGGGAACGAACACCTTCGCCTCGCTGCATGCCAGTACTGTGGCGACCGGCGCGTATACCGCTGGCGAGGTACAGCCACGCGCAGAACGCCGCCGCAGGATCGTCCGCACCACGAAACGCCTCGCACTGGCCCGCGTCGATCACCACGCAATGACCGCCCGCGGGGTCTGCCACGGGCACGCCGAACTCGGCGCAGAGCGCGGCCAAGGCACTTACCGTCGCCATGCGTTCGTCGACGCGCGCAACGAGCTCGCCGCGCTCGCGAAGCGCGAGTGCCACGAGCTTCCGATCCATCGCGTGAAGCGCGGTGCCCTGGCGTTGCGCCTCGTCACGTACAGCGCGTGCCTGTGCCTGATCGCGCAGACACACGAGGCCGCCGCGATCCAAGCAGAAATCCTTGGCAAGACTTACGATGGCTGCGTCGGCACATTCCATCCATGCCCTGACGTCGCCCCAGACGTCGGCGTCTTCGCGTCCATCCTGGCGCTGCGCGAGGCGCACGTTTTCCAAGATGCGCGTTGCATCGATGACCAGTGGAATGCCATGAGGGCGCACGAGGTCGCGCACGGCACGCAGGTGATCGAGCGAGACGGACACGCCGCCAGCGGCATTGTTCGCGAGTTCGACGAACACCATGGCGATGTCCTGCGGCATCGAGGCCAGCATGGCTGGCAAACGTTCGAGATCGATATCGCCTCGCCCGTTCGCCACGCACTGGAAACCCGCAAAACCCGTGACCGGCAGCTCTTTCGGGGTGAACCCCGCGGCGATCTGATGCGCGAGATTCGTGGGAAACACGATGTTCTGCAACACTCGTCCGCGCCGCTGGAACGCTCGATAGAACGCTTCCTCGGCGCTGCGCCCGGATTCGGTCAGCACGAATGCGTCGTAGGGAAAGACCTTGCGCAACACGCCATCCACGTCGACGGGTTGTTGCAACGCTTCGTGCAGTACCGCCATCCGCGACGCCTTCGTGTCGCTCGGCACCTGTGCCCACGAGTCGGACTTCACGTCGAACGGCACGTCGGCGGCCGCTATGCCGAGCGGATTGAAGCCCGCCTCCGAGAGCGCGCGCAACCGCGGCGAGTCCGGCATGTCATGCACTGCGAGGATCGCCTCCGTCGTCTCGCCGACGCCCGTTGCGTCAGTGGTGTCGAAAGGCTCGAGTGGCGTGTGGTCGTCGGCAACCGTCGGCGAACGAGAGGGGTCGGCAATCATCATGATGATGTCGATGACGCTGTCTGCCCGTCCCGCATCCATCGGTCGGCACAGGTAGATGGTTCTATTGAGCGGGCGGAACTTGTTCTTGAACTGGAAATTGCCCTGGTCGTTGAAGATGCCCTGCTTGTGCAGATCGTCGAGGAGCGCATCGACCGCGGGGTCCGCCGTCGGCGAGGTCTCGATGCGGCAACCGTAGGTGCCGCCCATGCTGAAGACCTTGCGGCCTTCGTCGGCAAGCACCTTGATGATGTGAACGATGGCGAATTCGAGGCCGCCCCGCGGCATATCGTCGCCGTAGAACTCGAGGTCCATCAGATAGCCATTGTCGCGATCGGACAGCGGCGAGATCAGCACCACGTTCTGCAGTACCCCGTCGAGGCGGGTCAGGAAGAGGCGGTGGCGTGGGTGAAGCGTGCCGGCAAGGATTTCTTCACGTGCCGTGTGTACGAGAGGATTGATCTTCGTTTTCTTGCTACACCAGGCGTCGATCACTCGTGCGATGTCGGCGGCAACGGCGGAGTCCGTGCCGCAGACATATTCCTCGACCGTACATCGCCCGGCCTTTTGAAAGCCGGTGACCTGGTAGCGGAGCCGGTGCATCGCACCGCCCGCAAGCGTGAAGGCATCGATGTCTTCCAATCGCTGCACGACACCGAAGGGCGTCGCGCTGAAGACGCGGTCGCCGATCGCATCGATGGGCCGGGGCGACAGGAAGTTGAGCTGGTAACCCTTGGCATCGCAATGCGCGAGCAGTTCGCGCGCCGCCGTCCCGAACGATGCGTCCGGCCCGATGAATGCGTACACAAGCAGTACGCGCCCGCGGCGCGCGTACCGGAAGTAGCCGGAACGTGCGGCATCGATAAACAGGTTGGGAGCGATGTGCGCAATACCGCGCGACGCCGCTCCTTCGTTGCGGTAGGTCTCGAACAAGGCAGTAGCCCAGGCGGACCACTGGGGATCGTTGTCGAGGTCGCACGCGCGCACCAGCAAGGGAGCTTTCGTCCCCTTGTCTTGCGTTGAAGTGGTGGCGGAACGTGAAACCCCGGATGCGGCGCGAATCTCGCTCACAGCTCGGTCCTTACGTTGTTCATGCGCCAGGTCAGACTGCTGGCGACACCCGTCCGTCGAATGCCACAGCCGCCGCCGTTTCCGGATGGCTGCCCACCAGGTAGGCGGCAAGCTCCTGGATATTCGTGTGCTCGAACATCAAGGTCTTGGGCAACGTGCCAAAGTCCCGCTCAAGGCGGATAAGTATCTTCAGTACGAGAAAGGAATCGATGCCGAAGTCGCGGAATGGCGTATCCGCATCGAACGGATGATCGGCAGGATCCAGCGGCGGATCGGCCTCTTCAAACGCCTCGAGTACGACGGACTCGAGGTATGCCTCGGTCGAGGCCTGCAACTGTTGGTTGTCCACTATCATCCTGATCCCCTGTGTAGCGCTCGAACGTACAGTTCCGCCCGTACTGACGTGACGTCAGCCGACGAAAAACGAAAAGTCGCTTGAATCCCCAGTCCAACGATGTACCACGAGGCCAAGAATTGCGTCAATATGCAACTCAGCATTGCCTTGTGAAGACAAAGGAAATAATAAGCATATGCACGCCTCATGACAGATCCCTTAGGAATTTGTCTGATTGCGCGCAACCCAAACGCGCACGACACTCGCGCGATCTTCAACGCAGGGATGGTGGGGAATGGATAGTTCCGTGGAAGCGCCTGTACTACCGGCCGACGTCACGCAGACGTTGCTCGATTCCCATACCTACGCGGACATCGAACGCCTCTCGTCGACTTACGCCTGGCTTCGCGCGAACCTGCCGCTCGGTGTCGCACGCTCGCGCAACTTCGACCCGTTCTGGGTGGTGACGCGTCACGCGGACATTCTCGAAGTCAGCAAGAACAACAAGGTCTTCCACAACGGCGATCGCGCCACCATCCTGACCGACCGTTACACCGATCTGCTCGTTCGTTACCTGCGCGACGGAAGCCCGCACCTCGCGCGCACGCTCGCGCACATGGATGATCCGGATCATCGGAAGTACCGTGCACTGACGAGCAACTGGTTCACGGCGTCGAACCTGTCGCGACGCGAAGACGCCATTCGTGGCATCGCCCGCGGGTTTGTCGACCGCATGTTCGCAAAGGGCAACGAATGCGACTTCGTAACGGAGGTCGCCGTGCACTATCCGCTGCACGTCATCATGCAGATCCTCGGCGTCCCTATTGAGGACGAACCCATGATGCTGCGTCTGACCAAGCAGGTTTTCGGCAACCTCGACGAGGATCTCAATCGCTCCGGCGAAACGGTGGTCACCGCGGAACAGGGCCTGATGGGGTTGCAGGCAGCTGTGGACGAACTTTTCGGCTACTTCGACGCGATCACGCAGGACCGCCGCGCCAATCCGCGCGACGATCTCGCCACGGTTATCGCGCAGGGTTTGATCGACGGCGAGCCGATCGGCGCCTTCGAAGCGATGTCGTATTACTCGCTCGTGTCCACGGCCGGCCACGACACGGTAAGTGCGTCGACGGCGGGCGCCATGCTAGGCCTGGCTTCGCATCCGGCCGAGTTCGAGAAACTCCGCACGGACCCGTCGCTGATTGCCGGCCTGGGCGAGGAAGCCATGCGTTGGACATCGCCGGTGCGTCATTTCATGCGTACCGCGACGGAAGACTACGAACTGAACGACCAGCTCATCCGCAAGGGCGACTGGTTGATGCTCTGCTACATGTCAGGCAACCAGGACGAGGCCGTGTTCGACGATCCGCGTGCTTTCCGCGTGGACCGCACGCCGAACAAGCACGTCGCGCTCGGCTTCGGCGGACACATGTGCCTGGGGCAGCATCTGGCCCGCATGGAGATGCGCGTGTTCTTCGAAGAGTTGCTGCCCCGTCTCACCGGACTGGAGCTGGCCGGTGCGCCACAGCACTCGAAGGCCGTGTTCGTCGGCGGGCTGAAAACCTTGCCGCTGCGTTTCGCGGGGGCCTAGGGATCTCTAGCGAGTCACTCCCAGGGGAACAGACCCTCAGTGACGTACCGGGCGATGGCGGCGCGATTGTGCGGGTCCTCGAAAACTTCGAGGTTGCCCTGGATGGCGCGCTCGCGATGTGCGCCCCAATCGGGCGTAACGCCCCGCGCGTAGGTCTTGTAGCGCTCGATAGCCGTCTTCGACAGGCGTCCCAACTGACGCAGGTGACGTCGCAAAAGCATGTCGCCCTGCTCGTCCACCGCATCCGCCAGACCCCACGCCTGTGCCGTGGCCGCGTCGATCGGCTGCGTGGACAAGGTGAGATAGTGGGTGCGCTGGAAGCCGATGCGGCGCACGAGGAATGGCAGCACGCATGCGGGATACAGACCGAACAGCATCTCCGAGAGACTGAACCGCGCAGTCGTGTCCGCGAGCACGATGTCGCTTGCGCCGAGAAAACCCATGCCGCCGGCATTCACCTTGCCGCGCACGTAGGAAACGGTCACGAACGGACCCGTCGCGAGTCGCTGCCAAAGGTCGAACATCGGGCCCGGGCCCGCATGTGCTGCAAACTGCGGATCGACGCCTTGCGAGAGTTCAGCGAAATCGGCGCCGAAACAGAAGGTTTCCGCGGAACCGGAGAGCACGACGATCGACACGTCCTGCGCGTAGCGATCCAACGCCATATGGCACTCGGCGACCAGTTGCGCGTTGATGGCGTTGTTGGCGTCGGGACGATCGAACACGAGATGACATACCGCGCCTTCGATACGCACGTCGACGGCGTGACGTGGCGTGATAGCGGTCGTGGATTCCAACGTCATGCATGCATCTCCCAGCACAAGGCGGTGTTGATGCCGCCAAAACCCATACTGAGGCTGAGGGCGCGACGCGCGTCGGTCGCGACGGCCCCTTCCCTTACCCATTGAAAATCCTGCGCGATGGGCTCGTCGAGGTTGGCGGTGGGGTGAAGCCGGCCGGCGCGAAGCTGCAGCAGCGTCGCCACCACCTCTACCGCCCCCGCCGCCGTCAGACCGT
>Ga0209674_100801_pt1 | contig 10504 bp, 10 predicted proteins | sample AraplaCvi_mMS_r2_FD_184279 | JGI IMG/M metagenome (GOLD analysis project Ga0209674, IMG submission 184279) | Arabidopsis root microbial communities from North Carolina, USA - plate scrape CL_Cvi_mMS_r2 (SPAdes) (version 2) | ecosystem: Host-associated > Plants > Roots > Endosphere | place: USA... | reverse complement strand
TGCCGACCACGCCGGCGCAGGATTTCCACATGATACGGCGGCAGATGCTGCGCCCGGTGCGCAAGCCGCTGATCGTGATGACGCCGAAGTCGCTGCTGCGCCACAAGCTGGCGGTGTCATCGCTGGATGAACTGGCCAACGGCAGCTTCCAGCTGGTGATCGGCGAGCATCGCGAGCTGCCGGCGAAAAAGGTCAAGCGCGTCGTGCTGTGCTCGGGCAAGGTCTACTACGACTTGCTGGAAGACGCCGAGAAGCGCGGGCTGAACGACGTGGCCATCGTACGCGTCGAGCAGCTGTATCCGTTCCCGCGCACCGAGGTCAGCGCCGAACTGGACAAGTATCCTTCCGCGAAGGAAGTGGTCTGGTGCCAGGAAGAACCGATGAACCAGGGTGCCTGGTTCCAGATCCGCCACCACCTGCAAGCTTGCATCGGCAGCAAGCACAGCCTCTCCTACGCCGGACGCGCGCGTTCGCCGGCACCGGCCGCAGGCCATCTCAACACCCATATCGCCGAACAGGCTGCGCTTGTCGAGCAGGCGCTGGTTGCGCCGGTCGGCACCGATCACTCAGCAGAGTAAGCTCTTTCGAATAGTGCGGCCAGGATGGCCGCTTTTTGATCTTTGCGCTCAGGGACGAGCGCACAAACTCAAGGGCCACGTATGTCCATCGAAGTCAAAGTCCCCGTTCTGCCCGAGTCCGTCTCCGACGCCACCATCGCCAGCTGGCACAAGAAGGCGGGCGACGCGGTCAAGCGCGACGAGAACCTGGTCGATCTCGAAACCGACAAGGTGGTGCTGGAAGTCCCCTCGCCAGTCGATGGCGTGCTGAAGGAAATCAAGCACCAGGTCGGCGATACGGTGAACAGCCAGCAAGTCATCGCGATCATCGAGGAAGGCGCTGTTGCCGCCGCCCCGACGCCGACGGCGGAAGCCCCGAAAACGGCCGCTGCAGCACCGGCCGCGGCACCGAAAGCGTCAGCCAAGGGCGCCGATGACCTGTCCCCGGCCGGCCTGCGCGTGGCCACCGAAGAAAACATCGACCCGTCCAAGGTCGCCGGCACCGGCCGCGATGGCCGCGTGACCAAGGAAGACCTGGTCAACTACGGCAAGGGTGGCAGCGCCGCGCCGGCCCCGGCTGCACCGTCGCCGGCCGCGAAGCCGACCCCGGGCTCGCGTCCGGAAGAGCGCGTGCCGATGACGCGCATGCGCTTGCGCATCGCCGAGCGCCTGATGCAGTCGAAGAACTCGATCGCCATGCTCACCTCGTTCAACGAAGTGAACCTGAGCGAAGTGACGAAGATGCGCAAGACGCTGGGCGAGGCGTTCCAGAAGGAACACGGCATCAAGCTCGGCTTCATGAGCTTCTTCGTCAAGGCAGCCGCCGAAGCGCTGAAGCGCTATCCGTTCGTCAACGCGTCGGTCGACGGCAACGACGTGATCTATCACGGCTATCAGGACATCTCGATCGCGGTGTCTACCGACAAGGGCCTGGTCACTCCCGTGCTGCGCGACGTGCAGGACATGGGCTTCGCCGACATCGAGAAAGGCATTGCCGACTACGCCAAGAAGGCACGCGACAACAAGCTGTCGCTGGACGACCTGCAAGGCGGCACGTTCACCATCACCAATGGCGGCACCTTCGGTTCGCTGCTGTCCACCCCGATCGTCAATCCGCCGCAGAGCGCGATCCTCGGCATGCACACGATCAAGGAGCGCGCGATCGTCGAGAACGGTCAGATCATCGCCGCGCCGATGATGTACATCGCGCTGTCGTATGACCATCGCATCATCGACGGCAAGGACGCGGTGCTGTTCCTGGTCGACATCAAGAACCAGCTGGAGAATCCGCAGCGCATGCTGCTGGGCCTCTAAACGCCTGAAGCCCCTCTCCCACTGGGAGAGGGGTTGGGGTGAGGGTTCGGTAACACTACAACGCCTCGCTCCGCCCATACCCTCACCCGGCCTTTGGCCACCCTCTCCCGATGGAAGAGGGACAAAGCGAGAAATGCCATGAGCGACAAATTCGATGTCATCGTCATCGGCGGCGGTCCGGCCGGTTATCACGCCGCCATTCGCGCCGCGCAACTGGGCCTGAAGAGTGCCGTGGTCGACGCCTTCGTCGGCAAAGATGGCAAGGCTGCGCTGGGCGGCACCTGTCTCAACGTGGGCTGCATCCCGTCCAAGGCGCTGCTCGATTCGTCCAAGCAGTTTTTCAACCTGTCGCACAATCTGCCCGCGCACGGCATCAGCGTGGAGAACGCCAAGGTCGACATGGCGACCTTCATCGGACGCAAGGACAAGATCGTCAAGCAGTTCACCGGTGGCGTCGATCAGCTGTTCAAGGCCAACAAGATCGTCAGCTTCTTCGGCAAGGGCAAACTCCTCAAGGGAAATGAGGTCGAGATCACCGGCAACGACGGAAAGAAGCAGACCATTTCCGCCACCAACGTGATCCTGGCTTCCGGTTCGGTGCCGATCGAGCTGCCGTTCGCCAAGTTCGACGGCAAGAACATCATCGACAACGCCGGCGCGCTGGATATCAACGCGGTACCCAAGCGCCTTGGCGTGATCGGCGCCGGCGTGATCGGCCTCGAACTGGGCAGCGTATGGAACCGGCTCGGCGCCCAGGTGACGATCCTCGAAGCGCTGCCCGATTTCCTCGGCACCGCCGACGCGGACATCGCCAAGGTCGCCCAGCGCGAATTCAAGAAACAAGGCCTGGAGATCAAGCTCGGCGCCAAGCTCAGCAAGGCCGAGGTGAAGAAGGATGGTGTCCATCTCACCTATTCCGACAAGGACGGCGAGCAGACGCTGGTGGTCGACAAACTGCTGGTGGCCGTGGGCCGCCGTGCCTATACCGACGGCCTGCTGGCCGACGACACCGGCGTGAAGCTGGACGAACGCGGCCGCATCATCGTCGACGAGCATTGCCACACCGGCGTGGACGGTGTGTGGGCCGTCGGCGACGCTGTGCGCGGCCCGATGCTCGCCCATAAAGGCTTCGAGGAAGGGATGGCGGTGGCCGAGTGGATCGCGGGCAAGGCCGGCCACGTCAATTACGACACGATTCCGTGGGTGATCTACACCGAACCGGAAATTGCCTGGGCCGGCAAGACCGAGAAGGAATTGAAAGACGCCGGCATCCCGTACAAGGTCGGCAGCTTTCCGTTCGCCGCGATCGGCCGCGCCGTCGCGATGAACGAAGCCATCGGCCAGGTGAAGATGCTCGCCCACGCCGAAACCGATCGCATCCTCGGCGTGCACATGGTCGGCCCGGGCGTTTCCGAGCTGATCGCCGAATGCGTCGTCGCGATGGAGTTCAAGGGCTCGTCCGAAGATCTGGCGCGCATCGTCCATGCGCACCCGACCCTGTCCGAGGCCGTGCACGAAGCGGCGCTGGCGGTCGACAAGCGCGCGATCCACAAGGGCAACTGAGCGCAGGATCCGCTCATCCCGGTCAGCCCATGGATGGGCGTCGATCCGGGGTCCAGCGCCTCCGCTCGACGACGGCCCGCTCGTGGCGACATGGGCGGGCCGTTGTTTTTGTTTGTAGGAGCCCGCGTGCGGGCTCCTATCCAATCTCCGACTCGGGTCACTTCATGCCACAGCCCACCTCGCTCTGCGTCTACTGCGGCTCCAGCCCCGGCACACATCCCGACTACGCCGCGCAAGCTCGTGCATTCGGCGGTGAAATGGCGCGTCGCGGCATCGCCCTGGTTTACGGCGGCGGCAAGGTCGGCCTGATGGGTACGGTGGCCGATGCCGTGCTGGCCGCTGGTGGCAAGGCGATCGGTGTGATTCCGCGCCAGCTGGTGGATCTCGAAGTGGCGCACCCGGGGCTCAGCGAGTTGCAGGTGGTCGATACCATGCATCAGCGCAAGACACGCATGTATGAACTGTCCAATGCGTTCGTCGCCCTGCCTGGTGGCTTCGGCACGATGGACGAAATGTTCGAGATGCTGACCTGGGCGCAACTCGGCCTGCATCGCTATCCATGTGCATTCCTCGATGTACGCGGTTATTACGGCGGCCTGCGCACGATGATGGATCACATGGTGGGCGAAGGCTTCGTGCGGCCCGGCCAGCGCGACAGCGTCTGGTTTGGCGATTCGATGGACGCGCTGTTCGACTGGATGGCCAGCTACGACGGCGGCCATGCATCCCGCGTGATCGGCCCATCCAGCATCAAGGCCTGAAAACCGGAGATCCGATATGACCATGTTCCGCGCGCTCCGCATCCACAACGATGAAGCCGGCTACCGCGCCGGCATCGAAGCCATGAGCGCCGATGCGCTGTCGCCCGGCGAGGTACTGGTCAAGACGGCGTATTCATCGGTCAACTACAAGGACGCCCTGGCCGGCACCGGCAAAGGCCGGATCCTGCGCACGTATCCGCTCAACGGTGGCATCGACGTGGCCGGGCACGTGATCGCTTCGACCGATCCCGCGTTCAAGGAAGGCGACGCCGTGCTGTGCACCGGCAGCGGCCTGTCCGAAACGCGCGATGGCGGCTACAGCGAATACGCGCGCCTCGACGCGCGCTGGACGATCCCGCTGCCGGCGGGGCTCAGCCTGCGCGAAAGCATGATTCTCGGTACCGCCGGCTTCACTGCCGCATTGGCGCTGCTGCGCATGCAGGACAACCGGCAGACGCCGTCACTCGGTCCCATCGCAGTGACCGGCGCCAGCGGCGGGGTTGGCCAACTGGCGATCGACATCTTCAGCCGCGCCGGCTACGAAGTGCACGCGATCAGCGGCAAGACGGATCATTTCGACCTGCTGCGCGAGCTCGGTGCCAGCGAATGCATCGATCGTCACCAGCTTGTCTTCAGCGGCAAGCCGATGGATTCGGCGCGCTTCGGCGGCGCATTGGACAACGTCGGCGGCAGCATGCTGAGCGGCCTGCTGCCGCTGATCAGCCCGTACGGCAACGTGGCGATCTGCGGCAACGCCGGCGGCGTCGCATTCGACAGCACGGTGATGCCGTTCATCATTCGCGGCGCCAGCTTGCTCGGCATCGCCTCGGCCGGCACCGCCCGCGACATCCGCGACAGCGTATGGCAGCACCTGGCCAGCGACTGGAAACCGCGGCATCTCGAACGCATCGCCACGCGCGAAGTCACGCTCGACGGACTGCCCGGGATATTTGCGCGTATGCTTGCGGGCGACTCTTCGGGCCGCACGCTCGTGCGTATCGGCAACACGGTTTGACGAAAGCATGGTTTGACGAAACCGCGCTTGGAGGTACCATCACCACAGCATTAGAATCAACGAAACCCGCTGGGGAATATCACCATATGGCACGTATCCTGATCGTCGACGATTCCCCGTCCCAGTTGCTGGGTATCAAACGGATCGTCGAAAAACTCGGGCATGAGACCCTTTCCGCCGAAGATGGTGCCGCCGGCGTCGAAGTGGCCAAGCTGGAAAAGCCCGATTTGATCCTGATGGACGTGGTGATGCCCAACCTCAATGGCTTCCAGGCGACGCGCACGATCAGCAAGAATGCCGACACCGCGCATATCCCGATCATCCTGGTGACCACCAAGGATCAGGAAACCGACAAGGTCTGGGGTATGCGCCAAGGTGCCAAGGCCTATGTGACCAAGCCGATCAAGGAAGAGGAACTGATCAAGGCGCTGAACGAGTTCCTGCCGCACTGATCATCCGGCGATTCATCCGGTTCATGAAAAAAAACGGCGCCTACAGGCGCCGTTTTTCATTGGCAACCCATCGCTTACTGGCGCGGGTTGTAGTCTTTGAAGTGCTCGTGCAGCGCCGCGTAAGCCGCGCGTTGTTCGTCATTGTCGGCTACCGGCGTGCGGATCGACAGTTCCACCAGCTGGTCGCCCGGATGCGTACCCGGCATGCCCCGTCCTTTCAGGCGCAGCTTGCGCCCCGACTGCGAACCGGCCGGTATGCGCAGGTCGACCGTACCGGCCAGGGTCGGCACCGGTACGCTGGCGCCCAGCGCCGCTTCCCACGGCGCGATCGGCAGCACATGCACGACGTTGCGGCCATCCAGGCGGAAGCGCGCGTCGTCGTGGATGCCTACTTCCAGCAGCAGGTCGCCATTCGGCCCGCCGGCCATGCCGCTCTGGCCCTGTCCGGACAAGCGGATCCTGCCCGGGCTGGATGCCGGCGGGAATCTTCACCTCCAGAACACGCTCGCCACCGGCCGGATCATGCATGGCCAAGCGCGTACGGCCACCGTCGAACGCGGTCTGCAGGTCGATCCGCACAGACGCCTGCACGTCCTGGCCACGCCGCGGCCGCGGCTGGCCACGATGACCGCCGGCTGCGCCGCGGCCGAACAGGCTTTCGAAGAAATCGCTGAAGTCGCCGTCGCCGACGTCGCCAAAGCCCTGGCTCTGCCCTTGCCAGCCCGGGGGCGGACGAAACTGCTCCCCCTGCCGATAGCCACCGGCACGCAGCTGGTCGTAGGAACGCCGCTTCTCGGCGTCCTTGAGCACCTCGTTCGCTTCGTTGACCGCTTTGAATTTCTCCTCGGCGCCGGTCTCCTTGTTCTTGTCCGGGTGGTATTTGCGCGCCAGCTTGCGATACGCCGCCTTGATCTCGGCTTCGCTGGCATCCGGCTTCACACCCAGGATCTCGTAATAGTCTTTGAATTCCACGCAAACTCCTGATCACCGGTATCGCACAGCACAAAGCCGCGATCCGCCGTGAATCATTATCCACGGCGGATGGGGCTTTGATACAGCGTTGCGGTTACCCGGCAGTATTGATGGTGATACGCCGCGGAGTAGTTTCCGGCTTTTTCGGGATCGAGATCTCGAGCACGCCGTACTTGCCGTGCGCGCTGATGCCGTCGGCATCGGCACTTTCCGGCAACGCGAAGCGGCGATGGAAGGTCCCGTAAACCCTCTCCTGCCGAGTCAACTTGCCCGCGCTTTCCTCGCTGTCGACCTTGCGCTCGCCTTTGATGGTGAGGATGCTCTTGTCCATGCTCACCTCGATCGTGGCCGGGTCGACGCCCGGCACATCGACCAGGATCATGAAACGCTTGGCTTCCTCCCGGATATCCACCCGCGGCGCCCATTGACTGGTCTCCACGGTGGATTGGTCGTTGTCATCGGCGCTGAAAAAGCGTCCCAGAGCCCGACGGAAGTCCTCGGATGGCCCCAGATCATGGCCCCAGATGGATTGACGACTCGGATTCATGTCACTGCCTCCTCGATTGTCTCGCGGCACCATTGCCGGCTGCTGCAAAAAATAGGTGCTGCCGGAACGGTTTCAAGGCAGCAGCGCCGCGGACGGTTTAGCATGGCGTGCTGCCATTCCTTCCCCTCTCAAGAGCGAGTCCCGCATGAGCCTCCAGCCCGGCGACACCCTTCCCGACATCTCCATCAAGATCATCGACGGCGACATCCAGCCGGCACAGACCGGCGCGCTGTTTGCCGGCCGCAAGGCGGTGCTGTTCGGCGTGCCCGGCGCATTCACGCCGACCTGTTCGAACCGGCATCTCCCCGGCTACGTCGAACATTTTTCCGAGTTCCAGGCGTGCGGCATCAGCGTGATGTGCCTGTCGGTCAACGACGCCTACGTGATGCAGGCCTGGGCCGCCTCGCAACACGTTCCCCCGGGCCTGTTGCTGCTGGCCGACGGCAACGCCAGCTTCACCCTCGCGCTGGGACTGGAGCTGGACGGCACCGCATTCGGCATGGGCCTGCGTACGCGCCGCTTCGCGCTGTACGCCGAAGACGGCGTGGTGCGCCTGCTGCAGGTGGAGGCACCTGGTGAGCTGCGCGTTTCCAGCGCGGAGGCGATGCTGGCGGCGATCGGGCATTGAGGTACTTGTGTTGGTCAGGGCCGTGCTGCATCGACCCGTTGAATCCATAGTTCGAGGCGAATGTTGGTCGTTATGGACCGCAGGCATATCGATCAAGAGCGACGAATGAGGGCTACAGTTTGGTCATCCGGGAAGCGGTATCCCGAGATGCTAAAACTTGCCTGATGGTTTAGCCATCCACGCTCTCAAAGATGTGCCAAAGCAGAGCTCAGCTTAGGCCAAAAATGTACTCACACGGGCAGTCTCATCGATGCGCTCGTCGCCACCATGCTTGAAGGCCGCTTTCTTATTGGCCGAATATAGGCGATTGATGGGGTCGTGCAATGCAAGGCCCATGAGAGGGAGCCAGTATTCCTGATCTTCGCGCGCCCTGAGCAACGTACACGCGTGGCACAGCGTGTCCAGTCTTGGGGATTCTTCGATTACTAAGAGGGCAACTTCAAGCTTGAGCCGCGGGATGTCCCTAGCATCAAACTTTTGAAGAAGACCAGCGATGCGAACGGCGTGCGCCTTATCTGGCGTGAAATCAACCATCGTCAAATCTCCATTTTCACCGCAACTTGCCGCAAATGACTCAAAAAATGGGACGTGTTGGTTCTTAATGGGATCGTTATGTTCGTTCAACGCCCTTAACCCTATAGATGCTATGTCCTGCTTATGACGTTTGTGTAGTTGGAAATTGAAATGTCTAAGGTGGCTATCGATTCCTTCCTGGGTGTTCCCAGATGCGTCACCAAAGTTAAGAGACAGCACTGGATCGGCTTCCCCTGGTGGCTCTGGAGACGTCCGCGCGGAATGTCCGCTTTTGGTAGCAAAAGCAGATATTGAGGATGTACGAAAAAAACCCCGGCAGCGCCGGGGTTTTTCGTTCAAAACAACATCAATCTCATTCTTCCGTGGCTGTCGGCTCGATCGCGGCTGAGCCTTCATCATCGGTCGGCGCCTGGACATCGACGACCACGCCTTCCTCGCCATTGTCCTCTTCCGCATCCAGCCGCATCACGCTGACCAGTGTCTCGTCGGCCGGCAGGCGGATCAAGGTGACTCCCTGGGTATTGCGGCCCAGCTGCGAGACTTCCGCCACACGGGTACGCACCAGCGTGCCCTGGTTGGAGATCAGCATCAGCTCGTGCGCCTCGGTGACCTGCACGGCGGCGACCAGCGCGCCGTTGCGTTCGGAGCACTGGATGCCGATCACGCCCTGGGTGCCGCGGCCCTTCTTGGTGAACTCGGCCAGCTGGGTGCGCTTGCCGTAGCCGCGTTCCGTCGCGGTGAGGATGTCGCCTTCGGCCGCCACGATCAGCGAGACCACCTGGGCATCCTTGGCCAGCCGCATGCCGCGAACGCCGGCAGCGGTGCGGCCCATCGAGCGCACGGTGTTCTCGTCGAAACGATTCACCTTGCCGTTGGAAGCGAACAGCAGCACGTCGCTGTTGCCGTCGGTGAGCTCGACATTGACCAGCGCATCGCCCTCGTTGAGCTTGATCGCGAGCTTGCCCTTCTGCAGCTGGAACGCGAATTCCGTCAGCGGGGTTTTCTTCACCGTGCCCTGCTTCGTGGCGAAAAACACGAAGCGGTCATCGGTGTACTCACGTACCGGCAGCACCGCCTGCACCTTCTCGCCCTCGCCCAGCGGCAGCAGGTTGATGATCGGCTTGCCGCGGGCACCCGGACCCGCCTCCGGCATCTGGTAGACCTTGAGCCAGTAGACGCGGCCGGTGCTGGTGAAGGTCAGCAAGGTGTCGTGCGTGTTGACCACCCACAACTGCTCGACAACGTCCTCTTCCTTCAATGCCGACGCCGAACGGCCCTTGCCGCCACGCTTCTGCGCGCGATAGAGGCTGGCCGGCTGGCGCTTGATGTAACCGGTATGCGACAGCGTAACCACCACGTCTTCCGGCGCGATCAAGTCGAGGACGTTGAGGTCTTCCTGCGAATGCTGGATCTCGGTGCGGCGGGCATCGCCGAATTCGGCCTTGACCGCTTCCAGTTCGCCGCGAATCACCTCGAGCAGGCGCTCGGGGTTTTCCAGGATCTCGATCAGGCCGCGGATGGTTTCCAGAATCTGCTTGTATTCGTCGGAAAGCTTTTCCTGCTCCAGCCCGGTCAGGCGGTGCAGACGCATCGCCAGGATTTCCAGCGCCTGTGCCTCGGACAACTGGTAGCCATCCTCCTTCAGGCCATCGCGCGGATCCATCTCTTCCGGACGCGACGCGTGCGCGCCGGTGGCCGAGAGCAGCGCGCGCACCATGCCGGCTTCCCAGCGCCGGGCGACGATGCGCTCGCGCGCTTCGGCCGGCGACGACGAGGTCTTGATCAGTTCGATCATCTCGTCGATGTTGGCCAGTGCGACGGTCAGGCCTTCGAGGATGTGCGCACGTGCGCGCGCCTTGCGCAGTTCGAAGATCGTGCGGCGAGTGACCACTTCGCGACGATGGCGGATGAACGCTTCGAGGATGTCCTTGAGGTTCAGCAGTTTGGGCTGGCCATCGAGCAGCGCCACCATGTTGATGCCGAACGTCACCTGCAGCTGGGTCTGCTGGAACAGGTTGTTCAGCACCACATCGCCCATCGCATCCTTGCGGATCTCGATGACGACGCGCATGCCGTCCTTGTCGGACTCGTCGCGCAGCTCGCTGATGCCTTCGAGCTTCTTTTCCTTGACCAGCTCGGCGATCTTCTCGATCAGCCGCGC
>Ga0209674_100800_pt1 | contig 10508 bp, 5 predicted proteins | sample AraplaCvi_mMS_r2_FD_184279 | JGI IMG/M metagenome (GOLD analysis project Ga0209674, IMG submission 184279) | Arabidopsis root microbial communities from North Carolina, USA - plate scrape CL_Cvi_mMS_r2 (SPAdes) (version 2) | ecosystem: Host-associated > Plants > Roots > Endosphere | place: USA... | reverse complement strand
CTCGCTTGCTGAGGAACTGCGCGAGGTCATCGCGCAACGTGGCATCGCACACAGCGGCATCGTGGTGCTCGATGCGCTGCTCAAGCTGCGCCAGGTGTGCTGCGATCCGCGTCTGGTGAAACTCGAAGCGGCGCGCGGTGTACGCGACTCGGCCAAGTTCGAGCTGCTGATGGACATGCTTCCCGCGTTGCTTGCCGAAGGCCGCCGTGTGCTGCTCTTCAGTCAGTTCACCGAGATGTTGAAGCTCATCGCGGTCGAGCTCGATCGCCGCCGCATCAGCTACGTCACGCTGACCGGCGAGACGCGCGATCGTGCCGAACCGGTGCGACGCTTCCAGGACGGCGAGGTGCCTCTCTTCCTGCTGTCGTTGAAGGCGGGCGGCGTGGGCCTCAACCTCACCAGCGCCGATACCGTCATCCATTACGATCCGTGGTGGAATCCTGCCGCCGAGGCGCAGGCCAGCGATCGCGCGCATCGCATCGGACAGGACAAGCCGGTGTTCGTCTATCGGTTGATTACGGCCGGCACCGTGGAAGAACGCATCGAGGAACTGAAAGCGCGCAAGGCCGAACTGGCCGATGCGGTACTCGAAGGCGGTGGCAGCCGCGAACGCCTCAGCTTCGACGAAAGCGATCTCGACGCGCTGCTTGCGCCGCCAGCTTGAAGTGCCGCAAAGGGTGATCGGTATCTCGTTTTGCGGGATCCCTTGATGTCTGGATCAGATTCTCAAGACAGAGCGGCCGTTCGCTGACGATCATTGGGGTGCGCGCCCTATGGCGTGCGTGCGGCACCGATGGTGCCGCGCTCATTCAATGGAGTCATTCGCGAATGAATCGCATGGTGGCCGCGAGCATGCTCGCGATTTTTTCAGGGCTGCCCTTGGCAGCACAGGCTCAATTCGTCGGAACGTGTACAAGCGAGTTTCCCGTCCCGCCGCCGAGGGTCAGCACGGGGCTCGGCGAGGGCGTCGACGATCTGGTGCATAGCGCCTATCCCCTGCAATGGCGCACGAAGAAGGTCGTGGACGATGGCTGGACGATGCGCTACGGAAGCGCATCTGCCACCGAAAAGGATAAGCAGATCATCACGATCGTCAGCGGGCAGACCGATTCGTATGGCACCTCGCACGTCGCGCATGAGGTCGGACATGCGACAAGTACGTTTCGGGAAAACCTCTCATCTCGGGAAGCCTATATCCGAAGCCGATGCACCGACGAAGGATTCGCGCTTGGCGTGAACATTGCGTCGCGCCGCTCGATCAAGCAATGCGTTGGTGTGGATACCGGCGTGGTGACGGCCGATGTGCCGTATTTCGTCGCGTGGTACGAAGCCATGGCGGCGGATCCGCCTATCCTCTACGGAGATTTCGGTTACGCCTTTTGCGAACGAAACACCGAGTCGATCTCCGGAAAGAACTATCTCGATTACTACGGCGATTGGTACGACGCCCATTATCTGGCCATCGCACCGCCGTCGCGGTTCGATCCGGAGCCGTTCTTCAAACATGTGGAGTCGCTAGGCACCCATGCGGCTGAAGGCATCGAGGTGCTGCGAGCACACTGGCCCGCAGGAGACGCGCTGACTCAATCCAAGGACTTTGCCAACAGTTGGGTGGCGGGACCGGCTTCACTGGTGGATGGCATCGACGTGACGGACTCGGAGTTCCGCACGGCGCGAGACGACGCATCGCGCCTCATTCTCGCGACCATGGCGACCGCCGGACCGTGCGTGAGCTTGGAAGCCGTGCGATCCCGTTATCCGTCGGCCATCATGACCGACGCGCCTCGATCGGCTTCTCCGGACGCCCGCGCCGTATGGTCGATCTACGGCCCCGCGGGCGAAATCGCCTTCGGTTTCTCGTATGCCAACCCGAAGTGCGTGTCCCGCGTCACGGTCAAGCCCGGCGTCTTTCCGCCCTCCTGGCTGCTCTGAGGCATGAAACGAAGATGCCCGGCATGTGCCGGGCATCTTTTGTATTGCGGACTCGCGGATAGGCTCAGCGACGCAGCGGCGAGCCGCCTGCTTCGACGATCGCCAGGGCGGCGCCGCCGACCAGGCCCGGTTCCGGGTTCATGATTGCCTGGGTGGGCACGTTTTCCATGGTGTCGCGGAAACGGCCCTTGGCCTCGAAGCGCTCGCGGAAATTGCCCTGCTGAATCCACGGCAGCAGCACCGGGATCATGCCGCCGGTGAGGTAGACGCCGTCCCACGCGCCGAGCGTAAGCACCAGGTCGCCCGCTACGCTGCCGAAGATGCCGGCGAACGTCTCGACCGCGCGCGAGCACATCGCGCAGGTGCCGTCCTTCGCACGCTTGGTGATGTCTTCCGGCGTGATCGCCTCGTCCGGCTTCTGGCCGGAGATCTCGCAGATGGCCGTGTACAGGTTCACGAGCCCCGCGCCGCAGATCAATCGCTCGTTGGAGACGCGGCCGTAACGCAGGTTGAGCACCTTGAGGATCTCGATGTCCTCGGCCGTGTGCGCGGCAAAGCCGGCGTGGCCGCCTTCGGTCTGCAGCACGCTGACCTTGTCGCCGCGAATCAGCAGGCCGCCGACGCCGAGGCCGGTGCCCGGACCGACGACCACGAAGGTCTGCTCTTCCTTGGCGCCGATAACGGGAATGGCCGGCTTGCCGACTTGCACGAGTTCGGTATGGCCCTGATCGTCCACGGTCTTTTCGGGACTCATGAGCATCACCGCCATCGACTGGGCGGCGAAATCGTTCACCAGGTGAACCCATTCCAGGTTGAGTTCCTTCGCCAGGCTCTTCGCGGAGATCGCCCACGGGTTGTTGGTGACCTTCACCGTCTCGCCGTTGTCGATGCGGCCGGCGGCGGCGATGATCGCGCGCTGCGCCTCGTGGCCGGTTTCCTTGAAGTACTGCCTCGCCGCGTCGCCGAGCGATGCGTAGTCCTTGACGTGGTAGCGCCGGATGCTCTCGCTGATCAGCGGCTGGTCTTCATCCGGGTGTGCAATGCCGAAGCGCACGTTGGTGCCGCCGAGATCGGCGAGCAGGGTCGGCGCCGGGGCGCTCACGTTGGCCATGTTGGGGAAACCTGTCGTGTCACGGAAGCCGTCAAGGGTGCCTCGCGGGCGCGCTCGCGTCTAGTGAAGGCGTGTCGCGGTATGTTTTTGCGAGGTGGGGGACCGCATGGCGTGGATAAGCCGCGCGGCACTTTCACGTAAACGATTACGTCGGCAGAATACCGTATTGCCCGTGGCAATGGCAGGCACGGCCTGACCGCCCCGGGTCCAACGAGAGGGTATGTAATGGCAGCGGTCGGCCTCGATAAGGTGCGCAAGGTTTACCCCAACGGGCACGTTGCCCTGAAGGAGGCGAGCTTCGAGATCGCCGACGGCGAGCTGCTGGTGCTCGTAGGTCCTTCCGGGTGCGGCAAGACCACGCTTCTGCGCATGATCGCGGGCCTGGAATCGATCTCGGGCGGCACGATGACTATCGGCGGTCGCGTGGTGAACGACGTGGCGCCGAAGGATCGCGACATCGCGATGGTCTTCCAGAACTACGCGCTCTATCCGCACATGACCGTGCGCGAGAACCTGGGCTTCGGCCTGCGGCTGCGCGGGGTGGCAAAGGAGGAGATCGATCGTCGCGTGGCCGACGCTTCCGACATGCTTGGCCTGGACGAGCGCCTCGACCACCGTCCCGCGGCACTCTCCGGCGGACAGCGGCAACGCGTGGCGCTTGGCCGCGCCCTGGTTCGCGATCCGGCGGTCTTCCTGCTTGACGAGCCACTGTCCAATCTCGACGCCAAGCTGCGACTGTCCACGCGCGTCGAAATCGCGCGCATCCACCGTCGGCTCGGCGCCACGATGGTTTACGTGACCCACGATCAGATCGAAGCCATGACGCTCGGTCAACGCATCGTGGTGCTGAACGGCGGCGAGATCCAGCAGCTCGACACGCCGATGAATCTGTACAACAAGCCTGCCAACCTGTTCGTGGCGGGCTTCCTCGGCAGCCCCGCCATGAACCTGTTCCACGGCACGCTGCGTCGTGCCGACGGGCTGCAGGTGGAAACCAAGCAAGGCACCATCGCGCTCGGCACCGAAGCGCCTGGACTCGCCGCTTACATCGACCGGCCCATCATCGTGGGCATCCGTCCGGAGGATCTGCTCAGCGTGGCCGATCATGCCGGGATCGCGGAGCGCCTGCGTGCGCACGTGGACGTGGTGGAGCCGGTGGGTAACGAGGTCTTTCTCAACATGCGCCTGGGCAGCGAAGAGCTTGTCGCGCGCGTGCCACCCCATTCCACGGTGCAGCCGGGCAGCGAGGTCGCTTTCGGTTTCCATGCCGAGCGCCTGCATTTCTTCGATCCGGAAACCACGGCCCGCATCATCGCGGACTGAGGTCCCCCCTGCGGCGCTTTGCCCACCGGGAGCGGCGCAGAGCGGAGTAAAATGGCTGGATCGCCCACGTACAGGCTCGTCCCATGACCTTTCCCGCCGTTCGTATGCGCCGCATGCGCCGCGATGCGTTCTCTCGCGCGCTGATGCGCGAGACCGTGCTCACCGCTTCCGACCTGATCATGGTGGCCTTCGTGGTCGACGGCGAAGGCGTGCGACAGCCGGTACCGTCGATGCCCGGCGTCGAGCGTCTCTCGATCGATGAGCTGGTGAAGCTCGGCGAGCAGTGCGTGACCCTGGGCATTCCGGCGCTGGCGCTGTTCCCCTCGGTCGATGGCTCGGTGAAGACCTATGACGCGCGCGAGGCCTGGAATCCGGATGGCTTGTTCCAGCGCGCCACGCGCGAGCTGAAGCGTCGTTTTCCGGAGTTGGGCCTCATCGGCGACGTGGCGCTCGATCCGTACACCACGCATGGACAGGACGGCCTGATCGATGACGCCGGCTACGTCATGAACGAGCCGACCATCGAGGCGCTGATCAAGATGTCGCTGGCGCAGGCCGATGCTGGCATGGATTTCGTCGCGCCCTCGGACATGATGGACGGCCGCATTGGCGCCATTCGTGACGCCCTGGAGGATGCCGGCCACATCCATACCCGCATCCTGGCCTATTCGGCCAAATATGCGTCCAGCTTCTATGGGCCGTTCCGCGATGCGGTCGGTTCTTCGGCCAACCTCGGCAAGGGCAACAAGCACACCTACCAGATGGACGTCGGCAACAGCGACGAAGCCCTGCGCGAGGTGGAGCTGGATCTCGCCGAAGGCGCCGACGCCGTGATGGTGAAGCCCGGGCTGCCCTACCTGGACATCGTGCGTCGCGTGAAGGAAACCTTTGGCGCGCCGACGTTTGTCTACCAGGTGAGCGGCGAGTACGCCATGATCAAGGCGGCCGCGCAGAATGGCTGGCTGGACGAGAAGGCTGTCGTGCTGGAATCGCTGCTGGCGATGAAGCGGGCAGGCGCCGATGCGATCCTCACTTACTTCGCCCTCGACGTGGCCCGCTGGCTGAGCGAGCCCACGCGATAGCGGCAACATGCGATGCCGGCGGCATCGTCAAACGCCGCCGAAATCGCCAAAACCCATGCGTCCCCGCGTGACATAATCCGGCAGACACATAGGGAGCCGGGATGGACGGGCATCATTTTCTTGAGACGGCGGTCGTCTTCCTGCTGGCGACGGTGGTCGCCGTTCCCCTGACGAAACGTTTCCGCCTCGGCGCGGTGCTCGGCTACCTGTTGGCGGGCGTGGTGATCGGGCCGTCCGTACTCGGCCTGGTCAGCGATACCGCGGGTGTCGCCACGATCTCCGATTTCGGCGTCGTGCTGATGCTGTTCGTGATCGGCCTCGAACTGTCGCCGTCGCGCCTGTGGGTCATGCGCCGCGCGGTCTTCGGCAGCGGCAGCCTGCAAGTGTTGAGTTGCGCGCTGGCGCTCGGCGTCACGGGTTACTTCCTGTTCGGTCTCACCTGGAAGGCTGCCGTCATCGTCGGCGGCAGTCTCGCGCTCTCTTCCACGGCCTTCGGCTTGCAGATCCTTGCCGAGCGGAAGGAGGCGGGCTCGGTCTACGGCCGTCAGGCGTTCGCAATCCTGCTGTTCCAGGACCTGGCAGCTATTCCCCTGATCGCCGCCGTTCCGCTGCTCGGCGGCGCGCTCGCGCGTGACGCACACGCGCCCGACCTGACGAGCGTGCTCCGCGTCGTCGGCACGATCTTCGCGGTGATTGTCGGCGGGCGGTTGCTGCTGCGTCACGTGTTCCGTTTCGTCGCGCGCGCCAAGAGCACGGAAGTCTTCACCGCCACGGCCCTGCTGGTGGTGATGGGTACCGCGTGGCTCATGGAACTCGCTGGCATTTCGACCACGCTGGGCGCGTTCCTCGCCGGCCTGCTGCTGGCCGACTCGGAATATCGCCACGAACTCGAATCCAACATCGAACCGTTCAAGGGGCTGCTGCTGGGCTTGTTCTTCGTCAGCGTGGGCATGTCCGTCGACCTCGCCATGCTGGTCGAGAAGCCCTTGCTGGTGCTGGGGATGGTCGCTTTGCTGCTGGCGATCAAGGCCGCGCTGATCCTGCCCCTTGGCCGCTTGGTGGGATCGCTCGGCACGGCGGATTCGGTGCGCCTCGCGGCCTTGCTTGCATGCGGTGGCGAGTTCGCTTTCGTCATTCTCAACCTTGCGCAGCAGAATCGCCTGATCGACGGCGACCAGCGCGGCCTGATGGTGATGGCGATCTCGCTGTCGATGGCGCTGACACCCGTACTGGTGCTGCTGGCTTCCCGTCTCATGCGCGAGCGCGTGAAGAAGCCCGATCGTGCATTCGACGAGATCGAGACGGATACGCCGCGCGTCATCATCGCAGGCTTCGGTCGCATGGGTCAGATCGTGGCGCGCGTGCTGCGCGCGCAGGGCATCCAGTTCGTCGCCCTGGAAAGCTCGGTGGAGCAGGTGGAAACCTCGCGCCGCTTCGGGGGCACCTCGCTCTTCTTCGGCGATCCTGCGCGCCCTGAAATGCTGCGCGCGGCGCAGGCGGACAAGGCCGAGGTCTTCGTCATTGCCACCGACGATCCGGAAGCCAATCTGCGCACGGCGCGGCTGGTGCGCAGGCAGTATCCGCACCTGAAGATCGTGGCCCGCGCACGCAACCGCCAGCACGCGTTCCGCTTGATGGATATCGGCGTGGAAGACCCGGTGCGCGAGACGTTCTATTCCAGCCTGGAAATGACGCGCAATGTGCTGGAGTCGCTGGACATGCCGGCGGACGTCGCGCAGAGCCGCATCGACCGTTTCCGCAAGCACGACGAGCAGGTGCTGCGAGCCCAGTACCTCGTCTACGACGACGAGACGGCACTCGTGCAGAGCACAAAGGAAGCGCTGCACGATCTGCAGCAGCTCTTCGAGGCCGACCTGGCGGAAGAGCGCGAGCGCGGCAACGCGTAAGGCCTGTTCAGACCCTGGTGATCAGTCCGGCTGCGCAGGCTGACGCAAGGTCTGCCTGACGCTCGGGATTGCACCGACGCGCGTGCCCAGCTCGTGGGCGATGTCGACATAGCCAAGATGTCGCGCCACGTCGCCCGCCGTGCGGCCGAACGCGTCCGCGGCATTGCGGTTGGCTCCGCGATTCAGCAGCACGCGTGCGGGCGCCAGCAGCGCATGCATGGCGCATGCGTGCAGTGCGCTGACGCCGCGGTGATCGGCGTGCTCCAACACCGCACCGGCATCCAGCAGGACAGGCACGAGCGCGCCGAGATGCGTGGCATCGGCACCCGTGCCCGGACGCATGTGCGCGCCGAGCAGGATAAGCAGCGGCGTGACGCCATCCTTGTCCGCCTTGTTCACGTCGGCGCCCTTGCGGATCACAGCGTCCAGCAGGCGCCGGGCGCGCAGGCTGTCGCTGCTTCCGAAGCAGTACTGCGCGGCGGCGTGCAGGGCGGTGTGACCGTGCGCATCTTCCGCCGCGGCATCGGCGCCTGCGGCCAGCAGCATGTCGACGATCTCGGGATAGCCGAGTGCCGCAGCGATCATCAGCGCGGTGGTTTCCCCCGGCAGGCGTTGATCGACCGCCACGCCACGCGCGAGCAGCAATTCGACGACGGTGTCGCGGCGTGCGTTCACCGCAGCGGCGAGCGGGGTGACGCCGGACGCGGCGGTGAGGGTCGGATCGGCGCCAGCTTCGAGGAGGCGCTCGGCGACGTCGCGCTTGCCCGCGCCTGCGGCACGCAGCAGCGCGGTGGCACCCTGATGGTCGCGGGCGTCTACGGCGAAACCCAGTTCCAGCAGCCGCTCGACGGCGTTCACGTCGCCCGCCGCGGCGGCGGCAGGCAGGTCCTCCGCGCGCAATGCGCGGCGTGGCAGCGACCACGACGACCAGCTCAGCCAGCGCTCCACGTCGCCATGGCCGATGCCCAGCCCGTAAGGCGTCTCGCCGTTGACGTCCGCCGCTTCCGGATCGGCACCATGGGCGACGAGCAGGCGAACCAGCGGCAGGCTGTCACCACCTTGTTCCAGCGCGGCATGCAGGGGCGTGCGGCCGCCGGTGTCGCGAACGTTCGGGTCCATGCCGCGGGTGAGCAGGGCCGCAAGAAGGGCGGCTCTGCCGGTGGCGGCAGCCATGTGTACCGGCGTGCGACCGCGGGCGTCGGCACCGAACGGATCGGCGCCCGCTTCGAGCATCGCCAGGGTCAGCCGCTCGTCTGCACCTTCGAGGCGGCAGATCGCCTGTCCCAGCAGCCCGGTTCCCGCGGGCGTGGCGCCCGCGCGCATCAACTGAAGCAGGGCGTCGGCGGACTGCGGCAACTGCGGCAGCAGCGCGTCGAACAGGCGTCGGCCGAGCGCACTTTCGTCCTCGCTCGTCGGCGGGGTCAGGCGCGCTTCTGCCGGCAGCCCATGATCGAGCAGCCAGGCGCGCGCTGCTTCGCCGCCGGGGCCGGCAAGGTCGACATACAGCGCAGCGAGTTCGTGAGCGGGCCATTCGCGCACCTTCGTGGCGAAGGTCGACGCCACGGCCCAGTGCCCGAAACGCAGCGCGTCGTACAGGTGTTGCGGTGAATCCGCGCCGGCTTCGGGTACCACCGATTCGCTGAGCGAGGCCGGCAACGGCGTCTCCGGATCGAGCAGCGCGACGAAGTCCCAGCGTCCCGCGGCAGCGGCGTGATCGAGCGCGCTGCGTCCATCGGCGGCGGGCTCCTTCGGCTGCGCGCCCAGCGTGAGCAAGGCCCGCACCGTGGCGACCTGGGCGCGCGGTGACTGGCAGGCGAGGGTGAGCGCGTCACGCCCATGGCTGTCGCGAGGCGAGGCGTCGGCATGCACGTCGGCCAGCAGCTGCACGATGCCGTGTGCTCCTGCGCGCGCCGCCTCCATGAGCGCCGTGGTGCCATGGCGATCGGCGATGTTCGGCTGGGCGTTGGCCTGCAGGAGGGCACGCACGATCTGCTCGTGACCTTCGGCCGCCGCGGCGATCAGTGCGGTGCGCCCCTGGGTGTCCGTCGCGTTCACGGGGGCCTTGTAGCGGAGCAGCACCTTCACGCCTTCGCTGTCGTCATCGGGAATGCCGGCCGCCGCGACCAGGGCGGGCTCGCCGCCGACCGGCGCCGGCTTGGCGCCGTGTTCGAGAAGGAAGCGCGCGAGAGTCCAGTTGGCCGCGCGGCAGGCAATGACCAGCGGCGTGTCGCCTGCATGGTTCACCGCGTCGACGGGAGCGCCGGCATCCAGCAGCATCGCTGCCACGGTCGGTTCCGCGCTCAGCACGGCGCCATGCAGCGGCGTGTTGCCTTCGGCGTCGGTACCGGCTGCGTTGGCGCCGTTGGTGAGCAAGGTGAGCACCGCCTCGGGGCGACCGTGCCAACTGTCGCGACTGGCGGCAAGCAGGGCGGTCATACCGTTGTGCACGCGATCGACCTTGGCGCCCTTGGCGATCAACGCACGCAGCAGTCGGGTATCGGGCGCCAATGCGGCGAGGGTGAGCACGGGGCGCTGATCGCGGTCACCCGTTTCGGCCGCCGTATTCGGATCCGCGCCTGCTTCGACCAGTGCCACCGCACGCGCGATGTCACCGGCACGCGTCGCCGCCAGCAGTTCGCGTTCGCGCACGCCCGGCTGGCTTTCTTCGGTACTGAGCACGGGGATCGGTGGGCGCGGCACATCCGCCGGGTCCAGCGCGGGCTCGCGCCGTGGTTCCGTGCGCGGCGTGCGGATGTTTCCGCGGCGGTCGCAGAGCAGCGCGCGCAGCGTACGGTTGGCAATGACCATGCATCCCAGGGGCAGCAGCACGACCGCATAGACACCCAGGGCCGCGACGCGCATCTCTGCGGGCAGTACGCCGTAGAGCCCCGACAGTGCCACGGCACAGAAGGCGAGGACGAGGAGGCCCAGCGACGCCGGAAGGAAGTGAGAGAAGAACCGTTCCTCGGCCGAGAGGTGCCGGCCGAAGCTGATCGAGCGCGCCATGGCGGTAAAGATCCAGGAACCGTTGCCGCTCTGCGCCGGATACGCGTCGTCCCAGACGAAAACCAGTCCGAACGCCGGCCACACCCGCCACAACGCCGCGAGGGCGACCACCAGCGTCGCGGCAAGGAGCAATGCCGCACCCAGGCT
>Ga0209674_100799_pt1 | contig 10543 bp, 9 predicted proteins | sample AraplaCvi_mMS_r2_FD_184279 | JGI IMG/M metagenome (GOLD analysis project Ga0209674, IMG submission 184279) | Arabidopsis root microbial communities from North Carolina, USA - plate scrape CL_Cvi_mMS_r2 (SPAdes) (version 2) | ecosystem: Host-associated > Plants > Roots > Endosphere | place: USA... | reverse complement strand
GACAAGGGCAGGCGCAAACACATTTCCGCACCGTTGCCGGTATTTGTCGCGATCAATTCGCCGGTCAGTCGCTCGGCAGTGGCTTCGGCAAGCGCCAAACCGATGCCCAAGCCGCTCTGCTTGCCGCTGATGCCGATCGCAGCGGTCGTGCCGGCGGGCGTGAAGCCGGGGCCGCGATCGCGCACGATCCATTCCAGCCATTGTTCGTGACGCCGCACTTCGAGCATGACGAAGTTGGAATCGCAAAGTGCTGAAGCATCAGCTGCGTTGTTGAGCAGATTGAGCAGCGCATGGCGTAATCCGGGTGGCGTGCGCAGCACCAGCGGGTCGAGTTGCGGTTGTACGTCGAGTTCCAGTTCCGCTTCGGGCCGCAGCAGCTTGAAGCGCTCGACACAGCCATGGATGAACGCCGGCAGCGCCAGCCGTTCCGGTTCCTGCGAAAGCTGCGCCTTGCCGAAGGCGACCATCTCGCGAAGAATGGTGCGGCAGCGTTCCACCTGGCCTTCCAGCAATTGCAGATCTTCACTCAGTGCCGTATCCGCTGCGTATTCGCGCCGCAATTCGGGCAGCAGCGTGCGCATGGTCGATAGCGGGGTATTGAGCTCGTGCGCCGCGCCGGCCGCCTGCGTGGCGATGGCGAGGATGCCTTCGTCGCGCAGGGCGCGCTCGCGCACGCGTTGCACTTCCTGCTGCTGCTGGCGCACCGCGGTCGCCAGCCGGTTGATGAAGAAACCCAGCAATAGCGCGGTAATGCCGAAGTTCACGCCCATGCCGGCGACGTGCAGCGAAAAACCGTGGTCGTTGGCGGTCAGCTCGTTCATTGGCAACGGCACGTACCAGCGCAGCAGCACGAAATACGCAGCGCCCGCGATGGCCGCCACGGCAAGAATGGCGCGCACCGACAAGGCCGCCGCGCTGAGTGCGATCGGCACCAGCAGCAAGGTGACGAACGGATTGCGCGCACCGCCAGTGAAGTAGAGCAGATAGCTCAGCACCAGGGTGTCTGCGACGATATGACACACGGTTTCCCACTCGTGCACCGGCCAGCGCTGGCTGATGCGCCATGCTGCGAACACCGCAAACACCGCCAGCATGTCGATCCCGAGCAACAGCGACAGTGTGGGGAGATCGATGTGCATCCCCCAGGAACAGATCATCACCGCCATGCTTTGCCCGGCGATCGCGCACAGGCGTAGCCATGCCAGCGTGCGCGTGAGCGCGAACGGCCCGATGGGTTGCTTGAGCTGGTGTTGCGGCATGACCGGCCAGGGTGGTTGCGATCCGTCGATATTAGAGCCTGTTGAAGCAGGCTCGCACGGCAGATCGCGGGCGGGTCACGGCGTGTTGAATTCCTCGCTGCGCACGGCCGGCAGCGGCTCGTAGTTGGCGGCCATATTCGAATGCGAGGCCGAAAGCTTGTTCATCAGCGGCAGCATGACCACGGCGACCACCGTGCACCCGATGCCGACGAAGCCGAGAATGTTGAACAGGTGCGTGTAGATGGTGAGCGATTGCACCGGATCGGTGATGTCATCGGGAATGTGCGCGATGTTGGCCACTACGCTGCCCAGGTATTGCGAGATGCCCACCGCCACGTAATACGCGCCCATCATGAAGCCGCCCATGCGCTCCGGCACGTAGCGCGCGATCATCGCCAGTCCCAGGCCGCTCACCAGCAATTCGCCGAGCGAATAGAGTCCGTAGCCCCAAACCATCACCCACGAAGACACCTGACCGTTCACTGCCCAGTTGGCGCCCACGCCGTACATGAAGAAGCCCAGCGCCACTGCGGCGAAGCCCCACGCAAATTTCGCCGCTACGGACGGATCTTTGCCGAGCTTGCCGAGCGAGTTGTAGATGAACACCAGCACCGGACTGAGCAGCACGATCCAGATCGCATTCAAGTTCTGGTATTGCTCGGGGATCCATTTGAACAGGTGAAAGCCGAACACCGAGAACGACAGATCGACGTTGCGCTGCGCGAACAGGTTCAGCGAGGTCGCCATTTGCGCGTAGAAAATGAAGAAGAAGATCGTCTGCACCGTCAGCACCAGCGCGGCCGTCAAGCCGGCGCGCTCGCTGGGATGACTGCTACGAATCAGGTGTATGAAAATGCCGAGGATCACCAGGCCCGCGCCATACACGCACCACTTGGCGACGGTTTCGCTTTGCAGGATGAAGGCGGCGATGAACACGGTTGCCAAGCCCACCAGCAGCACGGAAGCCAGGCGCTTGAGATCGACCGGTCGATCGTCGCTGGGCGAGCCGATGTGCGACAGCGTGCGTTTCATCAGCGTGTAGTTGATCAAGCCCAAAATCAGACCGATGGAGCAGACGCCGAACGCCGTATGCCAGCCAAGGTCGTCACCATAGCGTTGGCCGATGGCATCGCGAATCCATGGCGTGACGGTCATCGAAACCATCGAGCCGATGTTCACCGCCATGTAGTAGATGGTGAAAGCGCTATCGATGCGCGTATCGTCGCCTTCGTAGATCTTGCGCACCAGGTTGCCGGCATTCGGCTTGAAGAAACCGTTGCCGACCACGATCACGCCGAGCGACAAATAAGTGATGTACGCATTGTTGGTAGGCACCCACAGCATGGCGTAGCCCAGTGCGAGAATGGTCGCGCCCAGCAACATGGTGCGCCGCGTGCCCAGCAATTTGTCGCCCACCCAGCCGCCGATTGCCGGCGTGGCGTAGATCAGCGCCGCCGCCGCGCCCCACACCAGGTTGGCTTTGGTATCGACGAAGCCCAGTTTCTTCATCATGAAGGTGACCATCAGCACCTGCATGCCGTAGAAGCCGAAGCGCTCCCACATTTCGATCAGGAATACAGTAGTGAAGGAGCGGGTCGGTGAAACGGATCGGGTCTGGATGGTCATGGGCACTTCCGGATTACATGTACTGCAAAGCCAAAATCGGCCTGTTTTTGCGCGCCTTTAGCAAACGCACATCCGCTGAAGCGTAGCCGATTCGCCGTTAGCCGGAAGTTGCATCGCATCAAGCAAATTCCTGCGGAAAATCGGTGCCTGGGCCGGCTTGTGGCATCATGGCGTGCCTGTTGCCATGTTCATGGAGCGATCTTCGCCATGCCGAAAAGTGCCGTTGTTTTCTTGCCGGTGAGCCTTTCCAACCATGCCCGGTAACGGATTTCGCGGCGATCCGCGCCAGTTGTGGCGTGCCTTCCGCTGGTCGATGAACGGCCTGCGCGCGGGCTGGCGACACGAAGCTTCGTTTCGGCTGGAAGCAATGCTCACCGTCATCCTTGTCCCCATCGGCCTGTGGGTGGGGCATGGGGCGCTCGAGAAGATCGCGTTGGTTTCACCGGTGATCCTGGTGTTGTCCGTTGAACTGCTCAACTCGGCCATCGAGGCGGTGGTGGACAAGGTCAGTCCCGAGTTTCACGAGCTGGCCGGACGGGCCAAGGACATGGGCTCCGCCGCGGTATTTGTGCTGCTTGTGCTGGTGATGCTGTGCTGGGGCCTGATTCTGGGGCCGCGCTGGTTCTGATTCGCGGACGCGGCAATTGCATCGTCCACAGCCAGATGCTGCAATGAACGCTTGCCGGGAAAGGAGCCTTCCAATGAAAACCTTACGCGTGCTGGCGTTGCTGCTGCTGGTGTTGATGCTTTCCGGTTGCGGCTACAACGCGATCCAGAAGCAGGACGAAGCGGTCAAGGCGCAATGGTCCGAAGTGCTCAATCAGTACCAGCGCCGTGCCGACCTGGTGCCGAACCTGGTGAACACCGTGAAAGGTTATGCCGCGCACGAAGAGAAAGTGTTCGCCGAAGTCACCGAAGCGCGCTCGCGTGCAGGCAGCATCCAGGTAACGCCCGAGCTGGCGAACAATCCGGAAGCGTTGGCCAAGTTCCAGGCCGCGCAGGGTCAGCTCACCAGTGCGCTGTCGCGGTTGATGGCCGTCAGCGAACGCTATCCGGATCTGAAGGCGAACGGCGTATTCCAGAATCTGCAAGCGCAACTGGAAGGCACCGAGAACCGTATCGCCGTAGCGCGCAATCGCTACATTCAGTCGGTGCAGCAATACAACTCTCTGCTTCGCACTTTCCCCAACAACCTCACCGCCAAGATGTTCGGATATCAAATCAAACCGAATTTCTCGGTGGAGAACGAGAAGGCGATTTCCGCGGCGCCGACGGTGGATTTCGGCACCGGCACGCCCGCGCCGGCAGCCTCGGCGCACTGACATGATGCGGCGCTGGTTGCGCCTCTGGATGATCCTGGCGATGGCCTTGCTGTCGCCGTGGACCTCGTCGCATGCCGACGACCAACCGGCGGTGCCCACGCTCACCCGGCACGTCACCGATCTCACCGGCACGCTCACGCCGCAGCAGGTCGACCAGCTCGACGCGCAACTCGCTGCCCTGGAAAAACAGAAAGGCGCGCAACTGGTCGTGCTGATGATCGGCAGCACGCAGCCTGACGACATCGAGGACTATTCCCTGCGCGTGGCCGAAGCGAACAAGCTGGGACGCAAGGGCGTGGATGATGGCGTACTGCTGTTCATCGCCAAGAACGATCGGCAAGTGCGCATCGAAGTCGGGTATGGCCTGGAAGGGGCGATTCCCGATGCCGCCGCTGCGCGCGTCATTCGCGAATACCTCGCGCCGAAGTTCCGCAACAACGATTACTTCGGCGGCATCAGCGATGCGGTGGGTGCGTTGACGCAGTTGATCAATGGCGAGCCGCTGCCGCCACCGGTGCATGGCAAGGACGTCGCGCACGGACCTGATCTACGCGGCGTGTTCTTTCTCGCGCTGTTTCTGCTGATCGTCCTGCGCGGCGTATTCAGGGGCATGCCGGCACTGGTCCGCGCGCCATTGGGTGGGCTGGTGATCGGGGCTGCCGTCGGATTGTTGGCGTCGATCGGCGTAGGCATTGTTGGCGGTTTGCTCGGCGGATTGTTCATGCTGATACCGGCCGGTGCCGGTCGCTCCATCGGCGGCGGTGGCTGGGGTGGCTTCGGTGGCTGGGGCGGCGGCGGTTTCGGAGGCGGCGGCTTCGGTGGTGGAAGTTTTGGCGGCGGCGGAGGCGGGGGCTTCAGTGGCGGCGGTGGCAGTTTCGGGGGCGGCGGCGCCTCGGGGAGCTGGTGACATGTCGGCACGCAGCCAACGACTGTTCGCGAACCTGTTCGAGGGCTGGTTCCAGCTTCATCGGCGTTTTCCTCCCGAATTGCTGGACGACATGACCGCGGCGATCGCGGACGGCGAGCATACGCATCTGGGCGAAGTACGCTTCGCGGTCGAATCGCGCCTGGCGTTGCCCGCGGTATGGGCGGGGCTGGATGCCCGCACGCGCGCGCGGCAGGTGTTCGGCCAGCTCGGCGTGTGGGATACCGAGCACAACTGCGGCGTGCTGATCTATGTGCTGATGTCGGAGCACCGCATCGAGATTGTTGCCGACCGCGGCATCGCGCGGCGCGTAAAGCCGGAGGAGTGGGTGGCGATCTGCAACGGCATGCGGGAAAACTTCGCGGCCGGCCAGTGGCGCGCGGGTGCCCTGCACGGTATTACCAAGGTGCATGCACTGCTGGCCACGCATTTTCCCGGTCATGGCAAGCCGCGGCCGGATGAATTGCCGGACCGGCCCGTCTTGCTTTGAGCCGGCCAATTTGCCGCGCCTTACTCATCGTCCTCTTCCGAACCAGGTGAAGCGTCGCCTCCTTGCGTGGAGCACGGTGACGTATCACCTTGCTCTCCTCGGACACGCCCCGAGAGTGAGACGAATACCTTCAGTACTGGTTGCATTTCATCCTTCATGCAAAAGGACAGCGTCTGGTTGGTGTTGATCGAACCACCGATTGGATCGAACCACACGTAACCGAGCGCGCGACTGCTGGTGACGACCAGCGCATCGCGGTGTTTCTGGCCGACGTAGCGCGGTGGCCCGAGCAATTGGCTGGGGTTGTCCGGATTGGCCTTGCCGACCAGCCAGGATTGACCCCACGAACCATCACCACTACACGTGCGCCGATCACGGCTGGGACAGAAGATGGCGCGCACCTGTTCGTTCACGGCGAGGTTGCGCGCATGCTGCAAGGCTGCCATGTAGTCCGATTGCGCGGCGCGCAGTTCATGTGTCTCCAGCATGCGGTGAAAGCTGGGTACGGCGAGAGCGATAAGCACCGCCAGCACAGCTAGTGCGATGATCTGCTCGGCCAGCCCAAAGCCGGATGATCGGCCCTGGCGATATCCATGGACAGGTCTAGACTCCATGGTTCCATGCTAGACCCCGATTTCCGCAGGCCAACCGCCGCCGCGCAGGTTCGGCGTACGTCTCTGCTGACAAAGTGTGTCAGTACCCGCATTTAAAATCCGCCAAAACGCCCGCACGTTGAGCCCCTATGACCGATCGCGACCGTTTCGAACTCGTTTCCAGCTACCAACCCGCCGGCGACCAGCCCAACGCCATCAAGCGCCTGGTCGACGGCTTCGAATCCGGCCTGGCCGGGCAGACGCTGCTGGGCGTGACGGGTTCCGGCAAGACCTTCACCATCGCCAATGTGGTCGCGCAGGTGCAGCGGCCCACCATCGTGCTGGCGCCGAACAAGACGCTGGCGGCGCAGCTCTATGGCGAGTTCAAGGAGTTCTTCCCGCACAACGCGGTGGAGTACTTCGTCAGCTACTACGACTACTACCAGCCGGAAGCCTATGTGGTGGCGTCAGATACGTATATCGAGAAGGACGCCTCGATCAACGATCACATCGAGCAGATGCGCCTGGCCGCGACCAAGGCGCTGCTCTCGCGCAAGGATTCGTTGATCGTCGCCACCGTCTCGGCGATCTACGGCCTGGGCGATCCGGAAGATTACCTGTCGCTGCGCCTGATCCTCGCGCGCGGCGAACGCATCGACCAGCGTGCGCTGATCCGCCAGCTCACCGAGCTGCAGTACACGCGCAACGAGATGGAGCTACGCCGCGGCACCTATCGCGTGCGCGGTGAGGTGATCGACGTGTTTCCAGCCGAATCGGAAACCGAGGCACTGCGCATCGAATTGTTCGATGGCGAAGTGGAAAACCTCTCGCTGTTCGATCCGCTCACCGGCGAAACCATCCGCAAGGTGCCGCGCTACACGGTCTATCCGCGCACGCATTACGCCAGCACGCGCGAGAGCGTGTTGAACGCGATCGAGACCATCAAGATCGAACTGAAGGAGCGGCTCGATCAGCTTTACAAGGAAAACCGCCTGGTGGAAGCGCAACGCCTGGACCAGCGCACGCGCTTCGATATCGAAATGATGGCCGAGGTCGGCTATTGCCAGGGCATCGAAAACTATTCGCGCCACCTCACGCGCCGCGCGCCGGGCGAGCCGCCGCCGACGCTGTTCGACTACCTGCCGCCGGATGCGTTGCTGGTAGTCGACGAATCGCACGTTACCGTGCCGCAGCTCGGCGCGATGTACAAAGGCGACCGCTCTCGCAAGGAAACGCTGGTCGAATTCGGCTTCCGCCTGCCCTCGGCAATGGACAATCGGCCGCTGCGTTTCGAGGAATTCGAGCGTCGCGCACCGCGCACCATCTATGTATCCGCCACGCCGCGCGACTACGAGCTGCAGAAATCCGGCGATGCGGTGATCGAGCTGGTGGTGCGTCCGACCGGCCTGGTCGATCCGCAAGTGGAAGTGCGGCCGGTGCGCACGCAGGTGGACGACCTGCTCGGCGAAGCGAAGAAGCGCATCGCGATGGGCGATCGTGTGCTGGTCACCACGCTCACCAAACGCATGGCGGAGAACCTTACCGAATATCTCAGCGAGCACGACATAAAAGTGCGCTATCTGCATTCGGACATCGAAACGGTGGAGCGCGTGGAGATCATCCGCGACCTGCGCCTGGGCGAGTTCGACGTGCTGGTCGGCATCAACCTGCTGCGCGAAGGTTTGGACATGCCGGAAGTGTCGCTGGTGGCGATTCTCGACGCCGACAAGGAAGGTTTCCTGCGTTCCACCGGCTCGCTGATCCAGACCATCGGCCGTGCCGCGCGCAACGTGCGCGGCACGGCGATCCTGTATGCCGATGAGGTGACCCGTTCGATGCGGGCGGCGATCGACGAAACCAACCGCCGCCGCGAAAAGCAGGTCGCCTGGAACGAGGCGCAAGGCATCACGCCGCAGTCGGTGGTGCGCCGCATTGCCGACATCATGGAAGGCGCGCGCAGCGAGGCGCCGGGACGGGGCCGCAGCAAGACTTCCCGCGGTCGCGCCGCGGCGGTGGCCGAACAGGCTGCCGAGTACGCGGGCCTGGATGCCGAACAGGCCACCGCGCTGATCAAGCGACTGGAGGCGGACATGCGCAAGCACGCGGAAAATCTGGAATTCGAGGAAGCCGCCCGCCTGCGCGACCGTATCCATCAACTGCGGGAGCAGGCTTTGCGCTGATCGGGGGCTTCGGGTAGACTACGCGGCTCTTACGGGCGGTTAGCTCAGCGGTAGAGCACTTCCTTGACATGGAAGGGGTCACAAGTTCGATCCTTGTACCGCCCACCAATTCGTTTCCATGCAACGGCGCGGCCCGCAAGGGCCGCGCCGCTGTTTTTGTGGAACGCATCACCGATTTTCGTTGCGCGAAACCGGTCTTTCATCGGGCGATAACCCAACGCTTCGCAGACTGCGCGTCCCGCAGCCTGCGGGATCACATGGAGAGTCGTCATGAAAGCGAAACTCGCTCACTACGCGTTTTGCGCGTGCGTCATGCTTGCAACGGGCGGCGTCTATGCCCAAGGTTCTTGCACCAACGCGGCATTCAATGGCAACTACGTTTTCAAGGATTCCGGTTCCATAGCGCTGGTTCTTTCGGTGGTTCCGTACGCATCGGCTGGGCATTTGTCGGCCAACGGCGCGGGTGTCGGAACCATTGAAGAAACCACCAGCACCGGCGGCATGATCGCATCGAAGACCACGGCTTTCACCTATAGCTCGATCGCGGGAACGGTACCTGGTTGCGTTTATGCGGTCGCCACGGCTGACGGTCGCAACTTCACGCTCTATCTCGATCCCAACGGCAAGCTCGGCACCTTTATCGCTGCGGCGACGGGGCAGACGATCAACGGGGAGATTCATCAGTATTGAGAGTTCAAACGGCGCATCCATCAGGATGTGCCGTTTCCCGCTGCATCGATTTGATATGTGTGTCAGCCGCTACGATCAGGGCCTCCTGAACAAATTCACAAGGATTTCACAATTCGCCCGCGTATTTAGTACTTGTCCGAAGCTCAAGGCTGGCGTCGCTGTTTAGGATTTTCCTACAGCCTGATTCGCTATAAAGAGGACATCTACCGTGCGCATCGCCATTCTCGAAGACACCGTCAAGCAGGCCCATTGCGTCGCCAACTGGATGGAGCGCGCCGGCTTCGAAAGCGTGATCCGTCATGATGGCGACAGTTTCATCCAGATGCTGGAAAGCGCGCCGGCGGACATGCTGCTGCTGGATTGGGACGTGCCCGGCAAGTGCGGCATCGACGTGCTGAAGTGGGCACGCGCCGGCAGTGCGCACGCCAAGGTGCCGATCATCATGCTTACGCAGCACGACGACGAAGCGAGCGTCGTGCGAGGCTTGAATGAGGGGGCGGATGATTACGTGGCGAAGCCGGCCCGCGAAGCCGAATTAGTGGCGCGCGTGCGTGCACAGGCGCGCAAGTATTACCCCGAATCGATGCGTGGATCGAAACTCCGGGTGGGCCGCTACACGCTCGATGCCGAAGCACGCAACGTGCTGGTCGATGGCGTGGACGGGCAGAAGCTGGTCAACCTGCCGGAGCGCGAGTTCGTGATGGCCATGCACTTCTTCAACAAGGTTGGCTGTGTCATCGCCAAAGAAGAACTGTGCGAGAAAATATGGGGCCAGGCCGATCGCAAATACGACGCCACACTCGCCACATACATAAGCAAGCTGCGTAATGCCCTGCAGCTACGCGCCAAGAACGGCATGGTCATTTCCACCGTATACAGCCACGGCTATCGCCTGGAAGAACTGCCGCAGGCGGGTGGGCGGCTTGCGCCGGCAGCCGGTGCGCGCGCTACAACGCGAAGGGCTTCTTCGCTGTATTGACTCAACCTGCGCTGCGGAATGCCGCGCGAGAGATAAGCAGAAACCAGCCTACAGGGGGATGTCCGCGTGTTGTCGCTACCGGCTTTCGTTCGACGCCTGAGCCGCACGACGAAGGCCAGGATCGTCTTCATCGGTGTCGCGCTGCTGTTGGCCGCGCTCAGTGGCTATCCGCTGGGCGCGAGCGTTTCCGGCGCGCTCGACAAAGTGTTGTTCGATACCACTGCACGATTTTTCAGTCATCCCTCTTCGCGCGAAGTGGCGGTAGTGTCGATCGACGGCAAGACCTTGCGCGAATACGGCACCGACGGACTTTCCACGCGCACCGTTCAACTGATCGGCCGGCTCAAGCAGGCGGCCAGCATCGTCCTCGATTATCCGCTTGCCGCCGATGCGCATACCGGCGAGCTGGCGCAGGCGATCGCCGATAGCGGACGCGTCGTATTGCCGCTGGCGTCATCGCATGCCGTTTCCGAACACAT
>Ga0209674_100797_pt1 | contig 10581 bp, 5 predicted proteins | sample AraplaCvi_mMS_r2_FD_184279 | JGI IMG/M metagenome (GOLD analysis project Ga0209674, IMG submission 184279) | Arabidopsis root microbial communities from North Carolina, USA - plate scrape CL_Cvi_mMS_r2 (SPAdes) (version 2) | ecosystem: Host-associated > Plants > Roots > Endosphere | place: USA... | reverse complement strand
CGCCCGAAAGCGCAACGATCAGAAGAAGGACGAGAACGGTGATGACGAGATCCATTGCGTGACGCTATCGGGCGTGCCGCAGCGAGGCAACCGGGCAGCCCGTCGCGAGCGCAATAACTTGCGCCCTCGGGCGCAATTACCTGCTTAGGACTTATTCCTATTGTCGCGTTACGTAACAGGGGTTTACGTTGATTTCACACCGCCTTAGCCAGCGCCCGAGGGGGCGCCGTTGCGCCAGTGCTGGCTACGGCGATTTTCGCGCCAGGGACGACGTCCTTGCTCAACGTTCCAGGGGAGATGTCCATGCTGCACGTTCCGTTGTCGGTACCCCCTTCAGGAGTGGACGGCCGCCCGCGTCCGTCATGAGCCGGCGCGATCGGCCGCCTTGGCGGTACCCGGTCGCAATGCTGCTCGCATCACGGTAACCCGCCCGCCGTCGTGACGGTGGAACACCCGCGTGCCGCGTGGGTGCGGGTTGCTTCGACCCCGTTTTCGTCACGTGTTCCTTCAGGAGGGTAGATTCCATGCAGTCCGTCACTCACTCGTCAGCGACACCACGCCGCCGACTCGCACTGGCCGTCGCCTTCGCCATCGGTGCGGGCGCCGCAGGTGGCGCGCTCGCCCAGAGCAACGCCAGCGGCTCGATCTTCGGCTCGGCCACGCCCGGCGACACCGTGCATATTGAGAACACCGCGACCGGCTTGCGCCGCGACATCACCGTCGACGCCAGTGGTCGTTATCGCGCGAATTCGCTGCCGATCGGCAGCTACGACGTGTCCCTGATGCACAACGGCGCCGTGGTCGACACGCACAAGGGCGTGCAGACGCAGATCAGCCAGGGTACCGACGTGTCGTTCAACGCGCCCAGCGGCGACGCCACGACACTTGGCAGCGTGCAGGTCACGGCCAACAGCCTTCCCAGCATCGACGTCAGCTCGGTCGACTCGCGCACGGTGCTGAGCGCGGATCAGCTCTCCAAGCTGCCGATCGCCCGCACGTCGATCAGCTCCATCGCCTTGCTCGCCCCGGGCACCACATCGGCCGCGCGCGGCTACGGCAACGCCTTGTCGTTCGGTGGTTCGTCCGCCTCCGAGAACGCGTACTACATCAACGGCTTCCAGGTCACCAACCCGCTGACTGGCGTGAGCTCGCGCCAGCTTCCCTATGACGCCATCGACCAGGAGCAGGTGCTCATCGGCGGCTACGGTGCCGAGTACGGTCGTTCCACCGGCGGCGTGATCAACGTGGTCACCAAGCGCGGCTCGAACGAATGGAAGGGCGACGTGCAGGTGCTGTGGTCGCCGTCGGAGCTGGCGCAGGAACCGCGCAATGTATACCTGCGCAACGGCACGCTGTACCAGCGCGGCAACCAGTACGCACAGCGCGACCAGGAAAACCTGCAGTACTCCGGCTCGCTCGGTGGTGCACTGGTGAAGGACAAGCTGTTCATCTTCGCCGCGGCGGACTGGATCCGTCAGACCGGCAACTACACCGGTCCCAACTCGGTCAGCGACGACGAGAGGGATACCGCGAAGACCAAGCGCTGGCTCACCAAGCTCGACTGGAACATCACCGACAACAACATCCTCGAACTGACGGGCATCGGCGATACCGAAACCACGGATTCCTCGATCTTCGCGTACAACTACGGCACCGGCCGCGGCGACTACCTGGGCCACCAGTACACCAAGAACTACAACGGCACCCAGACCAACGGCACGCCCGGCGGCAATACCTACATCGCTCATTACACCGGCTACATCACCGACGACCTGACGGTGAACGCGATGTACGGTCGCGCCAACTCCGATCACCAGCAAACCGTAAACGGCGCCTCGGGCGTGGCCTGCCCGTCCATCACCGATTCACGCGTCGAATTCGTCAATAACAAGCAGACCGGCTGTACCGTCGGTTCGACCACCACTCTCCTGCCCGGCTCCAAAGACAGCACGAAGGGCTGGAGCGCGAACATCGAGTACCGCATCGGCGACCACGATCTCCGCGCCGGCGTGGACAACTACGTGCTGCGTGCGACCTGGGGCTCCAGTCCGGTCGGCGGCACGGCGTATACGTATAACGATGTCGGCGACGGCAGCGTGATCCAGCAGCGCCTGATCAACCTGGGCCTCAGCCCCACGCTGTACAACCCGGCGGACTTCCCGAACGGCTATTACGTGGAGTCCTCCGCGCTCAGCACCGGTACGTCCGCACGCACGAACCAGCGCTCGCAGTTCGCCGAGGACAACTGGCAGATCACCGATCGCTGGCACGGGTACATCGGCCTGCGCAACGAACAGTTCTCCAACTACAACGGTGAAGGCCAGGCGTACGCGCGTGCGCGTCATCAGCTCGATCCGCGCCTCGGCGTGTCCTGGGACGTCTACGGCGACAGCTCATTGAAGATCTACGCCAACGCGGGACGGTACCACCTCGGTCTGCCGACCTCGGTGGCCGTGCGCGGCGCTGGTCCGTCGACCTATCCATCGCAGTACTTCAGCTTCACCGGCATCGACCCCACCACGGGCGTCCCGACCGGTCTCGGCCAGGGCGCTTACTCGGGCACCTACTACCTCAACGGCGCTAACGGCACGCCGCCCGACGCGAAGACGGTGTCGGCCAAGCAACTGCACTCGTACTACCAGGACGAGTACATCTTCGGTTTCGACAAGCAGTTGGATAACAACTGGGTGGTCGGCGCGAAGGCCATGTACCGCAAGCTGCGCAGCCTCATCGACGACACCTGCGACTCCGCACCGCTGCAGGCCTGGGGCGATCGCAACGGGCTCAGCGCCGAAGTGGCCGCCGGCATCAAACAAAGCACGGGCTGCTGGCTGTTCAATCCGGGTCGCGCGAACACGTTCGTACTCTCGCCGTCGGCGGGCCAGTACCTCGACGTGCCGCTCTCCGCTGCGGACATCGGCGAACCGAAGCCGAAGCGCTCGTACTACATGCTCGATCTGTATGCCGAGCACCAGTTCAGCGACAAGTGGTACGGCAAGATCGACTACACCTACTCGCGCAGCTACGGCAACTCGGAAGGCCAGCTCGATTCGAACATCGTGCAGGCCGACGTCTCCACGACCGAGAGCTGGGACTTCCCGCAGATCATGGAGAACACGAACGGCGATCTGCCCAACGACCACAAGCACCAGCTTCGCGTCTACGGCACCTATGCGCCGACCGACGAGTGGCAGTTCTCCACGGTCAGTCGCGTGACGTCCGGCGCGCCGGTGAGCTGCCTCGGCATCCGTCCGCTGTCCGCTGGCGGTGACCCGTACGGCTACGGTGCAAACTACTTCTGGTGCAACGGCGAGCCATCGCCGCGTGGGTCGCGCGGTCGCACGCCCTGGACGTACACAATGGACGTCAGCGCCGCCTGGAAGCCGATGTTCGCCGATCACAAGCTCACGTTCTCGGTGGACGTCTTCAACCTGCTCGGCAAGCAGCAGGTGACGCAGTACTTCGAAACGGGCGAGACCGCGAACGGCCTCGCCAATCCGAACTACAAGCGCGCCCGCTCGTTCCAGGACCCGCGTTACGTCCGCCTCGGCGCACGTTACGACTTCACGCTTTGACCTAGAAGAAGAAAGCAGCACTCCCCAGATTGGCCGCCCGCTCCCACGGGCGGCCTTTTTTTGTTGCGGCTGGTGGGAGGGCCCACTGCTGAAACATGCGGCCGCTGTTTCTATTTCATGCTTTTCATGAAGCTTTTTTCATCTTCGCCTTAATCGTTTGCGCGCCTTCTTGCGGTCGCTGGCAACGTGTGTCCGTCGCCCATGGATTTCGCCTTGCGATGCATTCGCATGACCCATGCGGGTGCGGCAAGCGCAAGACATCGAAGAACTTGCGTTCATGCAACTCGCATTGAGTGAGGTTGTCGGCCGGGCGTAGCTTTCGCTCGCTTGTTGCCATTGTGTTAACGGCAGCCGGCGGCGCATCGATGCGGAGGAGATCGACGCCAAGAAGGGGCCCGGATGGCCATCGCCTGATCACTCTGTTTCGCCCTCGAGAGGGACGGCGGAACGGCTTGCAGCATTTGGCCATTGGCCGGGGAGAAGACATGTATTCGCGTCATTCGTCACAGCGCACGCCGAGGCGTTCGCTTTCACTTGCCATCGCACTCGGCCTCGGCCTCGTTGCGACCGCAGCGCTCGCGCAAAGCACCGTCGGTGCCGTCTACGGCACGGCCGATGCCGGCGCGGAGGTCACGGCCACCAATACGGGTAGTGGCCTGAGCCGCTCCACGACCGTCGGCAGCGACGGGCGCTTCAACATTTCGTCGCTGCCGCCGGGCGACTACAAGATCACTTCCACCAAGGGTGGACAGAACGCGACCCGTAACATCCAGGTCGTGGCGGGTCAGGGTTTCAACCTGAATCTAGCCGCGCCCGCCACCGCGTCCGCTGCCGAGGACCTGACCACCGTGTCGGTGACGGCGAATGCCCTGCCGCCGATCGACATCACGTCGAGCCAGACCAACACGGTGATGACCGCGGAGCAGATCAAGCAGTTGCCGCTTGCCCGCAACCAGACGGCCGTGGCGCTGCTGGCACCCGGTGCAACCCGTGGCGACAGCGCCTTCGGCAACCTCGCGTCGTTCGGCGGTGCGTCGGTCGCTGAGAACAGCTATTACGTCAACGGCTTCAACGTCACGAACTTCTTCCAGAGCCTGACCTATTCGCAGGTGCCTTTCGAGGCGATCGACCAGGAAGAGATCCAGGACGGTGGCTACGGTGCGGAATACGGCAACTCGACCGGCGGCGTGATCTCGGTCAATACCAAGCGCGGCACGAACGAGTGGAAGGGCGGCGTCGACTACACCTGGAATCCGTACCAGTTCCAGGCGAGCCAGCCGAACGTCTACCTGCAGAACGGCGCGCTGCTCCAGAACGACCGTCACAACAGCAACTACGTGATCGGCAACAACGGGACCGGTAACGCGACCGATTTCGGCCAGCGCTGGAACGCCTGGTTGGGCGGCCCGCTGATCAAGGACAAGTTGTTCATGTTCGCGCTCGTCGGTGGCACGCGCACGGCAGACGAGCACTACGGCGACACCACGGGCGGTGGCAACTTCGACAAGACCACCATCAAGGACCCGCGCTACCTGGTCAAGCTGGACTGGAACATCAACGAGAGCAACATCCTCGAATACACCGGCTTCAGCGATTCCAGCACGGCGCAGCAGAGCGTCTACGGCTACAGCTACGACGACAACGGCCAGCCGCATCGGGGTGACTACCTCGGTCAGGTCTATGACAAGACCGGCGGCATGAACAACATCCTGAAGTACACCAGCTACATCACGGATGACTTCACGGTGTCTGCCCAGTACGGCAAGAGCACGAACAAGCGCATCGAACGCGCCACCACGGCCGACGGCACCGTCGAGCAGTACGACGGCAACATTTTCGACGCCGTGAATTCGCCGGGTTGCCCCATCATCATCGACGCACGCACGCCTGTCTCCAATGGTGCGGCGGGCTATCCGCATTGCTCTTTCACCAGCGGCACGCTGAGCACACCGAACGGTGAAGACAAGCGCAACGCAGGTCGCATCGACTTCGAGTATCACATCGGCGATCACGAACTGAAGGCCGGTTGGGCGCGCGACCACTTCACCACCGACACCGGCACCGCCTACGAAGGCGGCGCGACCTACACCTACCAGTCGATTCCCGCGAGCATCCTGGGTCACGACCCGGGTCTCGACCCGAGCGACAGCGTGGTGCGCCAGGCGGTATTTGCGACCGGCGCCAAGGTCGGCATCACGCAGAAGTCGTACTACCTGCAGGACAACTGGCACATCACCGACAACTTCGTCGCCCGCATCGGTGTGCGCAACGACGGCTTCAACAACACCAACAGCCTCGGCCAGACCTACGTCAGCCAGGTCCACAGTTGGCAGCCACGCCTCGGCTTCTCGTGGGACGTGCACGGCGACTCGACGCTGAAGGTCTACGGCAGCGCCGGCGACTACTCGCTCCCGCTGGACGGCAACGTCGCACTGCGTGGCGCAGCAGCCTCGCTGTACCAGATCCGCTACTTCAGCTACACGGGCGTCGATCCGGTCACCGGTGCGCCGCTGGGCTTGGGCCCCGTGTCCGATGCGTACGCGGCACAGTTCCCGTCGCGCACGGGCACCGTCTATGCCAACGGCGAGGCGGGTGTCGTCCCCAACCCGGGTGCGGTCGCCACCAAGGATCTGAAGCCGTTCAAGCAGCGTGAGTTCATCCTCGGCGCGCAGCAGCAGGTGTCCGACTGGACCCTCGGTGCCAAGGCGATCTACCGCAAGGTGCTGACCGGCATCGACGATTCCTGCGACTTCCGCCCGATCGCCGCCGCAGCGAACGCGCAGTACGGCCTGAACCTCGATACCACCAGCCTGACCCCGGGTGCCGCCAACGTGCCGGGCTGCTACATCTTCAACCCGGGCAGCTCGGTGACCTTGCGCACCCCGGTCGACGCGACGGGAACGGTCTACGACATCCACCTCCCCGGTACGGCGGTGGGCGAGCCGAGCTACAAGCGTTCGTACATGGCGTTGCAGTTGACCGCCGAGCGCAACTTCGACAACACGTGGTACATGAAGGCGTCGTATGTGTGGTCGCACACCCGCGGCAACTCGGAAGGTGGTGTGGACTCCTCGAACGGCCAGGCCGACACGGGCACCACGGAGCTGTTCGACTACCCCGAGATCATGGCGGGCACCAACGGCTACCTGCCGAACGACCGCAAGCACACCTTCAAGCTCTACGGCGCCTGGCAGATCACGCCGGAATGGCTGGTGGGTGCGAACGGCGTGCTGCAGACCGGGCGTCCGGAGAACTGCTACGGCCTCAACCCGATCGACGGTCAGGTGGACGGCGGCTACGGTGGCGGTGCGTACCTGTATTGCAGCGGCATGATCGTGAAGCGCGGTTCGGTGGGACGCACGCCCACCTACTGGAACATCGACCTCAACGCGTCGTACAAGCCCGAGTGGGCCAAGGGCGTGACGATCTCGGCGAACGTCTTCAACATCTTCAACAAGCAGCACACGACCACGATCAACGAAGTGGGCGAAGACAACAACGGCAACTCGCTGGCTGGAAGCACCTACAAGATCCCGACCAGCTTCCAGCAGCCGCGTTACGTCCAGCTGTCTGCCGAGTACGACTTCTCGCTGTAATTCCCACAAAAGAAGACATGGCGCGCGTCCCTCCCTGGCGCGCAACCATGCAAACCTCCCCAGATCGCCGCCCGCTCCCACGGGCGGCTTTTTTTATGCCCTTGGCGCATAGCGGAAAAATCCACAGAGTGCCTGTGGGAGCCGCTATAGCGGCGAGAAGCCAACGAAGCGATGAAGCCGAAACCTACATCACCCAACCTCAAGGCAAGCTTCCCTCGCCGCCGTGGCGGCTCCTACAAGAGCGCCATAGCAAGTGGGGCTGCCCAAGACGCGGCCCGAGCACGAAGATCGCCACGCCAACAAGCATCACGACCACACCCACCCACACCATCGGCGCAAAGGTCTCGTGGTAGACGAGGTACGACGTCACGACGCCGGACACCGGAACGATCAGCGACAGCGGCGCCACCGACGAGGCCGGATACTTCTTCATCAGGTTGTTCCAGACCATGTAACCGAACACCGTGGTGACATAGGCCTGGAACAGCACGGAAGCGCTTGCGCGCAACGTCAGCCCCGTGAGCAGTCCGTTGAAGGGTGCATTGCCATATTTCAGCCAAGTGAGAAGAAACAGCACCGGCGCGGAAAACACGCTGGACCAGACGATGAACGCGATCATATCCGCAGGCTTGTAACGCTTCACGATGAGGTTGCATGCGCTCCAACTCAGTGCGGCCAGCAGGACCAGCGCCACACCGACAAGCGTTTTGTGTCCGTCCGTAAACGCAATCACCAGCAACAGGCCCGCCGCCGCAACGACCATCCCCACGATCGGAATGCGCCCGATGCGTTCGCGCAGGATCACGGCGCTCAGGATCAACGTAAAGAACGCGCTGAACTGCAACACGAGCGACGACAGGCCCGGCGACAACCCGAGCGCCATCGCGAGGTTCACAACCCACCACAGGCCCACGCCGAACAGCAGCCCGTAGGCCGCCAGCACCGCAAGCGACACATCGCTCGGTCGACGCAGAAAGAGGATCATCGGAAACGCCGTGAAGGTGAAACGCAAGCTGGTCAGCAGGAAAGGATCGAGATCGCGCAGGCCTGCTTCGATCACGGAGAAGTTGCTTCCCCAGATCACCGTGACAAGGATGCCGAGCAGCAGATCGGCAGGTTTCATGGGGCGTCCCCTTTCGTGACGTCACGAATCACGTCGTACCCCGGACATCTCTGCGACCTCGTGCGTCAACAGCATGGTGACCTCCCTTTCTTGGATAAAAAGAGAGGGACGGTAGCGGAGGGGTAGCACGCACTCTATGGAACAAAACTCAAAATGCGCAGCGCCGCGAGAAACGGTGGCGTTCGTCACAGTTCCCCGCGACTTTGCGAGCAGCGCTTATTCGCCGTCGTCTTCGAAACGCAGGTGCTTCACGCTGCGACCGTGGCGACGTACGAGCTTCAGGGCCTCCACGCCGACCTTGATGTGTCGATCGACGTAGTTCGCGGTAACGGACGCGTCGCTGGTCTCGGTCTTCACGCCTTCGGGGATCATCGGCTGGTCGGAGACCAGCAGCAGTGCGCCGCAGGGAATGTGGTTGGCGAAGCCGGCGGCGAAGATCGTCGCGGTTTCCATGTCGATCGCCATGCAGCGGGTGCGGCGGAGATAGTCCTTGAACCCGTCGTCGTGCTCCCAGACACGGCGGTTGGTCGTGTACACCGTGCCGGTCCAGTAGTCGTGGCCGAGATCGCGGATCATCGTGGACACCGCGCGCTGGAGCTGGAACGCCGGCAGGGCGGGAACCTCGGGTAGCAGGTAGTCGTTGGACGTACCTTCGCCACGGATCGCGGCGATCGGCAGGACCAGATCGCCGATGGCGTTCTTCCGCTTCAGGCCACCGCACTTGCCGAGGAACAGCACTGCCTGGGGCTCGATGGCGCTGAGCAGGTCCATGACCGTGGCGGCGTTGGGACTGCCCATGCCGAAGTTGATGAGGGTAATGCCATCGGCCGTGGCATTGGGCATGGGCCGGTCGCGACCGCGGACCTCCACGCCATGATCCTGGGCGAAGCGTTCCACGTAGTGCCCGAAATTGGTCAGCAGGATGTGCCGGCCGAAGCCTTCCAGCGGCGTGCCCGTATAGCGGGGCAACCAGTTGGAGACGATGTCGTTCTTGGTTTTCATGTCGAATCCGGATGCGCGTGCGCCGGCGGCGTTCGCCCTTGCATGCCGACGGCGCGGTTACCGGCGACGCCACGCCGGCGGAGTGCCAAATTCATTCGTGCAAGTGTAGCATCCGGCCCAGCGGGGCGAGCTGGAGCGCAAAGGGCGATCCGGGCGCCACGGGGCCATATGGCCTTCGACGGGGGTGGACCGATGCGAATCGGTGTGGCGATCGACGCGGCCTGTGACGTGCCGCATGAATTCGTGATCAGGAACGGCATCGCTGTGATGCCGATCGCGGTCAAGGTGGATCAGCAGCGTTTCAAGGACGACCGCGATCCGGTGGAAATCCAGCGCTTCCGCGATCAGAAGCTGGGCAGCCGCAGTCATTCCGCCGAGACGGATGCGAGTTCCGTCGAGGACGTGCAGACCTTGTTCCTGGAACGCATGGTGAAGGACTTCGACTGCGTCGTATGCCTGACCATCATGGCCACACGCAGCCCGATCCACGACAACGTCATCAAGGCGAGCTTCGCCATCCTCAAGAATTACCGGCCCATCCGCGAAGCGGCGGGGATCACCGGCCCCTTCCTCATGCGCGTGGTCGACACGCGCAACATCTTCGCCGGCTCGGCGCCGACGATCGCCGAAACGGTGCGCATGATCCAGGCGGGGAAGTCGCCCGCCGAAGTGCGCGAGCGGGCGGCTCAGGTTGCCGACTGCTCCTACGGCTACATGCTGCCGCGCGATCTGAATTACCTGCGCTCGCGTGCCCGCAGCAAGGGCGATCGCAGTGTGAGCTTCCTGAGTTCCATGCTCGGCACGGCGCTGGACATCAAGCCGATTCTCCGCGCGCACCGCGGCGAAACCGGGCCGGTGGGCAAGGTGCGCGGCTTCGAGCAAGGGGCGTTGGCCCTGTTTGAATATGCGACCAAGCGTGTGCAGGCCGGCCTGCTGGTGCCTTCGCTGTCGCTCAGCTACGGCGGCGACCTCGACGATATGCGCAACCTGCCGGGTTACGGCGCACTCGTGCGTACCTGCGAGGACGCGGGCGTGACGGTACTCGAATCCCCGATGGGCATCACGGGCATGGTCAACGTCGGCGAGGGCGCCATGACGCTCGGTCTCGCTTGCGAGGACCACGTGGCGGAGTTCTGATCGTGGGCCGCCTCGGTCGCCTGATGGCGCTGGCGCTATGCGCCGCGAGTGGCACCGCGACGGCCACCACGGTCTACAAGTGCCAGGCAGGCGGCCAGACCATCTACCAGCAGGCGCCCTGCGCGAAGAACCAACGCCAGGAGACGAT
>Ga0209674_100793_pt1 | contig 10620 bp, 9 predicted proteins | sample AraplaCvi_mMS_r2_FD_184279 | JGI IMG/M metagenome (GOLD analysis project Ga0209674, IMG submission 184279) | Arabidopsis root microbial communities from North Carolina, USA - plate scrape CL_Cvi_mMS_r2 (SPAdes) (version 2) | ecosystem: Host-associated > Plants > Roots > Endosphere | place: USA... | reverse complement strand
CGCACTGGCTTATCTGGCCACCCAGACCAGCTCGGTGGCGAACGTGCACCAGGGCGACAGCTACACCCTCGACACCCAGTTCACCAACATCGGCCAGCTGAAAGAGCGTGCGCCGGTGAAGATCGCGGGCGTCCGGGTCGGCCAGGTGAAGTCGATCACCTTGACGCCGGGCCACGAGGTGGCCGACGTGAAGCTGTCGATCGACAAGACTTACGACAAGATTCCGCAGGACTCGGTGGCGACCATCTTCACCAGCGGCCTGCTCGGCGACCAGTACGTGGGCATCCAGTACGGCAGCGCGAAGCAGGTCGTGGCGGCAGGCGGCACGTTGTCGCGGACCAAGTCGACCGAGCCGCTGGAGGAAATGCTCGGCAAGTTCTTCGGCGCCGGCAGCGTGGTCGACAATGTCGGCGGCAGCTATATGGTGAAGGCGGACTTCAGCAATGTGGGCGCGCTCTCGGTTGGCGCACCGGTGAAGATGGCTGGCGTGGTGATCGGCAGCGTGCAGTCGGTGCACGCCGATCCGGTCAAATTGAATGCGCAAGTCGTGCTGGCGATCGACAAGCGCTACAACGCGATTCCGGACGATTCTTCCGCCGCGGTGTTCACCAGCGGTTTGATCGGCACCCAGTATGTTGCGATCCAGCCCGGCGGTTCGCCTGACGCGCTCAAGGACGGCGACGAGATGATCCTGACCCAGTCCGCGATGCAGCTGGAGGATCTTATCGGCAAGTTCCTGGTCAACGGTTCGCCCAACGACAAGAAAGACGCCGGCAACGGCAAATCATCCGATACCCCCGCCGGCAAACATTGAGCCGGTTCTGCTTGCTGAAGGAGTTATTCATGTTGCGCAGACTGGCTCTCGCCACCGCCCTTGCGTTCGGTACCGTCGTAGCTGCCCCGATATTCGCCCAGGAGGCTGCTGCGCCTGCCGCCGCCGGGCAGGCACAGGCACCCCTACAGATCGTGCAGAGCATTGCCGATCAGCTGGCTTCGGCGATCGAAGGGCATCGTGACGAGCTGAAGCACAATCAGGAAAAACTGATCAACATCATCGACGAGGTGTTCCTGCCGCACTTCGATATCGACTATGCCTCGATCCTGGTGCTCGGCCAGCACGCCCACGAGGCCACCCCGGAGCAGCGCCAGCGCTTCGCCAAGGCGTTCTACAACTCGATCACGCACCGCTATGCCGAGGGCTTGCTCAATTATTCGCGCGGTCGGGTCAAGGTGTTGCCGTTCAACGGCGACCTCAACGACAAACGCACCATGGTGCGTACCCAGGTGGTGCTGGACGACGGCAAGCTGGTGTCGATCGACTACGCTTTCCGCAAGGGCCGCAGCGGTGACTGGAAGGCGTACGACGTGGTGATCGAAGGTATTTCCTACGTCACCAATTACCGCAACCAGGTGGATGCCGAGGTCCGCAAGGTCGGCATCGAGCAGTTGATCAAGAACCTCGAAACCCAGGGCGAACAGGCGCTGGAGACGATGGCCAAGGACAACAAGGACGCGAAGTGAACAGCGCCGCCGAGCCCCGGTTCCAACTGGATACCGGCACGCCGGGGACGCTTGGCGTGAGCGGCGTGCTGAGCTTCGAGACGGCGGCGGCGGCGCTGCGGGCGATCCAGTCCGCGCTGGCTGCGGGCAGCGTGGCGCGACTTGACCTGGCGGGTGTCCGTCAGAGCGACAGTGCCGGTCTGGCCTGCGTGCTGGCCGTCACGGCTGAAGCCGATCGGCGCGGACAGGCCTTGCAAGTCGTCCAGATACCGGCCGGCATGCGGGTGCTGGCACAGGTCTGCGAGGTCGAGCCTCTGATCGCCTGATCCGTCATTGGCGCCGCAACAACAAGAAGGGGCCATCAGGCCCCTTCTTGTTGTTGCGGCATCGGCAGTCGGCGACAGGCAATCGACGTCAGTGTGATTGCGGCTGCTTGGTCGCGTTGTCCGGATGCTTGTTTTCCCACTGGTGCTGCTGATCCAGCAGCTCGTCGGGATCGAAGCTCTTGTCATCCAGGCCCTGCATCTGCTGGATGAGCTCCGCTGGCGGGTTGCCGTCGTAGATCGCATACAAGCGCTGTTGCCGGTATGCATCCCGGATGAATACATAAGGATCGTAGGCGGACTTCAGGAAGCTCTCGGCGTCGATTCCGCGCGAACGCAAGGTCACCAGATACATCGCCTGCGGTAGATACTCCAGGCCGTTGTAGTCGTGGTTGCTGGCGTACAGGCTCAATGGATCGAAGAAGTAGCTGTCGACCGGCAGGCGCCAGATATCGCGCGCGGTACTGGGGCCGAAGAACGGCAACATCAGGAAGTCGCCTTCCGGCGCGCCCCAGCGTGCCAGGGTGATGCCGAAGTCGTTGTCTTCCAGCGGCAGGCCTAGCTGGCTGGCTGGATCGAACAAGCCGCCGATGCCCAGGGTCAGGTTGACCAGAAACCGGCTGGTGCTCTGCAGCGCCTGTTTCGGGCGTGCCTGCAGCAGATCGTTGGCGACCGTGATCGGCATCCGGATGTTGGTAAAGAAATCGCTGAACGAGCGACGCAGCGGGGGAGTGGTCACCTTGCGGTAGCCGACCGCGACCGGGCGGATCACCGCCTTGTCCACCGCGTCGTTGAATTTATAGGCGCCCCGGTTGTACTTCTCCAACGGGTCGTCGGTGCGTGGCTTGGCAATCGTGCAGCCCGCCAGCAAGGCGACCGCGAGCACGGGCAACCAGCGGCTCAGTGAGGGAAGTCGAAGCTTTGAGGGCATGGGTGCGGGGGATTCGCGTCGGGAGGCAGTATAAGTGTACTGTCTGGTTTTATATCTTGCACGGCTTTCGGTGTGCTTTCGCCGTTAGGGATGCCCTGATCCATTCAACACAGGCGGCATGATGTCGTACCGATCCGTGCGCAGCCCGCCATCATACGCGTTGCCTGCATTGCCAGCAAAGCACCCGCTGGCTACACTGTCAGACCATATAAGTCATTTTATTCTTTAAGGATTTCGCATGGCACGTATTACTGTGGAAGACTGCCTCGAGGTGGTCGATAACCGTTTCGAGCTGGTGCTGATGGCAACCAAGCGCGCGCGCCAGCTGGAAAAAGGCGCCGAACCGGCGGTCAATCCCGATCATGACAAGCCGACCGTGCTGGCACTGCGCGAGATCGCAGCCCGCCGCATCGATCAGGCCACGATCGATCAGATCGACAAGGCCGAGCGCGAGCGCGCCGAGCGCGAGGCGCTGGAGTGGGCTGCGGCCGAGGTTGATGACGATCTGTCCAAGGGCGGCGACGATTGATGGACGACGGCTGCTGTAGAACGCGTAGCTGCTGCACCGGCTGGTCCGGTGCGATGGTCTGCGCGCGTCCGGCAGTCGTTTGCTGCAACCGCACCTGCGACGAGGTGGGCGCCTGAGCTGGCGCCAATACCGATGACAGCGGCGACCCATTCCGCGTCGGTCGATCTATCCACGTTGCCGCCGTATGTGCTGGCATTGAAAGAGCGCATTGCCTACCTGCCCGACGCGCAGGTCGAGCGTGTGCTGCGCGCCTTCCAGATCGGTGCGCAGGCGCATGCGGGACAGGAGCGCAAGAGCGGCGAACCGTACATCACCCACCCGGTGGCGGTGGCGGGAATCCTGGCCGAACTGGGGCTGGACGCCGAAACGATTATCGCGGCGATCCTGCACGACACCCTGGAAGATACCGAGCTCAGCCGCGAGGTGCTTGCCGCCGAGTTCGGCGAGGTGGTGGCCGAGCTGGTCGACGGCGTCACCAAGCTGGACAAGATGCGCTTCGGCAGTCGCCAGGAAGCCGATGCGGAGAGCTTCCGCAAGATGCTGCTGGCGATGGCGCGCGACCTGCGCGTGATCCTGATCAAGCTGGCCGATCGCCTGCACAACATGCGTACGCTCGGCGCCAAGGATGCACCCTCGCGCCGACGTATTGCACGCGAGACGCTGGAGATCTTCGCGCCGATCGCGCAGCGGCTGGGCATGAACAAATTCAAGGCGGAGCTGCAGGACCTGGGCTTTCGCGCGCTCTACCCCGATCGCTACCGGGTGATCAGCGAGCGCATCCGGGCGGCGCTCGGCAACCGTCGCGAGGCGATGGGCAAGATCGAGGCGGCGCTGTCGGCACGGCTCAGCGCCGATCATCTGCAAAACCGCGTGGTCGGCCGTATCAAATCGCCGTGGAGCATCTATTCGAAGATGCACAGCGAGCACAAGAGTTTCGCTCAGTTGATGGATGTCTACGGTTTTCGCGTGGTCGTCGACAGCGCGATGAGCTGCTACATGGCGTTGGGTGTAGTGCACGCGCTGTACAAGCCGGTGGACAAGCGCTTCAAGGATTTCATAGCGATTCCGAAGGCCAACGGTTACCAGTCGCTGCATACCGTATTGCTGGGGCCATTCGGCGCGCCGATCGAGGTACAGATCCGCACTGCCGAAATGGAGTCGGTGGCCGAAAGCGGCGTCGCCGCGCATTGGGCGTACAAGACCGAAAGCGGCCCGGCCAACAGTGCGCAGGCGCGCGCACGCGAATGGCTGTCGTCGCTGGCGGACAGTTCGGCGCACACCGTCTCGTCGTCGGAGTTCATCGAGAACGTCAAGATCGATCTGTTCCCGGACGAGGTTTACCTGTTCACCCCGCGTGGCCACATCCTGTCGCTGCCGCGCAATGCCACCGCGCTGGACTTCGCCTACGCCGTGCATACCGACGTCGGCGACCATGCGGTGGCCGCGCGGGTGGACAAGAAACTGCTGCCGCTACGCACGCGGCTGGAGTCGGGCCAGCTGGTGGAAATCATCACCGCGCCGTCGGCGGTGCCGAATCCGGCATGGCTTGAAGTGGTGGTCACCGGCAAGGCGCGCACCGCGATCCGGCAGTATCTGAAGCATCTGCAGCACGAGGATGCGGTCGACTTCGGCCACCGCATGCTGGACCGGGCGCTGGATGCACAGGGCAGCAGCCTGGATGGCATTCCGGCGGCGGTGCTGGATCGATTCCTGGAAACGTCCAAGCTCAAGCGGCTGGAGGAACTGCTGTCCGACATCGCGCTGGGCAACCGCATGCCCGACGTGGTGGCCAGCCAACTGCTGGCGTCGCGTGGCAAGAGGGCCGGCGGCAAGCGGCAGGCGACGCCGCACGTGCACGAGAAGATCCGCATCACCGGCGCCGAGCGCGGCGTACTCAGTTTCGCCAACTGCTGCCATCCGCTGCCGGGCGATGAGATCATCGGCTACCTTTCGTCGGGCAAGGGCATCGTGGTCCATCGCGAGGAATGCCCCAACGTTGTCGAACTGCGCAAATCGCCGGAACGCTGTGTGGCGATCGAGTGGGACCGCGATGTGCAGGGCGACTATCGTGCGGAGCTGCGCATCGAGGTGATCAACCGCCCCGGCGTGCTGGCTACCGTGGCCGCGGCGATCGCTGCAGCGGATTCGAATATCGACAACGTGGAATACGTCGAGCGCGATGCCGCCGCCGCAACCCTGCTGTTCGCGATGGAAGTGAAGAATCGCAAGCATCTGGCCGACGTGATTCGTCGCGTGCGCCGTACCGGCGTGGTCAGCGGGGCGCATCGATATCCCTTGTAGGAGCGCACCCTGTGCGCGAAAAAGGTTTGGCTTGGCCGCTCCGTTGGCTTTTCGCGCACAGGGTGCGCTCCTACAATCACCTCTTTCTCCACGCGAGGTTTCCCATGTCCCGCAACATCATCGCCACCGAACTGGCGCCGGCCGCGATCGGCCCGTATTCGCAGGCTGTACGCGCCGGCAATACCGTGTATTTCTCCGGGCAGATTCCGCTCGACCCGGCCACCGCGTCGATGGTCGACGGCGACATCACGGTGCAGGCGCGGCGGGTGTTCGACAACCTTACCGCCGTGGCGCAAGCCGCTGGCGGTTCGCTGGCGCAGATCGTGCGCGTCGGCATCTATGTCACCGATCTGGCCAATTTCGCGGCAGTCAATGCGGTGATGGCGGAATATTTCCAGCCGCCGTATCCGGCGCGCTCCACCATCGAAGTGTCCGGGCTGCCGAAGGCGGCGCAGGTTGAAGTGGACGCGGTGATGGTGCTGCCGTGAGACGGGCCGACTGATTTTTCGCGCGACCCGCACCGACAGTCCATGTCGGTATCCGGCTTACGATGCGAGACGCTGCTCGGTTAGGCTTGCACGTCATGGCCGCCCGCACCGTTCGACCTGCTCCCCCTGCTGACACCGACCCGGGCATGGCGCCGGTCAGTGCGCTGCCGGGTGTCGGCCCCGCTTTGGTCGCGGCACTCGCGCGGCTAGGACTGGAGCGGGTGCAGGACTTGTGGTTTCACCTGCCGCTGCGTTACGAGGACAAGACGCGGGTCACCGCCATCTCTGATTTGCGCGTCGGCGAACGGGCGCAGGTCGAGGGTGTGGTGGAGGCGGTCGAACGCGGCTTTCGCTATCGCCCCCAGTTGAAGGTGGCGATCGGAGACCTCAGCCGACAGACCTTGTTGCTGCGCTTTTTCCATTTCAACCGGGCGCAGGCCGAACAGCTGCTGCCAGGCACCCGGCTGCTTTGCTACGGCGAGGTGCGGCATGGCGCGCAGGGGCTGGAAATGGTGCATCCCACCTACCAGCGCCTGAGTGGCGACGAGACGGTCAATGTCGACGAGTTGCTCAGCCCGGTGTATCCGACCACCGAGGGGCTGGGCCAGAAGCGGCTGGCCGGCGTGATCGGCAAGGCGATGGGGCTGCTGCCGCCGGCCGAACGGCTGGAGCTGATTCCGCCCGAGCTGTGCGCCGAGCACGGCCTCACGTCATTGCGCGACGCGCTGCTGTATGTGCATCGGCCACCACCGGATGCGCATCTGGGCCAGCTCATGCTGGGCCTGCATCCGGCGCAACAGCGGCTGGCGTTCGAGGAGCTGCTGACCCAGCACTTGAGTCTGAAACGCATGCGTGCGGCGGTGCGGCGCCGGCATGCGCCGAAGCTGGGCGGAGATGGCGGCCTGCGCGCGCAGTTGCTGGGTGGTCTGCCGTTCCAGCTGACTGCGGCGCAACAGCGCGTCAGCGCGGAAGTGGCACGGGACCTGGCACAGGCCAAGCCGATGCTGCGGCTGGTGCAGGGCGATGTCGGCAGCGGCAAGACGGTGGTCGCCGCGCTGGCCGCGCTGGCCGCGGTGGAAGCGGGTCATCAGGTGGCTTTGATGGCGCCGACCGAGCTGCTCGCCGAACAGCATCTGCACAATTTCCGGCATTGGCTGGAGCCGCTCGGTATCGAGGTGGCATGGTTGGCCGGCAAGGTGATCGGCAAGGCGCGCAAGCTGGCGTTGGAGCGGATGGCCACCGAGGCGTCGATAGTGATCGGCACGCATGCCTTGATGCAGGAAGGGGTGGCGTTTGCGCGGCTCGGGCTGGTGATCGTCGACGAACAGCATCGTTTCGGTGTGCAGCAGCGACTCGCCTTGCGCGACAAGGGTAAAGATGGCGAGTTGGTGCCGCATCAGTTGGTGCTGACCGCCACACCGATCCCCCGCACCCTGGCGATGAGCGCGTACGCCGATCTGGATGTCTCCTCGATCGACGAGCTGCCGCCGGGCCGCACTCCGGTGCAGACCATCGCGATCTCGAATGCGCGGCGGCTGGAAGTGATCGAGCGCATTCACGCCGCCTGCGCCGAGGGACGCCAGGCGTATTGGGTGTGCACGCTGATCGAGGAATCGGAGCAACTGAGAGCGCAGGCAGCCGAAGTGGCGCACGCCGAACTGTCCGCCGCGTTGAGCGGATTCCGGATCGGCCTGATTCACGGCCGCATGAAACCCAAGGAGAAGCAGGCGGTGATGGACGCGTTCAAGGCCGGCGAGATGGCCGTGCTGGTGGCGACCACGGTGATCGAGGTCGGCGTGGATGTGCCGAGGGCCAGCTTGATGGTGATCGAGAACAGCGAGCGACTCGGCCTGGCCCAGCTGCATCAGCTGCGCGGTCGCGTCGGCCGTGGTGCGCTCGCTTCCAATTGCGTGCTGCTGTATCAGCCGCCGCTGGGCCAGCTGGCGCGTGAGCGGCTGCAGGTGATGCGCGACACCAATGACGGTTTCCGTATCGCCGAAAAGGATCTGGAGTTGCGCGGTCCCGGCGAAGTGCTCGGTACCCGCCAGACCGGCCAACTCAGTTTCCGCATCGCCGACCTGACCCGCGACGCGCATCTGCTGCCGGCGGTGCAACAGGTCGGCGAGCACATGTTGAAGGAACATCCGCGGCAGACCGAGCAGCTGATCGAGCGCTGGATCGGCGGCGCTGCGCGCTTCGTCCATGCGTGAAGCGCGGCTATCGGTCGTGTCCGTTCCGCTAAGCTAGTCCATGGCATCAAGTCCACCCCTATCCCACGCCTACTTCTATTCGCCGACTTCTATTCAATGAGCAAACCGCAACTCCTGATTGATACCGACCCCGGCGTGGACGATGCACTGGCGATCCTGATGGCGCATGCGCATGCCGACATCGTTGGCCTGAGTATTGCGGCCGGCAACGTGGGACTCGACCACACTGTGCGCAACGCGCGCGTCTTGCTCGATCTGCTGGGCAGCACCGCGCCGGTGTTCGCTGGGTGTGCCACGCCGCTGGTGCGTGCGGCGGACGAAGACGCGGCGTTCGTGCACGGCACGGATGGTTTCGGCGATGTCGGTTTCCCCGAACCGAAGGCTCCGCTGTCGGCCGAGTCGGCCGCGCTGGCACTGCTGCGGCTGACCCGTGAGCGTCCGGGCGAACTGACCCTGGTGGCGCTGGCGCCGTTGACCAACCTGGCGTTGGCGCTGCGGCTGGATCCCAGCTTGCCCGAGCGTGTCGCGCGGCTGGTCGTGATGGGTGGGGCGGTGACCGGCCATGGCAACACCGGCAAGGTACCGGCCGAGTTCAACGTCGGCTTCGATCCGGAGGCGGCGCACGTGGTGTTCGAAGCGTTCCCTTCATTCGATCTGGTCGACTGGGAGGCCACCTTGCGGCATGCCTTCGACGATGCCGAATTCGATGGCTGGCTGGCGGCCGGCGACCGGCGTGCGGACTTCTTCGGACGGATCGTCGCCACGGCGCGCCAGTACAACGCGACGCATGCCCGCCGTGGCCTGATCGCCGCCGATGCCTTGGCGATGGCGGTGGCGATCGACCCGGCTATCGTCACCCGCCGGGAGACGCGTGCGGTGGCGGTGGAGCTGGATGGTCGACTGACTCGCGGCGCCACGGTGGTCGACTGGGCCGCGCGGCTGGGTCGCCCGGCGCAGGCGAATATCGTGCTGGAAGTGGATCACGCCCGCTTTTCCGCCATGGTGCGGCGGGCCCTGGGCGCGCAGGGCTGAGGGATGCGCGGGCTCGCGCCGGTACGTCGGTTCGGCGTTTGAATGGCGCAGGCTTGCGGCGGCGGTCAATTTCTCGTTACAATGCCGCTCTTTTCACCACCGCTTTAGAGCCCGTCATGAAGCCTGCTATCCATCCGAACTACAACCCGGTGGTGTTCCAGGACCTGTCGTCCGACTTCTCGTTCCTGACCAAGTCGACCATGTCCAGCAAGGAAACCATCAAGTGGGAAGACGGCAATGAGTACCCGCTGATCAAGGTGGATATCTCCAGCCATTCGCACCCGTTCTACACCGGCAAGCAGAAGTCGCTGGATGTCGGCGGCCGCGTCGACAAGTTCCGTCGCCGCTATGCGGGCACGGTCAAAGAGTAAGCGATGCCATCGGCCGGCGCTTCACGCTGGTCGACCAGGATTCCGACTCGAAGATACCGAATCAAAGCGCGGGGCAAGTGCAGACTTGCCCCGTGTTTTTTCGTGCCTGGGGTTCGACCATTCGCCGTCGAATGTGGATGGGGCCTTATGCGATAATGGTCGGTGAGCTGACGCCACGGCGTCCGTCGCATCGCATCTTTCCCCGAGTGCGGTGCCAGACATTCCCTCGCTGGCTGGCACCGTCATTGCGGTTGCCGCCGGCGGCGACCCACATGTAAGGAGGTTTCCGTGTCCGAATCCAAGATCGTCAAGCTGGTGGATGAGTCGAGCAACCGCAGCAGCGAGCTGCCGCTGATCAGCGGCACGCTCGGCCCGGCGTGCATCGACATCGGCACGCTGTACAAGGACACCGGTCACTTCACCTACGACCCCGGCTACGGCAGCACCGCCAGCACCAAGAGCGCGATCACCTATATCGATGGCGACCAGGGCGTGCTGCTGTATCGCGGCTACCCGATCGAGCAGCTGGCGCAGCAGTCGAGTTTCCTCGAGGTGTCCTACCTGTTGCTCAATGGCGAGCTGCCGAACAAGGCGCAGTTCGAGGGCTTCGAGCACGACATCACGCACCACACGATGATGCACGAGGCGCAGAAGAACTTCTTCCATGGCTTCCACCACGATGCGCATCCGATGGCGATGCTTGCCGCGGCGGTGGCTTCATTGTCGGCGTTCTATCACGACGACCTCAATGTGGATGACCCGGCCGACCGCAAGCTGGCCGCGATCCGCCTGATCGCCAAGATGCCGACGATCGCCGCTGCCTGCTACCGCTATTCGATCGGCTGGCCGATGCGCTATCCGCGCAACAACCTGGAGTACGTCGACCGCTTCCTGCACATGATGTTCGAGGTGCCGAGCGAGCCGCTGCAGATGAA
>Ga0209674_100788_pt1 | contig 10692 bp, 10 predicted proteins | sample AraplaCvi_mMS_r2_FD_184279 | JGI IMG/M metagenome (GOLD analysis project Ga0209674, IMG submission 184279) | Arabidopsis root microbial communities from North Carolina, USA - plate scrape CL_Cvi_mMS_r2 (SPAdes) (version 2) | ecosystem: Host-associated > Plants > Roots > Endosphere | place: USA... | reverse complement strand
CAGGTCGGCCGCCAGTTTCGCCACGTTCTCCACCCGGTCGTAGTGAGTGAGGTACATCGCCTCGGGCTGCAACGCGACCAGCCGGTCGATCGATGCATGCAGAGCTTCCGGATCGAATTGCACCGGCGAGGTGGTGGGCAGGATGAACGGGCCGTTTCCGGTATCGAATTCGCGATAGGAAAGACCGAACACGTCGCCGGTGAAGCAGACGTTGGCGCGTGCGTCGTGGATGGCGATGTGATGCTTGGCGTGGCCCGGCGTATCGATGCAGCGCAGGGAGCGTCCGGCCAGATCGACCACATGGCCGTCGTCCGCCTCGACCACGCGTTCGGCGGGTATCGGGCGCAGACGCCCGTACTCGCGTTCCATCACTTCCTCGCCATACACGGCACTGGCACCGGCCCACAGCGCCGACGGGTCGATCATGTGCCGGGCGCCACGCGGGTGCACCACCAGCTTCGCGTTCGGCAGCTGCGCGATCAGCTCGCCGGCGCCGCCGGCATGATCCAGATGGACGTGGGTGAGGATCAGCCAGTCCACCTCGGCGGCCGTGATCCCGGCCCCACCCAGCGCGGCCAACATGCGCGGTACGGAGAAGTTGGTGCCGCAGTCGATGAACGCGCCGCGCCCATTCTCGATGATCAGATACGCCGCATCGAACTGCGGCCGTACGAAGCCGGTGTCGATGGTATGGATGCCGTGGATGGTCATGCCCGTCTCGCGATCAGTCGATCCGGCGAGCGTAGCAAGCCGTCGCCGAATCGGCACTTGCACCTTGGTTGAGCCAGTCTGGAGCCGGTGCACCACATCGGCCCGGCAGACAGGCAAACTGCGGTAGGCTAGCCGCGCACGGGGAATCAGGGGAGTCGTCAATGCGTTGCCTGCTCATGATCGCCGCACTGTTCCTGGGGAACGCATGGTCCGCTCCCGCGGCGGAAGTCGTTGTGCATCTCAGCGACGGTCGGGGCCACCCCGTGAACGACGCAGTAGTCATGTTGATGCCGGCCACGGCCGCCGTCGCAAAATCCCCCGCGGGGCCGCCAGCCACCTACATCATTGACCAGCACGACGAGTCCTTCATTCCGTACGTGCAGGTGCTCCGCCCCGGCGACAAGGTGGTGTTCCGCAACAGCGACAGCACGCGTCATCACGTTTATTCGTTCGCCGCGATCAAGACGTTCGAATTCGTGCTGCGCCCGGGCGAAAGTTCGCCCGCGCTCAGCATGGATCAGGCCGGTATCGCTGCCGTCGGCTGCAACATCCACGATCACATGGCCACCTACCTGTTCGTATCGGCGGTGCCGGCCATCGCGATGTCCAGCCACGACGGCAGTGCGACGCTAGGTCATCTCGCTGCTGGCCGCTACACCGCACAGGTGTGGCATCCACAATTGCATCCGGGCCATCCGGAGCCGATCCAGAATGTGACGATCGTGGGCGACACCGACACGGTGCAGCTGAGTTTTACGCTGTCGCTGCTGCCTGACCCGCGCATGTCCATGGATCGCGAACATCTGGATTACTGAGCCTGCCATGCCATCGATGGGCTTCCGCCTCCGCCTTGCACTGTTCTTCGTCGCGACCCTCGTGACGGTGCAGTTGCTGACCGCTGGCCTGGTCTATGAGGTGACCCGGCGCGCCCTGGTGGCAGAAGGAGAGCGCCAGCTGACTGCCAATGCGCATGCATTCGTGGCGCAGATGGATGACATTTCGGCGCGCATCGCCGGCAATGTCGAGGTGCTCTCGCTCGACTACGCCTTGCGTGCGGCCATCGCCGAGCGCGATCGCGGCACCGTGCTGTCGGTATTGCGCAATCACGGTCGTCGCGTTGGCGCCTCACGCATGCTTCTGGTCGGCCTGGATGGAGCGGTCGAGGCCGATACCGGTGATACCGCAACCGCGCTCACGCATTTCCCCTTTCCCGATCTGATCGACAGCGCGTATGACCGGCGCACGGCCGCCGTGGTGGCGCTGGATGGCAAGGCCTCGTGGATGGTGGCGGTGCCGATCTACGCGCCGCAGCCGGTGGGCCTGGTGGTGGTGAGCGTACCGCTGGACGACGCGCTGCTGGCGCATATGCAGCAGCTGTCCGCATTGCCGCGTGATGTCGAGCTGGCGGCACAGTCGGCTCCTGGCCATTGGGCGGTGGTGGCACGTGGCGACCGTCACACCGGGTTGGTCGACAGTCTCGTGGCCGCACACCAGGGATTGCCGTGGAAGCCTTTGTTGACCGAGGTCGACGGCAAGGAATACATGGTGCTCGCACAGCGGCTCAAACAGCCGAAGCAGGGCACCTCGGTAGTGGCGGTGCTTGGCTACTCGCTGGACGACGCGCTGAGCCCGTTCCGGTCGGTGGCGATCGCCTGGGCAACCCTGCTGGCGTTGGGATTGGGCGTAGGCCTGCTTGGCGCATGGTTCACCGCACGCAGCGTATCGCGCCCGGTCGAGGCACTTGCCGCGGCGGCACGGCGCATCGAAGCGGGCGATTACCGTACCCCGGCCAGCATGCAGCGGCACGACGAGATCGGCCAGTTGGCCGGCGCCTTCGGCACCATGACCAAGGCCGTGCATCAGCGTGAATGGCACATTCGCCATCAGGCCATGCACGACAGCGTGACGGATCTGCCCAATCGCGTGGCTGCCGAGGCCAGCATCGATCAGGACCTCGGCGACGGCGATCGTACGGGTGAGGGCGCCTTGCTGATGGTCGGGCTGACCCGCCTGCCGGAAATCATCAAGACCATGGGACACGCGCTGTGCGACCGCCTGATGCGCGACGCCAGCGAACGCATGCGACGCGTTGCGGTCGACGCGTACCTGGCGCGTACCAGCGATACGCAGTTCGTGCTGTGGCTGTCACAGGCCGACCAGGCGGCGGCAGTCGCGGCAGCATTGCGCATCCTCGACGTGCTCAACGAGCCTTATCAGGAAACCGACGTCAGTATCGACCGGTTGCCCTCCGTGGGTATCGCGATGGCACCGGCCGACGGTTCGCAGGCAAGCACTTTGCTGCGCCACGCCGAGGTGGCGCAGTTCGCCGCCAGCGGTTCGGCCAGCGGGCTTAGCTTCTACGACGCGACCACCGATCCGCATAGACCCGATCGACTGTCGCTGATGGGCGACCTGCGCGATGCGCTCGATCGCGAAAGTCTGTTGCTGCACTACCAGCCCAAACTCAACCTGGCCAGCCAGCGCGTCGACGGTGCCGAGGCGTTGCTGCGCTGGAACCATTCCCGGCGTGGCTGGATAGCGCCCGACGCGTTCATCGGCATGGCCGAAGACACCGGCAACATCCAGCGGGTCACTCGCTGGGTGCTGGCCAGTGCCTTGGCTCAGGCGCAGAAGTGGATCGAACGCGGCCTGCCGTTGCATATCGCGGTGAACCTGTCGACGCGCGACCTGGAGGATGCCGAGTTGCCGGCGCGGATCGGCGGGCTGCTTTCGATTCACCAAGTGCCAGCCGACTGTCTGACGGTGGAAGTGACCGAGCGTGCGGTGATCGGCGAGCCGGATACCGCGATCCGCATCCTGCGCCGGTTGGCGGAGCAAGGCGTAGGCATCGCGATCGACGATTTCGGGGTGGGGCAGTCCACCTTCGCGTATCTGCGCCATCTGCCGGTCAGCGAGCTGAAGATCGACCAGATGTTCGTCAAGCACCTGGCCTCCGACACGAACGACCGCACCATCGTGCGTTCCATCGTCGATCTGAGCCATCGGCTGGGTTATCGCGTCACCGCCGAAGGCGTGGAGGACCAGGGCGCGCTGGATTATCTGGCCTCGATCGGCTGCGATCATGCGCAGGGCTATTTCATCTCCCGGGCGCTTCCCGCCGATGCCTTCGCTGCATTCGCCACGGGGCGAGACGGGCACGCCTTCGCCGGAGGAGTGCAGCAATGATGCGTTGCCCATGGCTGCTCTGCCTGCTGGGTTCCACCGTGTGCCCGGCGCTCGCCTTTGCGCAGGACGTGGACCTGCATGCCTACATCGACGGGCGACTGGTCGCCGCACCGGGCGAAACCAGCTGGACCCATGGAGGCCTCGGCAAGACACGCTTCGGTGATGGTGGTACTGATGCGCAGTTCGGTGGCGCCGGCATAGTCGGCACGGCCCAGCTCACGCCCGCGTTGCTGGCCCTGGCCGAGATCCAGTTCCAGACCACCGACCGCCCCACCGTGAGCGTGCTGGAAGCCTACCTGCGCTACCGTCCGGTCGCGCTCTCGCGCTGGCGCTGGTCGGTGCAGGCCGGCGCCTTCTTTCCCCCGATCTCGCTGGAAAACGATGCGATCGGCTGGACCAGTCCGTGGACGCTCACGCCTTCGGCGATCAATAGCTGGGTCGGCGAGGAGCTGCGCGTGATCGGCGCCGAGGGGCACGTCGAATGGCGGGGCGACGTCAATACCGTGGAACTGCGCAGCGCATTGTTTCGGCGCAACGATCCGGCGGGCAACCTGCTGGTCGACCGCGGCTGGTCGCTCAGCGACCTCACCTCCGGTCTGGGCAGCCGGCTGCGTGAACCGAATGCGACTGGCGGGGATGGTGAGCCGTCGCCAGCCAGCCGTTACGACCCGTTTCAGAACATTGGCAGCCGCATAGGCTGGTACGTGGATCTGGAATGGCATGCGCCAGGCCTGGGCCGGGTGAATCTGATGCGTTACGACAATCGCGCGGACCCGGCGGCGCATACCGCCAGCGGCGTATTCGCCTGGCATACCTGGTTCACGGCTATGGGCGCCAGCACCGACACCGGCCCGATCCGCTGGATCGCCCAGGCGATGGACGGAGCCACCGTGATCGAGCCGACGGATGGCGTTCAGTTCAAGACCGGTTTCCGTTCGGCCTTCCTGCTGGCCGGCTGGAACCGCGGCCAGTGGCGTCCCGCGCTGCGCATCGAACACTTCAGCACCCAGGGGTGGTCCGATGCCGGCACTCCCCAGGGCGAGCACGGCAACGCGATTACCGCGGCGCTCAACTGGCGTCCGCGTGACTGGCTGCGGTTGACGGCCGAAGTGCTGCGGATCGACAGCACGCGCACACAACGCGTCGATGCCGGACTGTCGCCGGCATCGACGGTTACCCAGGTGCAGTTGGGTGTTCGGCTGATCTATTGAGCGGCAAACCCAGCGTGGGAACCTCCCGTCCTCTGTTGCATCCGATCATTGGCGATTCGATTTCATCAACGTGATGCAACCAGAGGGGAATGACATGTCGCTCTATGCAGTTCTGATTTTTGCGATTGCCGCCGTGGGCGGTTTGGTGCTGGCTTCCAGCGTATTGCGCGGCAAGCTGGCGCCGTGGGCGATCTCGGTGTTGCACGCCTTGCTGGGGGCCAGCGGCCTGGTGTTGCTTATCCTGGAAGTGCTCAAGGGCGCTGCGCCCGGTCGCCTCGCCGCGGCGCTGGGTCTGCTGGTGGTCGCCGCGCTGGGTGGTTTCTTTCTCGCCTCGTTCCACCTGCGCAAGCAGGTCGCGCCGAAGGCCGTGGTGTTCGTGCACGCGGGCGTCGCCGTGGCCGGTTTCCTGACCTTGCTCAGCCTGCTGCTGGGCTGAGGAATCGCCATGCGCCATCCACTCCATCCCGCGCTGGTCCATTTCCCTATCGCCTGCTGGTCGCTGGCCACGGCAGGGGACCTGGCCAGTCTGGTCTGGGGTGAACCGGCGTGGCGTCTTGCCGGCGTGTTGCTGGTGGCGGGGGTCGGTTTCTCGATCCCCGCCATGCTGGCCGGTTTTTTCGAACTGGCCAGGGTCGCCGAGGAGAATCCGGCAATTAAGGACGTCAACCGGCACATGATCGTGGTGATGTGCGCGCTGGCCTTCTATACGGCCAGTCTGTTCCTGCGTCTGCAGGGCGCTCATCTCGTTGAGCCGGGCCCGCTTGCGATCGCGCTGAGCGCGCTGGGCTTCGGGTTGTTGTGTGTTGCCGGTTGGCTCGGAGGCAAGCTGGTGTATGGGCATCGGCTCGGTGTCGCCCCGCTGCCGCCTCCGTAGCAGGTTCAGCCTTTCGCTTTCGCCGGTCGCGGCAAGCGCCATAGATACCACGCGGCAGCGGTGCGGTGTGGGCTCCAGACCTGGCCGATCAGCGCCATCGCTCGGGGCGTGGGCGCCACGGCTAGTGATTTCAGCAGCCGATAGCCTTCGCGCACACCGAAATCGTCTACCGGCAAAATATCCGGCCGAGCCAGGCTGTAGATCAGGAACATCTCTACCGTCCAGCGGCCGATGCCCTTCAGCGCGCTCAATCGTGCGATCAGTTCGTCGTCCGACAGCCGTTGTGCCGCGGCCAGATCCGGCACCACGCCGCTCAGCGTGGCGGCGGCGATGCCGCGGATCGTCTCGATCTTGCGCGCCGAGAAACCGCAGGCACGCATGGCATCGAAGTCGGTGTCGAGCAATTGCGGCGGCGACGGAAACGGCTGCCGCGGATACAGCGCAAGCAGGCGCGCGAGGATCGCGTCGCCCGCCTTGACGTGCAATTGCTGATAAGCCACCGCGCGCACCAACGCCTCGAATGGTTCACGCGCCGGTTTCGGCTCGTGCCCGCAGGGACCGAGCTGCCCTACCAGGCGTGACCAGTCGGCGTCGATCGACGCCAGGTACGCCGATGCATCGCCGGGCGCCGGCTTGCGGCTTTTCATGGCCATGGGATTCTCCTTAGCTAACCGGCACGGCGAAACGTCAGGTTGATGCGGCATGCGCCAAGCGCTTCGTGATGGTTCGGCTTGAGCGGCAACACACCGTGGTAGCGCAGCCGCGCCGGGCCGCCCCAAACAACCACGTCACCATGGGCCAGCGGAACGCGCATCGCGCGGTCCGTGCGTTGCGTGCCGCCGAACAGGAACACGGCCGGAATGCCCAGCGAGACGGAAACGATGGGCTGGCTGAAGTCGCGTTCGTTGCGATCCTGATGCAAGGTCAGCCGGGTGCCCGGTTCGTAACGGTTGATCAGGCAGGCATCCGGTACGAAACCGGGAAAGCCGGCTCGCGCAGCGGCGGCTCCGGCCAGTTCCAGGAAGACCTCCGGCATGGCGGGCCACGGTTTGCCGCTATCCGGATCGACAGCATCGTAGCGATAGCCGCGCCGGTCGCTGACCCAGCCCAGCGGTCCGGCGTTGGTCATCCCCACGGACATGCGGAAACCACCCGGGGTAATCAGATGGCGGAATGGCGCTTGCGCGACGATCGCCTCGACCGCCCCCAGCAGCGGTCGTTCGTTTGTCAGCGCAAACCCGCGCAGCACCACGGCGCCGGTGCAGAGTGTTTCGTTCTGGCGCAAGGGGCTGGGCGGGCCGGGGAACAGATCGGTCGTGATCATGCGGCGTCGTGAAAGATGATGCCCAGCGTATGCCGGTGACCGCTGCGCACGCAGCTCACGCCATGCCGCAGGTTGACCCGGTAGCTGCCTCGCGTGCCTTGCACCGGACGCTGGTGCACCGCGAACACCACGGCGTCGCCCTGGCGCAGCGGCACTACCTGCGGCCGCGACTGCATCCGCGGGCGCTGTTCGGTCAGCACGAATTCGCCGCCGCTGAAATCGCGTTCCGGTTCGGACAGCAGGATCGCGACCTGCAGCGGAAACACCTGTTCGCCATAGAGATCCTGATGCAGGCAGTTGTAGTCGCCAGCCCCGTACTGCAGCAGCAGTGGCGTGGGGCGCTGCTGCCCGGCGGCGTGGCAGCGTGCGAGAAATTCGGCATGCGTGTCGGGGTAGCGCACGTCGATCCCCATCGCCGCATTCCAGCGATTCGCGATCGGCGCGAGCCGGGGATAGATTGCGCTACGCAAGCTGGCCACCGCGCCCGGCAAGGGGTAGCCGAAGTACTTGTATTCGCCGCGTCCGAAGCCGTGCCGGCCCATCACGACGCGGCTGCGGAAGAGCTTGTCGTCCGCGTAGAGGCCGGCCAGTGCGCGGCATTCCTGCGGGGACAGCAGGGCTTCGAGCATCGCGCAGCCTTGGGCGTCCAGATCGTCCGCAACGCCGGCCCAGTCGAAAACCCGCAATCGCGTATCGGCGTCATCTGCCGTCGTGGCGATGGGCGCCGCGTGCAGTTGCACACTCATGCCTGCGCCTCGCGCGCGAGCAGAGCGCGCTTGCGTTCCACACCCCAGCGATAGCCGGACAGGCTGCCGTCGTTGCGCACCACGCGATGGCATGGAATCGCTACCGCCAGCATGTTCGCGGCGCAGGCGCCGGCTACCGCGCGCACGGCATTGGGCGAACCGATGCGCTGAGCGATCTCGCTGTAGCTGGCGGTGACGCCCGCCGGTATGTCGCGCAGCGCCTGCCAAACGCGCTGCTGAAATGCGGTACCGCGCACGTCCAGCGGCAGGTCGAGGCCGATCGCCGGCGCTTCGACGAAACCGACTACCGTGGCCACCAGCTGCTCGAACGCGCGATCGCCGCCGATCAGGTTCGCCCTGGGGAAGCGATCCTGCAGGTCGCGGGCCAGCGCATCCGGATCGTCGCCGAACAGGATCGCGCAGACGCCGCGCTCGCTCTGCGCGACCAGAATCGCGCCCAGTGAGCATTCGCCGATCGCAAAGCGGATGTCGTGGTCGGCGCCACCGGCGCGATAGCTGGACGGTGTCATGCCAAGCACCTGGTTCGACGTCTCGTAGAAACGGCTGCTGGCGTTGTAGCCGGCGTCGAAGATCGCTTCGGTCACGCTGCCGCCGCGATCCAGTTTGCTGCGTACCCGGCTGGCACGATGCGCCGCAGCGTACTGCTTCGGCGTCAATCCGGTGACGGACTTGAACACGCGGTGGAAGTGGAACGGGCTCAGGCCAGTCGGTTTCGTCAGCTGTTCGAGGGTAGGCGGCGTCTCCGCATTCTCGATCAGCCTGCAGGCTTCGGTGATCATCGCGGCATGCTGTGCCTGCAACGACAGCTGATCGGGCTTGCAGCGTTTGCACGGACGGAAACCGGCGCGCTCAGCTGCCGCAGCGGTATCGTGGAACGTCACGTTTTCGGGCCGGGCCGGCCGGGCGCCGCAGGAGGGACGGCAGTACACGCCGGTGGTCTTGACCGAATAGAAGAAGCTGCCGTCGGCATGCGCATCGCGCGCCTGCACCGCGGCCCAGCGCGGATCGGCCTGCGTCGTGGCGGCAAGTGCAGCATGTTTGTCGGACGTTTTCATGGGGCTCTCTCCGATAGATTATCGCGTACTGTCCAATCTACGGATCGGGTGCGGCCGCGGCACTCCGGGTCTTGCGCTCGAATTCGCCGGTTCACCACTGCAGGACGAGCTTGCCGATATGCGCACTGCTTTCCATCAGTGCATGCGCACGGGCCGCTTCGGCAGCGGGAAATACCTGATGGATGATCGGCCGAATCGTGCCGGCCTCGAGCAGCGGCCAGACCTTTTCATGCAGCTGAACGGCAATCGCGCCCTTGAAAGCGACCTCGCGGCCGCGCAACGTGGAGCCGGTGAGGGTGAGCCGCCGGCGCATGATCGTGGCTGCATCGATCTCGGCCCTGCTGCCGCCCAGCGTGGCGATGAAGACCAGCCGGCCGCCTTCGTCCAGCGCGTCGATTTCGCGCGGGATGTAGTCGCCGGCAACCATGTCGAGAATCACATCCACCCCACATCCATCCGTGTGGCGATGGACTTCGTGCACGAAGTCCTGCGTGCGGTAATTGATCGCCGTCGCGCCAAGCCCTTCGCAGGCCACGCACTTCTCCGCGCTGCCGGCTGTAGCGAACACGCGATGGCCGATGGCATGCGCCAGCTGGATCGCAGTAACGCCGATGCCGCTGGAGCCGCCCTGCACCAGCAAGGTCTCATGGCTGCCGCCCTCGCCGCGGCCGAGCCGGCCCCGATCGAACACGTTGCTCCACACGGTGAAGTAATTTTCCGGCAGCGCCGCCGCCTCGACCAGCGAAAGCCCGCCCGGCACCGGCAGGCACTGCGGCAGCGGCGCCACTGCGTATTCCGCGTAGCCGCCGCCGGCGAGCAGGGCGCACACGGCATCGCCGCGCTTGAGCCCGAATGGGTTGTCGCCGCCGAAGTCGCCATCCACCAGCTCGCCGGCGACTTCCAGGCCGGGCAGGTCGGATGCGCCCGGCGGCGGCGCGTAATGGCCCTGGCGCTGGAACACGTCCGGCCGGTTCACCCCGGATGCCGTCACCTTGATCAGCACCTCGCCGGGGCCGGCCTGCGGGATCGGGCGCCGCACCAGCTGCAGGACGTCCGGAGTGCCGAAGCGGGTGATCTCGATGGCTTGCATGGCGGTCATGGTGGCTTGGCGTGATGGATATTCAATAGACACTGGCGCCGCCGCGCAGGATATCAAGTGCGCATTGCATGGCATGGAAGACTCGACACGTGAGGAAAGTCGGATTTACCGGGCACCTGATCGCGTATATCTTCGAAGATTCGCTTCAAAGAGTCGCTGCCTAGGAAAACCTGCAGCGATGCCACGTCTTCATGGCTAAAGGTTCGCCCATCCCCCCACGTACCGGAGAACGCAACATGGTGACACGCAGACGTTTCCTGCAAGGCGCCGCCGCATTGAGCCTGCTCGGCAGCCGGCTCGAGCCACTTGCGGCGTTCGCGACGCCCCGCGGCGACAACGCAATGTCACCGGCGTCCGCGCCCGATGGTGTCGCGCGGCACGTCGATGTATTCATCGGCACCGGCGGCCATGGCCACGTCTATCCCGGCGCCTCGCTGCCGTTCGGCATGGTGCAGTTGAGCCCGG
>Ga0209674_100785_pt1 | contig 10709 bp, 12 predicted proteins | sample AraplaCvi_mMS_r2_FD_184279 | JGI IMG/M metagenome (GOLD analysis project Ga0209674, IMG submission 184279) | Arabidopsis root microbial communities from North Carolina, USA - plate scrape CL_Cvi_mMS_r2 (SPAdes) (version 2) | ecosystem: Host-associated > Plants > Roots > Endosphere | place: USA... | reverse complement strand
GTTTGTCGTCGAGCCCCTGGTCCAGGGTGCGCGCGACGCGCTGGTCCGCCACGGCGTGAAGGACGACGCGATCGACCTCATCCGCGTGCCGGGTGCATGGGAAATCGCGCAGGCGGCGTACAAGGTTGCGAACAACGGCGGCTATGCCGCCGTGATCGGCCTCGGCGCAGTCATCCGTGGCTCGACGCCGCACTTCGACTACGTGGCCGGTGAAGCCGCGAAGGGCCTCGGCCAGGCCGCCTACGCCTCGGGCGTGCCGGTGTGCTTCGGCGTGCTCACCACCGACAGCATCGAGCAGGCGATCGAGCGGGCCGGCACCAAGGCTGGCAACAAGGGTGCCGACGCCGCCATGGTCGCCATCGAAATGGTCAACCTCTACGCGAAGCTCGGCGCATGAACACGCCTCCCCACGGTATCGACCTGGCCGCGCGCTCGCGCGCCCGTCGCCGCGCCCTCCAGGCGCTGTATGCCTGGCAGGTCGGCGGCAGCAAGATGACCAGCGTGATCGATCAGTTCCGCCACGAGCAGGACATGGAAGTGGCCGACCTCGAATACTTCGAGGACATCCTGCGTGGCGTGGAGCAGCACGTGCAGGAACTCGACGACGGCATCAAGCCGTTCGTCGATCGCGAAGTGGGGCAGATCGATCCCATCGAACGCGCCGCGCTGCGCATGGGCGCGTACGAGCTGAAGTACCGCCCGGACGTGCCGTACCGCGTCGTCATCAACGAAGCCGTGGAAGCCACCAAGCGCTTCGGTGCCGACCATGGGCACAGCTATGTGAATGGCGTGCTCGACAAACTCGCGACACATTGGCGTACGGCTGAGAAGCGATCCTGACCGAGGACGACGTCGGGGCGGCTCGCTGAGCCCTCCCGACTCCCCGGGCGCCGCGACCCCGCGCGCTTTCTTCGCCAAGGACACCGCATGGAATTCGACCTGATCGACCGCATTCGCCGGCATACGGAAGTCAATCGCGACGATGTGGTGAAAGGCATTGGTGACGACGCTGCCGTGGTCGCCGTGCCGGCCGGTCGCGAACTCGCCATCGCCGTCGATACCCTCGTCGAGGGCATTCATTTTCCGGTCGGTACCGCCGCCACCGATATCGGTTGGAAGGCGCTGGCCGTCAATCTTTCCGATCTCGCCGCGATGGGTGCCACGCCTGCCTGGGCCTTGCTGGCGCTCACCACGCCGGATGCCGATGCAGCGTTCTTCGATGGCCTGGCGAGCGGCTTTGCCGAGCTGGCGACACCGTACCGGCTCGCGCTTATCGGGGGCGACACCACGCGCGGTCCGCTCACCGTGACGGTCGCCGTGCATGGTTTCACCGCGCCCGGCGAAGCGCTGCTGCGCTCGGGCGCACGCGTGGGCGACGTGGTGATGGTGACGGGCACGCTGGGCGATGCCGCCGCGGGCCTGCGTTGTCTCGCCGAGGCCGATGTCTCGCCGTATGCCGCGCTTATCGAACGCCTCAACCGGCCCACGCCGCGCGTTTCCGCGGGGCAGGCGCTGCGTGGTCTTGCCACCGCGTGCATCGACGTGTCGGACGGGCTCGTTGCCGACCTCGGTCATATCTGCGCCGCCAGCGGTGTCGGTGTCGACGTCGAGGCGGCCATGCTGCCCCGCTCGTCCGCGCTGCTCACGCACTTTACCGACGCCGATGCGCTGGATTTCGCGCTGGGCGGCGGCGATGACTACGAACTCTGCTTTACCGTGCCTGCCGACCTCGCCGGTGAAGCGGGTGCCACGCTCGCGCGGCTCGGCTGCGGTGCCACGCGTATCGGACGTGTCGTCGAAGGCGCGGGAGTCCGCGTGCTCGACGAACGCGGGCAGGTCTACGAGCCAGCACGCGCCGGCTGGAACCACTTCGCCGCATGAGCACGAAATACCTCCTCGATCCCGCCGATCGGCGCCGCCTGCTGGCCTCGCCGGCCGGATGGCTCGCCTGCGGATTCGGCTCGGGCCTCGCGCCGAAGGCCCAAGGCACGTTCGGTTCGCTGGCAGCGCTCCTGCCGTGGTACCTGCTGCGCGACCTCAGCGTTTCCGCGTGGCTTGGCGTCATCGTGCTGGCCTTCGCCATTGGCGTATGGGCGTGCGACGTCGCCGGACGCATCCTCGGCGTGGCGGACCACCGCAGCCTCGTCTGGGATGAATTCGTCGGCCAATGGATCGCCTTGCTGCCAGCGTTGCTCGCGCCGTGGTGGGCAGTGTTCGCGGGCTTCGTATTCTTTCGCCTGTTCGATGTCTGGAAGCCGTGGCCGATCGGCTGGTTCGATCGCCGCGTGAAAGGCGGTTTCGGCGTCATGCTCGATGATGCGATCGCCGGCCTCTTTGCCGCCATCGTGCTGTTCCTCGTCCTCCGTCTCGCCACCTGAGGGAATCCATGGAATATCGTCGCCTCGGTTCGACCGGCCTCAAGGTCTCCGCCCTGTCCTACGGTGCATGGGTCACGTTCGGCCGCCAGGTAGGACGATCCCAGGCGCGCGAACTGATCGCGCTCGCCTACGACCATGGCATCAACTTCTTCGACAACGCCGAAACCTACAATGCAGGCGAAGCGGAGCGGTTGATGGGCGACGTGATCGCCGACCTGCGCCTGCCGCGCGACGCGTACTGCGTATCGAGCAAGGTCTATTTCGGCGCCGTGGAAAACCCGAAGCCGACGCAGCGCGGCCTGTCGCGCAAGCACGTGTTCGACGCCTGCCATCAGGCCCTCGAACGCCTGCGTGTCGACTACCTGGACATGTACTTCTGCCATCGCCCCGATCCCGATACGCCGGTGGCGGAAACCGTGGCGGCGATGGACACCCTCGTGCGTCAGGGCAAGGTGCTCTACTGGGGCACCAGCGAATGGCCGGCGGAGCTGATCGAGGAAGCGCATCGCGTGGCTCGCGAGGGTCAGCTCACCGCGCCGTCGATGGAGCAGCCGCAATACAACCTGCTGCACCGCGAGCGCGTGGAACAGGAATACGCGCCGTTGTACGAGCGCTACGGCATGGGCACCACGATCTGGTCGCCGCTGGCGTCAGGCTTGCTGACGGGCAAGTACAACGACGGCGTGCCCGAGGACTCGCGACTCGGCCACCCGGACTACGCCTGGCTGCGCGAGGCGCTGCTGGAAAACGACGGTGCGCGTTTGCGCACCGTGCGTGCGCTGGCACCGATCGCCGACGACCTCGGCATCCCGATGTCGCGCCTCGCGCTGGCGTGGTGCCTGAAGCATCCCCACGTGTCGGCGGTCATCCTTGGCGCGAGCAAGAACGCGCAGTTGGAGGAGAACCTCAAGGCGATCGATGCCGTGGCCTTGCTCGACGATGCGGTGATGCAGCGGATCGACCTCGCGCTGGGCTGACCCCTCCCGCTACCCCGCTTCGTTGGCTTCTCGCCGCTATAGCGGCTCCCACAACGCTGCCTGGATATCGCGCCTCCCCTGTGGGAGCCGCCATGGCGGCGAGGGGAGTCTGCCTCAGCGCCTCATCGCTCCGTAGGCTTCTCGCCGTTATGGGGGCCCGGTCGTGCTTTTGGCGCGTGGCGGCGGTGGGAAATTGCCGGAGGGAGCCAGCCTGCTGGCGATGGGAGCTTGCCTCGCTGCTACACCGCTTCGTTGGTTTCTCGCCTCCATGGCGGCTACCACCGCTTCACAAGTCGCCGTAGAGCGCCTGCAGTGCTGCGATGGCCGCAAGCCCTGCGGTCTCGGTACGCAGAATCCGAGGACCCAGCTTCAAGCCGGTGAACCCGGCGCCCGCCAGGGCGCTGCGGTCGCGCTCGCCGAAACCGCCTTCGGGCCCGATGGCCAGGATCGCCGCGTCGCGGAGCGCCAGCTCCGCGGGCCGCCGCGTGCCTTCCGGCAGGAGTGCCAGGCGCATCGGGCCGCCTTCGCCGAGGGACGCCAGCCAGGCGGCAAGCGGCACGGCCGGTTCGATCACCGGCACCCGCGCCCGGCCGCTTTGCTCGCACGCGCTGGCTGCCACCGCTCGCCAATGGGCGAGGCGCTTCTCTGCGCGTGCCGCATCGAGCTTCACTTCCGACCGCTCCGTGAGCAACGGCACGATGCGCGCGATGCCGAGTTCGGTCGCCTTCTGCACGATGAAGTCCATCTTGTCGCCGCGCGCCACGCCCTGGGCGAGCGTGAGCGACAGGGGCGATTCGTTACCGACCGCGCGACCTTCCCCGACCTTCGCGACGACATGACGCTTGCCTACCTCGGCGAGCACGGCGTCGTACTCCATGCCGTCATGGCCCCCGAACAGCACGACTGGCGCGCCGACCTCCAGCCGCAGCACGCGCGCGACGTGTTCGGCGGCCTGTGCGGGCAGGGCGACGTCCTGCCCGGTCGTGACGGGCGCGTCGACGTGGATGCGGATGGTGCGCATGGTGTGCCTCAGATCACGAAACGTCCATTGTAGCGAGGGGCGAGGGCGGCTATGGTCGCTGAAGTCGCGGAGGAGGCCGTGCATGCCGATCGCTTGGTACTTCGATTTCGTTTCGATGTTTTCCTGGCTGCAATGGCCCGCCATTCGTGAACTCGCCGAAAAGCGCGAGGTAACGCTTCGGCCGATCCTGTTGGGTGCGCTGCTCAAGCAGATGGACCAGCGCGGCCCCGCCGAGATCCCAAGCAAACGCGAATTCACCTATCGCTACGCACTGTGGCGCGCGCGGCGCGATGGCGTGCCCCTGCGGTTCCCGCCAGCCCATCCGTTCAATCCGCTGCCGGCCTTGCGGCTGTGCATCGCCGCGGGAACCACACTGGATGCCGTGGGCTCGATCTTCGAATGGATATGGGCTCACGGACGCGCGGCGGACACGGCCGAGGCCCTCGCGCCCCTGGCGGCATCGCTCGGCATTGACGACCTGCGCGCGGCACTGGCCGCCGCCGAGGTGAAGGCCGCGTTGCAGGCCAACTTCGAGGAAGCCATGCGCCAGCAGGTCTACGGCGTGCCCACGCTCGCGATCGGCGACGAACTGTTCTGGGGCTCCGACGCGCACGCGTTCGCGATGGACTACCTCGAGCACCCCGAGATGTTCGCCGAAGGAGAAATGGCCCGGCTCGGCGCGCTGCCCATCGGGCTGTCGCGGGTGTGACCGGCCGCTAGGCGACGGCCTTTTCGATGCCTGCGATGGCGGTATCGACCATGAAGTCGATCTCCGCCTCGTTCACCACGTAGGGCGGCATGAAATACACCACGTTACCTAGCGGGCGCAGCAGCGCGCCCTGCGCAAGGCCATGCCGATACACGCGCAAACCGCGCCGATCGGCCGCAGGAAACGGCGTGCGCGTGGCCTTGTCGGCCACCAGTTCCACCGCGGCGATCATGCCGGTCTGGCGCACGTCGGCCACGTGCGGATGCGCTGCCAGCGGAGCGATGCGCGCCGCCATGTGTGCCGCGAGCTCGCGGTTGCGTTCGATCACCGGATCGTCGCGGAAGATCTTCAACGTGGCCGTCGCCGCACGGCAGGCCAGCGGATTGCCGGTGTAGCTGTGCGAATGGAGAAAGGCCTTGCCGGAGGCATATTCCGCGTAGAACGCCGCATACACGTCCTGCGTGGTGAGCACGGCGGACAGCGGCAGAAAGCCGCCGGTCAGCCCCTTCGACAGGCACATGAAATCGGGCGAGATGCCTGCCTGCTCGCAGGCGAAGAGCGTGCCTGTGCGACCGAAGCCCACGGCGATCTCGTCGGCGATGAAATGCACCTGAAACTCGTCGCACAAGGCGCGCAGCCCGGTGAGGTACGAGGCGTCGTACATACGCATGCCGCCGGCGCACTGCACCAGCGGCTCGACGATGACCGCGCAGGTCTCGTGGGCGTGGCGTTCGAGCAGTGCGCGCATGTCGCCGAGGCGCCGTGCCGCGACCTCCTTGGGGGTCTCGCCGGGCTCGCCTTCGTAGGCATCGGGTGAGGGCGCCAGTTCGGGCGTGAGCAGCAGCGGCGCATAGGTCTTGCGGTAGAGCGCCACGTCGCTGACCGAGAGCGCGCCAAGCGTTTCACCGTGGTAGCTGCCGGTCAGGGCGATGAAGCGCGTCTTCTCGCCGTGGCCGCGATTGAGCCAGTAGTGGAAGCTCATTTTCAGCGCGACCTCGATCGCCGCCGAGCCGTTGTCGGCGAGGAACACGCGATCGAGCCCAGGCGGGGTGATCCGCACCAGTTCTTCGGCCAGTTCCAGCGCCGGCTCGTGGGTGAAACCGGCGAAGATCACATGTTCCAGGCGGTCCAGCTGGTCTTTCAAGGCGGCGCCGATGCGCGGTTCGGCGTGGCCGAACAGGTTGGTCCACCAGGAGCTGACCGCGTCGAGGTAGCGCCGTCCGTCGGCGCCGACCAGCCATGCCCCTTCGCCACGCACGACGGGTACCATGGGCAGGGTTTCGTGGTCGTGCATCTGGGTGCACGGGTGCCACAGGACGGAAAGATCGCGTGCGACGAAAGTATCGACGTCGAGTGCAGTAAAACGGGCATCGGTCATCCGCCGATGATAGACGAGGTGATGGTTTGAAGTGGTTTCGCAGGATCGCCCTGGCCGTCGCCTTGCTCGTGGCGGCCGCTGGCCTGTTCTACTGGTTCATGCCCGCAAGCGTGGCGGTTCCGTTCCTTGCCGCGCGCACGCATGGGCTGGTGTTCGGCGACGTGTCCGGCTCGCTCTGGGATGGTCGCGCGGCGCGCGTTGCCACGGCCGACGGCCGTGAGTTGGGCACCCTGAACTGGCAGCTTGGCCGGGGGGTGATCCTTGGTCGCCTGCGCCTGGACTTCCACCTCGAGGGGCGGGCGGGGCGCGTCGAGGGCCACATCGAACGCGGCGACGGGGATCGCATGACCTGGACCGGCTTCGACTTCCGCCTCGATGCCGCGGCGCTCGCCGGTCCCGCCCTCTCGGCCGAACTCGTACCGATGGGCGTGGTGGAAGGCCGGATCCCGCACGCGGAATGGCAGGGCAACTGGCCGCTGGCGCTCAATGCGGCCATCGACTGGCGGAAGGCCGCCGTGCGCACGCCGGAGGGTCACGTGGCGCTCGGTGACATCGGCATCAAGGCGCGGAGCGACGACGGTGTGCTTCGCGCCACCGTGGCCGACGATGGGACCGGCTCGCTTGCGACGGATGCGGCCCTCGCTGCATCGCCGCTCGGCTGGCGCATGCAGGGCCGACTCGTGCCGCGCGTGGCCGACACGGCGCTTTCGCACCTCATCGCGCGTTTCGGTCCCATGGGCCGCGACGGTACGGTCAACCTTCAACGCAAGGCGGGGCTCGCGCCCACGATCAACCCATGAGCGACATCCTGGACAAGGCACTCGGTGCCGCGCGCGAAGCGGCGGGTGCCGCCGCGGAGATCATCCTGCACTACTGGCGCACCGGCGTGGACGTCGTGGTGAAGGGCGACGACACACCCGTCACCGTCGCCGATCGCGAGGCGGAGATGGCGATACGCGGCATTCTCGCCGCCGCGCTGCCCGAGGCCGGCATCTATGGTGAGGAATACGGCGCGGACGACGTATCGCGCGAGTGGCTCTGGTTGGTGGACCCGCTCGATGGCACCAAGAGCTTCGTCCGCCGCACGCCGTTCTTCTCCACGCAGATCGCGCTCATGCATCGGGGCGAACTGGTGCTCGGGGTATCGTCGGCACCGCTGTACGACGAGCGCATGTGGGCCGTACGCGGACGCGGCGCCTTTCTCGACGGCCAGCGTGTGCAGGTAGCCTCGACCGCCGCGATGCGCGATGCCTCGATTTCCACCGGCAATGTGAAGAGCCTGACGGCGGATGCGCGCTGGGACGCACTGGGCGCGATGATCCGCGACAGCAACCGTATCCGCGGGTACGGCGACTTCTGCCATTACCACCTGCTCGCCCGTGGCGGGCTCGATCTCGTGATCGAGTCCGACCTGAATATCCTGGACGTGGCGGCGCTCGCCGTGATCGTGCGCGAAGCCGGTGGCGTCTTCACCGATCTCGACGGCAACGCACCGGACCTCCGCACACGCAGCGTCCTGGCGGGTACGCCCGCCATGCACGCCCAAGCCCTGGAGCGGTTCAGGGCGTCGCTCGGCGGCGCTACAATCGGCGGATGAACAAACGGCCCACGATTCTCGCGACCCGCGATGCGCCCGACAGCCCTCTCCGCAGCGTGGAAGAGGTGGACCTGGAATTTTCCAACGGTGAGCGGCGTACGTATCACCGCCTGAAAGGCAGCGGCTTCGGTGCGGTGCTGATCGTGGCGATGCGCGACCCGGAGACGGTGCTGCTGGTACGCGAGTATGGCGTCGGTGTGGACCGCTACGAGCTCGGCGTGCCGAAGGGCCGGCTGGACCGCGACGAGACGGCCGAACAGGGCGCGAACCGCGAACTGAAGGAAGAGGTCGGCTACGGCGCGCGCCACTTGAAGATTCTCGGCACGCTGTCCCTGTCGCCCTCGTACATGACCCACCTCGCACATGTCGTGCTCGCCGAGGATCTCTATCCCGAGCGCCTGCAGGGCGATGAACCGGAGGAACTCGAAGTCGTGCCGTGGCGTATCGACCGTCTGCACGAACTGCTCGAACGGGACGACGTCACGGAAGGTCGCTCCATCGCCGCCCTGTTCATGGCCCGCGAGTACCTCGCCGGCCGCTACCGTCCCGCGTGACCCTCTCATCAGTACGCCTGCTCGACCCCATCTGCGCGATCGCGCGGCAGGCGGCCGAGGCCATCCTCGCGGTCTATGCGCAGGATTTCGACATCGTCTGCAAGGACGACAATTCCCCGGTCACTGCCGCCGACCTCGCCGCGCAACGCGTTATCGAAGACGCGCTGCGCGAACTCACGCCGAACGTCCCGGTGATTTCCGAGGAAGCCGTGGTGGCACCGTGGGCGGAGCGACGCACGTGGCGTCGGTACTGGCTCGTCGATCCGCTCGACGGCACGCGCGAGTTCGTCAAGCGCAATGGGGAGTTCACCGTCAACATCGCGCTGGTGGAAGATCACCGCAGCATTCTCGGCGTGGTGCTCGCGCCAGTGACCGGCGATCTCTATGCGGCTGCCGCAGGGCAGGGCGCATGGCGGCAGCGGACGCCCGACGACGCGCGCGAGCCGCTGCGTACCCGCGTCGCCGAAGGCGTGCTGCGCGTGACCGGTAGCCGTTCGCATGGCAGCGGCCGCACGAAGACGCTGCTCGATCGGCTCGGTGAGCACGAGACGTTCAGTCTGGGTTCGTCGCTGAAGTTCTGCGTGCTCGCGCGCGGCGATGCCGACATCTACCTGCGTCTCGGCGCCACCTCGGAATGGGATACGGCGGCGGCGCAATGCGTGCTCGAAGAAGCAGGCGGTGCGGTGCTCGATCTTGCCGGCCGTCCCTTCCGCTACAACACGCGCGACTCGCTCATCAATCCCGAATTCATTGCCTGCGGCGATCCGGCGATCGACTGGACCAGCCGGCTCATCGACCCGGAAGACCCCGCGTGACACGCACCGTCGACGAACTGATCGCGATCATGGCCCGCCTGCGCGATCCCGAGAACGGGTGTCCCTGGGATGTGCGGCAGGATTTTGCGTCCATTGCGCCGTACACGATCGAGGAAGCGTACGAGGTCGCCGACGCCATCGATCGCGGCGACATGCACGATCTTCGCGACGAACTCGGCGACCTTCTGCTGCAAGTGATCTTTCATTCGCGCATGGCGGAAGAGCATGGCCAGTTCGCCTTCGAGGACGTCGTCGCGTCGATCTGCGACAAGATGGTGCGTCGCCATCCGCACGTCTTCGGCGACACCGCACACGAGAACGACAGCGCGCGTTCGCGCGACTGGGACCGCCTCAAGGCGGAAGAGCGCGCAGCGAAGGGAAGCAGCGATACCAGCGCACTTGCCGGCATCTCCCGTGGCCTGCCCGAGTGGCAGCGTGCGGTGAAATTGCAGAAGCGCGCGGCAAACGTCGGCTTCGACTGGCCGGACTACCGACCCGTGCTCGACAAGATCGCGGAGGAGTTGGAAGAAGTTCGCCACGAATTCGAACACGGTGCCGACGAAGCACGCCTCGCCGACGAAATCGGCGACGTGTTGTTTGTTGCGGCCAATCTGGCGCGTCATGCGAAGGTGGACGTATCGCGTGCCTTGCGCGGTGCGAACGCCAAGTTCGAACGCCGCTTCCGCGCGATGGAAGCCATCGCCGCGAACGAAGGCAGAGAGCTGTCGTCGTATTCGCTCGACGAGCAGGAAGGCTTGTGGGCGCGCGTAAAGCGCGAAGGCTTGCGCTAGCAGCGCGAACGGCGGTTATCCCCATCGCCAGCAGGCTGGCTCCCACCCCGACAGCGGTAGGAACCAGTCTGCTGATGAATCAGGTTGTACTGTGGTGGGAACCAGTTTGCTAATGAGTCAGGTTGTACTGTGGTGGGAACCAGTCTGCTAATGAATCAGGTTGTACTGTGGTGGGAACCAGTCTGCTAATGAGTCAGGTTGTACTGTGGTGGGAGCCAGCCTGCTGGCGATTGGCGCCGCCTTCCGACATCACTTCGCGCTGGCAGACTTCGCGGCTGCGCGGTCCTGCATGCGCTGCTTGAAGGCTTCCATTTCCTGGTGGCGCTTCTGGTCCTGGGCGAGGCTCTCGTCGAGGCTCTTGCGCATCGTGGCGATGGCGGCATCCACGTTCTGCGGCTGCATCTGCGCGCGCGCCAGATGGCGGTACGCGTAGTCGCGCACCATCGGGTTCTGCGACTTCGCCAGCACCTCGTTGTACAGCGCCGGGAG
>Ga0209674_100778_pt1 | contig 10770 bp, 8 predicted proteins | sample AraplaCvi_mMS_r2_FD_184279 | JGI IMG/M metagenome (GOLD analysis project Ga0209674, IMG submission 184279) | Arabidopsis root microbial communities from North Carolina, USA - plate scrape CL_Cvi_mMS_r2 (SPAdes) (version 2) | ecosystem: Host-associated > Plants > Roots > Endosphere | place: USA... | reverse complement strand
GCCCAGTGCTTCCGCGCTGCTACCGGCGCCGACGACACTGTGACCAGCACCGGCAGTACGTACAGGATGTAGAAGAACATGCTGTCGCCGGGCGCCGGATTGGAATTCTCCAGCACGTAGTTCTGGCGAGCGGACAGGGACATACCCACGGTCCAGAGCGCCAGGCTGGCGAAGAGCAGCCACCAGCGGCGATCCCGCGGCGTTCCCGAGCGTTGCCAGGCGAATACGACGCTCGCCATCGCCAACGCAGCCGAGGAAAAGAAAAACACGTACGACGCCGCCATGCCGTAGGACGGCATGATCGTCAGGGCGAGCGCGTGGGCCGCGACGACCGCCGCTGCGGCGAGAAGCACTTTCATGGGTGACCCTCCCGCCACCTGCAACACGTTGGTCATATCGGCATGAAAGGCGAGAAGTTTAGTTGCCGGATCCCCATGGGGTCATGGTAAGGCGCCAGACCGCTCGCATGTAAAGCCGCGTGGGCAGACGGGTTTTTCGGTGTGAAGAGCCCCGGTCGCGTGGTTCGGCTCGACTCGTGGGGAAAGTCCAAGAACCGATCTTTGCGAATCGGTAACTTCACCTGTTCCAGCGCGTCGGCTTGGATTCGTCCGTGCCGGCTCGCAGGATGTTCGATCTCCCCCTCAGAAGGAGCGCCTCATGTCTTCACGTCCCCATAAGATTCCCGGCCCCGATCATCCGATCACGGTGGAGCCTGCCAAGGGCAGGGTCGTGGTGCGCGACGGCGATCGTGTGGTCGTCGATACCCGGCGCGCGCTGGTGCTCACGGAAGCCAGCTATCCGCCCGTGTTCTACGTGCCGCGCGAGGATGCCGACATGGCCTCGCTGCGCCGCAGCGACCACCACACCTATTGCCCGTACAAGGGCGAAGCCTCGTATTACAGCCTGCCCGGCAACGAGGAGCGGGCGATCACGGCGATATGGACTTACGAAGAGCCCTACGAGGCCGTGACCGCCATCCGGGGTCATCTCGCCTTCTATCCCGACCGCGTGCGCATCGAGCACACCCCCGACTGATGCAGCGCAAGGAGCCGCTCATGCACGACCTCATCGACAGCCCCACGGACGCCGTCACCTCGGCGCGCCAGGCCACGGCGCTTTCCCTGGCCGACCGCTACGAGGCCGTGCGTGCACGCACGGAGCGACGGGTCGCGGCGCTGGAGCCGGAGGACATGGTCGTGCAGTCCATGCCGGATGCCAGCCCGGCGAAATGGCATCTGGCGCACACCACCTGGTTCTTCGAGACCTTCCTGCTCGGGCCGAATGTCCCGGGCTACGAGGTATTCGATCCCGAGTTCGGTTACCTCTTCAATTCGTACTACGAGGCGATCGGCCCGCGGCATCCGCGACCGATGCGTGGCCTGCTAACGCGTCCGTCAGTGAACCAGGTGATGGCCTACCGCCAACACGTGGACCGGCATATGCGCGCCTGGCTGGCGGGTGAAGTATCCGCCGAGTTGGAAGCGCTCGTGTTGTTGGGCTTCGCGCACGAGGAACAGCATCAGGAATTGCTGGTGATGGACGTGCAGCATCTGTTCGCGCAGTCGCCGTTGAAGCCGGCGTTCGATCCGGAATGGCCTGCGCCTGCGCCCGGAGCCACCGGGCGGTTTCGTTCCGTGAGCGGCGGCCTCGTGCGCATCGGCGCGGAAGATGAGCCTTTCGCGTTCGACAACGAGGGGCCCGCCCACCGCGTGTGGCTGGAACCGTTCGAGATCGCCGATCGCCTCGTCACCAACGGGCAGTGGCTGGCCTTCATGGCGCTGGGTGGCTACCGCCGCGCCGATCTTTGGCTGTCCGATGGCTGGGCACAATGCCAGGAGGAAGGATGGGACGCGCCGCTCTACTGGCGACATGACGGCGAAGCCTGGTCGCACATGACGCCGGGTGGCTGGCGCCCTGTCAATCCGGATGCGCCGGTCACGCACATCAGCTACTACGAGGCAGACGCGTTCGCGCGCTGGGCCGGTGCGCGCCTGCCCACCGAGGCCGAGTGGGAACACGCGGTGCGTACGCGGCCCGATCTTCAGCAAGTGGACGACGTCGCCTGGCAGTGGACCGCCAGCGCCTATTCGCCCTATCCGGGGTTCCAGGCGGCAGACGATGCCGTCGGCGAATACAACGGCAAGTTCATGATCGGCCAGATGGTGCTGCGTGGCGGTGCCAGCGTGACGCCGCCCGGACACTCGCGGCCCACGTATCGCAACTTCTACCGCCCCGGCCAGCGCTGGATGTTCAGCGGCGTGCGTCTGGCGCGTTACGCGGGATCGGGTTCGAGCGGCGAACGGCTGGCCTTCCTGCGCGACACGTTGGCTGGCCTCTCGGCATCGCCGAAGGCTTTCCTGCCGAAGTACTTCTACGATGGTGCAGGCTCCGCGCTGTTCGAGGCGATCTGTGTCACGCCCGAGTATTACCCGACGCGTACCGAAGCCGCGTTGCTCGCCGATATCGCACCGACGCTCGCGGCAAGCATCCCCGACGGGGCCGTGCTGCTCGAACTGGGCAGCGGTGCCAGCGAAAAGACGCGCATGCTGCTCGACGCCGCACCGTGGATTTCCGCCTACGTGCCCGTGGACATCAGCGCCGATGCGCTGGACGGTGCCGTGCGCAGTCTGCGTGAGGCGTATCCCTCGCTTGCCGTACATCCCGTCGTCGCGGACTTCACCCAGGCCATCGACGTGCCCAAGGCGTTGGCAGGTCGGCCGGTCGTGGCGTTCTTCCCCGGTTCCACCATCGGCAACTTCACCCACGACGAAGCGGCGGCACTGCTGCGCTTCGTTCGCGAAAGGCTCGGCCCGTCGGCGCATTTCATCGTGGGCGCGGACCAGGTGAAGGACGTGAACGTGCTGCTGGCGGCCTACGACGATGCGGGCGGCGTCACCGCAGCGTTCAACCGCAACGTGCTCGTTCGCATCGATCGCGAGCTGGGCGCGGACTTCGTGCCTGAAGCCTTCGAGCACCGCGCCATCTGGAACGCAGAACGTGAGCGCATCGAGATGCATCTGGTGAGCAGGGAAGCGCAGGAGGTGACGCTCGCCGGACAACGTTTCGCGTTCGCCGCTGGCGAAAGCATCCACACGGAGAACTCGCACAAGTTCACGCCGGAGTCGTTTGCTCGGCTCGCGGAAGCAGGCGGCTGGCGGATCGAGCGGGAATGGATTTCCCCGGCGCCCGCCTTTGGCGTGTTCATGCTGCGGGCCATCTGAGCCCGCAGCAGCTCAACCGGATACCGAAGCCTGCAACGCAGCGGCCAGACCCGCGTCGCCGCTGAGGATGTCTTTCCATGCGAGCGCAATACCGTTGCGCTTGCCCTTCGCCACGAGCTTCATGCCATCGGGATCGATGGTCAGCGTATACGCCTGGCCGTCGACGACGAGTTCGCGTTTAAGGGGTTTGTCGAGGGGTGTCATGACGTTCTCCGTGGCGTTCCTCGCACGATGCGCGCGCCAGCGTCACAGGTTCGTGCAAGTTCGCATGGGCGGCGATATGAGCATCATCTATTTGATTTTTCTTTGATTCTCATCTTTGACGCTGGGGCTTGTCGCTTGCTAGCGTGAGCGCCTCATCGACAGGAGGTCGGCATCATGAAATTCCTCAGACGCGGAAGGAGCGCGAGGAGCGGCGAGCTCGATCCGAGCTTCGGAACGGACGGCGTCGTCGAAGTACGGTCACCGGGAAATTTCCCCAACAACCTGACGTCGGTTGCCTTTGACGAAGCATCCCGCCTGATCATCTTCGGGAGCTATCAACGGGTCGAACCGGTGTTCGATCAGATGGGCGCTGCAAGGCTGCTGTCGGACGGCACCATCGACGAGGGTTTCGGGGATACCGGTGACGGCTTTCTTACGGCGCCTGCCGCGATCCCCGTCAACACGATAAGCGGCCTCGCCTTGCATCGCGAAGGGTTCGTGGTTACCGGTCCGGCAGGTGATCTCTTGCCTGTGCTGGCTTTCGATGCGGACGGACGATACCTCGCAGACACGAGTTTCATCGACGAGCAGCAGGTGTCGTTGCCGCGCGTGGCGATGCTGCGAGGTGGAAGCATCCTGCTCGCAAGCTCGGGTCGGCGAGGCGGCTGGCTTTATCGAAGGCGCGCCGATGGTTCCCAGGATGACGATTTCGGCGAGGGGGGGAGGCTCACGTTCCTCCCTGACGCGTTCGTGATGATCTCTTCCATGACGCTAGCCGATTCGGGTTTCTACATCGGCGGTGGCTACGGTGACGATGGTTTCGTCGGGCGCTGCGATCGCGACGGGCTGCCGGACGCGACATTTGGCGAAGCGGGTTTTCGCACGCTGAGATTCCAGGGCTTCAGGTATTCGGACTGCCGCCGGTTGAGTGTCACCCGCGAGCGGAAGCTGCTTGTCGTATTGCTCGGCGTAAGCACGTCAGGGCAGGTCGAGTGCGCCATCGTGCGGTTGAACGACGATGGGTCGACGGACCTGAGTTTCAATCGGGGCCAGCCCGTGAGCTTGCCTGGTCAGCTCGCCGAGGGGCTGACACAGGATTCCGCGGGCAGGATCGTCGTGGGTCTGGTCGACCTGGAGCAGGGCAATGTGCTCGTACGGCTGCATCCAAACGGCATGAGGGATACGAGCTTCGGCGCAGAGGGAAATGGAGAAGTCCGCGTGCCGTTTGCGCTGTTCCGCCTAAGGGATACGGGTATCCAGCCCGATGGACGCATCGTCGCGAGCGGCGAAAGGGGCTCCATGACGACGCTCATCAGACTGCTGCCGTAGGTAAACGCAAGAACCCCGAAGAGCATGCCCTTCGGGGTTCTCGGTCTGGCATAAGTGGTGGAGCGGAGGAGGATCGAACTCCCGACCTTCGCATTGCGAACGCGACGCTCTCCCAGCTGAGCTACCGCCCCACGAAGCGCAAACTATATCAGCCGAAATGGGCGCTGCCAACGGGTCCACGCACGCGCGCGTCCCACGGTCGGCTCAGCCCGGCAGCAGCGCCGCCAGCCGTTCGAACAGCACCTCACGGCGCCAACCCTCCAGCGCCTCCGGCCAGTGGCCGGTCATCACGAACTCTTCCATCGAGCGCCGCGCGCAGAGCAGGCCGGGGGGGAGATCGAGCTGGGTGGCGAGGGTATCTACTGCGCTGCGCATTTCGTTGATCGCGCGCTTCGCCTCGCCGACGGGGTGGCCGACGATGGGCGCGGTGCCTTCGATGTCCTCGGCGTCCAACGGACGGTGCAGCAGGTCGAACAGCTCCTGGCGCTGCGGCGAGCGCAGGGCCCGCGTACCACGGGTGCGTTCGTCGAGGCTCGCGGCCGTGGCGGGCAGGTTGCCGACGAGGTCCAGGGCCTGCACGTCTTCGAGCAGCCAGGAGCGTGGCTTATCCAGCGCGCGGGCCGTGGCCTCGCGCCAACGCAGCACGCGACGGAGCAGGGCCTGCTTCTCTGGCGACCATTCGCTCGCCGCCTTGAAGCCGCGCTGCGGTTGCGGGTCGCCTTCGCGATGGCTGGCGCGGCGTTTCATGCGCGCGCAATCCTCGGCATGCCATGCGGTGCGGCCGCGCTCGGCGAGCCGTTCGGAGAGGATGCGATGGACGGGGTGCAGATGGACGACGTCCAGCGTGGCGTAGAGCTTCTGCGATTCCGTGAGGGGGCGCTGCAACCAGTCGCTGCGCGTCTCGCCCTTGTCGAGTTCCGCGCCCACCAGCTCGGCGACCAGTGCGCGATAGCTGATGCCCAAGCCCATGCCGACGAAGGCCGCGGCGACCTGCGTATCGAACAAGGTGTGCGGGCCGTCGGGCAGGAACGGCGACATCGCTTCGAGATCCTCGCCCGCGCTGTGCATCACGGTGACCACGGGTTGTGCGGCGAATACCGGTTGCAGCGCTTCGCCCAGCGGCACCGCCAGCGGGTCGATCAGCGCGTAGCGTTCGTCGTGGGCGAGCTGGAGCAGGGCGAGTTGCGGGTAAAAGGTGTTGCGGCGCATGAACTCGGTGTCGAGCCCGACGACGGCCTCTGCGGCGATCGGCGCGAGCCATGCGTCCAGCGCCTCGCGGCGGTCGATCCAGGGGGCTGTGGGAGCGAGTTCGCTCGTGGTCATGCAGGCGTCCTTGTGAGTCAGGGACGCGCCGACATTCCGTGTTGCCCTGTCGCGCGCGATTCCCTAAGGTGGCAGCGCACGATAGCAGGCCTGTACGGAACCGCCCACCATGCCGAATACCGAGACCGTCCGCCGACAGCGCGCCATTGGCGGCGCGTTGGGCGTTGCCGTGCTCGCTTTCGCGCTGTTCTATCACTTCTTTCCGCAGGCGCTTCACGTCCAGCCGACGCAGAACACGGCGCGCTCGCCGCTGCGCGGCCAGCCGAGCGTCATGGGCTTCGACCAGCGCCCGCAGGCCGCGCCCCAGGCCGTTGCATCGGAAATCGACGCCGGGCCGCCGATCATGCTCGCGCCGGCCTCCGTGATCGCGGCGCGCCACCGCGAGAAGAGCGCGGATATCGTCCTGCCGGCGCAGAAGACCCCTGACTCGCCCGAGCTGGCCGCTCTGCTGGACCGCGGCGACAAGGCCCTGGCGGCCGATCGTCTGGTCGGCGGTCAGGACAGCGCGTCCGCGCTCTATGCCGCGGCTTTGAAGCAGAAGGCCGATAGCCAGCGCGCCCTGGCCGGCATGGACGAGGTCCGCGGGCGGCTCGCCGCGGGCATCGAGCAGGACATCGCACTGGGCGATGCAGAAGCCGCGAGGGAAGGCCTTAGCGCGCTGAAGAGCCTGCCGTCGTCGAGCGCCATGGCGGCGCCGCTCCAGCAAAAGCTGGCGGTGCTCGACAAGGTGCGCCCGCTGCTGGGCAAGGCCGCCGCGCAGTTGCAGGATGGGAAGGCGAGCCAGCCCCGCGGCGACAGCGCGCTGGACACCTACCGCGAGGTGCTCACGCTCGATCCGGAAAACGCCGTGGCCGAGCAAGGCATCATCACCGTGCAGCGCAACGTGCTCGACAAGGCGCTGGCCGCCGTCGCGCAGAACGATTTTCCGGGAGCGGACGCGGCCCTGGCCGAGGCGGCGACCATCGCCCCCGAGTCGCAGGCTTTACAGGACACCCGCGGCCGCATCGAAGGCATGCGTCGGCAGAGTGCGACAGCGATGTTGGCCCAAGCACGGTCTGCGCTCGATGCCGGCGACCTCACGCTCGCCGAGCAACTCGCCACGAAGGCGCAGCAGGTCAGCCCCGATCTCGCTGGCATCGACGACTTCAACGAGCGGCTCACCAACGCGCGCCTGTACGCGAGCTACAAGCCGGGCCAGGTGTTCGCCGACCGCTTCCTCGACACCAACGGGCAGGCACCCGCGATGGTCGTCGTGCCGACGGGCAAGTTCACCATGGGGTCGCCGGATGGCGAAGCCGGGCACGATGCCAACGAATCGCCCGCGCACGAGGTGCAGATCGCCAAGGGATTCGCCATGGCGCGCAGCACCGTCACCATCGGTCAGTTCCGCGACTTCGTGCGTGCGTCCGGGTACGTGCCGCAGTCCCAGTCGCTCGGCGGCGGCAGCGTCTATGACGAACAAAGCGGCGGCCTGCGTGACGATGCGTCGGTGACCTGGCAGGACGACTACGCCGGCAAGCCCGGCCAGGACCGACTGCCGGTCATCAACGTGTCCTGGAACGACGCACGCGCCTATGCCGAGTGGCTGTCGCAGCGCACCGGCAAGAAGTACCGCCTGCCCAGCGAGGCCGAGTTCGAGTACGCCCTCCGTGCAGGCAGCACGTCGCGCTTCTGGTGGGGCGACGGCACGCCGTCGTCACGTGTAGAGAACCTCACAGGCGGTAACGACCGCTCCGGTTCCGGGCGTCGTTGGAGCAACGCGTTCAACGGCTATCGCGATGGCTACTGGGGCCCCGCGCCCGTCATGAGCTTCACCCCCAATCCGTTCGGCCTCTACGACATGGGCGGCAACGTGTCGGAGTGGGTGGCGGACTGCTGGCACGACAACTACATCCGCGCACCACGCACCGGCGAAGCGTGGGTCAATCCCGGCTGCGGTCGCCGCGTCATTCGCGGCGGATCGTGGGGCAGCGCACCCGACATGGTTCGCTCGGCTTATCGCCAGGGTGCGACCGCCGATTTGCGTAATGCGCGTGTCGGGTTTCGTGTGGTGCGGGAGTTGTAGCGGCGGCGAGCCAGCCGCGTGGAATCGCAAGATCCGGATAGGAGCGGCTGTCGGCCGCCGTAGATCATTAGGCACGCATCTTCGAGGCGATCCTTATGACGTTCCGTATTCTTGGTCTTGACCCAGCGATTTTTGTGCCGCTTTTCGGACTGACGGAAAGCGAACTGGCAAGTCACGGCGTGAAGCGCATGTGGGTCGACTCATGGCCTGGCTTCCCCGACAGAATCGAAGTGGCCGATGTGCCAGTAGGCGAGTCGGTACTCCTGCTCAACTACACGCATCAACCGGCGGATACGCCGTACCGCAGCAGTCACGCGATCTTTGTCCGCGAATTTGCGAAAGAGCCACTCGACGTGGTCAACGTCATACCAAAAGCCATGGAACGTCGGACGATTTCGCTACGCAGCTTTAATCGCGCTCACGAAATGGTAGACGCGACCCTGGTTGAGGGCCGAAACCTGAAAGAGGCCATTGAAAGCCTGTTGAGTGGTGCGGAAGCGGCGTATCTGCACGCTCATTACGCTATGCGCGGCTGCTATGCCGCTCGTATTGAGCGTGCGTGACACGGGATGATTGCCGACTTGCGCCTCGTGTAAGGGAAACCTTACATGGGCCTAGGCCCAGGACTACATACCGCCGCATCTAGCCCCTTCATCATCCTTCCGCCAAATCACTGGCATTCAACAAGGGGAATCGGGTGCGTCTCAGAAAGCTTACGGTAGCTTTGCTCATGGCTACGACTTCGCTGCCTGCGCTTGCAGACAGCACGACCGGTACGTCCGTGTCGATCATTGGCGTTCCGGGTCCAGGGCGGCAGGTATCGGCGCATGTGGTCGTTACGGGCAAGCACCTCGTCACGGGGCCGGGGTTCACCGTGACTGGCGGGAAAGTACAGGTCAGCGTCAATGGCGTATTGGCGGCCCAGGTGGAAGCCACGTGGCCGTTCAATTCGAACCTTATCGACAGCGGCTGTGTTCAGTTCGATCCGTACGGCAACTGCATCAGGACTAAGTACATCTCCAATAACACCGATGTGACGATTCCGATCACTCTTCCGACCGGAATAGCGAGCGCACAGGTGACGGCGCGTTACAGCGGGGATACGGATTCCCACGGGTCTGACTCGGCTCCGGCGAACGTCGCGTTGGGTAAGGCGCCTGACCTTTATTGGATCAAGTCGACTGCGACCGGCACGGGCACGACCGAGGTTCACATTCTCGACGCGGCAACCGGCTACAGCACCTTCAAGTTGCATACGGGCACGGCACTGCACGAAGTGAGTACGGATCAATACGCTTTTGCCCTTGGTGACGCCAACGGTGACGGCAAAACGGACGTATATGCGATCAGCCGCTACGGCAACGGAACGCCGAATGTGGAAGTGCATATCCTCGACGGTGCGACGAATTACGCGACCTTCCTGAGTCATGCTTCGGTGGCACTTCCTGCAGTAGAGCCAGGTCTCGCCTGGACGTTTGACGTTGCCGATTTCAATCAGGACGGTGTGCCTGACCTCTATGCGTTCCGCAAGTCCGGCGGCGGTAGCGGGCGGACGGAAGTCCATATCTATAGTGGCAAGGATGGATTCCAGACCGTTCTCGGTCACTTCGTGATGCCTATGCCGCCCGTGGGCACAGACGACGCTTGGGAATTCCACACAGCCTACATGGACGCTGACTCGATTCCGGACGTGGTAGCCGTCGCTAAACAGAATGGCGCCACGACGGAAGTACACGTGGTAAGCGGGTCGAGCAACTACGGGGCGTATTCGTTGGAGACGACCACGGCGCTGGCCGCCACTGGCACTAGCTCTCAATGGGTATTCGGCGTCAACGACTACGAGCGGGACGGCTTCAACGATCTTTTTGCCGTTACCAAAAGCGGAGCGGCTGGGGTTGAAGTGCATGCACTGCGCGGCCCGATGTTCCAGGAATTCGACCTGCATACACCGACGCCGATCGAGGCATTGCCTTCAGATGCATCGCAAACGATCTTGATCGACAAGTAGCCATCTGCTGAACGGCTAAAAGTGAGTGGAAAAGGGCTATCGACCGAAGCTGGACGTTTCGTCCTTTTCATCTACCGCGCTTAGCGTGAAAAATCCATTTCCAACCCATCGCTGGAAATATCAATGAACACTTTGGGCCGTATCGCTGTAGCCGCTTTTGGAACCGTGGTCAGCACTGTTTATGCCTCAACGCCCCTACCAAGCGGCAGCTTTGCCATGCTCGATTCCTCGATGAGTTGCGCAAATGGGCACTCGTCAACTTGCTATATGACCGACTCCGGGCAAGCCGATAAGGTCGTTCGCAACCTCCAAGCTGCGGGCGTCGAATACTTCATGATTCCGTCCGCCCTTCTGGACGAGGCGGAGCTGTTGGGAAATGCTGTTGAACAACATGGCGGAAAGATTCTTTCCTTCGAAAGGTGGGCATTCCAAGCGGCAGTGCATGACGGAGTTTTTAGCTGTCAGGACTACACCCAAGAACGGATTCTGAAATTCCTCCTTCCCCTTAAGCACCGATTTCCAGAATCGTTCTTCGGCCTACAACTGAAAGACGAGGCACCTCAAGGTGAGCACGACAATCTTGGTGCGCTTGTGCAGTGCATTCGAAGCGTACCCGAACT
>Ga0209674_100777_pt1 | contig 10776 bp, 9 predicted proteins | sample AraplaCvi_mMS_r2_FD_184279 | JGI IMG/M metagenome (GOLD analysis project Ga0209674, IMG submission 184279) | Arabidopsis root microbial communities from North Carolina, USA - plate scrape CL_Cvi_mMS_r2 (SPAdes) (version 2) | ecosystem: Host-associated > Plants > Roots > Endosphere | place: USA... | reverse complement strand
GATGCGCAACGCACCGGAATCCACCAGGCGCTGCGTGATCAGGCCGGCTTCGGGCAGCGCGCGCAAACGTACGCTGGGCGGGTTGTAGTGGCCGCGCCCGTCGGTCGTTCCCTGCGGCGACTCGCGCGACAGGGAGCCGCCAAGATGCAACACGTTGCCCGGCGAGTTGAGCGGCGTCCAGGCAGCGCGTCCGGCCACCATGCGGCCGTCGAGATCGCCTTGGAGGTTGCCGCCTTTGTAGTAGCCGAGTTGAACGAGGTAGTTCTTGCGGGTCAGCGCCCAGTCCATACCGAGGCGGCGGTTCGCATAGATCGCCTGCATCGGCAGCGATGTCTCCATGAACGACGTACTGCCCGTGCTCGTATTGCCCTCGAAACCCACGGGCGTCTTCATGAAACCGACGCGCAGCGCACCGTAGTCAGCGCCAAGCAGCGCCTTGCTCTGCACGCGGAAGAACACGTCGAGCCAGGTCTTGGTCTGGAAGTCGAACACAACGGTACCGTCGTAGACGCCCTTCTTGCGAATGAACATGCCGAATTCCTTGCGGCGGTTCGTCTGCGCGTCCTCGTACACGCCCTGGTCGTTGGAAAACCGATCCAGGTCGTACTGGTACTTCAACGAGAAGCCGACATCGGTGCCGTCGGCGAAGACGTAGTGCGTCGGCCAGTTGGTGCGCCAGTCGTAATCGTTGCGCGGCGCATCGGCCGCGGTGGCGATAGCCGGCGCCATCAGCGCCAGGGCGCCGAGAATGGTTTTCTTCACGATGGAACCCCTGACTGGCGAGCCTTCGTCGGCACCGCGCTGTGAAACCCGAGAATGTGCGTGCCTGAGAATCCGCTCATGTCACGGTAGTGTCATCGGCAGAATCTTGCGAGCCTTTAAGTGGCTGTCTTCACAGTGGGAGCCGCCATGGCGGCGAGAAGCCCACGAAGCGGTGTAGCCGTGAGTCAGATCCCCATCGCCAGCAGGCTGGCTCCCACCGACAAGTTCGCATCGCCAGCAGGCTGGCTCCCACCGGCAAGCTGCCCTCGCCGCCATGGCGGCTCCCACAAGCCAAAAAAAGACGCCCCGAACGGGGGCGTCTTCATGGTCCAGCGGATCGGCGGAGCGCCATGGCGCCCCCGCCGGGTCCTCGATCAGATCGCGTAGTACATCTGGAACTCGAGCGGATGCGTGCTTGCACGGTAGCGGGTCACTTCCTGCATCTTCAGCGCGATGTAGCCGTCGATGAAGTCGTCGGTGAACACACCGCCCGCCTTGAGGAACTCGCGGTCCTTGTCGAGCGCTACGAGGGCTTCGTCGAGGCTCGCGCAAACCTGCGGGATGTTCTTCTCTTCTTCCGGCGGCAGGTCGTAGAGATCCTTGTCGGCCGGAGCACCCGGGTCGATCTTGTTCAGGATGCCGTCGAGGCCCGCCATCATCAGCACAGTGAAAGTGAGATAGCCCGACTGCATCGGGTCCGGGAAGCGGATCTCGATGCGACGACCCTTCGGGCTCGACACGTACGGAATGCGGCAGGACGCCGAGCGATTGCGCGCCGAGTAAGCGAGCATGACCGGCGCTTCGAAGCCCGGCACCAGACGCTTGTAGCTGTTGGTGGTGGAGTTGGCGAAGGCATTGATGGCCTTGGCGTGCTTGAAGATGCCGCCGATGTACCACAGCGCCGTCTGCGAGAGGCCGCCGTAGAGGTCGCCCGCGAAGAGGTTCTCGCCGTTCTTCGACAGCGACTGGTGCACGTGCATGCCCGAGCCGTTGTCGCCGACGATCGGCTTCGGCATGAAGGTCACGGTCTTGCCAGCCTGGTGGGCTACGTTCTTGATGACGTACTTCATCGTCATCAGCTCGTCGGCCTTCTTCACCAGCGTGTTGAAGCGGGTGCCGATCTCGCACTGGCCCGCGTTCGCCACTTCGTGGTGATGCACTTCGACCACCTGGCCGAGCGACTCCAGCACCTTGCACATATCGGCACGCAGGTCGCCCAGGCTATCGACCGGGCTGACCGGGAAGTAGCCACCCTTCACGCCCGGGCGGTGGCCGGTGTTGGTGCCGTCGTACTTGTAGCGCGAGGACCAGGCTGCTTCTTCCGAACCGATCTCGTAGAACACGCGGCCCATGTCGTTCTGCCAGCGGACCGAATCGAAGATGAAGAACTCCGGCTCGGGGCCGAAGAACGCCGTATCGGCGATGCCCGTGGACTTCAGATAAGCCTCGGCGCGCTTCGCGATGGAACGCGGATCGCGGCCATAGGCCTGCATGGTGCTGGGCTCGAGCACGTCGCAGTGCAGGATCAGCTGCTTGTGCGCGCTGAACGGATCGAGGTGCGCCGTCTCCGGGTCGGGCATGAGGACCATGTCGGACTCGTTGATGCCCTTCCAGCCAGCGATCGACGAACCGTCGAACATCTTGCCGTCTTCGAAGGTGCCTTCGTCGATGGCGTGCGCGGGGAACGTGACATGGTGGTGCTTGCCGAGAATGTCGGCGAAGCGCAGGTCGACGAACTCGATTTCCTCGTCCTGGATCAGGTTCAGCACTTTGGAAGCGGCAGACATACAAACCTCGAATGGGTATGGGGCGGGATGCTTTTAGCAATCGCTGTGCCAGCGGCGGCACCCTATGAAGGGCGCGCCGGGCCGGGCTCGCGCATCATAGACCCGCAGGATGACATGCACGCTTTTGCACCACATGAGTGCAAATGACGACCCCATGCACCAATCGAGGCACAAGACGCCCTGACCCTGCGGCGCCGACCACGATCAGGCGCGCTCGGGTTCGACCTCCCTTTGATAGAAGTGCGAGAGCGCCTGTTGGAGGTGACGAACGGTCGCCTCGTCGGTCAGCCGCTTTCCGTCCACCTTGGTCTGCACGAACGTTATCGCGACTTCGCGAAGTGGGGGCAGCTTGCAGAGCATCGACGCCAGGATCTCGCGGAGGTGCGCCTGTGCCCGCACGCCGCCCAGCGGGCCTGGAGAGAACGTGCAGAAGTAGACGGGCTTGCCAACCATGCAACTCTTGAACGCCGGTCGTGACAGCCAGTCCAGGGCATTCTTCAGCACCCCGGGCACACTGTGGTTGAACTCGGGCGTGACGATAAGAACCACGTCGGCGCTTTCGACCGTTTGCCGGGCCAGCATGACCGCATCGGGGAGAACACCGTCCTCCAGGTCCTGGTTGTAGTGAGGCAGCTGCCCCACGTCCAACGCTTCGCATGTGGCTCCGTCGGGAGCCAAAGAGAAAAGCGTCGCAAGAATCATCTTCGCGTAGGAACCCTCGCGAAGGCTTCCGGCCATACCTACGATTTTCATGTGACGATCTCCCGGTAAATCATGACGAGGCACGGTCCGCTCACGCGTTCGGCCTGAGCGATGAAGCCGAGCACGACGTGCATCTCCGCATTGTGTGGCATCAGGCTTTCAAAGCCGTCCTGACGATAGCGACGATCGACGCCCAACCGCTTTCCCCGAGCACCATGCCCAGCAAGCCGGTGAGAGCGACCAAGGGTGGCGCTGGCGAACGCACCTTCAACGCGGCGTACAGGACGCCGACGAGGGCGCCAACGACGAAAGAAACAAGATAGGACTTCATGGCGACGATCCATGGCATCTGCGGATGGCTGACGACGTTAGTCACCGCGCTGGTGAGCGTCCAACGCATTGTCGGCATGCCATTTATCTGCATTGGCTATAAATGTCGGCCCGGCCGTTCTCACTTCGCTATCATCCGCCGACGGCTCGACCTGTTCGAAGAGAGGCGGACACGCTCATGGACATCCGGCATCTGAAGCACATCGTTGCGCTCGCCGATGAGGGCACGTTCACGGCCGCGGCCGCACGCGTTCATATCGTTCAGTCGGCCTTGTCCGTCTCCATCCGGGAGCTGGAAAGCGAACTGGGCGTTCAACTTGTCGAGCGCACCACGCGGCGGATGTCGCTGACGCCCGCGGGCGAGATGTTCGTGGCGAAGGCACGTTCCACGCTGTTGCATTTGGACGATGCCGTCCAGGCTGTGCGTGCGTTCAAAGGGGTGGTCCAGGGGAGGCTGCGCATCGGCATTCTGCAAAGCCTGGCGCCCTATATACGCCTGCCGGAACTCCTGGAGAGCATGCGTTCGCGCTATCCGGGTATCGAGTTCACCGTGCGCTCCCTGACCAGCAAGCAGGGCCCGGCGCTGGTCGCTTCCGGCGACATCGATCTGAGTTTTCACCCCGTCTATCCCGACGAGAAAACGCGAGGCGTCGAGGTGACACCGTTCATCGAGGACGCGCTGGTCGTCGTGTGTGCCAAGTCGCATGCGCTTGCCGGACGAAGAGATCTACGCGTCGATCGGTTGTCTGAGCAGCGCCTTGTCCATCTGTCTCCCGAGCGGACCTTACGCAAGGTCACCGATCGGATACTGGACGAGCATGGGCTGGTGAACGAGGTCGTCTACGAGGTCAACGACGTGGAGACCATGCTTCAGTTCGTTTCGAGCGGTCTGGGAGTGGCCGTGGTGCCTTCGAAGCTGGCGTCCTATTCGACGCATCGGAATGCCCTTAGATCGTTGCGCCTCGTCGCGCCGGGGACGACGCTTCCCAAGTGGCGCGTCGTGATCCTGACCCGCGAGAGGTCCGTAGGCAGCGAAACCGGGTTGCGAGTGGCAAAGGATATCTTCCTCGCGGAAGTCCCCAAGTTCTTGCGCAAGTAGGTGTACTGCGCTGGCGGTGGGATGGCGTGCGACGTGTATCGGCATTTCGCAGATCAGCCCACTTCGTTTACCCTGCGCAGTCTCAACAAGCGCGTAAACCGTGTCGTGGCTATGAAAGCGTTCGACGAGCATGGCGGCTCGCCCTTGTCCTCGGTCGTGGAAATCGTCCCCTAGCCCGCGACCCTCGCTTTTCCTCGGATCGGTGGCATGACGAACAAGCACGACGACGACACCTTCGATGCCGGCAGGCGACGCCTGCTCGGCGGCATGGCAACCACCGGTGCGGTACTGGCACTGGGCGGCCTTTCCGAAGGCGCAACGGGCACGGAACATCCACCCCTACCCGCGCCCAAGGGCGAAGCGCTGGATGCACTTCTCGAAAATCATATCCAGCACGTCGTTGTGGTGTATGCCGAGAACCGCAGCTTCAACAACCTGTTCGGCGAATTCCCCGGCCTGCAGCAGCCATTGAGCGCGGTACCCGCGGAACGCTTGATCCAGCGCGATCGCGACGGCACGCCGTTCAAGACGCTGCCGCCGATCTGGGGAGGCATGGTGCCTCACGAGCAAGTGGTGGATCACAAAACCTACAAGATCGGCGAGAAGGACATCGTGGGTCTTCCGAATGCACCATGGGCGTTGCATACGGGCGACGGCACGCCGCTGCCCCACGGTGTCGTTACACGCGATCTCGTCCATGCGTTCTACAACAACCAACTGCAGATCAACGGCGGCAAGAACGACGGCTTCGTCGCCTGGGGCGACAATGGCGCGCTTACCATGGGCTACTACGCCAGCGCGCCGGTGCACCTGCGCCTATGGCGCCTCGCCGAACAGTTCACGCTTTGCGACAACTTCTTCATGGGCGCCTTCGGCGGCTCCTTTCTCAATCACCAGTACCTCGTGGCGGCGCAACCGCCTTTCTATCCGAATGCAGACAAGAGCCCCGCGCAGTTCAATATCGCGGTGACCGAGAGCGGCGAACCCACGGACCATCGCCTGAAGATGGCGGACGAGTCCCCGAAGAGTGCGATGGACGGCAAGCCGAAGTTCGCGCACCACAACACGCTCACGCCGGATTTCTGGGCAGTCAACACGATCGGCCCGCCCTACTCGCCCGGCTTCAATGTCGACAGGAAGAACCCGCTGCTGGCCGATGCGAGCAGCCCGAACACCCTGCCGCCGCAGGCGCACAAGCACATCGGCGATATGCTTTCCGCGAAGCAGGTCGATTGGGCATGGTACGGCGGCGGTTTCCAGGCTGCGCTCGATGGCAAGGGTGATGGCGACGACGGCAGCTTCCCGCAGACGCCCAACTTCCAGCCACACCATCAGCCGCTCAACTATTTCGTTTCGCTGGCGCCCGGTAGCGAAGCACGCAAGCGTCATCTGCGCGACGGCGGCGTGGGTGAGACCGCGGCGACCAATCATTTCCTCGCCGACGTCGCGGCCGGGAAGCTGCCGCCGGTCACGTTCTACAAGCCGCAGGGCGATCTCAACATGCATGCCGGCTACTCCGACGTGGAGGCGGGCGATCGCCACATCGCGAACGTGGTGCATGCGCTGCGCACGAGCCCGCTGTGGAAGCACATGCTGGTGATCGTCACTTTCGATGAGAACGGTGGCTGGTGGGATCACGTGGCACCGCCGAAGGGCGATCGCTGGGGTCCGGGCACGCGCATCCCCGCGCTGGTGATCTCACCGTTTGCGAAGAAGGGTCACGTGGAGCACACGATCTACGACACGGGCTCCATCGCGCGCTTCATAACGCGACGATTCAAGCTGGAAAAACTGCCGGGTCTGAAAGTCCGCGAGGACGCCATGGTGGCGGCGGGCGGACCGGCGCCCGGCGATCTGACTGAAACGCTCGACTTCTCGGGCAGGGCCTGACGCTGCTGCTACACCGGCACCCTGCCCGCTGCCGCGGGATCGCCAGCAGGCTGGCTCCCACCCTGGACATGGCTTCCAACCGAGATCATGGCTCCGCCTCGGCGGATGACTGCCGACGACGGTGACCCGCTGCATCCGGCACCCTGCCCGCTGCCGCGGGATCGCCAGCAGGCTGGCTCCCACCCTGGACAGGCATCCCAACCGAGATCATGGCTCCGCCAGACGGATGGCTGCCGACGACGGTGGCCCGCTGCGTCCGGCACCCTGCCCGCTGCCGCGGGATCGCCAGCAGGCTGGCTCCCACCCTGGACATGGCTTCCAACCGAGATCATGGCTCCGCCTGACGGATGGCTGCCGACGACGGTGACCCGCTGTATCCGGCACCCTGCCCGCTGCCGCGGGATCGCCAGCAGGCTGGCTCCCACCCTGGACAGGCGTCCCAACCGAGATCATGGCTCCGCCTGGGCGGATGACTGCCGACGACGGTGACCCGCTGCGTCCGGCACCCTGCCCGCTGCCGCGGGATCGCCAGCAGGCTGGCTCCCACCCTGGGACAGGCATCCCAACCGAGATCATGGCTCCGCCTGAAGGATGGCTGCCGACGACGGTGGCCCGCTGCATCCTGCAACCTGCCCGCTGCCGCGGGATCGCCAGCAGGCTGGCTCCCACCCTGGACAGGCATCCCAACCGAGATCATGGCTCCGCCTGACGGATGGCTGCCGACGACGGTGGCCGCTACACCGGCATCCCCCGCCGCGGAGCCGGCCAGCCTCCCATGCCGCGGTGGGAGCCAGCCTGCTGGCGATAGAGGCTTGCCTCAGTGCGCTGGTGTACCGCCCGAGGCGAAGGGCGGCTTCGCGAACCAGACGGCAACCATCGCCAGGCCGAACATCAAACCGAAGATCCAGAAGACGTCGTTCACGGCGAGCGTCGCGGCTTGCAGGTCCACGATGCGATTGAGCGCCGCGTTCAAGGTCGGTCCCTGCACGCCGAACGACTGGAAGCGCTCCACATATTCGCTCGTCGCGCGGCTGCCTTGGCTCACATTCTCCGCCAGCACGGCGTGGTGGTAGGTGGTGCGATGCGAATACAGCGTCGTACTGACCGCCGTGGCGATACTTCCCGCCAGTGTGCGGAAGAAGTTCGACAAACCCGACGCACTCGCGACCTGGTCGTCGGGCAGCCCGGACAAGATGATCTGGTTCACCGGAACGAAGAACAGCGCAACGCCCGCGCCCATGCATAACCGCGGCAGTGCGAGTTCACCGTAGGGCGCCAGCGTACTCAAGGTCGACATGTAGAACGACGCGCCTGCAAAGATGGCGAAGCCGATCGTGTTCAACAGACGCAGGTCGAACTTGCTCTGGAATGCACCGACGAGCGGCGACAGCACAATGGCGAGCAAGCCGATCGGCGCGACGACAAAGCCCGCCCAGGTCGCGGTATAGCCGAGCACTTCCTGCACCCACATCGGCATCACCACCGTGCCGCCGAAGAATGCAAACATGCCCAGCGACAGGCAGAGCACACCGATGAAAAAGTTGCGCCGACCCAACAGTCGCAATTCCACCACCGGGTTCTTGTGCATCAGCTCCCAGGCTATCAGGAAGGTGAGGCAGACCACCGCGACGATCGCCAGCACCACGATGGTGTTGGATGTGAACCAATCCATGTCGTTGCCGTTGTCGAGCATGAACTGCAGGCATCCTACGCCGATGGCGAGTAGCCCCAGGCCCACCGCGTCGATCGGCATCTTTGCCGTCTTCGATTCACGGTCACGCAGCAAGACATACGTGATGATCAGTGCGAAGGCGCCGACGGGAATGTTGATGAAGAAGATCCACGACCAGTGATAGTTGTCGGCAATCCAGCCGCCGAGGATGGGACCGAACACGGGCGCCACCACAACGGTCATCGCCCATAGCGCGAGCGCAATGGGTCGCTTCGCTACGGGGTAGTTATTGAGCAGCAGGGTCTGCGACAGCGGCACCATCGGACCGGACACCGCACCTTGGCAGAGGCGGAAGACGATGAGCATCGTCATGCTCTGCGACAGTCCGCACAGCGCCGAAAAGATCACGAACAACATCACCGAGACGGAGAACGTGCGCACCTCGCCGAAGCGTCGCGCGATCCATCCCGTCAGTGGCTGCATCACGGCGCTCGCCATGGAATAGGCACTGATCGCCATGGTGCCTTCGTTGCTGCTCACGCCGAGGTTGCCGGCGATGGTACGCACCGAAACGTTGACGATGGAGATGTCCAGCACCTCCATGAAGGTGGCCAGCGCTACACCGGCGGTAAGCAGCGCCAGCGCACCACCTTTCAGCGGCGGCTTGCCCTGCGCCGGCGCGTTTCCCTCCGCCATCGCTCAGCCGCCGCGACGTGAAGCGAGCGGCGGGGGCGTTACGTCCACCGTGTTGGCCCGGATGATCTCTTCCGCGCGCGCGTCGGCGCGATCCATCTCCTGCTCGTAGACGTTCGTGGTAGCGAGCGGCTTGTTGCGGGGCGTCTCGGCGAGCACGCGTCCATCGCGGTCATGGGTATCGACGTTCACGTCAGTCGAAAGGCCGACGCGCAGGGGATGCTTGCGCAGCTCTTCCGGGTCGAGCGCGATGCGCACCGGCAACCGTTGCACGACCTTGATCCAGTTGCCGGTGGCGTTCTCGGCTGGCAACAGCGAGAACGCGCTGCCGGTACCGGCGTTCAAGCCGACGACCTTGCCGTGGTACTCCACATCCGAATACATGTCGGTGGTGATCTTCACCGGCTGGCCGATGCGGATGTGCTCCAACTGGGTTTCCTTGAAGTTCGCATCCACCCAGAGGTCGGACAGCGGCACCACCGTCAGCAGGTCCTGTCCCGGCTGGATCCGCTGACCGACCTGCACCTGCCGGCGCGCTGCATACCCTTCGATCGGCGAGACGATGGCGTTGCGGCCGTTGTTCACCCAAGCGTTGCGGAACTGCGCGCGCGCCTGGATCACAGCGGGGAAGTCGGCCACGCTGGTGCCATCCACTTGGGCGTGGGCTGCCGCGGCCTCGCGCTCAGCCGCCTGCAAGCCGGCAAGCGCCTGCTGCATTTGGCGTCGACCGGTATCCACCTCTTCCGCAGAGACGGCGCGTCGTTCCAGCAAGGGGTGGCGACGGTTGTACTCGTCCCGTGCCTGCTCATACTGCGCACGGCGCTGGGGTATGGCGGCGTCCGCCTGGCTCGCCTGCTGCATGCGTGCCTGCGCCTCGCGCACCGCCTGCGCCAACTGACCTTCGGCATTCATCAGCGCCACGCGCGCATCCACCGGATCGAGCCGGATGAGCACCTGGCCCTGATGCACACGTTCGGTTTCCTCCACCGCCACTTCCACGACGGTGCCGGCGACGCGCGACGAGATCGTCACCATGTCGCCCTTCACATAGGCGTCGTCGGTGGTCTCGCGCTGGGAGAACACGAAAATGTACAGCAACAGCCAGACCAAGCCGGCCAGCACAAAGACGGCACCGATGATGGAGAGGACGATGATCTTTCGGCGCTTCGCCTTGGGATCGTCTTTCTTTTTCTTGTCGTCCTTGTCTTCTTGATCGCTCTTTCCGTCCTGGTCGTGCTTGCTGCTGTCGGCGTCCTTCCGCTTCGTCCCGTCGCCGTGCTCGTCGGCGCGCTGCGATCGTTCCTTCGTTTCGTCCTGTTCGTTGTCGGCGGTCATCGGGTGGCATCCTCGCCGGCCTTGGCGGCCGGTAGATCGGGCAGGTCGTCGGCGTGGTAACCGCCGCCGAGCGCATGGATGAGGGAAAGGTTCGCGGAAAGCATCTGGCTGGCGAGTTGCAGCCGCGCGTCGCGTTGCTGGTCGAGCTGCATGTCGGCATCGAGCCAGGTGCGGTCGTCGATGAGGCCCTTGGAGCGGCGATCGGCGGCCTTGGCCTTCTGGGCCGCCGTGGCGTCGTATTGGCGATCCACCTGCACACGTTGATCGTCGAGCATCTGCAAGGTGGCGACGCCTTGCGCGATCTCGCCCGCCGCCTGTACGACCGCCGCGTCGTATTGCGCTACCGTCGAATCGAGCTGGGCTTGAGCGCCCTCGTACTGCGCACGCAGACGCCCGCCGCTGAAGATGGGCAACTGCACGGATGCACCGACATTGCCGAGCGTGAGGTCGGTGCGCGTACCCGAGCCGAGGTCCGGATACGTGCGCAGGAACGCGCCAAGCGCCGT
>Ga0209674_100776_pt1 | contig 10798 bp, 12 predicted proteins | sample AraplaCvi_mMS_r2_FD_184279 | JGI IMG/M metagenome (GOLD analysis project Ga0209674, IMG submission 184279) | Arabidopsis root microbial communities from North Carolina, USA - plate scrape CL_Cvi_mMS_r2 (SPAdes) (version 2) | ecosystem: Host-associated > Plants > Roots > Endosphere | place: USA... | reverse complement strand
CGACGTTGCCGTCGGCATCCAGATACTGATCGACCTGGAAGCGTTTCACCGCGTCGGCCAGCGGGCTGTCGTACAGCTCGCCATGCGCCAGCGTCGGATCGAGATAGCCGCCTGCGACGAGGCGCGCACGAAGCGCCTCTACCCGGGCGTCCTTCATCCCCGCCTTCAAGGTAGGACCGTCGGGAACGGAAGGCCAGCCGCCCGCTGCGGCGGTGGCGCGCAGTTGCGCCAGCGCGTCGCGCAGCTTGGCGTAAAGCGGGTTCTGCGGTCGCGCCATGGCGAACGCCTGATCGACGCTGCGCTCCTCGATCGACGTCTGCAGCATGGCCATGCCTTGTTGTGGGTCGATCGCCGTGGGGTCGAAATTCCAGGTGGGGTCGAGCCGCACCGGGTCGACCTTGCCTCGCACGAGCTGCACCAGGGCGGTGATGTAGGACGCCGTGGCGGCTACGTCGAACTCGGCGCGCTGCGCCGGCGTGGTGTCGGGGCGCTGCAGTCCATCTGCTGCTGCCCGCAGTTCGGAGAGGTGGTAGTCCTCGGGCAACAGCCCATCGTTTTCTACCGATGCCAGTCCGGCGAGCAGTTGCCGCACATTCGTCTCGTCCGACCACGCCGACAGGTAACGGCGCTGGGCGTAGAAGTCGGCAATGGCCTTTCCGAGGGCGGCGTCCTGGCGGGCGATCGGCCCGCCATCCAGCGGAGCCATCTGTTGCAGCCGACCGTAGATGGCCTGGGCTACCGGATCGTCGGTGGATGGGGGCACGGCGGCGCTGGCAGGGACGGCCGGTTCGCTCGCCACAATGGGCGGCGGCGAGGCGGCCGAGGCATCGCTGTCAGGGATGGCCGTCTGGGCCAGGGTTGCTTGGGCAACTGCCCAGCCGACGGCGGCAACAAGAGCCCGCAGGCGGTTTTCCATAGGCATGATCTATCGATTCCTTGTCTGGGTAGCCAATGGACGCATCTTTTCACGAATCCAAAGGGCGAGGGTGTGACGATAATGTGGTCAATAAATGACCAGCACGTTAGGATGCTCCGTCGTCCGTTGTCCGGCTGATTGCATGATTCGATCGCTTCGTCCGCTCCTCGCCTGCGTTTCTGTTGTTGGCGCCCTCGCTCTTTTTCCCTCCGCCGCTCATGCCGCCGATACCCTCGGCGACGCATTGGCTCGGCTGGCGCCGTCTGCCGATCCGAAGGTCATCGGGCTGGCGGTACGCGCCGCGGAGTGCGCACAGGTACAGGGCGGCGCGCCCGCCGAACGGCTGGCGGTGATCGATTATTCGAAGCCGTCTTCGGAACCCCGCCTCTGGGTGTTCGACACGGTGAACCGCAAGCTGCTGTTCCAGGAACTCGTGGCCCACGGCAAGAACAGCGGTGACGCGACGGCTACACGCTTCTCCAACGCACCGGACAGCCTGGCGTCCAGTCTTGGCCTCTTTCGCACGTCGGACACCTACACGGGCAAGAACGGCTACTCGCTGCGCATGATGGGATTGGAACCGGGCGTCAACGACCAGGCGATGGCTCGTGCCATCGTCATCCACGGAGCCGCGTACGTCAGCGAGGCCATGGCGCGTGTCGCTGGGCGTATCGGTCGAAGCTGGGGGTGCCCGGCGGTGCGCACGGCCGTGGCGCACAAGTTGATCGACGCCCTCAAAGGCGGGCAGATGGTCTTTTCCTATTACCCCGACAAGCGCTGGCTGGGTTCGTCGCAGTATCTGAAGTGCACGGGTGGGCAACTGGCAAAGGCCGAAGCCCGCGCGGGCGGACAAAGCGGTACGTGATCGCACGCGTGCGCCGTCGCGCTAGAATTCCCGGACCTTCACCCTGGAATCCAGCATGAAACACGTTCTTGCGATCGCCGCCTGCACCCTCCTCGCCGGCTGCGCCACCAGCGGCATGACCGACACCCTGCCCAAGCTCAGCAGCAAGACGGGCAAGAGCGTGACGGCCTATGTGCAATGCGTGGAGCCGAAGTGGCAGGCGCTGGCGAAAGACGCCAAGGGCGATGCGAAGGACGACAAGGGCCGCGTCACCGCGAACGACGATGGCAAGCACGAGCGCCTGGATGTGACCGCGAACGGCGCCGGTGCCCAGGTGGTGATGTACGAAATCCAGAAGGGCAAGGGCGACTACGACAGCCGCTTCCGCGACGAGGCCATTTCCTGCCTTTGATGCCCGGTCGCGAGGCTGACGTCTCGCGGAAACGCTATGCCCGGGGACGCGATTCCCGGGCCCGTTCCACGGCGTCCAGCAGCTGGGCGCGATCGAACGGCTTCTCCAGAAACACCGCGGATAGCGGGAAGGGCTCCAGATCCTGAGGCAGGCGGCTGGACACCACGACGATGGCCGTCGACGGACGTTCCCTGAGTGCCGCCTGCAGCAGGGCGGTGCCGCGTCGCTCGCCCGGCGTGTCCGCGTGGATCACCATGAGAGACAGTTCCGGCAATTCGTGGAACGCCCGCTTGGCATCGCGGTACGTTACCGTGGCCCGAGCCTGGTAGCCGGCATCCGTAAGGACCATGGCCACGGTCTCCGCCACCATGTGGGCACGGTCGAAGACGAGAGCAGTAGGCGCATGGGCGGGTTTCACGGTCATGGCGCAGAGTCTAGCGTCGTCGCGGCCTTCGTGGCAGGGTTCCAGACGACTGGGTGACTCGATTTTTCACTCTTCATCGACAATATTCGGCAAATCCTTTCGTTCTTCCCCGAGGAGCTTCCCCATGCGTTACATCGCCCTTGCCGGTCTGGTCCTGCTCGCCGGCTGCGCCGCTAACCGCAACGAACGTCACGTGGGCCTGCATGACGTGCCGTCCAGCACCGTTTTCGGCCTGCAGGATCCCAACGGCGGCGACGCCATGCTGACCGTGGTACGCGCCCAGGGCCTTTGGGGCGGCGGCTGTTCCAGCGCCATCTACGTCGACGACAAGGTCGTGGCCGACATGGAGATCGGCGAGCAGCTCGCGCTGCATGTGCCGGCTGGCGCGCGCAAGCTGGGCATGCAGCCGCATGGTTCGTGCAGTGGCGACCGCGTGGACGTGGACGCGACGGTCGGGCAGGGCGAATCGCGCACCTTTACGATCCCCGCCAGCGGCGAAGGCCTGACCGCCGAGGCGGCACCGAAGGCCTGACACCGCTTGTCATTTCGCTGACGGCGGCGCGAGAATCGAGCCGCCGCCACGGCGACAACCTGGGGAGTCGTATCGTGCATCGACGTATCGTTGGCCAGTATTCCGTGGAGGTGCGTACGCTCAAGACGCCCGTCGGCGGCTGGAAAGCGGCGTACATCGTCGAACCCGCCGCGCAGGCCGGGCCACGCGACTTCGTCATGATCACGCTGCTCGACGAGTTCGACGACGAGCGGTCCGCCGTGGACGCGGCCATGGAAAAAGGCTCCCGGCATGCGCATTGGCTGGCCGAGTCGAGGCGCGTGTGCACCCCGTGACGTGACCGCTATGGCGACTTCGCCATAACGCGCTCGCGACGGACGTCTACCTAGCTTCGTGCCCACAAAGGCCAAGGGGGCCTTTCCCACGGAGCGGCATCCTTGCAGCGCACGATCCTCTATGTACCGTTCAATGCGTCGTCTCGCGGGCAATGGAGCCTGCGGCGCAACGCCGATCTCGTTGGGCAGTTCGCCACCCGCGACGAGGCGATGCGCCACGCGCTGGCGCTGACGGCGGCCATTCGCCACCAGGCGGGCCATGCCGTGGAGATCAAGGTCGAGGACGAAGCGGGCGCGTGGCATCTGGCCCCGGCCGGCACGGACGACGAGGACGCCTAGCCGTCGCCGCGGCTTTCTAACGCGTCGTCGCAGGATATGAGACGGCGTGTCGCGATAACGGGCGCCCCTCTGTTGCCCGGTATTTTCCATGGCCGCCTACCTCAAAGCTCTTCGCGCCGACGAGGCTGATGGCGTGCTCGCCACGGCGCACGACGGCCGCACGTTGGCGCATCGCCTCACCGACAAGTACGGCGACCGCGTGTGCTCCGCCTTTACCGTCTTCGGCCGAGAGGGAGATTTTGCGGCACTGCCCGAGGACATGCCGGCGGGTCTGGGGCGCGCGCTTGCCGCCCGGGGCATCGAACGCCTGTACAGCCATCAGCAGGAAGCCTGGGCCGCAGCCCGCGACGGAAAGCACGTGCTCGTGGCGACGCCGACGGCATCGGGCAAGACACTCTGCTACACGATGCCGGTGATCTCCTCGGTGCTGGAGGCAGGTGCCAAGGCCTTGTACCTGTTTCCGACCAAGGCACTGGCGCAAGATCAGGTCGCCGAGTTGCTCGAAATCAATCGTGCGGGCGACCTGGGCGTCAAGGCTTTCACCTTCGATGGCGACACCCCGGGAGACGCTCGTCAGGCGATCCGGCTGCATGGCGACGTGGTGGTCAGCAACCCGGACATGCTGCATCAGGCGATCCTCCCGCATCACACCAAGTGGGCGCAGTTCTTCGAGAACCTTCGCTACGTGGTGATCGACGAGATCCACACGTATCGCGGCGTATTCGGTTCGCACCTTGCCAACGTGTTGCGCCGCCTGAAGCGCATCTGTGCGTTCTACGGTGTGCGCCCGCAGTTCGTGCTCTGCTCGGCGACGATCGGCAACGCCACCGAACATGCCCAGGCGCTCATCGAGGACGAAGTCGTGACCGTCAGCCGCAGCGGCGCGCCCACTGGCGATCGCCACGTGCTGCTGTGGAACCCGCCGGTGATCAACCCTGACCTCGGTCTGCGTGCATCGGCGAGGTCGCAGACGAGCCTCATCGCGCGCGTAGCGATCAAGGCGAAGATGAAGACCCTGGTCTTCGCGCAGTCGCGGCTGATGGTCGAGGTGCTGACGAAGTACCTGAAAGACGTGTTCGATCACGACACGCGCAAACCCGCGCGCATCCGCGCCTACCGCGGTGGTTACCTGCCCACGGAGCGCCGCGAGGTCGAGCGCGAGATGCGCGCCGGCAACGTCGATGGCATCGTTTCCACGTCCGCCCTCGAACTCGGAGTCGACATCGGCAGCCTGGATGCGGTGGTGCTGAATGGTTATCCGGGTTCCATTGCGGCCACCTGGCAGCGCTTCGGTCGTGCCGGGCGTCGGCAGCAGCCTTCGCTTGGGGTGCTGGTGGCGACCAGTGCGCCGCTGGACCAGTACCTCATGCGTCATCCCGCCTTTCTTACCGAGGCCAGCCCCGAGCATGCACGGATACAGCCCGACCAGCCGCTGATTCTGCTCGATCACATCCGCTGTGCCGCTTTCGAATTGCCGTTCCTCGATGGCGATGCTTTCGGCCCCGACGATGCGGGTCCGTACCTGCAGGTGCTGGCCGAGTCGGAAGTGTTGCATCGCGAAGGCGAGCGCTGGGAGTGGATCGCCGACAGTTACCCGGCCAACGCGGTGAGCCTGCGTTCGGTGGCGGACGGTAATTTCGTGGTGGTGGATCGTACCGAAGGCCGGCAGACGATCATCGCGGAGGTGGACTACTCGGCGGCGGCGCTCACCTTGTACGAGGGGGCCATCCACATGATCCAGTCGGTGCCGTACCAAGTGGAAAAGCTCGACTGGGACGGGCGCAAGGCGTATTGCACACGTACTCGCGTCGATTACTACACCGACGCCATCGACTACACCAAGCTCAAGGAGCTGGAATGCTTCGACGGCACGCGATCCGGCGAGGGCAGTGCACGGCATGGCGAGGTGCATGTGGTCCGGCGCGTGTCGGGTTACAAGAAGATTCGCTACTACACGCACGAAAACATCGGTTATGGTCCAGTCAACCTGCCCGACCAGGAACTGCATTCCACGGCCGTCTGGTGGCAGCTGCCGCAGACGGTGCTCGATGAGGCCTTCCGCTCGCGCCAGCACGCGCTGGACGGCTTTCTCGGCGCGGCGTACGCGTTGCATACGGCGGCGATCGTGGCCGTGATGGCCGAGCCGCGCGATCTGCAGAAGGCGGTAGGCTCGGGCGACGGCGGCTGGTCGGCGCAGGTGGATGCCGCCGGACGCGGGCAACTGCGTGCCGACGACGGCACGGCTGCGTTGCCCGATGCGCTGGAGCGTTTCCTTCCCACCGTCTACCTCTACGACAACTTCCCCGGTGGCGTGGGCCTCAGTGAACCGCTGTTCCGCCGCGCGTCCGAGCTGTTGGCGCATGCGCTGGCGACCGTAGAAGGCTGTGCCTGCAAGGCGGGTTGTCCGGGGTGTGTCGGGCCGGTGCTCGCGGCGGACGAAGGTCGCGAGGAAACGCCGCGCAACCTTGCCACGCGTGTGCTGCGGCTGCTCGGGGCGGGCGCATGAGCGAGCTTGCCTCGCGGCTCGCCGCGTTGCGCAAACAGGCAGGAGCCGGCACGGGCAAGACGCCCGCGCCGCCCAAGCTCGCTGCAACGACCGCATCGGTCCCCGCGCATCGTGGCGTCGACCTGGCGGCACTGCGTCGCATGGCGGGCGTGCGCGAACGCCTGGGGCAGCCGCGTGCGGTGTCGTCACGACCGCTGTCGCGTGACGTGCCCGGCGAAGAGATTGCCCCCGGGCTGCGTTATCTCGAGCAACGTTTCGCCTGGGCCGAGCCGCCCGCCGAACTCGATCTCTCGTTCGCGCGACTTACCCGCGCCCGGCGGGAGCATCTGCTGCACTTCGATACCGAAACCACGGGCCTCGCCGGCGGCACGGGTACCCGCGCTTTCATGATCGGCGCATCGGACTGGCACGATGGCGCGCTGCGTGTCCGTCAGCTCTACATCACGACCATGGCAGCTGAAACGGCCATGTTGCGCGCATTCGCCGAGTGGATACACGTAGCCACGGTGCTCGTGAGCTACAACGGGAAATCGTATGACGCGCCGCTGCTTGCCACGCGCTATCGGCTGGCGCGACTTTCCAATCCCTTGCAGGGGCTGACCCACGTCGACCTGTTGCATCCCATGCGTCGACGTTATCGGCACGTGTGGGAGAACTGCCGCATGCAGACGGCGGAGCGGAAGCTGTTGCGCATCGTGCGTGAGGACGACCTGCCGGGATCGGAGGCGCCGCGCGCGTGGCTCACCTACCTGCGCGGAGGTTCGTCGACCGATCTGGTCCGTGTGGCGGAACACAACCTCCAGGACGTGCGCACGCTCAGCGGGCTGATGATCGAGGCGCACGGCTGGGCAGAGGCGCCTGTGCTCAATGTGTCGGCCGATATGCCTGCCGGTAACGAAAAATAGACGCCACGCCGCGCACGCTTTCCGCATGCCATGTGGAGGAACCGACGCATGAAAGACGACAAGCCCTGCGACCATGCAGGTTGCCATTGCCGGGTACCGGTATCGAGCGACTACTGCAGCGAGAGTTGCCGCATGGCGGCAGAGAGCCAGAACGTAGGCAGCGCCTGCGAGTGCGGCCATGCCGCTTGCCAGCAGCGACCCTGAACGACCGGAGTGAACGCATGACCAACGACGGCAAACAACAAAGCCCCGGATACCGGGAAGACAATCCCAAGCCCTCCCACGGCAAACCGAAGGTGCCCGGCGAGGGGCATCCGCAGGAAGATCAGAACATGCCGACGGAAAAGCCCGGGAAGCAGAATTCCCCTTAACGTGTTCAGAGCATCCCTAGGGCCGCGCGACGCGCGGCCCTTTCGTTTCGATCAGGCGGCCTTGCGAAGCAGGCTGCCGATTTTTGCGGTGGCGCCATCGACGGCTTGAGCCTTGCGCTCGTCACCCATGGCCAGCCCTTCGGCGCGTACAAACTCGATATCGGTCACGCCGAGGAAGCCGAACAGGGCGCGCAGGTAAGGCTCCTGGAAGTCCATCGCGCTGGCTGCGCCTTCGGTATAGATACCTCCGCGCGACGAAGCCACGATGACGCGCTTGCCGCCGGCCAGGCCTTCGGGGCCATTCGCGGTATAGCGGAAGGTCGTGCCTGCCACGGTGATGCGATCGATCCACGCCTTCAGCGAACTGGCGATGCTGAAGTTGTACATCGGCGAGCCAAGCACCACGACGTCGGCGTCGAGGAATTCCTGCAAGACCTGCGCCGATTCCGCGGTAGCCTTCTCGTCGGCCGTGGGCGACCAGTGGGCGAGCGGGGCCGCGTGGAGGTCGCGATAGGTCACCTCCACTCCGGGATGATGACGAACGAACTCGTCCACGATCGCGGCGGTGAGGCCGCGGGAAACGGAGTGGGCACCGAGGGCGCTGGCGTCGACATGCAGGAGTTTCATGGTGGAATTCCTCTTAATAGGCCGCGTAGCGGCATGAGGAAACGATACGCCAGCGACAATCCCGCGATTAGTCGGCATGGAGTAGACTCATTGTTTCGCAAACGAAACGACCGGAGCTTGGGATGGACGGCGCGCTGCAGGACCTCAACGATCTGTACTTCTTCGCCTCCGTCGTTGAACACGGCGGGTTTTCGGCAGCGGGCAGGGCGCTCGGTATCCCCAAATCCCGCCTGAGCAAGCGCATTGCCCAGTTGGAAGACCGCCTCGGCGTGCGCCTGCTCCAACGCACAACGCGCCGTTTCGTGGTGACCGAGATTGGCGAGCGCTTCTATCAACACTGTCGTGCGGTGCTGGAAGAGGCGCGCGCGGCGCAGGATGCCGTGGACGAACTGCGCACCGAGCCGCGCGGCGTGGTCCGTGTGAGCTGCCCGATTTCCCTTGCGCAGAACGTGCTCGGGCCGATGCTTCCGGCGTTCATGCTGGAACACCCGAAGGTACAGGTGCGCCTTACCGCCACCAATCGGCGCGTCGACGTCATCGGTGAGGGCTATGACGTGGCGATCCGTGTTCGCGAGAAACTGGATACCGACGCCACGCTTGTCCTGCGTAGCATCGGTTATGCGCGCAGCCTGCTGGTGGCAAGCCCCAAGTTCCTCGAGAGCAACGGTCGTCCCCGATCCCTCGACGAGCTGGCCCTGCTGCCCGCTCTGTCCATGTATGAGCACGAGGGCGCTCAGGTCTGGGAACTGGTGGATGCCAGCGGCAAGAAGTCCGCGGTGGAGGTCAAGCCACGCCTCGTCAGCGGCGACTTCTCGGTGCTCATTTCAGCGGCGGTGCAATGTTGCGGCGTGGCGCTCGTGCCGGAAGACTTCTGCGCACCGCTCATCGCGCAGGGGGAACTGGAGTGGGTGCTACCGGAGTACACCACGGCGCAGGGCACGCTGCATTTCGTTTACCCCAGCCGCCGTGGTCTGCTGCCCGCGGTCCGCAGCTTCGTGGACTTTCTAGCCGAGCGGTTGCCGAAGGCGCAGGCGGAGTTCGTCAAGGATTGTCAGAAGGTTGGGGCGAACCCGGAGCAGGCGGGGGCGATCCACCTCGCGCGCATGATAGGATCGACCCGGTCGACGGCGTTTGGCCGTCCAAACGAATAAGGGCGTTCGATGCAGCTCGATACCAAGCTTCCCAAGGTCGGCACCACGATCTTCAGCGTCATGAGCCAACTGGCGCTGGAACACAAGGCAGTGAACCTGGGCCAGGGTTTTCCCGATTTCGAACCGCCCGAGCCGCTGCGCGATGCGATCACGCGCGCCATGGCCGAGGGAAAGAACCAGTACGCGCCGGGCGTCGGTATTCCCAAGCTGCGTGAGCAGATCGCGGCCAAGACGGAGCGTCTCTACGGTCATCGCGTCAGTCCAGATACCGAAGTCACGGTCACGTCGGGTGCTACCGAGGCGCTTTTCTCCGCCATTGCCGCCGTGGTGCGGGCTGGCGACGAGGTGATCGTCTTCGACCCCTGCTACGACAGCTACGAGCCGGCCATCGAACTGCAGGGCGCCACGGCGGTGCATCTGCCGCTGACCTTGCCCACGTTCGCCATCGACTGGCAGCGCGTGCGCGACGCGATCACGCCGAAGACCCGGATGATCCTGATCAACTCACCGCACAATCCGTCCGGCGCCGTGCTCTCGCGGGCCGATCTGGACGAGCTGGCCGCCATTGTGCGCGAGACGTCCATCGTGGTGCTTTCCGACGAGGTGTACGAGCACATCGTGTTCGATGGTCAGGAACACCAGAGCGTGCTGCGCCACGAGGAACTCGCGGCGCGAAGCATCGTCGTGTCGTCGTTCGGCAAGACCTACCACTGCACGGGGTGGAAGGTTGGCTATGCCGTGGCGCCCAAGGCGCTCACCGCCGAGTTCCGTAAGGTGCACCAATACCTTACGTTCTGCACGTTCAACCCGGCGCAGTGGGCGTTTGCGGAGTTCCTCGAATCCACTCCTGAGCACTATCTGACGCTGCCGGCGTTCTACCAGGCGAAGCGTGACCGTTTCCGCGAATTGCTTGCACCGTCGCGCCTGAAGCTGCTCGATGTCCCGGGGGGGTACTTCCAGCTCGTGGACTATGCCGCCATCCGTGACGTCGACGACATCAACTTCAGCGAGTGGCTGGTGCGCGAGGGCGGCGTGGCCGCGATTCCGCTCAGCCCGTTCTACGAAGCCGCACCTGACACGCGCCTGGTCCGGCTCTGCTTCGCCAAAAACGACGCCACCATGGAAGCCGCCGCGGAGCTGCTGTGCAAACTCTGACCGTTTCTCTCGTCCAGGGCGCCACCCGGTGGCACGACGCGGCGGGCAATCGCGAGTACTACGGTCGTCTCGTCCGCGGCGCCGCGCCAAGCGACCTGATCGTGCTTCCGGAGACGTTCCTCTCCGGGTTCACCAACGACACGCTCAACAATGCGGAGGCGATGGACGGCCCGAGCGTTGCGTGGATGCGGGCGCTGGCCGGCGAGGTGAATGCCACGCTGACCGGCAGCCTGGTCATCCGTGATGGCGACAGCGTCTACAACCGCCTCGTCTGGGCCTCGCCCGACGGCTCGATCGCGTAT
>Ga0209674_100775_pt1 | contig 10818 bp, 9 predicted proteins | sample AraplaCvi_mMS_r2_FD_184279 | JGI IMG/M metagenome (GOLD analysis project Ga0209674, IMG submission 184279) | Arabidopsis root microbial communities from North Carolina, USA - plate scrape CL_Cvi_mMS_r2 (SPAdes) (version 2) | ecosystem: Host-associated > Plants > Roots > Endosphere | place: USA... | reverse complement strand
CCGCCGCCACGGCGATCAGGCCATCCGCGCCTTTCTCGATCGCCTTCTTGGCAAATTTATTGTTGATGACATCGTGCAGCACGATGCCGCCGTAGCTGTGCACCGCCTGGTTCACATCTTCACGCGCACCCAGCGAGGTGATGACGATGGGCACCTTGTACTTCACGCACAGTTCCAGGTCGTGCTCCAGACGGTCGTTCGATTTGTGCACGATCTGGTTAACGGCAAACGGTGCTGACGGCTTGTCGGGGTGCTGCGCGTCGTATTCGGCCAGCTCCGTGGTGATGCGCTGCAGCCAGGTTTCCAGCAGCTCGGCCGGTCGCGCATTGAGCGCCGGAAACGAGCCAACCACGCCCGCCTTGCACTGCGCGATCACGAGGTCGGGGTTGGAAATGATGAACAGCGGCGAGCCCACCACGGGCACGGACAGGCGGTTTTGCAGGATCGGGGGCAGCGACATGGCAGTCTCCGTTGGTCTTGGTATGGAATTGAGGTCTTAATCAGGGAAAGGCGTTCAGGCGCCGGCCTTGAGCAGGCCGATCTTGTCGCCCAGCTTGGCGCCCATGGCCGCGCCGAGTGCCTGCAAACCAGTGGCCGGGCGGACCATGACTTCGAACTCGACGATCTTGCCTTCAGCGTTGAAGCGCACCATGTCGATGCCCTTCAGGGCCTTGCCGCTCACGTTGGCGCTGAATTCCAGCACCACGCTGGCGCCATCGTCGGTGGCGAAGCTGCGGTGGTATTTGAAGTCTTCGAAGACAGTGTTGACGGTGCGCAGCACCAGCGTGGTCGCCGTGCGGCCCGGGTAAGGCGTATGCGCCACGGGTGAGCGGAAGACCACTTCGTCGGCAAACAGCCGGTCGAGATCGTCCATGTTGCCGCTGTCGAGCATGGCATGCCAGGCCTCGAGCGTGGCTTGCGCGGGGGCGTTCAATGTCTGGGGAATCGGCTGCGGCATGCTGGCTCCTGAGCAGAAAGTGCAACGGATTGCATCAACGTGGGATGCAACATAGCACAGCCGTCTTTTTCTATGCAACAAGTTGCATAGTGGGGCTATTCGACTTCAGACGAGATCAGCCGGCATCATGGTCCGGGTGCTGGGCACGTACCACGATGACGGTGCGGTGCGACAGGCGCGCCGTGCGCTCGGCCACGCTGCCCAGCAAAAGGCGCGCGAGCCCGTGCTTGCCGTGCGAGCCCACCACGATGGTGTCGGCCTGCCAGCGCTCGGCCTCGTGCTCGAGCGCGTGGCCGATGTCGTCGTCGGTGGAGTCGAGCATCAGCACGCCGGTTTCAGCAGCGGTGCCGTCAGCGTCGAACAGGCGTTGCAATTCGACCAGCGATGCGCTGGCCGTCCGGTGTGCCTCTTCGCGCAATTTGTCGATGCTGTAGATTTCGCGCGACTCCGGCATGCTCGGCGAGCCGATCGCCCACACGACCCGGACCCGGCCGTTGAATGCACGGGCAAGGGCGGCGGCTTCTTCCACCGCCAGGTGGGCTTCATGGGTGCCGTCGAAAGCGGCAAGAATGCGTTGATGCATGGGGCGCTCCGCAGAATCGGAATGGAATGCCTCACTGTAGCAGCGCAGGTGGGCGATGCTGCACCCGGATGTGCCCGGGTTGCGCCGCGTCAAACGGAAGCCGTCGCGCGCGCGGGGTGCGCCAGCAGCAGGTCCAGCAGCCCTTGCGCCGCCACCGACAGGCTACGCCCGTCGCGCCGGATGACATACAGCGTGCGCACGAGCCCCGGCAGCGGCAACGGCCGCACCACCAGCTCCGGCAAACGGAACTGGAACAGCGCCAGCGCGGGAATGACGGTGATGCCCAGGTTGGCCGCCACCAGCGCGGCCGCCGTGGCAAGGTGTTCGACTTCCATGCCGCTGCGCAGCTTGGTCGGGTGCAACGCCGCATCGAGGTATTGCCGGATGCTCGTGTTGCGCGCGAGGTGGATGAACGGCGTATCGACGAGATCGCCCACGGCCAGCGCCTGCTTGCGCGCCAGCGGGTGATCCTGGTGACAGACGAGGTGGAAGTCGTCGGTGCAGAACGGTTGTGCGGCCAGCCCTGCCATGTCGGCGCCCATGGCCGCGATGGCGAAGTCCGCCGCGCCGCGCCGGACCATGTCGATGCACGGGTCCGAGAGTTGATCGTGCAGCGCCAGTTGAATGCCCGGATGCTGGGCAGAGAACGCGGCCAGCACGCCCGGCAGAATGCCCGCCGCGATCGACGGCAAGGCGGCCACCGTCACGCGCCCCGTGCGTGCGGCGGCGCGATCGCGCAGCTCCGAGAACGTCGCCTCGAAATCGGCCAGCAGGCGCAGCGCCGATTCGGCAAAAGCTTCGCCCTCGGGGGTCAGTTCAACATGGCGCGTGTTGCGGTCGAACAGGCGCACGCCGGCATCAGCCTCCAGGTTCTGGATCAGCGCGCTGAAGGCCGATTGCGACAAGTGGCACGTCTGTGCGGCTTGCGTGAAGTTCTTGTGCTCGCGCAGCGCGGCAAAGGCGCGGAGTTGCTTGACGGAGAGGTTCATGGCGATGCCGGGCGTGGTCCGCCAGCTTAGCCTGGAATCTCCAGCGTGAGCAGCGCGCTTGCGAGCGACTTGCCATGCGCATCCAGCGCCAGCGAGCGTGTGACGCCGCCGGCCAGGGCGCCGCGGAGCACGAAGTTGAGCGCGCCAAGCTGCGGCAGCACGTAGCGCTCGACCTCGCCGTGGACGAGTTCAGCGAAATGCGCGCGCACGCGCTCGGCTGTGACGTGCTGTTCAAGCATGGCGAAGTCTTCCGCGCATTCCGGACGAAGCGCGATGACGGAGATGCACGAGATGTCGCCCTTGTCGCCGGCGCGGGTGTGGGCGAGGTCGCGGAGGGTGCGGGGCATGTCAGCTCTCCAGAATGTGCACGGCGTGCGGGGCGAGTTCAGCGGGAATCAACGTCGATGCCACGGCGATGATCTCGCGCGCGCTCTTGGTCGCGCCGCCGCCGCCGGACGGGCCGCACGTCAGCAGGGTTTCCACTTCGTTGCCGATGCGCACGGCTTCGGCCATCGACTCGGTGCGCGCGGCCACGCGCACGCGCACTTCGTACGGTTCGGCGTCGGTGCGGGAAAGGGCTGCGCCGTGCAGAGCATCCACGCCGATCAGCTCGAAGCGCGTTTCCGTCATCTGCACGCCGGTGAGCGCCAATCGCTCGCGCACGATGTCGAGCGCCAGCTTGCCGCGGGCGACCGCGTTCGGGCCGGCATAGCTGATCTGGCCTTCGCCGATGTAGCTGTCGAGATAGCCGATCGACACCTTCAACTGGCCCGTGCGCGGGGTGCCCGTGGCGCCTTCAATGACGACGCGGTCTTTGCCGCTGCCGCGCATGCGCACGTTGGAGAAGTCCGCCACCACGTCAGGCGTGAGGTACCGCGCAGGGTCATGGATCTCGTACAGCAACTGCTCCTTGCACGTGGCTTCGGTGACAAGCCCGCCGGCCGTGGCGACCTTGGTGATGAGCACCGAGCCGTCTTCACCGACTTCGCCAATGGGGAAGCCCAGACGTGCGAGATCGGGCACGTCCTTGATGCCGGGGTCGGCAAAGTAGCCGCCGGTGATTTGCCCCGCGCATTCGAGCAGATGCCCGGCGAGCGTGCCGCAACCAAGGCGATGCCAGTCGTCCATGCGCCATCCAAAGGTGTGGATGAGCGGCCCGAGCGCGAGCGCCGGATCGGCCACGCGCCCGGTGATGACGACGTCCGCACCTTGCGCCAGCGCATCGACAATGCCCTGCGCGCCGAGGTACGCATTGGCCGACACCATACTTGCCTGCAGCGATGCGACTGGCGCGCCGCCATCCATCAGCGTGAAATCCTGGCCGCGGGTTTGCAGCAAGTCGAACACATCGTCGCCGGTCACAGCCGCCACGCGCAGCTTGAGGCCCAGCTCGCGGGCGATGTCGCGCGTACGCTCGGCAGCCGCCTGCGGGTTGGCCGCGCCCATGTTGGTGACGATGCGGATGCCGCGTGCCGCGCAGGCGGGCAGCACGGTGCGCATGCGCGCTTCGAGCAGCGGGTCGTAGCCGTGCGATGGGTCTTTGCGGCGCACCTGCTGCGCGAGCGCGATGGTGCGCTCGGCCAGGCACTCAAACATCAGCACATCGATGTCGCCGTGCTCCGCCAGTTCCAGCGCCGGTTCGATGCGGTCGCCCGAATAACCGGCGCCGCCGCCGATGCGCAGTGTTTTCAACTCGGTCTTCATGCCATCACCATCACCACGGAAGCACGCCCAGTACCACGGCCACTGCGGTCATCAGCAGCGAGGCACCGAACAGGAAGGGGATCGAGAATTTCTGGTGGTCTGCCAGTTCGATACCGCACAGGCCGACCACGAGAAAGGTCGCAGGAGTGAGCGGGCTGACCGGGAAGCCGGTGGTCATTTGGCCGAGGACGGCCGCCTGTGCCACATGCACGGGCGCAACGCCCAGCATCTTCGATGCTTCGGCCACGACGGGCAGCACACCGAAGTAGAACGAATCCGGATCGAACAGCAGCGACAGCGGCATCGACAGCACGCCCAGCACCACCGGAATGTGGTGCGCCATCCCGGGCGGAATGAAGTCGACCGCCGTCTTCGCCATCGCGGTGAGCATGCCGGACTTGCTCATGATGCCGGTGAACACGCCGGCGGCCAGCAGAATGCTCGCCATCATCAACGCGGCCTTGGCGTGGGCGTCCACCCGCTGGCGTTGCTGATCGACGTTCGGGTAGTTGATCAGCAGCGCGGCCACCACGCCGAGCATGAACATCACCACCGGGTCGACCTTGCCGCTCACCATCACGCCCATCACCACAACGGTGAGGATGAGGTTGATCCAGAAATTGCGGGGGCGACGCAGCGCTTGTTCCGCGTCTGACAGCGGGCGCGCAACGACTTGCGCCCCGCCGGCGTGGTTGGCTAGGCCCAGCCGTCTTTCTTCACGCTTGCCCAGCAGCCATGCGCAGGCAAACACGAAGATGAGCCCCGCAATCTGCACCGGGATCAGCGGGTTGAAGATGTCCGTGACGGGCATATGCAGCGATGCGGATGCGCGGATCATCGGCCCGGTCCACGGCAGGAAGTTCACGCCGCACGCCATCGACGTTACGCACGCGAGGATGCGGCGGTCCATGCCGAGCCGGTCGTACAGCGGCAGCATGGCGGGAATGGTGATCAGAAACGCCACCGCGCCCGAGCCATCCAGGTGAATGAGCAGCGCAAGCAGCGCCGAGCCCACCACGATGCGCGGCGGGCGGCTGCCCACGGTGCGCAGGATGCGATCGATGATCGGGTCGAGCATGCCGGCGTCGGTGACGATGCCGAAGTACAGGATGGCGAAGATGAACATCCCCGCCACAGGCGCGACGTCTTTGATGCCGCCGATGATGAACTTGCTGGTGTTGAGCCCGAAGCCGCCCACAAGCGCGGCGATGACGGGAATGGCGATGAGCGCGACCAGCGGCGACATGCGTTTGGTCAGGATTACGACAAACAGCGCAACGATGGTCAGTAGCCCGAGCAGTGCGAGCATGGTCTCCTCCGAGTGAGGGGTCGATGGACCCTAGGATTCGGAATCCCTGTTGGCGGGATTTAGGAGCGACTGTAGAAGTTGGTGATCTGCCTGTGAAACAGAATATTTGGATCGATTGTGCGGATTTGCGGATGAGTGGTGCCGACGCCGCCCGCCAAATCGCGGCAGAATGTCTCGCATCCCAATCCAACCATCCAACGCCGGAGCCCTCGTGAGCGCTACCCCGACCGTCCTGATCCTGCCCGGCTGGCAGAACTCCGGCCCTGAGCATTGGCAATCGCGCTGGGAACGCCTGCATGGCGATCGCCGTGTTGAACAGCGCGACTGGTTTGTCCCCAAGCGGGCGGATTGGGTGGCCGCGCTGGAAGCCGAAGTCAGCGCAGCGCCCGGCGATGTCGTTTTGGTGGCGCACAGCCTGGGCTGCGTGCTGACGGCACATTGGGCGGCCACGTCGGCGCGTGCCGTGCGGGTGCGCGGGGCCTTGCTGGTGGCACCGCCACAGCTCGATCGCGCCGACATGCCATTCGAGGTGGCCGACTTCCGCCCCATTCCGCAGCAGCGTTTGCCGTTTCCCGCTGTGCTCGTTTTCAGCACCGACGATCCATTCAGCGACGCCGCCTGGAGCCACAGCCAAGCCGAAACGTGGGGTGCGGAGCCCGTCAACCTAGGCGCGCGCGGCCATATCAATGCCGAATCGGGCCTCGGTGACTGGCCAGAAGCCCGCGCGATCGTCACCAAGTGGACGAAAGACCTCATCTGAAATCAGCGGGATGCGGGGCTTGACCCTGAAGCTTCTTCAGGGTTTTGAATGGAGGCATGAAACCCGATCTCGCCTCCATCCTGCCTGTCCACGACCACGCCAAGCCGGAAGCTTCCGGTTGCGGCGGTTGCTGCGGTCATGCGCAACCGGTCGCAAGGGACGCCGCCCACCCTGCGCATGATCATGGCCACGACCATCACGATCACGACGATCATGATCACGGCCACGCGCCCGAAGCCGCTGCTCCCGTCGATGCCGAAGCGCGCGCAGCCGCCACCGGCCGCACCGTCGTGCGTATCGAGCAGATGGATTGCCCGACCGAAGAGCGCATGATCCGCGCGAAGCTGGGCAACGCGGATGGCGTTGTCGCGCTGGATTTCAACTTGCTGGAGCGTCATCTCACCATCCACCACACCGTTGACGATGTGGCGCCCTTCCTGGAGGCGCTGCGCGCCATCGGCATGGACGGCGAGGTGCTTGAACAGCGCGATCGCCTGGCCGCAGTCCCTGCGGAGCCGTCCCATATCTCGCGCCGCACGTGGCTGCTGGGTATTGGAGGCGTGGCCGCGTTCGGCGCTGAAGCCATCGCCTGGTCGCTTGGCGATCATGCGTGGCCGGTGCTGGCCTTGGCGTTAGCCTCCATTGCATTGGCCGGCGGGCCGACGCTGCGCAAGGGCTGGATTGCCGTGCGCGCGCTCACGTTCAATATCAACTTCCTGATGGCGGTGGCCGTCGTCGGCGCGCTGCTGATCGGCAAGTGGGCTGAAGCGGCCATGGTGATCTTCCTGTTTGCCGTGGCAGAAGCCATCGAAGCCCGCGCGCTGGTGCGGGCCCGCGATGCCGTGCGCGCCCTGACGGCCATCGCGCCGGACACCGCAGAGTTAGCCGATGGTGCAGGCGGTTGGCGCGATGTGGCGGTCGACAGTGTTGCCGTCGGCGCGCGCCTGCGTGTGCGCACCGGCAGCCGCGTGCCGGTCGACGCCCGCATCGTGAGCGGCCGCGCCGCACTGGACGAATCGCCCGTCACCGGCGAAAGCCTGCCGGTGGAAAAAGCCGTTGGAGACAGGATCCTCGCCGGCACGATCGTCACCGACGGCGTGATCGAGGCGCAAGCCACGGCGCTGGCCGCGGACAGCACGCTGGCGCGTATCGCCGGGGCCATCCAGCAAGCGCAGTCGCAGCGCGCGCCCACGCAGCGCTTTGTCGATAAGTTCTCTTCCATCTACACGCCCGCGATGATGTTGCTGGCGTTGGCGGTGGCCGTCATCGGCCCGCTCGTCACGGCCGACGGTTGGCTGGCTTGGACCTATCGCGCGCTCGTGCTGCTGGTGATCGCCTGCCCGTGCGCGCTGGTGATCTCCACGCCGGTGACGGTCGTCAGCGGTCTCGCCGCCGCCGCACGCCGCGGCATCGTCGTCAAGGGCGGCGTGTATCTGGAAAGCGGGCGGCGCCTGCGTGCGCTCGCGCTGGACAAGACCGGCACGCTCACCGCAGGTCGCCCGGTGCTCGACGCGGTGAAGTTGCCCGACGGCGCACGCCGCGCCGTCGCGGATCTGAACGCCGCGACCGACGCGACACAGCTGCATGCGCTGGCAGTGGCAGCGGCGCTCGATGCCAACACCACGCACCCGATTGCCGTGGCCATCGTGCAGGCCGCTGCGGCGCACGGCGCGGTCGATGCGAATTCAGTGGAAGACCTGTCTGTGCTGCCGGGTCGTGGCGTGGCGGGCACGCTCAATGGTGTGCGCTGGCATCTTGGCAACGCGGCGCTCGTCGCAGAGCGTGGCTTCGACACGTCCGCCTGGCGTGCTGCTGCCGAGTCGCTGCAAGCGGAGGGCATGTCCGCCGTCACGCTGTGCGACGCGAACGGTGTCGTGGCGCTGTTCGGCGTGCGTGACCGCGAGCGTGCCGAAAGCGCCGAGGCCATCGCCGCATTGCGCGCGCTGGATGTGACGCCCGTCATGCTCACCGGCGATGACCGCCGCGCTGCACAGGCCATCGCCAAGACGGTCGGCATCGACAACGTGCACGCAGAGCAGCTCCCCACTGACAAGCAACGCGTGGTGGGTGAGCTTGCCGCACAGCACGGCTTCGTCGGCATGGTGGGCGATGGCATCAACGATGCCCCCGCACTTGCGCGGGCCGATATCGGTTTCGCCATGGGCGCCGCCGGTACCGCCACCGCGCTGGAAGCGGCCGACGTGGCCATCATGGACGACGACCCGCGCAAGCTCGCCAGCTTCATCCGCATCAGCCGTCGCACGGTGGCCGTGCTGCGTCAGAACATTGTGCTGGCGCTGGGCATCAAGGCGGTGTTTCTGGCGCTGGCCGTGATGGGCGACGCCACGTTGTGGATGGCGATCTTCGCCGACGTGGGCGCGAGCCTGCTGGTGGTGTTCAACGGCCTGCGCGTGATGCGCACGCGCGCCTGAGTTGCCGGCGCGCGCGGGGCAACGCGATCAGCGCAAGCCGGTGATGCGCGCGTCTTTCGGGTAGGTGATCTGGTAGTCGGCAGAAAAGCGCGCGCTTTCGCCGGCCGGGATCGTCTGCTCCCACGCGATCACGCCGGGGCGGCGTTCCCAGTTGCGCTTGGCAGGTTCCGGCGAGAAAGTGGAGCGCACCTTGATGTCGTCGGACTGGCTGACCGGCGTAGCTTCCAGGATCTGCACGTCGATCGCGTCACGGTGGCGGTTGCGCACCGTGTAGAGCGCGGCCAATTGGCGCTCGTTGCGGTTGTCGAGCAGGCCCACACTGCGCTGGAAGGTCTTGGGCGTTTCCACCACCACGCTCACAAGATCGTCGCGGCCAAAGGGCAGCGTGACCTTCTGGTCTTCGCCTGCCGGATTCCACTGCGTGCTGCCAACTACCGCGCCATCGCGGCGCAACTGCATGTTGCCGGCGGGCCAGATGCCTTGCGGGCGGTCCACGGTGGCGACCAGGTAGGCGGTGGCGTCCATGCGCGGCGTGCTGCGCGCCGCAAGCTTTGCGGGCAGCGTTTCGCTCGCCAACGTGAGCGTGACCTTCTGGGCGTCGGAGGGCAGCTCAGTGGCGCCTTGCACGTCGAACTCCGTGGCAAACGCGGTCTGGACGGCGTTCACTTCGAATAGCGGCTCGCTGTCTGCCTCACGTTGCTCATTGTTCCGGCTGAATCTGGCCTTGGGTGCTGGCGCCATCGCCGCTGCAGGCGCGGCGGGGTAGGGCATCGCCTGCGGCGGCGGCTGAATATCCAATTGCCACGCATACGGCTCCGGCCCGCGTGGCGTGTTGCGCGGCTGGCCGGTCGACAGGCGCAGATGCACGCCGCGCCAGTCCTCGCCGGTGGACTGCGCAAGCGTGGCCTGCCGCTCGATGACAACGTTCGAACGCACCGAGTCCACGCTTGCCTGATATGCCGGCCGCCAGCCCGCACGCGAGGTCTGATAGCTGACGCGTAATTCACCGCCGCGCGGTGCCGCCACGGCAATGCGCACCGTGCGCAGCGTGCTGGACGCCGAGCCGTGCGTGCGTTGCAGCGCGTCAAGCTGCGCCTTCAGTTCAGCATCGCGCTTCTTCAGTTGTTCCTGGCGGGTAAAGACGTCTTGCGCGTTGCGGGCCAGCGCGTCGGTCGCGCGGCCGAGCGTGGAAAAATCGGTGGCCGGCGCGCGGCCATCGCCGCCCGTGCGTTCGCTCACAGCCTTCAGGTAGCTGGCCGACAGCGCATTCGCCTGGATCTGCACGCCAAGCGCGGCGCGCTGGTCTTCCAGTGCGCGGATTTGTGTGTCGAGTGCCGTTCTGGCGCAGCCGCTGCCTTCGCTGGGAACGCTTTCCACGCGCACATCCCCAACGCGGATGCTGCTGTCGCCTTCCACGCGCAGACTGTCGGCGTCGAACGTCATGGGCAGGCAGGCCAGCTCTACGCTGCGGGCGCCCGCAGCCACAGTGGCCGTGCGCACGACCGTGGCGCTATCCGGATACAACGTGACATCGGTGATGCGCGAAGGCGTCGCTGCCTGCGCCGTGACGGCCGCGGCAGACGCAATCGCGCCAAGCGCCGCGCATGCCACACGTTGTCGATGCTGGAATCGTGCTGCTGCAGCCGGTTTCGTCTTCATCCGCCTCACCCACGTGTCGTGAAATGCGGCGAGTATCGCACGTCAAAGCGCACGTCAAAGTGATGTGCCCGGCATGGAGAAAGACAGCTCAGCGATGCACGCCGCGAATATGCCGATACGCGTGTTCGCCCTCGCCATGTTCATGGCTGTGGCCGTGATGATTGCCGGCAACAGGCTCTTCGTGCAGCGATTGCAGCACGCCGCACTCAGCCACCGAAGCCGCCGTCGTGCAGCGTTGCCCGATCGCCTCGATCTGGCCTTTGAGATCGGTCAGCTCGGCGATGCGCGCTTCAACGTGACGCAGGTGTTCGTCCAGTAGGTTATTAATCTCTTCGCACGACGCCTGCGGGTTGGCCTGCAACTCAAGCAGCCGGCGGATTTCGGTGTGCGCCATATCGAGCGACCGGCACTTCGCAATGAAGGC
>Ga0209674_100773_pt1 | contig 10842 bp, 8 predicted proteins | sample AraplaCvi_mMS_r2_FD_184279 | JGI IMG/M metagenome (GOLD analysis project Ga0209674, IMG submission 184279) | Arabidopsis root microbial communities from North Carolina, USA - plate scrape CL_Cvi_mMS_r2 (SPAdes) (version 2) | ecosystem: Host-associated > Plants > Roots > Endosphere | place: USA... | reverse complement strand
GACGAGAGCATGAGCTTCGCGCTCGACGGCCCCGCGGGCAAGCTCGAATGCGAAGCGCACGCCGCCGCGCCTGACGTGGCCCGCAACGCCATCGCCGTGATCTGCCACCCACTCTCCACCGACGGCGGCAGCATGCGCAACAAGGTGGTGACGATGATCGAGCGCTCGCTGCGCGAGTCGGGCGTCGACACGGTCATCTTCAACTTCCGCGGCGTTGGCCACTCTGAAGGCACCTTCGACCACGGGCAGGGTGAAAGCGACGACCTCGCCGCCGTGGTGGCCTGGGCACGCAAGACAAGCCCCACCGCCGCACTGTGGCTGGCCGGCTTCTCCTTCGGCAGCTACGTCACCCTGCGCAACGCCGTGCGCCTGGATGCCGCCGCGCTCATCAGCATTGCGCCGCCAGCGGCCGGTCGCGGCTGGGATTTCGGACCGATCGAGCTGCCGTCGTGCCACTGGCTCGTCGTGATGGGCGACGCGGACGAGATCGTAGAGCCGCAGGCCGTCTACGACTGGATCGACGGCCTTCCGGAGGGCCGCAAGCCGCAACTGGTCCGGATGGAAGACACCAGCCATTTCTTCCATCGCCGGCTCATGGATCTGCGCGGGGCGATCAAGAACGCCGTCAAGGATTGGCTGCCGGGACCGCGCACGGCATGAACTGTTCGGAATCGACGCCCGGCGAACGCTACCGGGACGGCATCGCGGGCCACCGCTGGGAGTCCGACCCGGCCCAGTTGCCGGTAATCGCAGAGTTCGACCGCCTGCACGCCGCATTGTGCGCACCACAACCAGCCCAGGTCGGTGGCCTGTTCGGTCGCCTGCGCAGCATGCTCGGCAACGAGCCGCGCACCGCAGTACCCGGCCTCTACCTGTGGGGTAGCGTCGGCCGCGGCAAGACCTTCCTGATGGATCTGTTCGTCTCGAGCCTGGCGCCCGGCCTCGCGCTGCGCCGTCACTTCCACCGCTTCATGCTCGAAGTGCACGCGATGCTGCGCGAACTGGGCGAGCGTCAGAACCCCCTGGACGAAGTGGCGGAACGACTGGCGGCGAAGTGCCGCGTGCTCTGCCTGGACGAATTTCTGGTCTCGGACATCGGCGACGCAATGATTCTCGCCGGCTTGCTCGACGGGCTGTTCGCACGCGGCGTCACCCTCGTGACCACCTCCAACACGCCGCCGCAGGGCCTCTACAAGGACGGCCTCCAGCGCGCCCGCTTCCTGCCCGCGATCGCCGCGATCGAGAAGCACTGCGTGGTTCACGAAATGATCTCGCCGCGCGATTGGCGCCTGCGCGCGCTGAGCCAGGCTTCGGTATACCTCGTACCACCCGGCGCGGAAGCGGAGCGCTCGCTGGCGAAGATCTTCGTCGCGCAAGCGCAGGGCCACGTCCTGGAAGGCGGCACCATGGATCTCAGCGGCCGCGAGGTCGCGGTGCGCAAGCGGGCGGAGAACATTGTCTGGTTCGATTTCCCGGCCCTGTGCGAAGGGCCGCGCGCTGTCGCCGACTACATCGAACTGGCCAAGGCCTATCCGGCGGTCATCCTGTCCAACGTGCCCCAATTCACTGTCTACTCCGAGAACGAGGCCAAGCGCTTCGTGCTCCTCGTGGACGAGTTCTACGATCGCCAGGTGAAGCTCGTGATATCGGCCGCCGCGCCGATCACCGAGCTTTACGACGGCGCCAAGGTACGCGCCGAGTTCGGTCGCACCGAGTCGCGACTCATCGAGATGCAGAGCGAGGACTACCTCGGCCGTGACCATAAACCCTGAACAGACGGTGGAGGGAGCCGGCTGCCGCTTTTTCCGCCGCCCCGCAAGCTAATCGAGCGGGCTTCCCGCGCCATCAGACGAGGTTACGCCATGGAACAATTCGAGCTGGTCCCGGGTCGCGGCATCCGCCGCGGTCATACCGACATCTTCTTCGGCATGCCACGCGCCAAGCTGCGCAACCAGCTCGACTGGAAGCCCGGCGGCGATTCGATGTGGGACGACGAAGACGAATACGCCAATGCCGAAGGTGCCGAGTGGCTGCGCCTGCGCTTTCTAGACGACAAGCTCTGCGACATCGAAGTGTTGGGGGGCAAGCTGGTCCACGACGACATCGAACTGCGCGACACCGACATGGATACCTTGCGTGCCGAACTGACGCGCAAGGGCATGGCGCTGGAAAAAACCGAATGGCTCTCCGAAGGCCACGATTGCGTCGATCTGCAGATCGTGGTGGCATCGCAGGACGATATCGGCGAAGTCGGGAACGAGATCGCATGGGTCAGCACCAGCAGCGACTTCCGCGTCGAATGATCACGCACCTCGGCAGGGCTGCCCGCCGCGCCGGCATCGTGACCGGCGCGGTTGCCATGGTTCTGCTGGCGGCATGCGCCACTGCACCGCGCGTGCCGCCGCAACGCAGCTCGCTCGCGCACTGGACGCCCTCGCCGAACTACAACGCGCGCAAGGCGCAGATCATCGTGTTGCACCACACGTCCATCGGCAATGCGGCAGAGGCGCTGCACGTGCTGCGCACACGCAACAGCGAAGGCCAGGTGAGCGCGCACTATCTCGTGGAAGCCGATGGCCGCATCGATCAGCTCGTGGACGACGGCGATCGCGCGTGGCACGCAGGCGCGTCGCACTGGGCCGGCATCTCGGATCTCAACTCGTCGTCGATCGGCATCGAGATCGATAACGATGGCGAGTCGCCTTTCACCGAGCCGCAGATCCAGGCGCTGGTGCGGCTGCTCGCCGATCTGACCTCACGACTTGGCATACCCCGCGAAGCGGTGGTCGGTCATGGCGACATTGCGCCGGGTCGCAAGAACGACCCGAGCGTCAAGTTTCCTTGGGCCACCCTCGCTCGCTACGGTTTCGGCCTCTGGCCCGACGCCACGCTGATCCCCGCCCCGCCCGGTTTCGACAGCCTCGCGGCGATGCGCCTGGTGGGCTATGACGTCTCCAATCCGCGCAGCGCCATCATCGCCTTCCATCGCCATTACCGGGCCATGGAAACCGACACGCTCGACAACACCGACGCCGCGATCCTCTATTCGCTGCAGCGCAAGCTGATGGCGCCGCGTCAGTAGGCAAACGACGCGAACGCGGCGATCGTGCGCTCGATCGCCGCATCGTCCACGTCGAGGTGCGTCACCAGCCGGATCGACGGCAGGTAACCGATGCTCAGGCGCACGCCGTGCGCCGCCGTGTGCGTGGCAAGATCGGCCAGCCGCGCCGCCGGTACGTCCACGAACACCATGTTCGTATGGCAGCCCTTCACGGTGAGACCGTCGATGGTGCCCAGCCCCTCCGCGAGACGGGCCGCACGCGCGTGGTCTTCGGCGAGGCGCGCCACGTGATGATCCAGCGCATGCAGCGCTGCCGCGGCGAGCATGCCCGCCTGACGCCAGCCGCCGCCGGCCACCTTGCGCCAGCGCTTGGCCCGCTCGATCAGGTCCGTGCTGCCCAACAGGACGGAGCCAACCGGTGCGCCAAGGCCCTTGGAGAAGCAGACCGACACGCTGTCGAACCCGGCCACGACGTCGCGTGCCGGCCGTCCATAGGCCACCGCGGCGTTGAACAGGCGCGCGCCATCCAGATGGAACCCGAGACCACGGCGGCTCGCGAGTTCGCGCGCCTTACCCAGGTAATCGAACGGCAAGGGACGACCGTGCCAGGTGTTCTCCAGGGCGAGCAGGCGGGATCGCGCGAAATGCGGATCGATCGGCTTGATCGCGGCTTCGACCTTGTCCAACGGCAGCGTACCGTCCGCCTCCTGTGGGATCGGCTGCGGCTGGATGGAACCGAGCACCGCCGCGCCACCGCCCTCGAAGCGGTACGTGTGTGCGTCGGCACCTACGATGTATTCGTCGCCGCGCTCGCAGTGACTCATCAGCGCCAGCAGGTTGCTCTGCGTGCCCGTGGGGACGAACAGCGCCGCCGCGAAACCGAGGTCGGCGGCCAGGCGTTCCTGCAAGGCATTGACCGTCGGGTCTTCGCCGTACACGTCATCGCCTACCGGCGCACGCAGCATCGCTTCGCGCATGGCATCGGTGGGCCGGGTCACGGTATCGCTGCGCAGGTCGATCGTCTGCATGGTCGCATCGCATCGCTTGAAAGAGGACGAGGCATGGTACGCGACACGCCCGCCCGCTCGCGATGCCGCTACGCCGTTCACGATTCCATGCCCTTTTTCGCGGCATGCTCTCCCGCATGATTACCATCGTCATGGGCGTCTCCGGCAGCGGCAAAAGCACGATCGGCGAAGGTCTGGCCACGCGCCTCGGCATCCCGTTCGTCGACGGCGACAGCCTGCATCCGGAAGCCAACCGCGCGAAGATGGCCGCGGGCGTGCCGTTGGATGACGCAGACCGACAGCCGTGGCTTGAAGCCATCGTGGCGGAAATGGATCGCCATCGCGAAGCCGGTGACTCGTTGGTGCTGGCCTGCTCGGCGTTGAAGCGGCGTTATCGCGATTTCTTGCGGAGCGGGCACGACGACGTACGTTTCGTCTATCTGCGTGCGCCACGCGAACTCCTGGCCGAACGCCTAGGCCATCGTAGTGGCCACTTCTTCGACCCGCGTCTCCTCGACAGCCAGTTGGCGACCCTCGAGGAACCTACCGAGGACGAAGCCCTGCGGGTCGACGTGGCACTGCCGCCGGCTGAAGCGGTGGCATCGATCATTCGCGCGAACTGCTCGGCCTGAGGCCACGGTGAGCGGTGTGGGTGGCCCCGCCGCTCACACCGTGTTCTCATATTCGCTCCCCCGAGCTTTCAGGAACGCCCATGCAAGCCCCCGTCGACGCGGCGCTGGACAGCCGTCGCGCGGACACGACCGTGTTCAGCGTGCTCTTCGCGATCAGCTTTTGCCACCTGCTCAACGACATGATGCAGTCGCTGCTTCCGGCGATCTATCCGGGGCTCAAGGCGGACTTCCAGCTCGACTTCGGTCAGGTGGGTCTCATCACCCTCACCTACCAGATCACCGCCTCGATTCTGCAACCACTGGTCGGTCTTTACGCGGACCGCCGTCCCACACCGCTGGCCTTGCCGGGCGGCACGCTGTTCTCGCTCGCCGGGCTGCTCGTGCTGTCGCGAGCGCACGCCTATCCCGTTCTGCTTGCCGGTGCGGCTTTGTTGGGCATGGGTTCGTCGGTGTTTCACCCGGAATCATCGCGCGTGGCGCGCATGGCATCGGGCGGCCGGCATGGTCTCGCCCAGTCGCTGTTCCAGGTCGGCGGCAACGCAGGGCAGGCGCTGGGTCCGCTTGCCGCGGCACTCGTCGTCGTGCGTTGGGGCCAGTCGAGCCTCGCGTTCTTCGCGCTGCTCGCGCTGCTCTCGTGCGCAATCCTGTGGCAGGTCGGTCAGTGGTATCGGCACTACGGTCTTCCGCGACTGGCCCAGGCCGGGGCAAAGCAGCGCGACACCCCGCCCGCGAGTGCCGAGGCACGTCGCGGCATCGCCGTACTGCTGGCCCTGATCTTCTCGAAGTACGTCTATCTCGCCAGTCTGACGAGTTACTTCACCTTCTATCTCATCCACCGCTTCGGCGTGTCGGTGGAGAACGCGCAGTACCACTTGTTCCTGTTTCTCGGCGCCGTTGCCGTGGGCACGGTGCTAGGCGGGCCGGTCGGCGACCGCTTCGGTCGCAAGCGCGTCATCTGGTTCTCGATTCTCGGCACGCTGCCGTTCACCCTGATGCTGCCGCACGCGAGCCTGTTCTGGACCGCGCCCCTCACCATCGTCATCGGCTTGATCCTGGCCTCCGCGTTTCCCGCGATCGTCGTGTTCGCGCAGGAACTGGTACCGGGCAAGGTCGGCATGATCTCCGGTCTGTTCTTTGGCTTCTCGTTCGGTATGGGCGGCCTTGGCGCCGCCGTGCTCGGTGAACTGGCCGATCACATCGGTATCGAGGCGGTCTACCAGATATGCGCCTTCCTGCCATTGATCGGCCTGCTGGCCGCCTTGCTTCCGAACACGACGCGGCGCTCGTAGGCGCCGCGTCGTGACCCTGCCCTAGGGCAGCGTGTAGGCGATAACCCAGTCGCCTTGCTTCGTGCCCAGCGAACCGTGGCCGCCAGCTGTCACCAGGATGTACTGACGACCGGTGCTGTCGGCGTAACTCATCGGCGTCGCCTGACCACCCGCCGGAAGACGCGCTTCGAACAGCTTCTTGCCGGTGCGCACGTCGTAGCCACGCAGGTAGTAGTCCAGGGTGCCCGAGAGGAAGGTGACACCGCCTGCCGTGGTGAGCATGCCGCCGAGGCTGGGTACGCCCAGCGGCATCGGGATCGGCAACGGCGCGCTATCCACGATCGTGCCGTTCTTGTGCCGCCACATCATCTTGCCGGTGCGCAGGTCCACACCGGCCACATAGCCCCACGGTGGCGCCTGGCAGGGAATGCCCAGCGGCGAGAGGAACGGCGAAAGCTCGATGCCGTAAGGAATGCCTTCGGCCTTCTTCACGCCTTCGGTCTCGCTCTTCGCGGGCCCGACTTCCATCTTCGCAAGCACGTCCTTCGGGATCAGCCGCGACTGGAACGCCATGTAGCTCGGGTTGATGAGCATCAACTGGCGACTCGGGTCCACCGACACACCGCCCCAGTCGAACACGCCGAAATTGCCCGGGAACACCAGCGAGCCCTGCTCCGACGGCGGGGTGAACATGCCGTCGTAGCGCAGCGAGCGGAAGCGCACGCGGCACCAGAGCTGGTCGAGCGGTGTAGTGCCCCACATGTCCTTTTCGCGCACGTCCGGCGGCGCGAAATTGAGATCGGACAGCGGCTGAGTCGGCGCGGTGTGGTCGCCCGGCACGGCACCCTGCGGACGCGGCACCTCGCGGATCGGCACGATCGGTGTGCCATCGCGGCGATCGAGCACGTAGATGCTGCCCTGCTTGGTGGAAGCGATGACCGCGGGCTTCATGCCGTCGGCAGTCTGCAGATCCATGAGCGTCGGCTGGCCACCCACGTCCATGTCCCACAGATCGTGGTGGGTGAACTGGTAGTTCCACTTCACCTTGCCGGTGGCGATATCGAGCGCCACGATGCCCGCGCCATATTTCTCCGACGTGGACGTGCGTCCGCCACCGAACTGATCGGGCGTCTGGTTGCCCATCGGCAGGTAGAGGATGCCGAGGTTCTCGTCCACGCTGAAGACCGACCACACGTTGGGCGAGTTGCGCGTGTACACGCCATCCGGTCCGATCGGTGCGGTGTCATCCGGCTTGCCGGGGTCCCAGTTCCACACGAGGTGACCGTCGTGCACGTCGTAGGCTCGGATGACGCCGGACGGCTCGTTCGTCGATTCGTTGTCGGTGACGTGACCGCCGATGATGACGAGATCCTTCGTCACCGCCGGAGGCGAGGTGGAGTAGTAGCCACCCGGCGTGAACGGACCGATGTTCGTCCGCAGGTTGACCGTGCCGTGATCGCCGAAGTCATCGCACGGCTTGCCCGTATCGGCGTCGAGGGCGATCAGGCGCGCATCCGCCGTGGGCAGGAACAGGCGCCGCGGGCATGTCGTGGCGGCGATCGCGGTGGGCGTCGGCGCGACGGTGGCGGATGCTGCCGGCAGAGCAGTCGTCGCTGCCGCGGCAGGCGTGGCGGCTGCGTATTTCGCATCGTCGTGATACGACACGCCACGGCAGGTCATGTGTTCCCAATGCTTGAAACCGACCGGGCTCTGCAGCTTCGGATCGAACTCCCAGCGCTTCTGTCCGGTCGCCGCATCCACGGCGATCACACGGCTGTGCGGCGTGCACAGGTACACGGTGTCGCCGATCTTGAGCGGCGTGTTCTCGTCAGTCGTCTCGGTCGGATCGTCCGGTCCGGGCAGGTCGCCTGTCTGAATCTTCCACGCGACCTTCAACTGGCCCACGTTGTCGGGCGTGATCTGCTTGAGCGGCGAGTAGCGCTGCCCATAGGGCGAACCGCCGTAGTCGGTCCAGTCGGCATCGGGGCGAAGCGCGCGATCGCCCTGCGGGCCCGCCACTTCGTCCATCGGCAGATCGCCTCGGACGTCATGGTCCTTGTGCAAGGCGCCGGCGACACCGACCGCAGCGACGATCAACAACGCCACGAACAGGAAGCCGCCGCCTGTACCGCGCGCGGTCTCGTGGAGGTAGCGGCGGTTCAAGCCACGCCGCGGCCACGGCAGCAACAGCCAAAGACCGAGGGCGAACCAGATGTCGAGGCGCGGTAGCAGTTGCCACCAGTCGAGATGCACTTCCCACACCGACCACGCCGCCGTGCCGATCAGCAGCAAGGCGTAGAGCGGTACCGCGGCGCGCGAATGGAACAGCAGCAAAAACGCCACCAGCAGCGTGATCACACCGGCGGCGAGGTAATAGGGAGAGCCGCCCAAATGGACCAGCCATATGCCTCCCAGCAAGGTAGCGCCGCCGAACAGCGCGAAGACGATCGCTGTTATCAGCGTCGCTGGGTGGAATCTCCTGACTCGTTTCACTGCGGCCACTCTCCTGACATAAGGCCTCCCCCGTACCTCTTAGGGTGACCGTTCAGGCGTGAATCGCAGGTGGAGGGGCGCCACTCAAGCGACGTGCGCGGCGCAAGAAAATGCGCCGCGCATGGCTTGCCCAGGGGCGACGCGTCAGGCGAACTCGGCCCAGGCGTCGGCATCCGCGGTGCTACCGGTGCGCTGGCCGAAGCGAAGATCGTGCGCGGCACGGTCCGGCGACGGCGCGCGTTCGGGCGCGTGACGCTGACCGCCGTCAACGGTGAAGAACGCCACCTGCTCGTGCAACGCCTTCGCCTGGTCCTGCATGGACTTGGCGGCCGCGGCGGCCTCTTCCACCAGCGCGGCGTTTTCCTGAGTCACCTGGTCGATCTGCGCAATCGCGAGGTTCACCTGATCCACGCCCGAGGACTGTTCGGCACTCGCCGCAGCGATCTCGGCGACGATGTCCGTCACCTTCTTTACGCTGTCGACGATACCGCGCAGGGCGGCCGACGACTGTTCGACCAGTGTCGTACCTGCGTCCACCCGCTCGCTGCTTTCCGCGATGAGGTGCTTGATGTCGCGCGACGCGGCCGCGCTGGACTGCGCCAGGCGACGCACTTCCGCTGCCACGACCGCGAAGCCACGGCCCTGTTCGCCGGCCCGCGCCGCTTCCACCGCGGCGTTGAGTGCGAGAAGGTTGGTCTGGAACGCGATGTCGTCGATCAGGCCGACGATGTCGCCAATGCGACGGCTGGAATCGCCGATCTGTTGCATGGCGCTCATGGCCTCGTTCACCACGGCGCCGCCCTTCTCCGCTTCGCCACGCGCATGTCGCGAGAGGCGATCGGCGGCTACGGCGTTCTCCGCGTTCTGCTTGACCGTGGCGGTCATTTCTTCCATCGACGCCGCGGTTTCTTCGAGGCTCGATGCCTGCTCCTGCGTGCGCTGCGACAGGTCGTCGTTGCCACGCGCAATCTGTCCCGATGTGGTGGACACGACGTGCGCGCTGTCCTGCACCTGCGTGACGATGGACGCGAGCGTGCCGCGCATGCGCTCCAATGCACCCAGCAGGCTGGCCGGTGCATAGTCCGCGGCCGAGGACGTGCGCAAATCGCCGCCTGCGATGCGGCCAGCGATGTCTACCGCGTCACGCGGTTCGCCACCCACGCTGGCGCGGATGCTGCTCATCGAAAACCACACGATCGTCAGCGCCAGCAACGCGATCAGGCCCGACTTGATGAGGCCGCTCGTGAGCTGCGCCGTAAAGGCGGCATCGATGTCGTTGAAATAGGCGCCCGTGATGAAATGCAGATCCCAGGGCTTGTACCAGGATGAATAGCTGATCTTGTCCCGCAGCTCCTTCGTCTTGGGCATGATCTGCGTGTAACGCGTCAGGCCGTGGCCATCCTTCGTATCCGCATTGAGCATGGCCTCGTAATGCCGGAAGCCCTTGCCGTCGGTATCGTCGCGAATGACCTTGCCGATATCGCCATGACGCAGCGGATGCAGGCGCATCGTCAGCGACGAATCGAAGGCGAAGATATAGCCGGAGTTATCCGACCAGCGCATGGCGTCGATCATCTTCAGCGCTTCGAGCCGCGCTTCCAGATCGCTCATTTCGCCCTTCTCTGCCCGAACTCGATAGGCATCGGCGATCGAGATGGCGCTCGTCACGTGCTGTTCGAGTGTGTCCTGCAGTTCGCGCATCTGCACTTTACGGCTGTCGACGGCCGACATGATCGTCTGCGACAAGAGCCCCAGCACGACGACCGCCATGACCATCCACACCCGCGTATTCAGCCGCGTGCGCCCGAACCAGTTTTCTATCGCCGACATTGCCGCTACCCCGTGAGTACCCCGTAGGCGTTGTAACGGCCGTGACACGCAGGACTTTACGAAAGCCTTGTGAACCGCGGACTTACCTTGATCTTTCTTAGTGAAGGCTTAGGTGGTGGCGACCGGAGCCCATCACGGTGTCCGGACCGCCAGGCAGGCCGACCACCGCTTCCGCACCCACCGGCACGACGACGTCCGCCTCGATCCTGCCGGCCACTTTGCGCCAGGCCACGGATGCCTCGCCGTAGGGCGTCACGACCGACGCCGACGCGCGCCCCAGAAAGGCAGTGAGCTTCGGCCGCACTTCGAAGCGCTGCCAGCCCGGCGCCAGCGGGCGCAATCCGGCCACGTCGGCATAAAGCCAGTCGTCGATCGTGCCGAGGAAGTAGTGCCCTCGCGAGCGCGAGGCAAGCTTCCAGTGCTCCCAAAGGCTGGTGGCGCCGTTCGCACGCCAGAATCCCCAACTGGGAAACGTAGTCTGCGTGGCAATCGCCCAGGCTTCGTCGGCGTGGCCGGTCGCCGTGAGGAAGGGCAGGAGCACCTTGGTCGCC
>Ga0209674_100770_pt1 | contig 10877 bp, 13 predicted proteins | sample AraplaCvi_mMS_r2_FD_184279 | JGI IMG/M metagenome (GOLD analysis project Ga0209674, IMG submission 184279) | Arabidopsis root microbial communities from North Carolina, USA - plate scrape CL_Cvi_mMS_r2 (SPAdes) (version 2) | ecosystem: Host-associated > Plants > Roots > Endosphere | place: USA... | reverse complement strand
AGAAGCGTGGCACGATGCTGCGAAAATCGTTGCTACCGAACGTCGCGTCAGCCCCAATTGCACCGGTCAAGAAACCTTTGCCAAGGGGACTGAAAGGCACAAAGCCAATACCCAGTTCCTCCAATGTAGGCAGGATTTCCTGCTCCGGTTCGCGCCACCAGAGGGAATACTCGCTCTGCAGGGCCGTTACCCGTTGCACGGCGTGCGCGCGCCGGATGGTCTGGACGCCCGCTTCCGACAAGCCAAAGTGTTTGACCTTGCCTTCGGCGATCAAGTCTTTGACGGTGCCTGCGACCTCTTCAATGGGCACGTCAGGATCAACCCGGTGTTGATACAGCAGGTCGATCATGTCGGTGCGAAGGCGCTTGAGCGAACCCTCGACTGCCCATCGAATGTGATCGGGCCGGCTATTGAGGATTTGCTGCTTGCCGTCGTCGCCAAAGGTGAAGCCGAACTTGGTGGCGATCAGGACCCGATTGCGCATTGGGGCGAGTGCCTCGCCGACCACCCCTTCGTTGAGGTAGGGCCCATAGACCTCTGCTGTGTCGAAGAGCGTCACGCCGCGGTCCACGGCAGCGCGGATCAGCGATATGGCCGTCTGTTTGTCGGTGGCGGGACCATACCCATGGCTCAGGCCCATGCAGCCGAGGCCGATGGCGGAGACTTCAAGTTGGCTGTTGCCGAGTTTGCGGGTTTTCATGGTGTCCTCCATGCGAGCAATCTAGGCCCGAAGCATTGCCTGCACTAGATGGCATAATCGGAAAGGGTTCATAACTGGAGTGGATAAATGTCCACGGAAAGCTACGACCAGCTCGCGATCTTCTCGATGGTGGCGCGAGAACGCAGCTTTACTCGCGCGGCGGCCAAGCTCGGCATGTCCCAGCCAGCCCTCAGCCGCACCATGCGCCAGTTGGAGGAACGGCTTGGCGTGCGCCTCCTCGCGCGTACAACCCGTAGCGTGTCCCCGACCGAAGCAGGCGAGCATCTGTTGCGGGTCATCGCCCCGCGATTCGAAGAAATCAATGCTGAGCTGGCCCTGCTCAGCGAATTTCGGGACAAACCAGCAGGAAAATTGCGCATCACGGCCGGCGAGCATCCGGCGATCTCTGTACTGCAGCCGGTGCTCGCGAAGCTCCTGCCTACCCATCCCGATATCCAGATCGAAGTGATCGTGGACTACGGCCTTACCGACATCGTTGCCGAGGGGTATGACGCGGGTGTTCGCTTAGGCGAACAGGTCGCCAAGGACATGATCGCGGTACGTATCGGACCGGACGTACGCATGGCCGTTGTCGGATCACCCGCTTATTTCGATCGGTATCCACGCCCCAAGACGCCGCGTGATCTCCTTCGACACAACTGCATCACGATCCGCTTGCCCACGTACGGCGGCATCTTCCCTTGGGAGTTTGAAAAGAAAGGGGAGGAGCTGAAGGTGCGGGTCGAAGGCCAGCTAGTGTTCAACAACATCGCCATGCGCTTGGACGCCGTGCTCAAGGGACTTGGCCTGGCCTACATGCCCGAGGATCTGGTGCAAGCGTACATCGCGAAAGGCCGATTGATACGCGTGCTTGCAGATTGGTGCCCGCCGTTCTCGGGATACCACCTCTACTATCCAAGCCGGCGGCAGAGCTCACCCGACTTCGCATTGCTTCGTGATGCCCTGCGTTACTCCGATTGATCGGCGACTCGCTCTCGCCCGGCAGAGTCTCGTAGGTGACCGTCGAGCGCCTGGCTGAGGCGATTGGCAGCGCTTGCATCGCCATGTGTGGCGAGCACCTGCGTTACTTGCTTCAGTTGGGCGGCGGTTAGGCGCAACATCTGGTGATGTTGGCGTTGTGCGAGCGAGACGGCATTATCGTCGGAGCTATTGGGGAACGTCTTTTTCTGGACTCGGGCACGGTGACGCCACTCCTCAAGCGGCTTGAGTCTGCCGGTCGCATATCAAGAATGCGGGACCCGACCGATGAGCGCCAGGTTCTGATCACGTTAACAACAGACGGCGCGCCCTAGTGTCCGACGCATTTGCCTGTCACAGACGTCGTTCCCCGCGCGACGAGGCTTACCGGGATGGATAGCGACAAGCTGCGCGCCGACCTCATCCGACTCCGAACCAACCTAGATGCCCATCGTTGAAGCCGACGAGTCGCTACGCGTTAACTAGATTGCGCTCGCCGCGTTGATTCCCTTCGCATGGTAACGCTCGGCAATGCGACGCATGCGTTCCTCCAGTTTGGGCGTGGCGAAGTCCAGAAACGCACGTAGCTTTAGCGGTTGGTGCTGCTTTGGCGTATGCACGACCTGCACCGCGACCTGCGATGGCGCCCAGTCATTCAATATCGACACCAACGAGCCGTCACGCACGTTATCAGCAACCTGGTAGGACAACAGAGAAGCGATGCCTAAGCCAGCAAGCGCGCCGTTGATGACCGCGTCTGCCGTATTGGCCGAATAGCGCGGACGAATCGTGACGTTGAATGAGCCATCGGGCCCTGAGAAAAACCAATCCCGCCCCAGCTCCAAGCCTTCATAGGCAATGCAGTTGTGATCAAGAAGATCCGAAGGCGTTTGCGGTGTGCCGCGTCGACGCAGATAGTCGGGGCTCGCACAGGTCAACCAACGGATCGCGCCAACGCGGCGAGCAATCAGTGAGCTATCGGGTAGGCGGCCAATGCGCACTGCGACATCGACATGATGATCGACAAGATCAATGACGCCATCGGTAAGGACCAGGCGGACAGTGACCTCGGGATAGGCCGCAAGAAACTCTTGAACGATGGGAGCGACATGCAGTTTCCCAAACATGATGGGGGCAGTGACCAGCAGCTCGCCGCGCGGCGCGCGGTACTCCCCCATCGCTGTGCGCTCAGCCTCCGCCAGCTCCTCCAGTACGCGTCGCGCCGACGCGACGAAGGCAGCACCAGCGTCGGTCAACAGCAGCTTGCGGCTTGTGCGCACGACCAACTGCGAACGGAGGTATGCCTCCAGATCCGCCACACGCCGACTAACCGTTGGCAAAGGCAAATTGAGCGATCGCGACGCAGCCGAAAGGCTTCCCCCGTCCACGGCTGCAATGAGCGTCCGCATGGCCTCAAAGCGATCCATAGAGCCTTCCAAAAAATGGAATGAAGGTTTCCAAAACTACCGTCTACTGCCACTAAATGGAAGGACCTAAAGTCGCTCCATCAGCCATGAACGTGATCCGGACCGACGACGATGTGCCTTCTCGCCCTCCCTTCCCTCGACGCGACACCCATGCCCACGCAGTCGCTGCTGGTCAAGGTGGGTCGGCAGTTCAAAGCCGTGCCGGCCCTGGTCAGAAGCCTCACCAACCATCCCGCCATCGATGAGGCGTATCTCAGCTACGCGGGCTCGCTTGGCAACGGCAATGTCGCTGAAATGCTTATCCGCTTGGCCATCGACCTCACGAAGCAATCTGCCCTAGGAGCGCTGTCCGTCTACGAAGCTTCGAAGAAAGACCATGTGCAGTCGCCCGAGATCACGGGCCAAGCCGCTTAATCACCTCAGTTCAACACCGATTTCTTCTCGTCCGGTGCGCCCAAAAGCACCGGCATCAGGCGAACTCGTCCTCAGCAACGGAGAATTCCAATGTCCATTAAATTCAATACAGTCGACGTAAACGGTCTCAAAGTCTTCTACCGTGAAAGCGGTAGCCCCTCGCATCCCACGGTGCTCCTGCTGCACGGTTTCCCCAGTGCAAGCCACATGTTCCGCGATCTGATTCCGGAGCTGGCCAATCACTACCACGTCATTGCCCCCGACCTGCCTGGCTTTGGCATGACCGAGCAGCGTTCACGCGATGAGTTCGAATACACGTTCGAGAACATCACGGACGTCATCGATCGCTTCACCGAGGTCCTGAACCTCAAGAAATTTGCACTGTACGTTTTCGATTACGGTGCACCGGTGGGCTTCCGTCTGGCGGTTAGGCATCCCGATCGGATTTCGGCCATCGTGACGCAGAACGGGAATACCTATTTGGAAGGTGTGTCGGAGGCTTTTGCGCCAATACAGGCCTACTGGAACGATCCGAGCCAGGCCAACCGCGACGCGTTGCGTGGCCTCCTGACACCGCAAACGACACTGTTTCAATACACCCATGGCGTGCCGGACGCGAGCCTGGTGTCGCCTGATGGTCGGAACTTGGATGACTTCTATCTCTCGCGTCCAGGCAATGACGAGATTCAGTTGGATCTTCTCTTGAACTACCAGACGAACGTCGCGCTGTACGACACGATCCAAGCCTACCTGCGCAAACATCAACCGCCGGTGCTCGCCATTTGGGGAAAGAACGATCCGTTCTTCATTCCGCCCGGCGCCGAAGCCTTTAAACGTGACGTGCCATCTGCCGAGGTGCGCTTCGTCGATAGCGGGCACTTCGCTCTGGAAACTCACGCCAAGGAAATCGGCCAGACGATGCGCGAGTTCCTTTCCAGGCACGTTGGCTAATAGGTCGTTACTTGGGCACGCCACACGCGCCCAAGTAACCCATACATCGCAGCACCAACCAAAATCCCCTTTTCCTTTTCCTTTTACTGGAGACTCATCATGAACACTCCCACCGACATCGTTCGCAGCTTCTACGCCAACTTGAAAGCCGGCGATGCACCCGGGGCACTTGGCTTGATGGCACCGGATATCGAATGGAACACCATGTGGCATTACAAAGTCATCGGCCGCGGCCCCGAACGCGTCGCGGAAGACCTATTCAAGCCACTGATGGCCGAGTGGTCGAGCTTCGCGTTCGATCCGACGGAATTCATCGCAGCAGGCGACACGGTGGTATCGCTGGGGGTGTTCACCGGCAAGCACGGTGGTACCGGTAAGTCCGCGCGGGCGAACTACAGCCACGTTTGGAATGTAAAGGACGGCAAGATTACGCGCTTCCGTCAGTACATCGATACGTTAGCTGTGGCCGAGGCGCGTCGCGCATGAGTGGCATGTCGATCCGCCGATTGCGCATGGGCGGGGTCGCGTTGCGCACCGGCCCGAATGGCGCGATGCAGTTGGGAACATGACGCTGTCTTCGGTGGTAAGGGAAATTCTGAGACCAGGACACGTCGGCGCTTCTATCAGGTTCTAGTTTTCTGCTGCCGCTTCGCGGCCCTGCTGTCGGATCAGCGCTTCTTCACGTGCATCATTAATGGACTGGCGAATGCTGTCGAGATCGACCTCGGTTTCATCTGGCTCGAACTCGCCGGTCAGTTCCGTATCGGGTCGCAGCTCGCCGGCTTGGAACAATGCCCACATTTCCTCGCCGTACCACGTATCCAACAGCTCGGGTGCCCACCGTCCAAGATGTGCAGTGAGGTTGTTGACGTCACGCAGTAGCATCGTGCGCGCCGCATTGTTGCCCCCGGCACTGACGACTTGTGGGAAATCGATCACCACCGGCCCGGCCGGACCGATCAATACGTTGTACGCGGACAGATCACCATGAATCAACCCGCAGCACAGCATCAGCACCACCTGCCGCACCAGCACGCGATGGTATTCACGCGCCTGGTCGGCACTGAGTTCAATCTCACCTAGACGTGGCGCAGAGAACCCTTCTGCATCGGTGACCAGTTCCATCACTAGTACGCCGTGGAAATAGCCATACGGCTCAGGCACACGCACGCCAGCCATGCGTAATTGGTAGAGCGCATCAACCTCGGTGTTCTTCCAGGCTACTTCCTGTTGCTTGCGCCCGTACTTGCTAGCCTTGCCGATCGCACGCGCCTCGCGACTGCCTCGTACCTTGCGACCTTCCTGATACTGCACGCGTTGCTGGAAGCTGCGCTGTGCCATGTCCTTGTAGACCTTCGCGCACCGTACGTCGTCACCACTGCGGACAACGTATACCGCCGCTTCCTTGCCGCTCTTGAGTGGCCGCAGCACTTCATCAATGACGCCGTCATCTATCAGCGCCTGCAAGCCTTGGGGGGTCTTCACGGTATCTTTGGGGGCAGTTGGCGCAACGAGGGCGACCATTAGCCTCGAATTTTCGCATTTTTGGGCAGGTGTAGCCATCGTATGATGGGTTGTATACATACGGTGGCCCTGGCCTGGCGTCTGCAAACTCCCGCTTCTGGTCAGGAACCGAGGCAGACGTTAGATACGCGTAGGCGCGCGCAGAACCTAAGCCGCAGCCATTTTATGGATTTCCAGCTTGGCGTAGCCTTCGACCGGTAATATGCCTTGCAAGCATAGGAAGTGGAGACGCCCAGATGAAGCTCTTCCAGTGCGAGGCAGCAGACTATAACCATTACTGAGGAAGTGACATGAGCAAGGGCATGGATTCAAAAAAGAGTGACAAGAAAAAGCCGGCCAAAACGATGAAAGAAAAGAAGGCGGCAAAACAAGAAAAGAAGCGAAACGCCAAGTAAGCGAGGCGCTTTCTCTCGCTGCGGGTCGTGGAGTTAGTCACTCATTACTAGCTTGTTGAAACGCTCGCGTCTAAACAATGCCGATGTCCGCTTGCCACCGAGGCTGTGTGAAAACGCGGAAGGCTATTTTCGCCTGATCATTTTGTGCGCAAAACGGGCCGCGTACGTGATGTTCTAGGTCACTCAAGATTTTCGAGTGACTCAGATTTCGCGCAGGAGCCCCGCGAGCCTGAGTCAGTCTGCGTTTTCACACAGCCTGGACACAAAGCGGACTCTCCGGGTAAAGCCCATCTTTGAATCCAATCGATGGGCTTGCTGCATCTAAGGGATCAACACTGCCGTGTCGACCCTGACCCTGGAGCACCCATGATCAACCGTCCGTCCAGATTCAAAGCTTGCGCGCTTTGGCTTGCTTCCTTGTGGGCATCCCTTTTTCTGATCGGCGCCGCGCCGCCTTGCATGGCCGCGTCGCCGAAAAACGCTCAGCTGCCCGATACGCCAGTGGGCCACCTCGCTGGTGAGCTGATCCGGCATATCAATGCCGATAAACCTGCACGAATCAAGCGATGGGCACCGAATGCTTTGTCCTCTTCCATGGGGGCCGACGACCAGGCGGCGTTCCTCACCGACCTTGTGTCCGCGGCACGCGACAGCGGAGGTGTGGATGTGTTCGATGTGCGTACCGATCCGCGTCAGCCGGGGTTGCTGGAGGTCGCCGTAAAAGGGCGCCGCAATGGGCAGGCCGCTTTGTTCTGGCTGGTCGCCGATTCGGCGCATACGGATCGACTCGCACGGGCAGCCCTGGTCTCGATGGACAATCCGTTTTATGAGGGCTGGCCCAAGGGGCCCGTGTCGCATGCGGAGCTGGGAAAACTAATACACGCCACGCTGGACCGACTGGTAAGCGTGTCCGACTTCTCCGGTTGCGTGACCATTTTCGATGGTGGCAAGACTGTGTTCGACGAATGCCGTGGTCTGGCGGAACGCAGCTTTAACGTGGCGATCGATCACCAGACGAAGTTCCGCATCGGCTCGATCGGCAAGATGTTCACCGCAGTCGCCATCGCGCAACTGGTCGAGGGTGGCAAGCTGTCGTGGAACGACACGCTGGCGAAGTTGGTTCCGGAATATCCGGATCAAGCGACCGCGAAGAAAATCACCGTGTGGGAACTCCTGCATCACACGGCGGGCCTGGGCGATTTCATGGTGCCGGAATATTTCGAGCACTCCGAACGCTTCGTCAACCCGGTGGACTATCTTGGATTGATCGCCCGTCAGCCCAGGATGGGCGAGCCGGGCACGGGCTTGAGCTACAGCAACGCCGGTTACGTTCTGCTTGGCCGCATCATTGAGAACGTATCCGGCGAAAATTACTTCGACTATATCCAGCACCACGTCTTCGAACCCGCGCAGATGACATCCAGCGGTTTCGACAACGAGGACGAGATCGTGCCCGGGCTTGCGGTCGGCTACTACCACGACGATGGGGTGTTCTCCCGAACGTGGAAGGCAAACTGGGTACAGGGTATCTACAAGGGCAGTCCCGCAGGTGGCGGCTATTCCACCAACGCCGACCTGTTGCGGTTTGCCGAGGCCTTGCATGGTGGCAAGCTGCTGAAGTCCACCACGCTGGCGAAGATGTTCGACGGTGAAGTGCCGGCTGGCCCCGGTGCCATTGGGGCCGGAATCGACGAACGGCTCTCGCATGGCCGCCATATTCGTGGACACCAAGGCGGTATCGAGGGGACTACGGCAAACCTGGAGATGGTGTGGGAAACCGGCGCGGCCGTAGCCCTGACGAGCAATGAAGGGCGTTCGGAACACTGGTTGCTAGCCGAACAGATTGCCGACCTGCTTGCTGTGGAAGGCACAAAAAACTGATTCGAAATACGCGCTACCGCATCGTCTGTCATCAGAACTTTTTTCTCGATACGCCAATTGGAGCAAACCATGGAATTCCTTTTTATCCCCCTCGTGGTGATGGGGGCGCCCGTAACAATCGTCTTTATCGTGCTGCGCTATAGCTACCGGCGGACACAGGCGCGTTACAACACCCTGATGCAACTCGCCGACAAGGGCGTAGAGCTGCCACCACAACTGCTGCTGGAACCGCAGGTGGCGTTTTGCGAACGGCGCCGTGCGCTGGTGCTGATCGGTGGCGGCCTCGGTCTGATGGCGATGTTTCTGGCGCTGCCAGGCCAGCTCGATAGCGGTTTGGGTATTAATCGCCTATGGGGCATCGGATTGTTGCCGCTGATGACCGGCTTGGGTTACCTCGCCAGCTGGTGGTTGAATCGGCGAGGGGATGTGCGTGGCTGATAGCGCCGCCGAGGCGCGTATCGACCAGGCCCTGGTAACACGCATACGACTGAACGGCGATCGCCGCGCATTCGAGCAACTGGTGCGGCGTAACCAAGGCATGGTGCGTGCGCAATTGCGCCGTTTGCTGCACGGCGACGCCGCCGCGGCGGACGACCTGGCGCAGGAAACTTTTATGCTGGCGTGGGGGAAACTGGATCAGTTCCGGGGCGAGGCAAAGTTTTCCAGCTGGCTTTATCGCATCGCCTATACCTGTTTCATGCAAGCGCATCGAGCGCCCGTGAAGCACGACCATGCCGACGACGAGGCCATCGAGCAGTTGCCGGCGCCAATGCATGCGATCGATCTGCAGCTCGATCTTGAACGCGTCATGCAACGATTGTCTGCAGCCGAGCAAGCGGTTCTGTTGCATTGCGTGCAGATGGGGCTGAGTCACGAGGAGGCGGCCTACGTGCTGGCGATGCCACTCGGCACGGTAAAGACCCATGCGATGCGAGGCAAGGCAAAGTTGAAAGTATGGCTCGCGGACTGGCGCGATGTCGGAACGGAGGAAACATCATGAAAGAATCGCAAGACGACACCATCGGCGCGCTATTGCGTCAACAATTCGAGGGGCCCGTCGCCGATGACGGCTTCAGTGAGAAGGTGATGCAGCACTTGCCGCCGCGTCGCCGCCGCAAAGTGTGGCCGATGTGGTTGGGAGTATTGCTCGGGGCAGCGGCGTGCTGGATCTGTTTGATCAATGTGCCGCTGCTGCACGTCGGCTGGCGGGATTGGTTGGCTGGAGAGCCATCGACTTCTGCCATTGGCATGTTGCTGGCAATCGCAGTCACGACGTTGCTCGCCATGGGCTGGGGTCTCTTGGAGAGCAGAAATCGCTGAAATTCCAGTATCGGTACAATAGCACGCTAGTAATTGGAAGCGCCCGAAAGGTCTTCCCTGTTATAAGTTCGATATGTCCGCCACCCAAAGCGGACATTCCCAAGCCATGGCTCGGGAGTAAGGTCCAGACTAACTTTGATGACCTTACGTAGGCTAACAAGGAAAGTACGCAATGCGGCTTCGGTGTTTCTTCGGCATACCTCTGCTCGTTGCGATGCCAGTTGCTTTGGCAGGGGCATGGAAGCCGGTTCAAGTAATCGGTTCGAACACGGTATGTTCAGCGCTAAGTAGCGCCATGAACAAAGGCGAAGTTAGTCTAAGAGAGCCCGTTTGCCATAGGCAGCTTCAGATATCCGCTACTGCCAGTGCGCTTGGTCTTGAATCCGTGGGTTTGCAAGCCGTCAATCGACGCGACTATCGGCACATTCTTGTACAGATATTGATGGTCGAGGGCCTGACCAATGAAAAGGCGGAAGCGCTTGCGGACAAGGATTTTCGGGAAGGAGATTTCACGATGTATACCGCAGTCGTGGATGTGCTCAATGAGGGTCATGCTCGCACCGTATACCTGTTGGCGGATGGACTGTGCACAGCGCCTTGGTTCTCGAATCCTTCAATGCCAACGATATACGTCCAAAATGAAGACGGCGCCCTAGATCCCTATTGGAGACGCGATACTGTGGGGTTTCCTTTCATCTATCAACATAAGACCTGCTACGCACAATGGGTGGATCACGGGCCCCAATATCCAGAGGGCTTGTCGGTCGCGGCACCCCTTCGCGTCAGGCAATTGACTCCGATTGGAATCGATCACGAGTCCTTTTCGAAGGTTTGCGGCGTCGAGCGGCTCAAGGTAATAGGATTACCGGGCGATGTGTGAAACCGACCCATAGCGGACTGTTATGGATTGGACAAGACAGGGGAAAGGCTGATGGCTGAGAAGCAAATCGAAAGCACTGATCCGAGTCGCGAGGCCGACCTTGGACGCGTAGCTCTCTGGCTGGATGTGGAAGATCTGAGATGGCTAGCTACGCAGTGCGCATGTGATGATTCAACGCCGGAGGACGAGCGTGAGCGGTGCGGACGGATTCGTTTTCGCGCTAACGCCGCTTTGCATAAGGCCCGTTTGAAGTAACGTGGTCGGAAGGTCCGCTTCCGACGGCGGATTCAGCCGGTCGATGCAACGAATTGATAAAAACGTTCCGCCGGTGTTTCGTAGTCTAAGGTTTTTCTTGGTCGTTCGTTTAATCGCCTTGCCACGGCATTGAGCCGAGCTTGCGTAAACCC
>Ga0209674_100769_pt1 | contig 10888 bp, 13 predicted proteins | sample AraplaCvi_mMS_r2_FD_184279 | JGI IMG/M metagenome (GOLD analysis project Ga0209674, IMG submission 184279) | Arabidopsis root microbial communities from North Carolina, USA - plate scrape CL_Cvi_mMS_r2 (SPAdes) (version 2) | ecosystem: Host-associated > Plants > Roots > Endosphere | place: USA... | reverse complement strand
TGCGCGAAGATCGCGATGCGCATCAGTGAGATTTGATGTTGCGGGAAAGAGGGGAACCCCAAAAAAGCCGCTCGTCATCCCAGCTTCACTGTTGTAAACCGCATCGCTGGGATGACCGGCAATGGCCGGTTTTTCGGGGCCCCCGTGGGAATGAAACGTTACCCGGCATCGATCTTTCCCAGCGATGTATGGCCCGCCGCGACATCGAGCGCCTGCAGCGAGACGGTTTTTCTGCCGCTGCCGAGTTGCTGGCGGCCGATTTCGCGAAAGCCCAGCTTGGCGTGGAACCGCTCGGACGCCGGGTTGGGCGGTTCGATATCGAACTCGCAGGTGATCAACGGCACGTCATCGCGCGACGCCCGCGCGTACACGTCGCGGTAGAGCCGGCTACCCGCACCCCGCGCCTGCATGCCGCCGGCCACCACGACGCGATCCACGTACAGAAAGCGCGCATGGCGCCGCGAAAACCATTGGTAATTCGGACTGTCGTAGTCCGCCCCTTCGCGGAACGCGAGCAGGAACGCAGCGATCCGACCGTCCTGTTCGATCACGCGGTGCAGCGCCGCCTGCGCATGCAACCTCGCGAGACGCTCGCCATCGAGCGGACTGAGCACGGCCACGAAGGCCTCGTTGAGCGCGAGGATGGCGGCAAAATCGGCGAGCGTGGCGTCTCGGAGCATCGGGCGGCTTTCCGGCATCGGGCAAGGAGAGAAAACGCATTCTGACTCCCGGCTTTGAATTCGGCACCTGGTCGGCATCGAGGCCTGCACGGAGGTGGGCGTCCCTGATCGCCGGGGGTAACATCAGCTAATGTCTCGGCTTCTCCTCTCCCCGATTGTTCCGAAACGCAGGCCTGCATCATGAAAACACTCCAGCGATTCGCACTGACCGCGCTTTCATTCCTGCTGGTAGCCACGGCATCGGCGAGGACCCAGCCCGACCCGTCGAAGACACGCGCGTATATCGATCACGCCTGGGACACGCTCACGCGATCGATGGACGATTGCTCGTCGCTGAGCGACAGCAAGATAAAAACCCAGCCGGTGCTGTACCTGCCGGCAGATCTGCCGACGCCACCGGACCTGGCCGGGATCGCCAAACATTGCCGCGTCGACGTGCATGTGCTGCCACGCGCCGTCGGCGAACTCGGCGATATCTCGCCCACCCAGTTGCCCAAGCAGGGACTGCTCTATCTGCCGCATCCGTACGTGGTGCCCGGCGGATTCTTCAACGAAATGTATGGCTGGGACAGCTATTTCATCGTGCTCGGCCTGGTGGCGGACCATCGCGAGGCGCTGGCGCGCGGCATGGTCGACAACGCGCTGTTCGAGGTCAAGTATTACGGTGCGGTGCTCAACGCCAACCGCACGTACTACCTCACCCGATCGCAGCCGCCGTTTCTGAGCTCGATGATCCGCGCGGTGCTCGACGATCCGGACAGCTTCCACGACAAGGCCGAGGCGCGCGCATGGCTCAAGCAGGCGTATCCGCTGGCCGTGCGCGACTACTCGACCTGGACGCGCAAGGAGCATCTCGCGGGCGACACAGGCCTTTCGCGCTATTACGATTACGGCGGCACCAGCCCGGTGCTGGAGATGCACGACAGCAGTTATTTTCGCGGTGTGATCAAGTGGCTGATGGCGCATCCGTCGAAGGATCCCGGCTATCTGGTCAAGGCCTCGGAGCACCCCGACGACGCGGAAGCCGCACGCCTGAAAACCACCAGTTGCGACGTACGAGCCTCGACGGTGTGCGCGGGGGCGTGGACCGGCGGCTACCGCCTCAGCGCCGACTATTACCTGGGCGATCGCGCGATGCGCGAGTCGGGCTTCGACACCTCGTTTCGGGTCGGTCCGTTCGGCGGTTCCACCCATCAGTACGCCACGGTGGACCTGAACAGCCTGCTATACCGCTATGAACGCGACTTGCACGATTTCGCCGTGCAGCTTGGCCTCGATGCGGATGCCAGCCGCTGGGCCAGCGCCGCCGAGGCGCGGCACCGGGCGATCGACAAGTACCTGTGGCGCCCCGACCGGGGCATGTACATGGATTACGACTTCGTCACTGGCAAGCCGTCCGACTATCACTTCGTCGCGACGTTTTATCCGCTGTGGGCCGGCGTGGCCTCGCCGCAGCAAGCCGCTTCGCTTCGCGGCAAGCTGGCCTTGTTCGAGCGGATGGGCGGCCTGCAGACCAGCGATCGCGAGAGCGGTGCGCAATGGGATGCGCCGTTCGGCTGGGCACCGACCAACTGGCTGGCCATTTCCGGCCTGGATGCCTACGGCTTCCACCAGGAAGCGCGTCGCATCGCGCATGAATTCAACGGCACCATCGACCGCAGTCTCGCTGCCGACGGCACCATCCGCGAAAAATACAACATGGTCAGCGGCAACGCCGACGTCAAGATCAGCGCCGGTTACAAGGACAACGTGATCGGCTTCGGCTGGACCAATGGCGTGTATCTGAAGCTGCAGCAATTGCTGGGCAGCCCGAAGCCGCAAACGGTGCCGAAGCCATCATCGAGCGAGCGATCGGGCGAAACCGTCCATCCCTGAGAACAAGCCACCCATCGACACGCCATGTGTCGATGGGTGGCCGTTGTTTTTCCTGCGGACGGCTTGCCGGGTGAGCGATTCAGCCGAAAGCAAACCGTGCTCTTCGCCGTCATCCTTCAGCAACGCACAGACGGATCCGCGACGGCGAATGGCTAATGTTGAACCGACGCCCCCGCCGTGGGCTGAATCCTTTTTCTCTCGTAGTTGATCATCAGCTGATCGGCCAAGGTGTAGTCCTTGGTTTTAAGAGCGGATTGGAGCATCGACGCGATCTGATCGTCGCTCTTGCCGGACAGCGATGAGGCGCGATCGAGATTGGCATCGCCGACTTGATAGGCTGATGCAACCATCCCGGCGTCTTTCGCCGACATGCCGAAGCGCTGCCACACTTCAGTCAAATGCGCCCGGACCTTGGGCAAATCGGTCATCGCTTTGATCGAGCGTTGGTCGTAACGGCGATCCCATTCATTTCCAGCAGCTTCGCTCCGACTATACGCCTGCGCCTCCTGCTGCATCTGCATTTCGTGAGCTGATTGATTCGACTGCTGGGCCAGAGAAGTACCGGCAGCAGCAAGAGCAAGCAGCGCCAAACAGACTACTTTTCCACGAAACATTGTCCACCCCCATCCATCGCGTTTTGGATTGCGTTCGGGCACGCCGTAATCAATCGGCGAGCCCCTCACCCAGCCACGGCTCCTACTATGGCTTACCTGCAGCGGGTCCCTTTCCCACCATCACACTTGCACTTCGCCGCGAAGAATCGCACAACACATCCTAAGAGCGAAGAGAAACGGCGTGATCCGGGCGAAGATCGGGTTTCCCATGGAGCGATCGGCTGTCAGTCGCCCAGGCTCAGCCGAAGCACATAGCGCTCCTCGCCATAGAACACACCATCGATCTGCAACGTGTCCGGCTCCACCCCATAGCTTGCGAAACCGATCGACTGGTACAACGCCCGGGCTTCCTTGTTCGCCACGTTGACGCCGAGCCGGATCTGGCGGACGCCGGCGATGGATCGGACGTGCGCCACCGCCGCCATCAGCAGCGCTCGGCCGAATCCGCGACGGCGGAATGCCGGAGCGACATACATGCCGGCCAGCTCTACCCCATGGCGCAGTTTCTCTCGCTGCGGATGGACGACGGCAATGAATCCGGCCAACTCATCCAGCTCGAAGATGCCCAACATGCGCATGGATCCGTCGGCAGCCGGAGTGATCCGGGCAGCCACCTCATCCATGGATCGGCCAGCTTCGTCCGCACGGCTTGCACTGAAAGCCGTCGGGCTTTCCTCCAGCGCCAGTAGCCGGAGCCTTTGATAGGCCGGGGCATCAGCGGGTCCGAGCGACCTGACTTTCATTGGACTGACTCCTGATCAACCGGCATCGCAAATCGCCCTCTCTGGCTTCTTGGGTTTCATTTTCAATGAACCTGATCCCTTTGCTTGCGATAGACAGCAGGACTCACGCCCTTGTGTCGCTCGAAGGCGCGGATGAAGGCCGACTCGGACAGGAAACCTACCATCTCGGCGACCTTGGCGATGCCGTCGCTGTCGCGTCGCAGGCGCACGGCAGCGGTGTCCATGCGCAACTGCACCAGCATATTTGCTGGCGTGGCCTGTGTGGCGCGCTCGAACAGGCGCAGGAAACTGGAGCGCGACATGTGGCAGGCACCAGCCAGGGTCTCCACCGTCAGCGGCTCGTGCAGGCGAAGCAGCATGGCGGTGCAGGCAGGACGCAGACGCGGCTCACGCAGCAAGCCGAGCACGCCGTGCAATTCGTCGCTGCGGCTCCACCAATGGCGCAACGCCAACACAAACAGGGCCGACGACAACTGCCCGACCACGCTGCGCGCGCCGGGTGCGGCATCGTCGACTTCACGTCGCATCAACTCGATCAGCGGAGCCAACGAAGCCAGCGGCAGGCTGGCGTCGCCTGGCACGTGCAACACACGCGGCAGCGACGCCAACAGAGTAGCGGCACCGCCGCCGAAGTCGATGCGGCCACAGAACATGTCCAAGGCGTGCTCGGCCTCGTCGCCCGCTTGCCACTTCAGCAGCGGATGGGTGCGCAGGCTGGCATTCGGCCGCGGCGCGTCCCAGTCGCCCGGGTCGCCCGCCAGGATGTGGGCATCGCCCGAAGGCAGCACGACGATGTCGCCCGCCGCCAGCTCTCGTGGTGTCTCGCCCGCCACGCGCAGATACGCTACTCCGCGCATGACCACATGGAAGCGTACGGTGCCCGTTGCTTCGGCGACATGCGGTACAGACCAGCGGCCGGACCACTGGCAACGCACATCGAGGTCGCCGCGAGCGGGGTGGCCGTCTAGTAGTTCGCTGAGCGTATCCATGGCGCCGGCATGATCGAATCGGGCGGCCAGCTTAGCGCACGCCCCACCCTGCCAAGCCGGGATGTGATGTGTTCACACTGGCGCTATCGGTGGCGCCACCGATGCCAGCAGGCGCGCGCTGATGGCGGCCAGTTCGTCGGCCAATGCATGCATGCCCGGATAACGATCGAGCTGGGCGCGCACGTCCGCATGACGAACAGTGACGCTGCCGTCAGGCATCTGCAGCACGACCAGCTTCAGGGGGATTTCCACCACCGCTGCGGGATCTGCCGCCAACAGGCGCACCACATAGCGCGGATGGAAGAACAGCAACTGTCGCGCCGGCGCGATGAGGTAGCCACCACGCCGCAACAACATCTGCGGATCGATTTCCTGGATCAGCCACAGATCCGCCGCCTCGATGCCCTGCTTCAGGCGCGCCAGCGTGCCGTCGAAATCGAGCGTGGAGGTCACCACCGCCTGGAACGGCGGCGATGACGCGGGCGCACTGGACACGGCTTGCAGCCTGTCGGTCATGGCGCTTGCACCGATGCTGAAGAGCCATAAGCGCCGACGGCATCCATGACGCGAGCGGAGTACACCATCGCCGCACCGGCATTGAGTGCTACGGCCACGCCCAGTGCTTCGGCGATCTCCTCGCGGCTGGCGCTATGTTTGAGCGCCTCGGCGACGTGGACGGTGATGCATCCATCGCAGCGAGAGGTCACGGCCACCGCCAGCGCAATCAGTTCGCGGGTCTTGGCATCCAGATGCGCCGTCTTCTGTCCGGCCTTGGACAAGGTCTGGTAGCCAGCCAAGGTATCGGGACTCAGCTTGCCGATCTCACCAATGCGACCCACCAGTTCTTTGCGGTATTCCGGCCAATCCAACATGAAATTCTCCTCGGTCTGCTCCGGACGGATTGCCCGGGTCCATGGAGACATGCTGCGCCGATGAAGACCGATAAGGGACAGCTCATCCGCTCGATGTATTGCCCATTCGTTTCAACCATCGATGGGATCGTGACTCAGTCGCCGGACATCGCGGGACGTCCGAGCCGGATCTGTCGCCATGTGAGTGCGTCTGGACAACAAGAGCGCCGGATCTTTACGCCACTCGGGCTTTGTCTTCCCGATCAGACCGCCGACCTCGCCCCTGCTCTGATTGCACCGTTCGCCAATGCGAAATCGATCGCCGCACACACCGCCGCCACCTGGGCGGCGTTGCATTGCTCGGCGGTGGCCCGGGGACTGTCGGGATAGACCTCGGTGGTGGTCTTGTAAGGTGCATCGGTGATGCCTGCGCAGAGGCCGAGCCGCTTGAGCGCGTACTCGATGACACCCGGGGCGACCACCGGCGAACCGATGATCTCGCCTTGGCCATCGGCCGGGGCGATGTGGGTGACCTTCGCTACCGCCGCGATCACCGCCTGCTGGAACGCGGGTTGCGGATGCTCGCTGTCGTCGACCAGATAGAAACCGTCGGGAACCTCGCCCGGCACATACGCCACGCCATCGCGGGCGGCCAGCGCCGGACGAAACTCGGACTCGTCGCTATCGGTGGTCTCGTGCAGATCCACATGCACCAGCACGCGATCGCGAAACGGTGCGACCAGGCGCATGAGTGCGGCCGATTCCTGCGCGGGGCTGTCGTCGCGGAACGAACGGTTGGGATCGATCGCGTCCGCGTTCCAGCGGTGAATCCGCTCGTAGGCCCAAGGGCTGACGCAGGGGGCAATGACGAGGTTGGCCTTGCCTTCATAGTGCGACGCATGCAGTTCCACGAATTGCAGAGCGCCGTGCACGCCACTGGTTTCATAGCCATGCACGCCGCCCGTCACCAGCACGATCGGCAGTTCGTCACGCCAGTCGCGGCTCTTGATTGCGAACAGCGGGTAACTATCGGATCCGTACTTCAGGCGGCCGTACTCCGACACGTCGAAGCGTGCGCGAAGCGTCTCGATCGCGCCCAGCACATCGACTTCATAGCTGCGCTTGACGGTCTGCCGTGCCAGCCATGCAGCCACCTCAGCGTTGCCCCAGCGGGTGCCGGGCGTGCCGATCGGATAAGGTGCTTGAGTCGTCGTCATATCGCTCACTCTGCTGCGCCAATAGGTATGCCGCGCACTTTAGCACCGGCAGGAAACGCAGCCGACGCTCATCCCACCCGCTTGAACCGGATGTCATGCCCCTCGCGGCGGGCGAGGAAGCCGGTAATGTGACCTTGGCCATCGCGTTCGAAGATGCGGCGAATGCGCGGCTGACTGGGCGTGAACAGCACATCGCGCACTTCGACGGCTAGCGATGTCGGAGTGGCGTCGTTGGTGGAGCTGAGCAGCTGCTGTCCCTGGCGGGAGATTTTTACCATCGCATCGGCGCCCGCCGAATAAGTGCCCGCGTACTGGTCGAGCTCCGCCTCGGGCAACTGGATGGCCGGTGGCGCATCGGGTACGGCAAGCGTCTGGCTGGAGATCATGCGCCAGATGCCGGCCTCCTTCAGCCACACCTCGGTCGAGCGAAAGCGTGCGTGCCTGACCTGCTCATGGAAATGAAAGGTGGCATTGTCGGTGAAGCTGGTGACGGCGACGTCGCCGTGCAATTGCAGGTTCCAGTCGGATTGCACCAGCACGGTGGCATTGGCCGCCGGCTTGGGCGCAGGCGCGGCAGGTGCCGTACCGACGATGTCCTTCTTCGTTGCGATATCGCCGCTTTCGTTCATGAAGATCACGCGATCATCAAGCATGCGTGCCAGCGCCGCGTTGTCGCCCGAAGCCGAAGCATCGGAGAACGCCTGCGACAGTTGCTTGAGCTTCGCCGCATCGTTGTCGTCGGCGTGCGCGGGACACGCCGCCACGACCAGTGCGAACAGCAGCAGAGCAGGTTTGAGCGTAGCGGGCATGTTGGACGTTCCTGTACGGGTGGATGATGGATGAGCCGGAGTTGCCAGCGTCAAGGCGTGGGAACGCGCGTGGCCTGGGTGAAAATTACTTGCCATCGGCCATCGCGTTTGCGCCAGATGTCGGCGAAACGCAGCCTCACCTTGAACGGTTTGCCGCCGCTCAGGCCTTGCAGCGTCACCGCGCCGCCGAGGACCGCGCCGTCGTTCCACTGGCGGATGGTTTCATCCTCGACCACGTAGGGCATGAGCTTCCAGCCGGGTGCGGTGTAGTCGTTGATGAAATCGGCCTTGTTTTCGAGTTGCGCGCGGCTGTTCACCAGCACGTAGTCGTCGGCGAGCAGGCGTGCCAGTGCATGGCCGTCGCCCTTCATCTGTGCGCGATCGAACTCGGCCACCGCCTGCGCGAGATCGGCCGGAAGCTGCGCATGCGATGGTGGGGCGGCATGCAGCGATGTCGCACCTAACGCGAGGATGGCCATCAGAACCGTACCTTTCATATCGTCTTCCTTGCTCGGTGAGCGTGATCGGTGGGCGGTCGAGACTAATCTCCGCCTGCGGGGCGGACTATCAAATTCCTGCCCGGCGCCGCAGCCGGGCCGAACGCATCGACTCGCGGGCAACGCTCGGCGCCACCTCGGCCCGAGGGTCGTCGTCGCCATCGAACGGATGCGAGATCCGGTAGCTGTCGCCGGCGCGATGCAGCAAAGCGATGGCTGGATCGCCGATCACCACCGTACCGTCGACGTGATAGCCGAAACCGCCGCGCGGTTGCCGGCAGGCGATGCCGCTGATCCGTATCAACGGGCTGTCGAACAGCGTGGTGGTGGTAGGCGCGCTCATGCCGGACTCACGATGCCCGCCGCCGTCAACGCCGTCCAGCGCCGGAAGTCACGGAGTCGGCTGTTTGGTTTTCTCGTGGCCCCGACGCTGCCCTTCTTCCTTCGTACCGCCTGACGTTGTGAAAGCCGTTCCATGCATCTTCAGCACGCAATCCAGCGGCAACGATCCGCCTGGATCATGAAGAAAAGCGATCGCGATCGCGGCCCCGCACGGATTGAAGCCGGCACCATGGCTCTGGCCGGGGAATGTCACCACCCTGGCGTTGGGAATGTGGGGGATCAGCCCGCGCCCCCATTCGGGCGGTGTATCGGGATCGAACTCCCCTGCGAACACCAGCACGGGTACATCGCTGGTCACGGCCACGTTCTCCGATGACACGGCTGCTGCGACATTCCAGGCCCGGCATACGGCCGGCGAAGCCGTGCGCTCGTCGATACCGCCCAGTCCCCACGCCGGGGAAACCTGTTGTTCGACGCGGCCTGGGTTTTCAAAGGGAGCTTCCTCTGCGCACCACACGGACAGGCGCAAGCCCCAGGTGAACGATGATGGGCCCTGGTCGGCCTTGACCAACCCGGCCAGCTCGGTGGTCCTGCCGTCAAGACTGTCTTCGATGACAGCGGGGATGCGGCCGATCGCGGACGGCGCATGCAGTGCGTCGTATAGCGCCGCGACGACCTGGGCACCGCGAACAGTCACCGCGCGTCCGTCCGAACCGCTCACGCCAGGCATCGCCAGAGGATGCCGGTCAGCCCGCGCGACCAATTCGGCGAAATCCGCGGCCAAATGCGGATACATGCTGCCGCACACCGTATCCACCGCGCAGCCGTTGAACACGGCGTCCAGCGCGCGCATCAAGTTGGCCGTCGCGTGCTCGTCGAAGTTCGCCTCCGGCGGCAGAACCGAATCGAGTATCACGCTGCGTATGCCCTGTGGGTGATCCCGCAGCACGGTGAGAGCCAGCCGCGTGCCATAGGACAGGCCAAACAGATTCCACTGCCGATAGCCCAGTGCCTTGCGGAGATCTTCGATGTCCTGCGCTGTTTCCGCACTGGTATAGCCATCCAGATCGATACCTTTCGCGACCAGATCCGCACGACATGCCATGGCCGCTTTTACCCGCGCTGCATCCGCCGCCTTGCCCGACAGGTGCCCGGCGGCGATGACGCCGACAAGCGCGTCGATTTCCGGGCACCCGAGCGATGGCTGCGCCAGCTTGGCGCCACGCGGTTCGAGCAGGACGTAGTCGCGCGTCGCGAGAAAAGGATTGTTCTTGACGGACAAAGGCCGAGCCAGCGCGCTGCCGCCCGGACCACCCGGCAGGAACACGACGGCATCCGGCGCCGGTACGCTCGCATGGCTGCGGAAGATCACGACCGGCAGCCGTATCATCCGACTGCCGGCCCTCTGCCGATTCTCGGGCACGGTCAGTACACCGCACTCGACGCCATCTTCCGACTGAACGCTTGCCGGACATGGGGCACGGGCAAACAGTCCGCCTTCAGCCTGGGGTGGTGGAAGCGCCGCGAGAGGAGCGGCAAGTACCAGCAGCAGGACTGCCAAGCAGACTTTCCGGATCATGAGCCATCCCTTTGACGATGCAACCATGCGCGGAACCGCGCATTTCGGCATCCGCGCGGATGATCAGCGTCGGCCCTGCAGCGCGACACCACTGAAGCCCGTTCTCCGCTGTTGGATGCCGTGGAAGGCGGTGGCGTTTAAGGACGCAGCAAAAATCACTTCGTCACGCCGGGATTTCCCGTCGCCGCGTCGTTTTCCATGGTCGCCTTGATGGTAGCCAGACCTTGCACCATCATCCCTCCGACATGATCGGCCAGTTCGTCGGGAAGCAGGTCGGCGATCCAGACGAAGCGGCATTGGTGCGGCTTTTCGCTGAATACCTGGGCTGCGGCACTGTAGTGCTGGAACGGTTCGTCGACGATGGCCCAGACCAGGCGATGTTCGGTGTCGTCCACATCCACGATCAGTTCGCGCGCCACCTGCCCGTTGCCAAACGTGACGATGCGCGCGCCGGGTTCAAGCCGGGTGTCGATGACAAAACCGGGTACCAGCCGCGTATGCAGTGCACCGATATCGCGCAGCGCCGCCCATACGGTTTCTGCGGGTGCGTTGACGAGGACTTCCCTGCGGATGGATGCCATGGAAATCTCCTTCGGTCACTTCAGGCACACGGCTTCGACGTTGTTGCCGTCCGGGTCGAGCAGGAAGGCGGCATAGTAGTGGTCGCCATAATCGTGGCGCAGGCCAGGTGC
>Ga0209674_100766_pt1 | contig 10900 bp, 11 predicted proteins | sample AraplaCvi_mMS_r2_FD_184279 | JGI IMG/M metagenome (GOLD analysis project Ga0209674, IMG submission 184279) | Arabidopsis root microbial communities from North Carolina, USA - plate scrape CL_Cvi_mMS_r2 (SPAdes) (version 2) | ecosystem: Host-associated > Plants > Roots > Endosphere | place: USA... | reverse complement strand
ATTTCAAACGCCGGAGATCACTCATGAGCGATACCCGCCAGGACGAGAAAGAGAAGATCTGGTCGCTGATCAAGGACGCCCGCGTGGCCATGCTGACCAGCGAGCGCGACGGCCGGCTCTACAGCCGCCCCATGGTTGCGTCGCAGAAGGGCTTTGACGGCAGCCTCTGGTTCTTCACCCGAAAGAGCTCGCCCAAGGTGGCTGAAGTCGAAGGACACCGACAGGTCAACGTGGCCTATGCCAGCGCCAGCGACAACAGTTACGTTTCGCTTTCCGGTGTGGCAAACCTCGTGGAGGATCGCGCGGCGATCGAGGCGCATTGGAACGAGTGGATCAAGACCTGGTTCCCGGATGGCAAGGACGATCCCGATCTGGCCCTGCTTCGCGTCGACGTGGACACCGCGGAGTACTGGGATGCGCCGTCGTCGAAAATGGTGCTTGCCTTCGATTATCTGAAAGCTCGCATCACGGGCCAGACGCCTCACGTGGGCGAGAACCGAAAGGTCGACATCCGCTGACCTGACTTACGGCAGGCTGGAGTCCAGCCACCTCGGGCGGTTACGCTCTTGGGTCGCCCCAAGAGTGTGCCCGATGAAAAACGTCGCTCGACTGTGCCTCGCCGCTATCGCCCTCGCAGGCACGCTGGGCGCCACCGCAGCAAACTACGATCCGCGCGAGACCTTCGCCCCGTTTACGTATCCCCAGCCGGTGAACGCCTACCGCTCGGGCAGCGGCATGCCGGGGCCGATGTTCTGGCAGAACAGAGCGGACTACGACCTCGCGGCCACGCTCGATCCGGTCAAGAACACGCTGAGTGGCAAGGCCACCATCCACTACACCAACAACAGCCCCGACGCGCTGGACGTGCTCTGGCTGCAACTGGACGAGAACCGATTCACGGCCGACGCCCGCGGCAACTTCACCGCAGGCAAGACCGAAAAGCGTCACACCGACGGTTATCGCATCGCCTCGGTCACGGTCGGGCAGGGCGATAAGCGAGCCGAGTACGTGGTCAGCGACACGCGCATGCAGGTTCGCCTGCCCGAACCGCTGGCCGCACACGGCGGCAAGGTCACCCTCACGATCGTATATTCCTACGATCTGCCGGGCGACTTCGGCGGCCGCACCGGATTCGCACCGTCGAAGAACGGCAACATCTATGAGATGGCGCAGTGGTACCCGCGCATGTGCGTGTACGACGACCTACGTGGCTGGGACACGGCGCCGTATCTCAACAGCGAGTTCTACCTGGAATATGGCGACTTCGACTACGCCATCACGGTGCCCTCGAACATGATCGTGGCCGGCTCGGGCGAGCTGGTGAACCCCGATGATGTGTTGACGGCGACGCAGCGCGAGCGCCTCGCGAAGGCCCGCGAGAGCGATAGCACGGTGATGATCCGCACGCCTGCCGAGGTCACCGATCCCGCGAGCCGTCCCAAGACCGGCGGTACGTTGACCTGGAAGTTCCGCATGAAGAACACGCGCGACGTGGCCTTCGGCGCGTCGACGGCCTACGTATGGGATGCCGCGCGGATCAACCTGCCGGAAGGCCGCAAGGCGCTGGCGATGTCCGTGTACCCGGTGGAAAGCGTGGGCGAACAGAGCTGGGGCCGCTCAACGGAATACCTGAAGGCATCGGTGGAGCACTTCTCCTCGAAGTGGTACCCGTACCCGTACCCCGTGGCGATCAACGAAGCGGGCTCCGCGGCCAGTGGCATGGAATACCCGGGCATCGTCTTCGATCCGATGAAGGCGCCCGCGAAGGCCTTGCACATGGTCACCGCGCACGAGATCGGCCACACCTGGTTCCCGATGATCGTGGGCAGCGACGAGCGTCGCAATGCGTGGATGGACGAGGGTTTCAATACCTTCATCGACGTGTACGAAGCCGACGCCTTCCATCATGGCGAGTTCGCCCCGAAGCGCGACGGTGAGTACGCGCCCAAGGGCGGCAATCCGGTCGACGAGATTCTGCCCTTGCTCGCCGATCCGAACGCGCCGCCGTTGCTCATGGGCGCCGACATGGTCAAGGAGACGTATCGCCATCCTGCGACCTATTTCAAGGCAGCGCTGGGCCTCGTGCTGCTGCGCGAGCAGATCATCGGCCCCGAGCGTTTCGATCCCGCCTTTCGCAAGTACATCGCTACCTGGGCATACAAGCATCCGACACCGTCGGATTTCTTCCGCCTGATGGAGAGCGAGGCGGGCGAGGATCTTTCGTGGTTCTGGCGCGGCTGGTATGCCAACAACTGGCAACTGGACATGGCAGTGACGAAGATCGACGGGTCGTCGGTGACTGTGGAGAACCGCGACCAGCTGGTGATGCCTGCGACCTTGCGCGTCACCTTCGACGACAAGTCGACCAAGGACATTCGCGTCCCGGTAGAGACCTGGCAGCAGCATCGGAGCTTCGACGTAAGCGTGCCGGGTGATCGGCGCATCGTGCGTGCCGAGATCGATCCCGATCACGTCATTCCCGACCGCGACCGCTCGAACAATGCCTGGCCCCGCTGAGGTTCGCTCGATGCCGCCACGCGCCGCTGTGTCCAACCTGTTCGCCGTCGTGGTTGCCGCGGTGGCATGGCCGACCCTCTTGCTGCAGTACTGGCTGACCGTATGGTCCGGTCCGCTGGGCGAGGTGACGGTACGCTACTTCAGTTTCTTCACGATTCTCTCCAACCTGCTCGTGGCCCTGGTCGCCGCGGCTGCAGCGACCGGCGGCAACTGGGCACCGTTGCGGTTCCTGCGCGGACCGCGCGTGCGCGGGCTGGCGGCGCTTTCCATCACGGTGACCTGCGCGATCTACGCCACGCTGCTGCAATCGCTGTGGCATCCGTTGGGCCCGCAACTCGTGGCCGACCGTTCATTGCATTACGTGGTGCCGGCGCTGTACGTGTTCTGGTGGGCGGTGCTGCTGCCGCACGGCACGCTGGTCTGGCGCGACGCCCTGCGCTGGCTGGGCTTTCCGTTGCTGTTCGCGGTCTGGACGTTCCTGCGCGGTGCCATCGTGCATGAATATCCGTACCCCTTCATGGACGTGAATCGCCTCGGCTATCCCACGGTGCTGCTCAATGCGGCACTGGTGGGGCTGCTGTTCCTGGTACTCGGGTTGGGCTTCGTGGCCTTGGACAGGGCGCTGGGCCGGCGCACGGCGGCCGTTCGCTAGGGCTTCGTCGCAGCGGGGTCACGACGGTTGGCCTACAATGCCGCCATGATCTTCCGCTGGTTCGAATCCCTCATCGACATCTTCCGCGAGGCGCCTGACCGTGCGCCGCCGAAGGGCGTCGTGCGCTTCTACGCGTACTACCTCGGCCAGGTATGGAAGATCTTCGCCGCGGCCCTGCTGGTGGGCCTTGCGGTAGCGCTGGTCGAAGTCGCGTTGTTCGACTTCCTCGGGCGCGCAGTGGATATGGCGCAGAAGACGCCAGCCGCCATCTTCTTCCAGACCCATTGGCAGACGCTGACCTGGATGGCCTTCGTGGTCGTGGTGCTGCGGCCGTTGTTCATCGGCTTGCACGACCTGCTGGTGAACCAGACGCTCAACCCCGGCATGACCAACATGGTGCGCTGGCAGCATCATCGCTACGTGCTGAAGCAGAGCCTGTCGTTCTTCCAGAACGATTTTGCCGGCCGCATCGCCAATCGCATCATGCAGACGGCGCCCTCGCTGCGCCAATCCGCCGTGCAGGTAGTGGATGCCCTGTGGTACGTGACCGTGTATGCAGGCACGTCCGTCTATCTGTTCGCCAAGGCCGATTTTCGCCTGGCCGTGCCGCTGCTGCTGTGGATCGCCGGTTACGTCGGCATGCTGGTGTACTTCGTGCCGCGGGTGAAAGAGCGTTCGTGGAAGGCGTCCGAAGCACGCTCCAAGCTCATGGGGCGCATCGTCGACGGCTACAGCAACGTGATGACGTTGAAGCTCTTCGCGCATACGCACCGCGAGGAAGCCTATGCCCAGGAAGCCATGCGCGAGCAGACCGACAAGCTCCGTTCGTCGAGCCGCATGGTCACCGGCATGGATGTGTCGATCACCACGCTCAACGGCCTCCTTATCGCAGGCACGAGTGCGCTCGCCCTGTGGCTATGGACACGCGGCAACGTCTCCACCGGGCAAGTGGCACTCGCGGTGGGCCTGGTGATTCGCATCAACAACATGTCCGGTTGGATCATGTGGGTGGTGAACGGCATCTTCGAAGACGTGGGCACGGTGCAGGACGGCATCACCACGCTGGCGCAGGAGCGTACGGTGGTCGATCGCGACGACGCGGTGCCGCTACACGTGACCCGCGGCGAGATCCGCTTCGACGACATCCATTTCCACTACGGCAAGGCCGGCGGCGTCATCGCTGGGCTAGACCTCATCGTACGGCCTGGCGAAAAGATCGGGCTCGTCGGCCCGTCCGGCGCCGGCAAGTCCACGCTGGTCAACGTCCTGCTGCGGCTGTACGACCTGGAAGAAGGCCACATCTTCATCGATGGCCAGGACATCGCGCGGGTCACGCAGGAATCGCTGCGCTCGAACATCGGTGTGGTCACCCAGGACACGTCGCTGCTGCATCGGTCGATTCGCGACAACCTTCTCTACGGCCGCCCCGATGCCACGGAAGAGCAGTTGCTGGCAGCCGTGCGCCAGGCGCGCGCCGATGAATTCATTCCGGGCCTGTCCGACGGGGAAGGGCGCACCGGGTTCGACGCCCATGCGGGCGAGCGCGGCGTCAAGCTGTCCGGCGGCCAGCGCCAACGCATCGCCATCGCGCGTGTGCTGTTGAAAGACGCGCCGATCCTCGTACTCGACGAGGCCACCTCAGCCCTCGATTCCGAAGCCGAGGCAGCCATCCAGGAAAGCCTGGAAACACTCATGCAAGGCAAGACGGTGATCGCCATCGCCCACCGCCTGTCCACCATCGCAAAGATGGATCGCCTGGTGGTGATGGAGCACGGCGCCATCGTGGAAACCGGTACGCATTCCGAGCTGATCGCCCGCGGTGGCCTGTACGCACGCTTGTGGGCGCATCAGACCGGTGGGTTTGTTGGCGTGGAGTGAGTCGGTCCAAGCTTGTCATGTTGTGGGAGCCGCCGTGGCGGTGATTACCCAACGAAGCAAACGGTGGGAGCCACCCTGGTGGCGAAAAGCCAACGAAGCGGTGTAGCTGCAAGGCAAGTTCCCATCGCCAGCAGGCTGGCTCCCACCTGCAAGCTCCCGTCGCCGCCATGGCGGCTCCCACAGGCGGGCCATCGCGTTAGGCCATGGCATCGGGCTGGACGGGGAAACGTCGACGGGCGACGTGCCTGCAAACAAGTCCCGTGACGAGCATGGATGGCACATTGAACCATCCTGCGAAAGCGAGCGCGCAGTCAGATTCATGCGTGCTTACCGAGAAATCAGAACTAGATACATGTCGGCGTTTTGTTCCTACGTCGGATCGCTATCCCGGCGCCAAGGCAAAACGCAACGGATGAAATCGCGCCAAAGACTGCACCGGGTAGAATTCCGCTGATCGCCGAGTTCCACGCAATCTGCTTGGCAAATGACTGATCTTTCATCTGCGGCCAGTAGTTCATCTCAAAGTTGAAGGCAGCCATAACGACGGCTCCGACAAGCACGCCAGCAAGGCAAAGTCGGATCGCGGTTAGCTGTCCCTTGGATCGCAGCCAAAGAGCAAGAGGCAGCCCGACGATCGTCGATGCAGCCAGGGAGATGGGCAATGCGACCAAAACGACTAGCAACGGTGGGACCATGATCCTGTCGGGTGACGATTCAAGGAGGGTCGCCAAGAGGGTAGGCGACACAGCGCCTGCGATCACGCCTATAAACAAGGGGCGAGCGTGCTGTGCGTGCTCCATCACTTCGTCTCCGTCATTGGCTTGTCGGTGGTAGTTGGCGCTGGATCGGTTATGGCCCATGCCATGCCTAGCCAGCCAAGAAATTTCTGACTCGTCGGCTCAGGAAGAAATAAGCGCTCAGGGCTGCGAGCTGTGCAGTCGCAAAGAAGAGATCAAGGAAGTGATGGCGACTTGCGTAGCTGACGCCGTTTATCCCTTCGATCGCATAAGCAGCGATGTAGAACCCCGCGAAGCCGGATAGATAGGCTAGCCGACCGAGGCGCCGAGCTCGAAGCAACAAGATTCCCGCGCTGAAAAAAAGGCCAACCGCCGCAACGAGTACGAGTCCGCTCCCGTTAACCCACCAGTCCCTAAGTTCGATCTTGCTGTGACCGACAACGGCGCCGCCTGGGATGATCGTCGCAGCTACCAGCAGCACCGACATCAGCGAGAGCAACGTCAGAACCTTTAGAGGTCCAGGCATCCGCACAAAGTTGGCGGTGATGTCGTTCATGTCCAATCCCTTGCCGCCTCAATGCCGATAGATCATCGAACCCTGGTCCAAATCGTTTCGCTGATGCGCGGCCGTACGTCGGTTGATGGATACATCCATGCTGTTGCGATCCTCGTTGAAGAGATCGTTCGAGAGCCGCGATATTGACGCCACATGCTTTTGTTTGAAACAGACGCGTCCAAGTTCTCAGTTCGTCGAGCTATAAATGTCCAGTTCCAGCTCAATCCCGCGTTCGCCCAAAGCCTGCAGACGATCCGGCGGCAAGGATATGCCATCGTTACCGGATCCCATGAACAGGCCGCAGAAGAGATCCACGCGGAAGTTCTGATGAATGTCTGCCCAAATAGCCAGGTCGTTCGTCAACTTGCCTAGGATCTCATCAATTTGCCCACACAGGTCTTCTGGCTCTCGATCGCTGGCCTCTAGCCTCCACATGCCAGTTCTGGCGATGCTCACTCGCCCGGTAGAGTTACCAAGCTCATCGCCCATGTGCTGAGAGTGCGTAGGGACGCTCCCAAGCATTGAGCTGATCTTGTCGGGCACGAGTAAGTCGCCAGCGATACGCAAGGTGGCGCTAGAGCGTTCAAAATACGGCATGTTTCACCTGCCTATCGTCAGAGTCCATGGTTCTCCTGGGTGAGCCACCGTTAACGTCGTCGACGAAAGGTCACCACATCTAAGTCAGCCACGTCTCGCCGGAAGTTGATGATCTGGATAGTTCGAACTGCGCTACGCGTAGAGTCTGGCTGTCTACGAAAAGCTGGGCGGTCCAGCTGTCCCTGGCTGACGAGCGCTAATCAAGCTCAGGCGAGCTTTGGCCAGACCACGCCGATGACACTCACCAAGATGAGACATGCGATCCAAATTGCCCCTATGAATCTCCACATGGATCTTCGAAGGGCCAGCCCTTCGTTGGTCAGCAAGCGGTCGATGAATAAAGCATTCAGAGGATTTCCCATGGTCAGTCGCTCGTGTTCAGTGCTTCCCTTGGGGGCGTATTTGATACCGCCAACAAGGAATCGAACCACGAAGAAAGACAGGCAAAGCAGTGTGGTCGCAATCGTCCCGAAAGTAGGTAGCTGGTCAACGTTTCTATCCCGAAAGCGGTTTCGTTAATCGTATTACCTTTCATCGATTCATTGATGCTGCGCCGCACCCGCCGACGCCGCCTGATTCATGGCGTTCCAGTAAAGAGAAGCGGCTGTATTTGCGGCATCCGATACCCCGTACGTCTGCGTCGTCGTCGTGGAGAAAGTACCGCCCCCCGGAATGCCAGCGGACCATCCCGCCGTCACCGAACTGACCCCGCTAACGCCCGTGCTGTAAGTGCTCTGGACCGGCCCGACCGTCAAACTGGCGTCGTACGTGCGGCCTGCAAGCTCCGAGGCGGGGCCGTGCAATACCCCGCCATAGACGCCTCCCCCAGCGTTGAACCCTGCCGCAGTGGTTTCGCTCGAATAGATACCTACGTCGAATTTTTGTCCGCAGGTCAGGCCAGGGTTGAAGTAGACACCCAGCGCACCCCCTCCGCCGCCAAGGAATGTCGCGCCGCCGTTGACACCTGCAAGGTAGGTATCCAGACCGAGCCTGTCTATCGCTGTCAGAGGCTTCGATGTCACATACGAAAAAGTGCTCGCGCCGCCCGTCAGCCCAATAGGATCGCTCTGAATATACCGCCCCAAGGCCGCGCGTAATCCCGGTTGACGTTGTACTTCAACCCGGCCTCATCGTCCTGATACTGCCCAGGGAAGCGCAGATTGAACACAAGTCCGTTTGAAGAGGTCGGCAACACCTCGCCGAACGGATTTCCCTGGAATGCCCATGTCCAGATGGTCGCGCCTTTGCTGTCACTCACTGCCCTGGGAGAGCCGAGCGCATCGGCGTGTACGTACCCCACCGTCAAAGTGCTCCCGCTTCCATCGACGATCGCGACCGGGAGGTCTTCCAGCCAGACATAGTCTCTTGCCGTAGCGCCATACTCGCCCAGCAAACGGCTATTTTCGTCGTAGATGAATCGCGTGGTCGCCGCGGCTGGCATCGTCACCGTCTTCGACAGACGCTCACGCAGCGCGTTATAGACGTAGGTGCCCACAACCGATCCGTTTCTCTGGACCGAGCTCATGCGGTTGCGATCGTTGTAGCTGTAGCCGAGTGTCTCGCCAGCAGCCGTGTTGCCCGTGGTGTTTCCGTTGGCGTCGTACGTGCGGGTTGCCGTTCCGATACTGGTGAGCCAGTGGGTGCCAGCCTGGTAGCCATATACACCTGTCGCCAAGCCGGGTGCGGTCTTGGTTAGCCGGTCGCCCGTCTGGTTATACGTATACGTCTCGATCGCCGTGTTGTTCGCGTCGTTTACGGAGGTCAGGCGGTAGAGCGGATCGTAACCGTACGATTCCGTGGCAGGCGATGCTCCCGGGGGCGACAAACTCGGCTAGGCGACCGTGCGCTGCATCGGTGATCCTTGGTTACAGCTTCACTCGGTATGGCTCAGTGGGGGCTCAATACCAAACGCCTGACGGTTCCTTTCGACCACCTCCTCCAACAAAGCAACCGCCGCATCTGGATCTTCCCTCAAGCGCCCAAGAAGAATTCGGCCTAGCTCTTCGTCGCGCTTTCCCAGGCGAGCCAACATCTTGTTGAACATCGCTTCGAGCGTCTCTTTAGCCGGAGTAAACTGCTTGGCGAGAACCCATCCCGAAGCAAGCACGAGGTGGGCGTGCGGATTCAGCATGGCCTCTGAGCCCTCCAAGTAGTGCAAGAAGCTATGCAAACTCATCGCCGATCCGGGCCGCAGTACCTCAGCAAACTCTGGCCGGGACAACACTCGCTCAACAACTTGCTCGTCAGCAAGTTCATCCTTGGCAATAAACCCATCATTCTCCAAGCGACTGCTGTAGAGAAGATTCTCACCAAACGCATCGAAAAGTGGAAAACGAAATCGCCACAAATATATGCCTTGAGGCCGGTACTCCAGGAGAAAACCTTGCAAGACAAGGTCGCAATCCTTGCGAAAAAAGTAGCCCCCCGAATGCGCTAAGCCATCGACACGTTGACATAGGAGACGAGCAATCGAACGCTTATTCATCTATCTAATGACCTACCGGGTAAATGGGTGCGATGACGTCCCTGCTGGGAGATTAGCACCGTAGGCATTCGCCTGAGATCTGCTGATGTAGCTCCAGCCGGTTTTGAGGTCGTAGACGGCGGCGAGCCCGGCTTGAAGAGATTCAAGTCGGTAAGCCCGGACGCGTCGAACGACGTCAACGGGTTGCCACTGGCGTAAATGTATGTGCTGATGCCACCGGTCAAGCCTAGCGGATCGCTCTGAACATAGCGTCCGCTTACGGCCTCGTAATCGCGATTGACGTTGTAGCTTAGCCCGCTCTCCGCGTCAAAATACTGCCCAGGTAACCACACCCTTGACGCACCCCTGCGCCGACACCGGTGGCTGGCCTTAACACGGCGCGGTGTTGTACTGAGCGGTTCGCAGCGTGCAGCGAAACCGCAACTTAGTTCGCTCCCCCCTAGGGATGTGCCTTACTGGGGGTGTCCGCCGTGTAAACGTCTAGCGAGAGATCCAACCCGAGGTTCGACAACGCCGCTAACAAATTGCTTGGTAGGGCGTCGCCGCTGTCCTTGTCGAGGAACCACCCAACAAAAAGCTCGGTCTTCGCACCGCTTTGCCTCAGCTTGCCCAACGCAGAAGCGAGGTGATTCAACTGACGCACGCAAGATGACAATGCATCTGCTAACCCGATGCGCTGCCTATCCATAAGTCGAAACGTCACGTAGGTGTTCTCCCACACGCCATCAAGCACACGACCACTAGGCGCTGTTCTGATTTCGCCCTTGGTCCATTGTCTCGCTGGTGTGAGGCTAAGCGAAGCCACGATGTCAGCAGCAGTGAGGTCTTGGCTGAAGATTCTCAGGCTGACAGAAATTGTCATGAATAAATCACTCACTGCGTGTAGTCCCCGTAGTTTCCGTGATTCACAGCGTTTCCCTCATGGTCACCCGTGATGACATCACCATTGGGCGCAATTCCCGTCCAATCTTGGGGGCCAGCGCCAACGCCGTGTTTGATGTCATGAACATCGTCCTTGCTGAGACCGGTCTGGTCAATCGGTTTTGTCCCCCCTGGGCAGTTCTTCGGTTTCGAACCGGGTTTCGGGGTTGAATGATGCGACATCCAGTCTGCGTAATCGGAGAGGCCAGCGGGGACATTTGTGGGAACGCAATAGGGTCCAATGCAAGCCCAGACCGGAGTTGCTGGACCCCAGTTAGGGAGAGACGAGGCAGCTGGCGTTCCATCGTAAGGCAGTGGCGGGGCCACGACTGGGCGAGGCACGGGGATTACTACCTGAGTACCAAGAGGATCAGCGTACGCCAGCGGCGACCCGGTCACGTAAGAGTAGGTGGCTGCTCCTGCTCTCAAGCCGATGGGATCGCTCTGGATATAGCGTCCCGTTGCCGCTTCGTAGTCGCGGTTGACGTTGTAATTCAACCCGCTCTCGGCATCGAAGTACTGGCCGGGGAAGCGCAGGTTCAGCACGAACCCGCTCG
>Ga0209674_100764_pt1 | contig 10905 bp, 7 predicted proteins | sample AraplaCvi_mMS_r2_FD_184279 | JGI IMG/M metagenome (GOLD analysis project Ga0209674, IMG submission 184279) | Arabidopsis root microbial communities from North Carolina, USA - plate scrape CL_Cvi_mMS_r2 (SPAdes) (version 2) | ecosystem: Host-associated > Plants > Roots > Endosphere | place: USA... | reverse complement strand
TCTTGCTGCTTGCCGACAAGGGATATGCCGACATGGTAGAGAAGTTCGTCGGCAAGGATGCCTACAGCTACGTCTACGGCGGCGAATCCGGCTACATCGACCATGCGCTTGCCACCTCCGGCTTGGCTGAGCGTGTACGCGCCGTGCACGAGTGGCATATCAACGCCGACGAACCGATTGCGCTGGAATACTCGTTCGCCTACAAGAGCGCCGAGCAGCAACAGACGTTCTACGCTCCGGATGCATATCGCTCCTCGGATCACGATCCGGTGCTCGTCGACCTCGCACTCAACACGCAGGCGGCCGGTGGGGGCACGGCTCCTGAAAGCGATGTTGCTACGGGGAGCGGCGCTGGCAGTGCCGGGGCATCGGGTGCGGGTGCGGTGGATCCCCTTGTGGGGCTTGTGCTAGGGGTCGGTGTGGTGGCCCTGGTGCGGCGTCGCGCGTGGCACGCCTGAGCATCCCGGCTCTTCGCCATCCAGCGTGGTGGTCGCGCGGCCGAGTGCATCCTGGGTTTCTTGCGGTCGCGCTGCTGATGCTCGCCTTGCAGGCCGGCGGCGCCACCGTCGCGGATGCGCTGCGCTACGAACGCGCCTCCATCGCGTCTGGTGAAGTCTGGCGGCTGGTCTCCGGGCACTTCGTCCATTTCACCTGGGCGCATTGCCTGCTCAATGTCGGTGGTCTCGTCGTGCTGGCGGTCATTCTTCCCGCGTCGCTATGCGTGTGGCGCTGCTGCCTGTGGCTTGCGGCGTCGATCGGTTTCGTGCTTTTTTTCGCGTTGCCCGGGCTGCAGCACTATGCCGGGTTCTCGGGCATCGCATGCGGTCTGGCCGTGGTCGCCTTGCTGCCACGTGCGCGTGGCGAGCCGATTGCAGCCCTCGTACTGCTTGCGTTCGTGGCACGGGCGCTCTGGCAGTGGCTGGACACGGGCAACGCCGATGTGATGGCATGGTTGGGCGCGCCGCCGCTTGCGGCTGCGCATCTGGCCGGGTTGGCGGCGGGCGCGCTACTGCTTTGCATCGAGCGCCAGACATCCGTTTGAGCACCCCGACCGTCGACGTTCCCGGGGATGCGAGTAGCGAGAAGCCGATCCGCAAACCGGCCTAACGAGCAACGCGCCCATCGCCAAATCGGGTGCCTGAAGACGGTACGCTCACCCATCAGAAGACGGTCGTGTCAGGCTTTCACTCGCCCGTCCACGCGCCCGGCAGTTGAACTTTCCAGTGCTCCAGGCTTTGGACTGAATTAAGCTTCTGAATTGGCAAGATCGGTAACATCGCGAGTGCGACGCGCCGATGCAATCGATTCCGATATGGCGACTGGGGATGATGTGAACAATGTAGCGGCGGCGGTACGCGCGCTGATCCTGGGCGTATGGCTGGGCTTGATGTCCGCCGGCAGCCACGCGGCCGCGACCTCGCTGTTCACGCCCGAGGAGCACGCGTGGATCGCCGCGCATCCGGTTGTTCGCACCTGCGTCGACGAGCACTGGCGTCCGTTCGAGTTTGTCGATGCAGGCAAGGTGGTCGGGATTGTCCCGTCGTTTCTCGACGCAGTTTCCGAACTCAGCGGCCTGCGCTTCGAATACGTCGACGGCGCATGCTGGAAAGGGTCGGTCGCGGCATTGAAGTCCGGCACGGTCGACATGTTGCCCGATTGGAGCAAGGACGAAGAAGCGGCACCGGGCCGCGAAGGCTTTCTTGCGACGCCGCCGTACTACGTCGGGACCATCGTAATCATCACGGCCGAGCGTGAAAACCTCTTTGCCGGTTTCGCACAGTTGGGTGGCAAGCGCGTGGCAGTCAAAGGCGGCGGCGGTCTTGAACTGGCCATCCGCCACGGCGGCGTGCCGTTGACCGTGCTGACGTTCCAGGAGGAGTCCGACGCGCTGGAGGCTGTCGCCGACGGGCAAGCCGATGCAGCGCTCGGCACGGATGCGTCGATCCTCCCGCAACTGCAGCGCCGATTCAAGGGCCGGCTCTTTCTCTCTGGCAGCATCTGGGACCGGCCTTATGCCCTTGCCATGGTGACGCGCGAGGACAACGCCGTGCTCGCCTCGATTCTGGGCAAATCGCTGACTTCCATTTCGGCGTCGGACGCTGATGCCATCCGCCATCGGTGGCAGGAAACGACCGACTATGGTGCGCCTTCACTCGCCTCGATCCTGCATTACCGGTGGCGACAGGTCGCTTTGGTCGCAGGTGTGATGCTGGCCTTCGCGATGCTGGCGTACGTGCTTTGGCGCGCGCGCATAGCCGCCGTCCGCAGCGAGCGCGACAAGGCGATGTTCTTGGCATTCATCAGCCACGAGATCCGCACGCCCATGCACACGATCCTCTCGTCGCTGGAACTGCTGCAGCGCTCGCAGTTGACGGGACAACAGGCCAGTCGCGCCGATGCAGCGATCTCAGCGTCCGAGACCCTGTTGGCGCTGCTCGATGATGTTCTTGAATACTCGCGCCTCGAATCCCGCAGTGTCCAACTTGCGCCCAGGCCAACCGTGATCGGATCATGGGCCCAACAGACGCTCGACATGGTCCGTTGGCGTGCGGACGAAAAGCATCTGGCCTTGTCCCTTGACGTGGCATGCCCGCCGGGCTTCAGCGCGGACATCGACGCCACGCGCGTGCGGCAGATCGTTCTGAATCTGTTGGTGAATGCGATCAAGTTTACGGACGTCGGCAAGGTGGTCTTGCGCATCGACTACCTGGGAGGAAAGCATCCTGGTGCCGGTACGCTGGTGCTCGAAGTCCGGGACACGGGCATGGGCATTCCTCCCGAGCGCCAACGCAACATCTTTGACCCGTACGCGCGTGTGGAAAGCCCGGGCAATCGCGGGGCGAGCGGCAGCGGACTCGGCCTGGCCATTTGCCGCGAACTGGTCGACCTGATGAAGGGCGCGATCACAGTCAGCAGCAGCCCGGAGGTCGGCACCGTGTTCACCGTCATGCTGCCCACTGGAGCGCCGCAGACACGTGCGGCCTCGCAGCAGACGCCGCTGGAGAGCGCTGCGGCGCCAAGGCGCGGCCACAAGCCGAGAGCCGATATGCCGTTGCCGCAGGCACAGGAAGGACCGCTCGTGCTCGTCGTCGATGATCACGAGGCGGTGCAGCACGCGATCCAGCATCAGTTGGACGCACTGGCGTGCAGGTCGACCGTCGCCGGAACAGGGGAGGTGGCGCTCGATATGTTCGGGGCGACGGCGTTCGACATGGTGCTGCTCGACTGCAACCTGCCGGGCATCGACGGATACGCCGTCGCCCGGCGCATGCGCGAGATCGAGCAGCAGCGCGCGGCGACACGCACGCCGATCATCGCCATTTCCGCTGCGACAGACGACGCGCACCGCGCCCAGTGCTTTGACAGCGGCATGGACGGCGTTCTGTCAAAGCCGCTGCGCCTTGCCGCCTTGCGCGAGATGATCGAGCTATGGTGCGCGCACGGCGACGATGCGTCGGGTGCCATGCCTGCGGAGCACGACCCACCCTCGGCGGGGTTGGAGGCCATCTACCGCGACACCCTGCAGGCAGATATGGAGACGCTCCGGCTTGCACTGCGTGATCATGACGTCGGATTGGCACGCCACGCCGCACACCGGATCAGGGGTGCCGCAGCGGTGGTCGGACATACTCGCACGCGCGACGTGGCCGCCGAGATCGAGCGCCGGCTTTCGTCCACAGCGGGCGGTGCGCAACCGGGCACTGACGAACTGTTTGCAGAGTTGCAGTCTTTGAACCTGCCCAACGCGGCCGCTGGTGAAAACGGTGCCAGCGTGAGCGACGCCCAGCGGTAAAGCCTGCGCGTCGTTTCGTCGTCGCGGGTTCGGCGCTCACGGCAGCGCTTCTGTTGGGGCAGAGATCTTGTATTCAGCACGGCAATCCAATCGTGCTCCCTTTGAATCCCGCCGAACCGCTCATGTAACGGGTGGTGAGCGTTGCCCCGGTTGCTGCGTCCTAGGCGATATCGAGCGCCTCCCACGCTTCCCACTCAGAGGCGTTATTCCAAGAAATGCACCAATCTCGCACGCTTTTCAGAGCAGTCTGATATTGCGTGGCACCCTGGGTTGGAATACTTGCGCCTGCCTTCTTCGATAGGCATTTGTTCTCGACCAAGTCCCAGCACTGAACGCTGCGGTCTCAATCAAAAGGGTAAGTCAATGAAAGCGAAATTGTTCGTGGCGGGCGCCGCCATGTCTGTGCTGTCTTCCGTCGCAATGGCGCAGACGACGCCGACCACGGTGGATGGCGTCATCAACTTCCAAGGCTCGATTGTCAATGACACCTGCAAGGTTTCGTCGGCCACGGGTGATGCAGGCACCATCAACGTCAACATGGGCACCATTGCCGCCGACGACGTAGGCACGCTTGCCGCACCGAAGCGCCTGACGAACGGCGCTGGCGCGGCCAACTTTGACGTGGTCTGCAAGACGGGCGCCAAGGTCAGCATGAAGTTTGCAGGCAAGACCGCAGAACTCAGCGCTGACAAGAAAACGCTGCGCGTCAACAATGGCAACACCGCTGCCGGCTTCGCCCAGGGCGTGAGCATTGCCGTGTACGAAGGTACTGGCGCGAGCGCAAGTGCGTTCGACCTGAGCAGCGGTGACCTCCTGGCACAAACCGATGTGCCGGCAAGCGGCGGTACGCTCAACGTCCGCTTTGCCGCTGCTTACGTGGCTGCCGATCCGACCAAGATCAAGCCCGGTATTGCCAACGCAAGCCTGCCGTTCACGCTGAGCTACCAATAAGCCAAGTGCCAGCCAGTCCGGCTGGCTTCAATCGGCAGCGGAACTTCATCTGCTGCCGTCTCTTTCTCTTCACAGGCACTTCCGGATATGAAAGCAAAACGAATCGCCGCTGGCGCGGCGTTGGCGTGCGCGTTGGCTGCGTCCGCAAGTCACGCCAGTATTTCCTTGAGTACCACGCGGGTGATCTTTGAGGGCAAAAACAAAGAAAGCTCCGTGGTGGTCAGCAATGAGGGCGCTGATGTGCTGATCCAGTCGTGGCTGGATCCACTCGATGATGCGGCCGATACACAGCTTCCGTTCGCCATCACGCCGCCTTTGGCCAAGGTGGGTTCTAAACAGCAGCAACTGCTGCGCGTGCTGTATGAGGGTGTGGGCATGCCTGCCGATCGCGAGTCAGCGTTCTGGCTGAACGTGCAAGAGATTCCTCAGGCAGCCAGCAGCGAAAATGTACTGCAGCTGGCCGTGCGCCAGCGCATCAAAGTGTTCTATCGACCCGCTGGTCTCGGTGGCGATCCTCAGAAGGCCACAGCGGGCCTGCAATGGCAGCTCAACCAGGACGCGGGGAAAGCCATGCTGCGTCTGAGCAACCCGAGTCTGTATCACGTCACCGTGGTGGATGCCAAGCTGCACGCAGGCGGCACGGACGAACCGGTTGTCGATGCCAACATGATTGCTCCCGGTGCCACGCTGGTACTGCCCGTGAAGCTGCCGACTGGCTCCGCCGCTGCACCGGAGGTGCGCTACGAAGTCATCAATGACTACGGCGGCCGCGAGAGCTATCGCGTCGTCCTCCGCGGCAACCAACTGAGCACACCGGTTCCCGCCGGCAACTGATCGAGCTGATGGATTCGATCTCTCCACCCTCATGGGTTGGAGCAGCCCGCACCCCTCCGTAGCGGAGCTTGCCTATGTGACACCCCCGATTCTCAAAGCCAGAAGCGAGCATTGCGATGTCTAAACGCCCGACTACCAAACGGTTTCCCAGAAAGATCGATGGAAAAGCGCTTGCCGCTCGTCCGAGCGCGACCCCAATGTATCTGGCTTTGTGTGTGGCGATGTTCAACAGCGCGCGCGCCGCAGAGGGTGATGTGCTTGTTGCGCAGGCTGCCCCAACACTGCTCGCGTTCAATACGAACTTTCTTCACGGACAGGGCCGACCTACAGACCTGAGTGCCGTTCTGTCTTCGGGCAGCAGCGTGCCGCCCGGCACATACCGCGTCGAGGTGCAAGTCAATGGCGATCTGGTCGGACGTCGCGACATTGACTTCCATCAGAATGGCGCCGAAGGCAAATTGCGTCCGTGCCTGACCGCTCAACTGTTGCTGGATTTTGGCGTCAACCTGAGTGCCATCACGCCGCCGCTGGATCGCTACAGCCCGGCGTGCCTGGACTTGCCGCAGTTGATGGAGCAGGCCGCGGTCGACTTCGACGCTGGCCGGCTCCGGCTCAACCTGAGCATTCCGCAGGCATTTCTGTCGCGTGCTGCGCGTGGCTACGTGGATCCCGCCTTATGGGATGAAGGTGTCACCGCTGGGTATGTCAATTATCAGTTCAGTGGTAACTACGGCCATGGCCGTATCGGTCCCGACAGCAGCAGCTATTACTTTGGCCTGCAGAACGGCGTGAACATCGGCCGCTGGCGACTGCGTAACGAGTCGTCGCTGAGCGGTAGCAACGATGGTCAGACGCGCTTCAAGAGCAACCGGACGTTAGTGCAGCGCGACCTTGATGCGATCAAGGGCCAGCTGACGCTGGGCGAGCAATATTCCGACGCAACACTGTTTGACAGCGTGCGTTTTCGCGGCGTGCAAGTGGGCTCGGACGACGCCATGCTGCCCGATAGCGAACGCGGGTATGCGCCCGTCATCCGAGGGCAGGCGGCCACCAATGCGGTCGTGGAAGTCCGTCAGAGCGGCTACGTGCTCTACCGCGCGAACGTGCCGCCCGGTCCGTTCCAACTGACCGATATCTTTCCCTCCGGCTCCAATGGTGACCTCGAAATTACGATCATCGAGGCCGATGGCACCAAGCGAGTGACTCATCAAGCGTTCTCCAGCTTGCCGCTGATGCTTCGCAAGGGCCGATTGAAGTACAACTTCGCGGCGGGCAAGTACAACGGTGACCAAGACACATCGCCAAACCTAGTCAGTGGGTCGCTGGTCTACGGCTTGACCGACAACAGCACGGTGGCAGGAGGTTTCCAGGCTTCGCGCGACTTCCAGGCCGTCAACGTGGGCGCCGGTACAAACACGCCAATCGGCGCGCTATCAGTTGACATCACGCAATCGAGCAGCCGCGCACAGGGCAAGCGCGATATTGGTCAGAGCGTGCGAATCCTGTACGCCAAGACCTTTACGCGGACCAACACCAACTTCACCCTGGCGGCTTATCGTTACTCGACGTCGGGCTATCGTACGTTCAACGATCACGTCAACGATCTGAGCAATGCGACGGGCATCCCATCTGGCCGTAGCCGCTCGCGCATCGACCTGACGACGAGCCAGGACCTCGGAGGCCCCGAGCGCAGGTATGGCAGCGTCTACCTGAACGTCAGCCAGCAGACCTATTGGAATCAGGAGGGGGCCAGCCGCAGCGTCAGCGTCGGCTACGGCAACAATTGGCGCCAGCTTAGCTACAACCTGAGCCTGAGCCAGACCAAAGATACGCGCTTTGGCGGCTATGGCAACAACACTCAGGTCATGTTGACGATGTCGATTCCGTTGGGCGGCAAGCTGCATTCGCCGCGTGCCTATACCAACGTAAGCAAAGACAGCAACGGCGGCACCAACATCCAAAGCGGGCTGAATGGGTTCCTCAGCGAGCGGACGTCGTATGCGATGCAGGCCGGCTATACCAGCCGCGGGCGGGGCGCCACGGGGGGCGCCAGCATCACGCACGACGCCGATGCGGGCCAGCTTTCGGCCAACGTCAATGTCGCACGGGATTACCAATCCGCCAGCGTGAGTGCCATGGGCGCGGTCGTGGTGCATGGCGGCGGCGTCAACATGAGCCGCACGGTGGGCGACACCTTTGCGCTGATGAAGATGGACGGCCTCAAGGGCACAGATGTGCGTACCGATCGCGGTGCCGCGGTTGGGCGTAACGGTTACGCGGTGGTGACCTATGCACAGCCGTACCGCTTGAACGCTTTGCGTCCTGACACGCATAACCTGGGCGCGGACGTAGAACTCGAAGATACCGTCAAGCAGGTGGTGCCGCGCCGCGGCGCCATCGTGCAGGCGACCTTCAAGGGCTACAGCGGTCGCCGCGCGCAGTTCATGCTTGAACAGGCTGACGGCAAGCCGGTGCCTTTCGGGGCCAGCGTGAAGGACTCGCAAACCGGCAAACAGTTGGGTATCGCGGACCCGAGCGGCAAGGCATTTGTGCTGCTCCCGCAGGATCAGGGCACGTTGGCGGTGAAATGGAAGGAGGGGCAGTGTCAAGCGCCCTATGCGCTGCCTAAAGCGCAAGGCGCGCTCAACTACCAGCGACAGACCTTGCGGTGCCGATAGCTTTCCGCAAGTTCAGTCTTTCCACTGCACGGCCATCGATGGGCCTTGTAAGAGCAATAGCGTGCGACCCGGAAGCAAATGCGCGATGCCGATTCTACGTGGTGATCATAAATCGCTTGTCCGGGTTGTCTGTGCAAAAGCGAAAGCGAAATCTGTCACGGACACTTTGAGCTTGGCCCCTTCGTCCTAGCGCGTCCAGCTGACGTGGCCGGTGCGCGTGCATCGTCTGAATAGGAGTCAAAGGACAAATTGAACGAGTCAAATGAAATCCAAGCTCGGCGCGATGGCGATGCGCGACGGGCCAAACTTAGGGCCAGCGGCCCCATGGCCAGCGGGCCAGTTTCGCTGCATGCCTTTGCCATCCGGCTCTCGCATGTCTCGTCAAACGCTTTCCAGCGAGTGCGACATGCGATTGCGTGTTCCCCGGCATTCCTTGCAGCAGCAATGCAACTGCTGCTGATCGCGCCGTCTAATGCTGCACTGACTATTACCGGAACCCGTGTGATCTATGAAGAAGCGAGCAAGAGCGTCACTGTGCCGGTGACCAATCTGGACGATCTGCCCGTTCTTGTGCAGAGCTGGATCACGGATGCCCATAACGAGGATGACCCGACCATTCCGTTTGCGATCGCAGAGCCGTTGCTGAAGGTCGAGCCGAATCGAAGCCGCGATATACGCATTTTCTATGCGGGCCATGGGATGCCGTCGGACCGCGAATCGATGCTGTTTCTGAACATCATGGGTATTCCGGTCAAGCCGATGCAACAAAACACGGTTCAGTTCGCTATCAAGCAAAGGCTGAAGCTGTTCTATCGTCCCAAAACCCTGAGCGGCAGCGTGTCAGATGCCGTCGCCACGCTCCGCTGGCGGATCAACGGTGACCAGATTGAAGTGGTCAACGCCAGCCTGTTTCATGTCTCATTGATCGATCTGGATCTGCAATGGAAGGACGGGCATCGTCCCATTTCCGACTACCTGCTGCTTGAACCCGGAGCGACCCAAACATTCGATGCGACGGTGCCGCATGCCCTCAGACCGCTGCGTATGCGATTCGTCGAGATCAACGACGTCGGGCTGCAGTTTCCGCACGAAGTCGATCTTCAATAAATTCCAGCGCGAATCATGCATACCAAGATGAATATTTCGAGAGTGCTCTCGCTCCTAATGATGTTGCTCGCATGGCTGCCGGCCAAGAGCTTTGCAGTGAGCTGCTGGGCCGACGATGGTAAGAACACCGCCATCATTACCGAGGCGCTCGGCACTGACCTTGCCGTGCCGGCAGATGCGCCCGACGGAACGATCATTTGGGAATCGAAGCCCAGAACCATCTACGTTCTTTGCGCTGACGACCGGGAGATTGGGTCGGAGTGGATCTATTTCTATCTCAATCCTTGGAGCATAAGTGTCGGAACAGGCATTCGTGTGGGTATCCGCTATCAAGGCGTCAAAATTACGCAGTCGAGCGGCAAGGTCAATACCTGGCATAGCTCCCATGAGGGATGTACTTGGGCAAACTGCACCGGGTGGCGCAAAGCGCAATTCACACTGACCTTTTCAGTGTTCGTGGAAAAGTACGGCGCGACACCGACTTCGGGACAAGCCTCGAACCTGGCGACATATAACGTGTTCCAGTTGGATGGCGCCGGAGGGATGAATTACCCGGCAACCAACAACCTTAACTATGTGCTGACAGGCCTGAGCAACATTCGTTTTGTGCCGTGCGCGCCCCAACTTACGGTCACGCCAGGGACAGTCGACTTTGGCGAGGTATTTGGATTGAATGCAACGGTGGGTTCGGTCGCCGCGAGCAAGCGCGTCAACCTGAACCTGCAACGTGCATGCACGACGCCGTACACGGTCAACGCGCGCTTCACGCCTACGGCCGGCACCGTCGTGGACGGCTTGCTGGTCCCGGAGAAAAACGACTCCGTTGGGATATCGATCCTGCGTTCAGCGACTCAGGAAAAACTGGCCTTCAACGATTGGTTCAAACTGACCGATATGAGCGGCTCAACGCCTGCTTCCATCAGTCTCGACACGCAGCTTGTGTGGCGCAAGAAATCCGTCCCTGGGCCGTTCAATGCCGCTGTCGTGATTGATCTGTATTACAAGTAGTTGACCCGGGGCAGACCGTAGACCCTTGAGAATGAGGGGTTGCAGTCAGTGAACCCTGGCGAGTCTGCCCAAGACGCGTCGGATAGTAGCGTCCATCCCGCAAGATCACATCTTGTAGACCGAACCACCACGGAGAGGACCGCCGTGCATCTCCACGATGCATCAAGGGAGGCAACATCTTGGTGTTCACATGTCTTGGTGCCAGTGCCGTTCGCAAGTCGGCGTGAGGTCAAGGCGGTGCCCGCGCAATGCCCGCATGCCGGGCAGTCAGACACCTTGCTTTACGAGGACCTTCAGATACGGCGAGCGACGATCTCGCGACAACGGCGCACCAATGGAAAACGGGCCCGAAGGCCCGTCAAATTAACAGCTTAGATTGTCTTTCGTAATCTTTGGTACTGCGGTGTATTGGTGGAGCCGGCGGGAATCGAACCCGCGTCCGCAAGCCCTCCACAGAGAGTTCTACATACTTAGTTCTGTCATTTGATTTAACCGCCGCATCGCGGACGAACACGCTCTACGACGGCGATTCAC